>Ga0307277_10000052_pt1 | contig 33466 bp, 40 predicted proteins | sample ER_DNA_116_FD_194473 | JGI IMG/M metagenome (GOLD analysis project Ga0307277, IMG submission 194473) | Bulk soil microbial communities from the East River watershed near Crested Butte, Colorado, United States - ER_DNA_116 | ecosystem: Environmental > Terrestrial > Soil > Floodplain | place...
CTTCACTCCGCTTCGGCCGGCGTAAGCCCGACTGCTGCGTAGTACGGTTTGAGCCGTGGAAGACGGCTTCGACTACGAGCTCCTCGTCATCGGCTCCGGGCCCGCGGGACAGAAGGCCGCCATTCAGGCGGCGAAGCTCGGACGACGGGCCGCGATCGTCGAGCGGCAGACGCTCGGCGGGGTCTCCGTCAATCGCGGAACGATCCCCTCGAAGACGTTGCGCGAGGCGGTGGTCTACCTCACCGGGCTGAGTCAGCGAGCCATGTACGGCGAGTCGTACCGCGTCAAGGAGGAAATCACTGTCGACGATCTCGAGCTCCGGACGCGCCAGGTCGTCGAGCGTGAGATCGACATCGTGCGCAACCAGCTCGCCCGCAACCACGTTCGCGTGCTCAGCGGCATCGCGCGCTTCGTCGACCCGCACACGGTGGCCATCTCCGGGGGCGAGGACCGCGTCGTCTCTGCCGAGAAGATCGTCGTCGCGGCCGGCACGCGGCCGCACCGCCCGGAGTCGGTCGAGTTCGACAACAACACGATCCTCGACTCCGACGGCCTGCTCCTGATGGATCGTCTGCCGGCGTCGATCGTGGTGGTCGGCGCGGGCATCATCGGGATCGAGTACGCGTCCATGTTCGCGGCGCTCGGCTCGAAGGTCACCGTGGTCGAGAAGCGTCACCGGCTTCTCGACTTCGTCGACGCTCAGATCGCCGAGGGCTTGCAGTACCATCTGCGCGACCTGGGCGTCGTCTTCCGCTTCGGCGAGACGGTCACGGCGGTCGAGCGACACGGCGACGCGACGATGACGACCCTGGAGAGCGGCAAGCGGATTCCGGCCGACGTCGTCCTTTACGCGGCGGGGCGGCAGGGCGAGACGGCGGACCTCGATCTCGAACAGGCGGGGCTCGAGGCCGACGAGCGCGGGCGGATCGAGGTCAGCCCCGACTTCCGCACGTCGGTCGAGCACATCTACGCCGCGGGAGACGTGATCGGCTGGCCGAGTCTCGCAGCCACGTCGATGGAGCAGGGGCGACTGGCGGCCGCGCATGCGCTCGACCAGCCGACGCACGGGATGAGCGAGCTCCTTCCTTTCGGCATCTACTCGATCCCGGAGATCAGCTACGTGGGCCGGCACGAGGAGGAGCTGACCGAAGCCGCCTGCCCCTACGAGGTCGGAATCTCCCGCTATCGCGAGCTGGCCCGAGGACAGATCCTCGGCGACTCGTACGGGATGCTGAAGCTGCTCGTCGCGCTGGAGGATCGCAAGCTTCTCGGAGTCCACGTGCTGGGGACCAATGCCACGGAAGTCGTCCACATCGGCCAGGCGGTGATGGGCAACGGAGGGACGGTCGACTACCTCGTGGACGCGGTCTTCAACTACCCGACCCTCGCCGAGTCGTACAAGGTCGCCGCCCTCGATGCCATGAACAAGCTGCAGGCGATCTCGACGGTCGCCGCCCGCATCTGATGCCCGAGCTGCCGACCGGGAGCGTGACCTTTCTCTTCACGGACGTGGAGGGCTCGACCGCCCTGGCGCACCGGCTCGCCCACGACTTCCAGAATGTCCTCGTCGAGCACCGCAACCTCGTTCGCTCGGCGGTGGCGGAATCGAGCGGGGTCGAGATCGACGTGCGCGGAGACGAGTTCTTCGTCGCGTTCGACGACGCGGCCGGCGCGGCTCGAGCGGCGATCGCGGCGCAGTGCGCGATCTCCACGCACGACTGGCCGAAGAACGCGGAGCTGCGCATTCGCATGGGTATGCACACGGGCGAGGCGATCTACGCCGACAAGGACTATCTCGGAGTCGACGTGCACAAGGCCGCGCGCATCTGCTTCGCCGGCCACGGCGGTCAGATCCTGCTCTCCGAAGCGACCCACGAGCTCATCCCCGAGGAGCTCGAGCGCCGCGAGCTCGGCTCTTACCGGCTGCGGGGCCTGCCGATTCCCGAACGGATCTTCCAGCTCGTGGCGCCGGGTCTGCCGCACGAGTTCCCCGCGTTGCGAGGAGTGGACCAGGACGGCGACGGCCCGCCGGCGTTGCGTGTCGTCCTCGCGGACGACTCGGTGCTCCTGCGGGAGGGCATCGCCCTCGTCCTCGAGCACGCGGGCTTCGAGATCGTGGGCCAGTCCGACAACGCCGAAGACCTGCTGCGGGAGGTGGATGAACAGCACCCGGACGTCGTCATCACGGACATTCGGATGCCGCCGGATCACGCGGACGAAGGCCTTCGAGCGGCCAACACGATCCGCCGCACGCATCCCGAGACCGGGATCCTGGTGCTCTCCCAGTACGCCGAGCCGGCCTATGCTCGTGAACTCCTGGCCAGCTGCACGAGCTCGGTCGGGTATCTCCTCAAGGACCGGATCTCCGATCTGGAGGGGTTCGCCGACGCTGTGCGCCGCGTCTCCGAGGGCGAGGTCGTGCTCGACCCCGAGATCAGGATCGAGCACGACCGGGCCACTTAGGGGCGCGGGCCAGCCGGCGAGGGTGCCGAGCGGGTCGGTCCAGACCGCATGCTGCGATTGCAACGGACGCTACGCGCACGACTCGCGAGCACATCAGGGCCAGCCCCGAAATCCTCTCGGGGCTGAGTCCCATCCGATAGGCTCGGCCCGAGATGCCGGACCTCGAGGAGCTCGCCGGGCGTCTGCGAGAAGTTGCCCTTTCCCTGCCGGAGACCTACGAGGACGAGCCTTGGGGCCACCCGGTGTTCAAGGTCGCCGACAACCGCATGTTCGCCTCCATGTCCATCGGCGAGGAGTCCGTGTCCCTCACGGTCAAGCTGACCGCGGAGGAGCGCGAAATCGCGTATCTCCTCCCGTTCGTGAGCCATGCCCGCTGGGTGGGGCGCTACGGCTGGATCACGGCTCAGGTCGCCGACGAGGAGACGCTCGATTGCGCCCTCGAGTGGCTCCTGGAGAGCTACTGGCTCAAGTGCCCGGCGCAACTGCGGGCCGCTGTCGAGGTGGATTGAGCTCAATCGCCGAGGTGCGACCGGGGCTCTACCGCTGGGAGGCCCGGCACCCCGAAGCCGATCCGAGCCCGGACCCTGGAAGCCCGGCCGACTGGGGCCCCGACGTGGGCTCGGTCGCCTACGCCGCCGGCGACGCGCTCGTCCTGGTCGATCCACTCGTTCCCGAGGAGCGCAACGATCTCCAGCGCGAGCTCGACGCGCTCGTGGAATCCCATGCGCAGCCGGTCGTGATCCTGACGACGCTCGCCTTCCATCGCCGCAGCCGCGATCCACTGGCGAATCGCTATCGCGCCTCGACCTCGCGGGCCAAGGCTTCGCTGCCCTCGACGGTCGAGACGATCCAGATCAAGGGGGCGGGGGAGACCATGGTCTGGCTCCCGGACCACCGAGCGCTGGTACCGGGGGACCGCCTGCTGGGAGACGACGCCGGCGGAGTGCGGCTCTGTCCGGAGAGCTGGCTGCGATACCTGCCGAGCGGAATGAAGCACGCGGAGCTGCGCGAAGCGCTAAGGCCCCTCCTCGACTTCCCCGTGGAGATGGTGCTCGTCTCGCACGGTGCACCCGTCCTCTTCGGCGGCCGCGAGGCAATCGCGCGCGCCCTCAGCTAAACAGGCTTGGCGCTCTCTTTCGCCGGCATCGCCAGGACGACGATCAGGGTGAAGACCGTGAAGAAGAGGCCGAGGAACGCGAAGAGCGGGTAGCTGTAGCCCTTCTTGTGGGCCAAGGAGCCCGACAGCAGGGCGCAGCCGATCATCAGCGGCACGAGGATCAGCGGGCTGAAGGTGCCGATGGCCATGGAGGAAGCGTACTCCTCGGTACGGCTACGCGATAGTTAGCAGCCGGCGTGCCGCAAGCCCGTCCTCGGGCCCCAGTACGACCACGTGTCGCCGTCCACGGTAGCTTCGACGCAGTAGCTCTTCTTGCCGGCTCTGACGATCCGGAGCTGGCGGGAAGGGACCAGAGAGTCGTACTGGGCTCGAAGCTTCGCGATCGTCATGCCTGCGTAGGTCCCGTGGTCGAGGTTCCAAGCCTCGATGGCCGGAACGGCGTTGAGAAGGTGCGTCTGGGGTTCGCCATAGGAGGGCGGCGAAGGCGGGGCAACCGCGTCGGCGCAGTACCCACTGTCCACGATGCCCGCCGGCCCGTCCTTGTGCCACGCCGCGTTCCCCACGAGGCTCTCGACGCAATACATGTCCTTCGTCAGCGGCCCGACGAGACGGATGTTGTCCCCGATCGTCCGGTCGTATTCGCTGTTGAGCGCGGGCACCGTCATTCCTCTGTAGGTGCCGTGCTCCGCCCGCCAAGCCTCGATGGCCGGAATCGCTGCGCGCACGTTCCGCTGGGCTTCCTGATCGTCGGCCGTCGGGTCGTAGGTGGCTGTCGCTGTGCCACTGGAGCTAGCTGAGTCACCCGAGCCGGTGCTGCCCCAGTACTCGTGGCAGCCGCTGAGGAGGAGGAGTGCGGCGGCGGCGGCGAGGAAACCCCTGCGCATGCAGGAGCTATCGACCTGTCCCGAGCGATTCCTTAATCCGCTTCGGGCACGTCTTCCGCGTCGCCGCCGTTGTCGTCCCCGGGATCGGGGACCGGCGAGCCTTCGTCGGTGCTCTCCGGTTCTTGGCCGTTCTGGCCCTGAGTATTCTCTTCTTCCATTGTGAAAGTCGTTCTTCCCGACAACTCGGAGCTCGAACTTCCGGACGGAGCCACGGGCCTCGACGCAGCGCGCGCCATCGGGCCCAGGCTCGCCGAGCAGGCAGTGCTCGTGCGCTCGAACGGGAACGTGCGCGACCTGCGCTTGCCGCTCGAGGACGGCGAGCACATCCAGATCCTGACGACGCGTGACCGTGAGGATCCCGACGCGCTCTACGTGCTGCGGCATTCCGCCGCCCACCTCCTCGCGGAGGCCGCGCGCCGCCTCTTCCCAGGGACGAAGGTCGCGATCGGCCCTCCGATCGAACACGGCTTCTACTACGACTTCGAGTTTCCGGAGCCGATCACGGAGGCCGACCTTGAGCGGCTTGAAGACGAGGTTCGGAGGGAGATCTCCGAGGGACGGGAGTGGCAGCGGATCGATGTTTCCCGAGAGGAAGCGCGACAGCGATTCCTCGAGGCTGAAGAGCCATACAAGGTCGAGCTCGTCGACACGGCCGACGGCACGATTTCCCTCTACGAGCAGGGAGATTTCGTCGACCTCTGCCGCGGCCCCCATCTTCAGGACGCGAAGCCGATCAAGGCGATCAAGCTGCTTTCGCTCGCGGGCGCCTACTGGCGGGGAGACGAGACGAAGCCGCAGCTGACGCGGATCTATGGAACGGCGTTCTACGACCACGAGGATCTCGAGAACTACCTCGCGCGCCTTGAGGAGGCGAAACGGCGCGATCACCGCCGCCTGGCGAAGGATCTCGGTCTCGTCGACTTCTCGGAGCTTGCGCCCGGCATGCCCTTCTGGCATCCGCGCGGGATGGTGGTCTGGAACGTCCTCGAGGATCTCAGGCGTCGCGAGAACCTGAAGCGCGGGTACCAGGAGGTCCGAACCCCGCTCCTCTACGACGCCGACCTCTGGCGTACATCCGGGCACTGGGACAAGTTCCGCGAGAACATGTTCACGCTCGACATCGAGGGCCGCGATTTCGGCCTCAAGCCCATGAACTGCCCTGGTCACTGCATTCTCTACGGGCAGTCTCCACACAGCTACCGCGAGCTTCCCCTGCGCCTCGCCGAGGCCGGGAACCTGCATCGCAACGAGCTATCGGGCACGCTGCACGGGCTCTTGCGAGTCCGCCACTTCGTCCAGGACGACGCTCACATCTATTGCACGGTCGAGCAGGTCGAGGAGGAGGTGCTGGGCTGCCTTGACTACGCCTTCTATCTCTACGAGCTCCTCGGGCTCGACGTCCGGGCCGAGCTGTCCACCCGGCCGGACGACCGGCTCGGGACGGACGAACACTGGGACCAGGCCGAGGGCGCGCTCGCGGCTGCGCTCGAGCGCCAGGGGCTCGAATACCGGATCGGAGAAGGGGAGGGGATCTTCTACGGGCCGAAGATCGACATGCAAATGGACGATTCCCTCGGGCGAAGCTGGCAGATCTCGACGATCCAGCTCGACTTCCAGATGCCTGCGCGATTCGGACTGACGTATCAGGGGGACGACAACGCAGAGCACACGCCCGTGATGATCCACCGCGCCCTTCTGGGCTCGCTCGAGCGCTTCGTCGGGATCTACCTTGAGCACACGGGCGGCGAGCTTCCCCTCTTCCTCGCCCCGGAGCAGGTTCGCGTCCTGCCCGTCTCGGACCGCTTTCGCGCCGACGCCGAATCGCTGGCCGACGACCTGCGCGTGCACGGCTTCCGCGCCTCGGTCGACGAGCGGGGCGAGACGCTCGGCCGGCGCATCCGTGACGCCGAGCTCCTCAAGGTCCCCTACGTCGTGGTCTGGGGCGAGCGGGAGTCCCTCGACTCCCTCGCCGTTCGCCGCCGCGGAGGCGACCAGGTCACGGCGAGCTGGGAGGCTCTCCTCAGCGAGCTGCAGGCGACTGCTAAGGTGTGAAGCCTGCAAGCAGGAGCACGTTTTCCTCACCTTCCGAGCCGCCGGCTCCGCGAAGGTTCAACCGAAAAGGGGAGTTGACGAGCTGCCTGTGCGCAGCTTTTCGTTTGTCTAGCAGGAGGAAGCAGCACAACTTGGTGACGTTTCAGTGAGGCCCCGCCGCGGGGGATTCGAGCCTCCGAGGCCTTCCGGACCCCAGGTTCGGATCAACGAGTCGGTTCGCGCCCCGCAGGTCCGGCTGGTCGACTCGGACGGCTCTCAGATCGGCGTCAAGACCCGTGACGAGGCCCTCGAGTACGCCTTCGGGAAGAACCTCGACCTCGTCGAGATCGCGCCGAGCGCCGACCCGCCGGTGTGTCGGGTCATGGACTACGGCAAGTACCGCTACGAGCAGGAGCAGAAAGCTAAGACGGCGCGCAAGCACCAGTCTCAGATCCACGTCAAGGAAATCAAGATGCGACCGAAGATCGGAACTCACGACTACGAGACCAAGAAGGGCCACGTGAAGCGGTTCCTGAACTCACGCGCCAAGGTGAAGGTCACGATCATGTTTCGCGGGCGCGAGCAGACCCATCCGGAGCGCGGGCGCGACCTGCTGATGCGCCTGGCCGACGACGTCAAGGACATCGGCCAGATCGAGTCCCCGCCGCTCCAGGACGGGCGCAACATGGTCATGGTGCTCGGCCCGACGAAGGCTGCCGGGCAACCCGTGGAAGCTGCCAGTGCCTAAACAAAAGACCAACAAGGCGACGAAGAAGCGCTTCAAGCTCACCGGCACCGGTCGAGTCCTGCGCCGCCACGCCATGAAAAGCCACAACCTCGAGAAGAAGAGCCAGAAGCGAAAGCGCGCCTTTCGCCGCGACCAGGCGGTCGACGGCGCGGATACGCGCGAAGTCAAGCGCCTGCTCGGGAGGTAGAGGATGCCGCGCATCAAGCGATCCGTGCATGCGCGCAAGAAGCGGCGCAAGGTGCTCGAGCAGGCCAAGGGTTACGTCGGCCAGCCGCACGTCTCCTACCGCAAGGCGAAGGAGTCGATCCTCCACGCCGACGTCCACGCGTACCGCGACCGCAAGAAGAAGAAGCGCGTCTTCCGCCGCCTCTGGATCATCCGTATCAACGCCGCAGCGCGGCAGGAGGGCCTCTCCTACAACCAGTTCGTGGCCGGCTGCCGCAAGGCGAACATCGAGCTCGACCGCAAGGTGCTCGCGGACCTCGCAGTCAGCGACCCGGCCGCGTTTTCGGCGATCGCGGCCGAGGCGAAGGCCGCTCTCGATAGCCGGCCTGAAACCTAGCCTGCGGCTCGTTTCAGGCCGGAGAGACCATCCCCTCCGAATCGGTTGAAGAAGCTTTCCGCCACATGGCGGACGACTTCGAGCGCGGCGGCTCGAAGCTCTACGCATCGCTCTCCCGTTCGCTCGCGGATGACCCCGTCGTCGCCGCGATCGTGGGCGATCACATGCCTCGCTGGGAGGCGCCGCTCCGTCTCTTCGGCGGCGTCCATTACCTCGAGCTGTCCGGCGTGGTCCAGCATCCCTGGCCAAAGCTCCGGGGCGTGCTCGAGGCGAATCGGGACTGGCTCGCGCGCTTCGTCGCGGAGCATCCCGTGCAGACGAACGAGGTCCAGCGGTGCTGGGGCCTGTTGCCCGGCTTTCTCACAGTCGCCGACGGGCGCCCTCTGGATCTGATCGAGCTCGGCCCGAGCGCCGGCCTGAACCTCTTCTGGGACCGGTACCGCTACCGCTACGGCGAGTACCGCTGGGGGAGCGCCGGCGCCCCGCTCGAGCTGACGGGTGAAGCCGTGGGCGGGCCGCCGCCTGGGCTGCTCCGGACCAAAACCGAGGTGCGCCACCGGACGGGCATCGACCGCAGCCCGGTGAATGCGACGACCGAGCATGGCGCCCGTCTGCTGGAGGCGTTCGTCTGGGCCGACCAGACGGAGAGGCTCGAACGGGTCCGCCGCGCGGTGGAGATCGTCCGCAGTGACCCTCCGCGCCTCATGCAAGGCGACTTCGTCGAGGTGCTTCCACCTCTTCTGGCCGGACGGGATCTGGACGCTCTCACGGTCGTGTACGACTCCGTCGCGACGGTGTACCTCCCGGACGCCGACCGGGCGGAGCTCGAGGAGACGATGGAGAAGGAAGGACGGAGAGGATCGCTTGCCTGGGTGTCATTCGAGTTCACCCGCGACCAGGGCATCGGCTACGAGGGATTTGCCCTGGACGTGCGCTCGTGGCCCGGCGGCCCCAAGCGCCTCGCGCACCTCGACGGACATGCGAACCGCATGGACTGGGTGGCGTGATCACCTCGGCGGCCAACCCGCGGCTGAAGCTCGTCCGCAAGCTCTCGTCGCGTCGCCAGCGGGACAAGCTGGGGCTCTTCGTCTGTGAGGGTGAAGATCTCGTCGCTGCCGGCCTCGACGCCGGCCTCGTTCCGGTCGAGGCGTTCGTCGACGCCGAGCGAGCGCCGCTCGGCGAGCGGCTGCCCCGCGCCGAGGCCGTCTCGAGCGAGCTGATGGCCGAGCTCTCGACGCTCGCTCACCCTGCGCGGGTGATTGCGCTCTTTCGACTGGCCGATCTGCCCCGCGGGCTCGATGCTCCGGGCGGGCTCGCGCTCTGGCGCGTCGGCGACCCCGGGAACCTCGGCACCCTCGTCCGCACCGCGGACGCGCTCGGGCCGGCCTTCCTGGCTCTCTCCCCGGGGTGCGCCGATCCGACCTCGCCGAAGGCCCTCAGGGCGTCGATGGGCGCTGTCTTCCGAGTGCCCACCGGCTCGTTCGAGGAGGCCCCACGGCCGTGGATCGGACTGGTCCCTCGAGGCGGGCCTCCGCTCGGCACTGTCGAGCCGGGCGAACGTGCGACGTTCGTCCTCGGCGCCGAGCGCGACGGTCTGCCCCAGAACGTGGCCGCCTCATGTGACGAGCTTGCATCGATCCCGCTCGCGGAGGGCGCCGAGTCCCTCAATGTCGCCGTCGCCGGCGCGCTCGCTCTTTACGAATTCAGTCGGCGAGGGGCGTGATCGTCGCTCTTGCTGCGGGGGGTGACATCGAGGACACGCTTCGCGGGCGGCGGCTCGATGTTCGCTTCGACCCCGAAGTCGTAGTATTCCTCGCTGAGCTTCATCTGCACGTATTCGCCCGTCGGAAGCTTGTACTCGAGCTTGACGCCGACCTTGCGCACGACCCCGTCGCGGTCGACCCAGAGATCCACGGGATAGGTCTTGATTCCCATCAGGTCGAGGTACTTCCTCATCGCGCGCTGCTGGTCCTTGGGCGTCTCCTCGACGATGGTTTCGGCGTCGACGATCGTCGAATAGTGGGTCGCCACCTCCCGCCGTACGAGATCGGTGCCGACCTTGCGCACACCCACGGCTGACTTCAGGTACGCGAGCATGAGGCCGGGGTCGCTGCGCCTGGTCTCCTTCAGGCGGTCGAGATCGAGGCCGTAGCGCTTGCCGATCTCGACGAGGTCCGCTTTCAGCCACGTCTTCCCGCCGGGCAGCTGGCCGTCGAGGTAGGGGAGCCTCATGTAGAGGACGATCCCCTCGCGGCCGTCGACGAGGAAGTTGGCCTTCCACGGCCCGCCGAACTGCTGCTTGATCGCTTCCTGGAGTGCGTTCGGAAACGTGTAGACGGCGTTGAACTTCGCGGATTCCGTCCGGAAGTCGGTGAGCCCGTGGCCCTTGAACGCGAACCGCTGCGCGTGATCGTGGTTGAAGGTGACCTCGCCGGTGAACTCGACGCGAGCCGTCCCGACTCCTTCCGTCTTGAAGGCGGCCTGCTCGATGTCGCCGAGCGTCACCTTCTCGGCGCTGTTGCCGCAGCCGGTCGCGAATGCGACAACTACGCAGAGGAGGACTGCGGCGGAAGCCAACCTCATGTCCGGTTTATCGGCCGCGAGGGCGGGCGGATTAACCCTTTAAACGGGGATTACCAGGCGCCACCGCCGCCGCCGCCCCCGCCCCCGCCGCCTCCGCCCGAGAAGCCGCCCCCGAACCCGCCCGAGCCGCTCGACGGCGGAGCCAAGGCGCTGCCGAATCCGGCGCTCAGGTCCCCGATCCCGAGGGCCGATGGCCCGGAGCCGAGATCGCTGTTGGGGCTGATCCAGTAGATCGAGCTCGCGTTGTGGATCTCCTCGGGCATACGCAGGTGCGCGCCCTCTAGCACCCTGTCGGCGATGCCGAAGGCGATCGCGTAGACGAGAAGCCGCTCCCAGAGCTCGAGCGATGAAGGCGGGGCAAGGTCGAGGCGCGGGAAATCAGTGAGGTAGCGACGGAAGGCATCCCAGCGCTCGGCCTCCTGCTGAGCCGCGGGAGACCGCCGCCGCCAAAGCGAGGCCTGGGAGAGCCCGACGGCAACGATCGCGGCGCTGATGAGGGCGCAGATGCCGAAAGCGATCAGGAGGACGTCGGTCCAACGCGGGGCGAACGACTGGAAGTGCTGGATTCCGTACCACAGCATCAGCGCACCGGCGGCCGCCAGGGGTATGCCGGCGCCGAGCATGACCGGCAGCCCCGCCGGCGAGAACCAGCGACTGTTGCGCACGGTGTAGGCCACGGTTTTCTTAGTCCTTGAACCGCTGGCTGTTCTCCTCCCGGTCCTGAGTGATCCGATCCCGAAAGTGGGAGAGACGTTCTGGCCCGGTCGTGAGGATCGCGTCGATCACCGAGGCGACCGCATCCTCGTAGTCGAGGAGCGGAGCGTTCTCCCCGCGGCTGAGCTCGAGGTCTGCGATCTCCTCGTGTCTGAGGCCTCCCCAGACACTTCGCTCCGTCGTTACCGGAGCCGCCTTGTAACGGCCGCGCCGTATGAGGTCGAAGAGCGTGGCCGTGAACTCGAGCGAGCCGACGGTCGGGCTCTGCCGGAGCAGGGGCGGAACCAGTGCGGGAGCCAGGTCGGAAGGAGGCTCCTGCTCGTACTCGCGGTCGTACCCGGTCACGCGTTCGCGGCCGAAGAACCAGTAGGCGGCACCCACGATCGCGAGGCCCGGCAGGAGCGCGGCCGCGAGCAGGATGAGGATCGTCCGCGGGAGGTGGTTCAGAGCGCTTCGGATCCGCTTTTGGTCGTGCTCGAAGGCCCGGGCGTCCTGCTGCTCGTCGTAGACGATTCGCGGCAGCGCCACCTCATGGCGAACTTTCGCCCCCGCGGAAGAGGAGAGCAGCGACCTCGGGAAGACGACTCGCAGCTCGACGAATTGGTGCGGGGGAACGTGGACCGCGCGGAGCTCCGCCTGTTGTGGCTGGCGCTGGACGTCGCCACGAACGGAGACCGGATGCCCCCAAACCCGGTACGACGAGCCGGTCGCAGGACCGGGCAGGACCATCACGGCCGTCAGCCGCTCGAGCGACTGGTCCCACTGGTCACCCCAGACCCTGAGGTTGACGTCGACGACGTCGTCGTAGGCGACGGCGACACCGACGAGCGTGTAGCCGACGGTGAAGGTGCGCACCTCGGAGAGGGCGCTGAAGTGCCAGACGATCCTGAACCCATCCTCGATGGCCGTCGTCCCGAACGTCCCCGGGGCGCCGGAGCTGCCGAGCTCGGCCGACGCGCCCGGCGGATAACGCTGGCCGTTTTCCTCCACATAGGCGTCCTGGATCACCTCGCCCTGGCGCAGCGGAATGTCCCGATAGGCGCCCGAGAAGGGACCGTCGAAAGCGAAGGTGATGAATTCCTGGACAGCCAGCGATCCGTCCGGCTTGACGGACACCACGACGCTTGCCTGAGGGAGGGAGAAGGACTTCGCCGCCGCCTCGCCCGCGAAGGCGAGACCGAGCGCCAGGAGCACGGCCGCAACGGCCGCACCCCGCAGAGGCCATCTCAGCATGAGGCCCTGAGCCCCAGGAGCGCGCGTGCGAATCCGAGACTTCGTCCTCGGTCGTGCCCGTATCTCATTCGATACGAGCACTCCCTGCGTCCTTGTCTCATGCCCGCCCGTGCACTCCTGCGACGAGGTCCCACGCTGGAACGGCCTCTCAGAACTGCACGCGTGGCGCCTCCCGCGCTGCCGGCTCCTCGACCTCGAAGTACTCGCGCTCCTCGAAGTTGAGGACGTTTCCGACGATGTTGGTCGGGACCGTCTCGAGGGCCGTGTCGTACGTGAGGACTGCGTCGTTGTAGACCTGTCTCGAGACGGCGATCTTCGACTCCGTCTCCTCGAGCTGCGCCTGGAGCTGCTGGAAGTTCTCCGTGGCCCGGAGCTGCGGATAGGCCTCGGCGACGGCGAAAAGCCTCCCGATCGCCTGCGTGAGGAGGTTCTCGGCCTGGGCCTGCTCCTGGACGGTCTGGGCCTGCTGCGCCGCAGTCCGCGCCTTCGTGACCTCGTCGAACGTCGCGCGCTCGTGGGACGCATAGCCCTTGACCGTCTCGACGAGGTTGGGGATCAGGTCGTAGCGGCGGCGTAGCTGCACGTCCACCTGCGCCCAGGCATTCTCGGCCCGGTTGCGGAGCCGGACGAGCCGGTTGTAGAGGGCGACGACGATCAGCGCCAGCAGCAGGACAATCGCGAGGACGACGATCAGGACCCAGACCACGCGCCTACCCTACTGCCCTGGTCGGCGCGCGATCCAGACCGTGTCCTCGCCGCCCTCGTAGGGCCGCATGTCGAACCAGCCGTAGAGACCGAGCACCTCGAACCCGGTCCGCCCGAGCAGGTACCGCCATTCGTCGGGAGCTCGCCAGGCCAGTCGCATCCGCGTCTCGCCCGCTTCGCCACGGACGCTCAGCGTGAGGATGCGACTGTCGAGGTCCCAGTCCGCGCGCTCCCAGATGCCAGGCTCGCGCTCGAGCCAGCGTCCATGGGTCTCCTCGACATCCTCGCGGCTGGGCGCAAAGACGTCGAAGACGAAGCGGCCACCCGGGTGGAGGAGGCGATAGACGGCGCGGAGCGCGTCGAGCCGCTCCTCGTCCGACTGGAGGTGAAGGAGCGCGCGAAATGGGCATGTGACGAGCGTGACCCGCTCCTGCACGGGCGGTCGGCGCAGGTCGCCCAGACGGAGGTCGAGGAGCTCCGAGACGCCTACCTCGGCGGCGCGACCGCGGCAGATCTCCAGCATGCCCTCCGAGGAATCGACGCCGATCACACGGACGCCCGCTTGCGCGGTCGGCACCGCGATCCTTCCCGTGCCGACGCCGAGCTCGACAATCGGGCCACCTGCCTTGCGCGCCTCGGCGACATAGAAGTCGACGTCCTCCTTGACGCTCCGGCTCCACGGGTCGTACAGCGCCGCGATCGAGTCGTACGAACTCACGAGTCCCTGGCGGCAGAGGCTTCAGCCGGGCGGAGCCCGGCTCCGCCATCCGCCTGACGTCGCTCGCGGCAGGATGCTTCGCTCGCGGCACCCGTCTTGCTAGACGCGCGTTCAGCGCGTTGTCTCGGTGCCGCTCGCTTGCCTCCTTTGCGAGCGGCACCCCAGGAACCCGAGCAACTCATAGCCCGATGATACGCTCGCCCCGTGGACGCACAGGCGCTCGAAAACGAGGCGAAAAGCGCGATTTCAAGCGCCAGGACGCTGGACGAGCTGGACGAGGCCCGGGTTCGCTACCTCGGTCGCAAGAGCGAGCTGAAGCAGGCCCTCAGGGAGGTGCGCGATGCGGAGACCGGTCGCGCCCTCAACTCGTTGCGGGGGTCGCTCGAAGCCGCGATCGCAGAGCGGGAAGCGGGGCTTCGCGGGGCAGAGCTCGACCAACGGCTGACAGAGGAGCGGGTCGACGTCACGTTGCCCGGAGCGGCAACGCCGCGGGGCCATCTGAACCTGATCACGCAGATCCGGCGGGAGGTGGAGGACGTCTTCCTCGGCCTGGGTTACTCGATCGTGGACGGGGATGAAGTGGAGGACACCTGGCATCTCTTCGACGCGCTCAATATGCCGCCGGGGCACGTGACGCGCTCGCCGCTGCACACGCTCTTCCTCAACGGCGACATCGTTCTGCGCACTGAGACGTCCCCCTCACAGATTCGGGTGATGGAGGCCCAGGAGCCGCCCGTCTACATCGTCTCGCTCGGCCGTGTGTACCGGCGGGATACGACCGACGCGACCCACATGCCGATCTTCCACCAGGTCGAGGGCCTGGCCGTCGACGACAACATCACGCTCGCCGACCTGAAAGGCACGCTCCTCCACCTGGCGCGAGCCCTCTTCGGCGAGGACCGGAGCGTCCGCTTCATGACCGACTTCTTCCCCTTCACCGAGCCCTCGCTCGGGGCGGCCGTCTCCTGCTTCCTCTGCGACGGCACGGGCTGCGCCGTGTGCAAGCACACCGGTTGGATCGAGATGGGCGGATCCGGGGTCGTCGACCCGAATGTCCTCCGCAACGTGGGCTACGACCCCGAGCAGGTCTCCGGGTTCGCGTTCGGGCTCGGGCTCGAGCGGATCGCGATGCTGCGTCACGGGGTTCCCGACCTGCGCATGTTCTGGGAAAACGACCTTCGCTTCCTCAGGCAGTTCTAGCGTGCTCGTCCCGCTGAACTGGCTGCGTGACTACGTCGCCGTCGACGTCCCGGTCGAGGAGCTGGCCGACCGAATCGGCACCTCGGTGGCCGAAGTGGAACGGATCGTCCGGCGCGGCGTGCCCGACGAGGACGGCAACCTCGGCCTCTACCGCGTGGGCCGCGTGGTCGCGGCCGGCAAGCATCCCAACGCCGACAGGCTTCAGCTCTGCTCGGTGGACGTGGGGGAGGGCGAGCCGCGGCAGGTCGTGTGCGGCGCCTGGAACTTCGGAGAAGGGGCGACGGTCGCGGTCGCGCTCCCCGGCGCAGTCCTTCCGGACGGCCGCCGACTCGAGCGCGCGAAGCTCCGGGGGACGGTTTCCGACGGGATGATCCTTTCCGAGCTGGAGCTCGAGCTCGGAACCGACCACACGGGCATTCTCGTCCTCGCGGATCCCTGGGAGCCGGGAACGCCGTTGGCCGACGTTCTCCCGCTCAGCGACACCGTCATCGAGCTCGAGACGACGCCCAACCGGCCCGATCTCCTCTCGGTCTACGGCGTCGCCCGCGAAGTCGCGGCCCTCTACGACCTCGAGCTCGCGCCTCCGCCGGGCGCCGATCCCGAGCCGGCGAGCGACGAGCCCGTGGACGTGACCGTGGAGGACCTCGACGGGTGTCCGCGCTACATCGGGCGGTTGTTCCGTGAGGTGCGCGTCCAGCGGTCGCCTCCCTGGCTGAAGGCCCGGCTCGCAGCGGCCGGCATGCGCTCGATCTCCAACGTCGTAGACGTGACCAACTACGTCATGCACGCCCTCGGGAACCCGCTCCACGTCTTCGATTTCGACACGTTGGAGGGCGGACGCATCGTCGTTCGCCGGGCGTGGAAGGGCGAGGAGTTCATCAGCCTCGACGGTGAGCTGCGCAAGCTCGACCCGGCCGACCTCGTGATCGCGGACGGCGAGCGCGCCGTCGCCTTCGCGGGAATCATGGGCGGCCTCGACACCGAGGTGCGCGAGGAGACGACGAACGTGCTTCTCGAGGCCGCGAACTTCGAGCCGCTCGGGATTCTGCAGAGCTCCGAGCGCCATTCGCTCCGCACGGAAGGGTCGAATCGCTGGGAGAAGGGCGTCGATCCCCACCTGGCGCCCCAGGCCGCCGCGTATGCGACGGAGCTGATCGTGGAGCTCTCCGAGGCGCGCTGGACGGGCAGCGTGGACGTGAAGGGGGAGCTGCCGGAACCGGCCGCTGTCCCGTTCAGGCCCGAGCGTGCGAGCCGGCTGATCGGGCTCGAGATCGACCTCGCTCAGCAGAGGAAGACGCTCGAGAAACTCGGTTTCACGTTCGAGAACGGCTCTCTGCGCGTGCCGACCTGGCGCGCGCGCGACGTGACGCGCGAAGCCGACCTCGTCGAGGAGGTTGCTCGCTTCCACCTGAACGAGGTGCCCTTCACGACCGCGCGCGGCGAGTTCGGCCTCCTGACTCCCGAACAGCGCTTCCGGCGCGTCGTCGAGGACGTGCTCGCGGGTTGCGGCTGCTCGGAGGCGTACACCCCCAGTCTCGTCCCCGACGACCTTGCCTCGGACGCCCTCCGGCTGCCGGTCCCGCTCTCGGCCGAGCAGGCCGTTTTACGGACGACGCTGCTTCACGGCCTCGTCGAGTCGGCTCGGCGCAACATCGACGCCGGTAACGAGAGCATCGCGCTCTTCGAGCTCGCCCACGTCTACCTTCCGTCGGGCGAGCCGAAGCCTGACGAGCATTGGCACGTCGGCGGGATCACCGAGGGGGGCTTCTTCCGGGCGAAGGGGATTCTCGAAACGCTCTACGAAGCGCTGCACGTCGACCTTCATCCTGAGCGCGCGGAGAGGTCGTTCCTCCACCCGGGCAAGGCCGCGCAGTTGACCGCCGGCTGGTTCGGAGAGCTTCACCCCGCGCTCCTCGAGGGTGAGTGGGGGGTGTTCGAACTCGATCTGGGCGCGCTCTTCGGGGAGGTGCCCGCGCGCCTCGTGTACGAAGACGTGATCACATATCCCGCAGTGCGCCAGGATCTCGCGTTCGTCGTGGACGAAGACGTACTCGCGGGGGCGCTCGTCGACGCCGCGCGAGCCGCGGCAGGCCCCGAGCTTCGTGAGCTGCGGGTCTTCGACGTCTACCGCGGCGGGCAGATCCCCGAGGGCAAGAAGTCGATCGCCTTCTCGGTGGTCTTCCAGTCGTCCGAACGGACGCTCTCGGACGAGGATGCACGGGCCCTCCGCGAGAAGATCGTGAGCGCCCTCGCTGCGCAGCTCGGGGCCGAGCTGAGAGCGTGAGCGCCCAGGCCGACACCGTCGTCTTCATTCCCGCCCTCAACGAGGAGGAGAGCCTCCCGGGCGTCCTCGACGAGCTGCGCGCCGAGCTTCCGGACGTGGACGTGCTCGTCGTCGACGACGGCTCCCGTGATCGCACCGCCGAGCTCGCGCGAGAACGCGGCGCGGAGGTGGTCAGCTTCCCGGAGAACCGCGGGCTGCCGGTCGTCGTCGCGGCCGGCTACGAGTACGCGGCGCGCAAGCACTACGCCTACTGCGGCCGGGTCGACGCCGACGGACAGCATCCAGCGAAGGAGCTCCATCGCCTGCTCGATCTCGTTCGCTCCGGGAAGTGCGACGTCGCAGTGGGGTCGCGCTTCGTTTCCGGCGAGGGCTACCTGCCCTATCGCTACAAGCCGAGCCCCGCCCGCAGGCTCGGCACGGGCGTGCTCAGGCGCGCGCTGACGTTCTCGCTCGGTCGTCCGTTCGCCGACGCGACCAGCGGGATGTACGCCGCGGCTGCGTCTGCGTTCCCGTTGCTCGCGAAGCCCTATACGACCGGAGCGCCGGAAGTGCAGGGACTCCTGCGGCTCGCCGATGCCGGGCTCGTGGTCGAGGAGGTTCCGGTGAACATGCGCGAGCGCGCGGGTGGGGAGTCGCGGATCTCCGGAAAGAAGGCGGCGAGCCTCGTCGTGACCGTCGCCGGCACGATCGTGCTCTACCGCTGGATGAAGCGGCGCTCGTGAGGCTCGTCGCCGTCCTCGGCTACTCCGTCTGGCGCGGCGCGGGTCTACACCCTGTCTGCGGGGCGAGGGTCGCCGCGGCGGCGAAGATCGCCTCTGATGAGGACACGATCCTGTTCACCGGCCGGCCGGAGGCCGAGCTCATGCGCGAGGCCTGGCCCGCCGGCCGGGAGCATTTGCTCTGCGACCACCACGCGCGAGTGACGGTGGACAGCGCGGCCCACGTCGCAAGCCTGGCTCGGGAGCTCGGGGCGGACGAGGTCGTGATCGTGACGTCGTGGTGGCACTGCCGCCGGGCGGGCGTCCTGTTCCGTCGCGCACTGAGGGGAAGCGGCATCGTCGTACACACCGTGGGCGCGCCGTCGTGGAGCGGACGGCTTCTCGTTCGGGAAGCGGCGGCCTTCGCGGTCCTTCCGCTGCACCTGCGCCGACTCCGGTCAGGCGCCGGCTAGCGTCCGAACAGCCGGCGGAAGAACCCCGAGACGCCCGGCTCGATCCGTACTGCGGGAGGGTCCTCGAACGGCGGCAGCGCCTCGATCTGGTCCTTCGTCAAGCTGACTTCCACGCGTGTCGGCCAGATGTGGGGGACGTGCTCGGAAGGGACGAGCCGCTCGCCCGAGAGGACGCCGGGCTTGACGGCCAGCCCCGTGAACACGTCAGCGTCGGCGTCCCCCACGACTCGGCTGAGCTTGCCGACCACCTCGCCGTCGGAGGAAATCACCTCCGCGCCGGGCTCGAGCGCCTTCCAGGAAACCTCCGGCTCGTTCAGACCGACCGTCCCGCCTCGCGCCAGACGGGCCCCTGCGTGGAGACGTGACTCGTCGCCGAGAGGACGCGCAGGAACCGCAGAGCCCCGGTGATGTGCTCCTCGTCGAGGCGCTCCAGGCACCGCCGGGCCATTCCCGGCGCCGCCCCGTAGCCCGACGTTTGCGCGACCCGGAAGCGCAAGGTCGTCGGGCCGCCGTAGTGGGCCGGGTTGACTGGCGAGAGGAGCAGCGCTCCCCGCTGGAGGAAGTCGGACGAGCGGAGCTCGACTTCGCCGTAGATGTCCGACCAGTCGGGCGGCAGGCCGCCGGTGAGCTCGTCCCACTGGGCTGTGAGGGGATGCACGCGCTCCTCCCGGACAGGCTCGCGCGTCGCCGCCGGAGCTCGCGACTGGGTGCTGACCGCATCGAGCAGACCGCGGATCCCTTCGTCATCGAGCCGGCGCAGGACCCGAACTGGCTCCTGGTCGTGGCGAACAGCGAAGCGAAACCAGCTACCGGTTCGTCCCGGGGTCAAAGACGCGAGGACCAGTGCGGTCCGGTCTGCTCGCTCGTCCTCGGCGATCATCAGGGACAGGTCGACGTTGCGCCAGTCCTCGGGCAAGCCGGCCTCGATTTCGCCCCATTGTTCGACCAGTTTCACGGCCCCGCGAGTCTAGTGGAGTGTCGGTACGCTGTCCGCGCGTGGCCAGGGTGGAGGAAAGAGAACAGGTTGCGGGGAGTGAGCGCTTGAAGGATTTCCTGCGCGAAATGCTCCTTATCCGCCGCTTCGAGGAGAAGGTGGAGGAGCGTTTCCGCGCCGGAGAGCTCCCCGGCTTCCTCCATGTCGCCATCGGCCAGGAAGCGGTGGCGGTCGGAGTGTGCAAGGCCCTCGAGGACGGCGACGTCATCGCCTCGACCCACCGTGCCCACGGGCACACGATCGCCAAGGGGACGCATCCGAACGAGGTGATGGCCGAGCTCTACGGCAAGGTCGAGGGCTGCAGCCATGGCTACGGCGGCTCGATGCACCTCTACGACGTCGAGCGGGGCAACATGGGAGCGAACGCGGTCGTGGGCGGAGGCTTGCCCGCGATCGTCGGCGCTGCACTGGCCTTCAAGATGCGAAAGGAACCGCGGGTGGGGGTCGCCTTCTTCGGCGACGGCGCGACGAACATCGGAACCTTCCACGAGGCCCTCAACCTCGCCGAGCTCTGGAAGGTGCCGGCCGTCTTCGTTTGCGAGAACAACCACTACGCCGAGTCGACGCCGTCCAGGCAGCAGCTCCCGATCGAGGATCTGACGAAGCGCGCCGAGGCCTTCGGGATGACCTCGATGAAGGTGGACGGCCAGGACGTCGAGGCGGTCTACAAGACGACGCAGAAGGCTCTCAAGCACGCCCGCGACGGGGAGGGGCCGGTCTTCCTCCTCGCCGAGACCTTCCGGCTCACCGGCCACTACGTCGGCGATCCCCAGGTCTACCGGCCGAAGGAGGAGGTGCGAGAGCTGCGCCAGACGCAGGATCCGATCACGAAGCTCCGCGAGCGGCTCGAGCTCTCCGAGGAAGAATGGAACGAGCTCGACGCCGAGGCGACCCGCCTGGCCGAGGAGTCGGTCGAGTTTGCGAAGAGCGGCACCGATCCCAAGCCCGAGGACGCCCTCAAGAACGTGTATGCCTAGCGCCCCTGGCCGACCGCCTCTAGAGCCGGGCGAAGCCCGGCTTCAACGCATCCGCGTTCAGTCAGACGCCCTCATTGCAAGACTCGACGCTCGCGGCGCTTGGCTCGTGTGTGACTGGACGCGCGTTCAGCGCGTTGCGCCGCTCGCTCGGCTCCTTTGCCAGCGGCCCCCCAGGAGCGCTAGTGCCTGAGCTGTCCTACCGCGAAGCGGTCCGCGATGCGATGAGCGAGGCCATGCGCCGCGACGAGGACGTCTTCATCATGGGTGAGGACATCGCCGAGATGGGCGGCTCCATGGGCGTCACCCAGGGGATGCTCGACGAGTTCGGCCCGGAGCGAGTGCGGAACTCGCCGATCTCGGAGATGGCGATCGTCGGGGCGGGGATCGGCGCTGCGATCGCAGGGATGCGCCCGATCGTCGAGATCATGTACCAGGACTTCACGACGCTCGCGATGGAGCAGCTCGTCAACCAGGCCGCCAAGCACCGCTACATGTCCGGCGGGCAGGTGAAGGTGCCGTTGACGGTACGCACCCAGGGCGGCGCAGGCTGGTCGCCGGGCGCCCAGCACGCCCAGCAGCTCGAGGGTTGGTTCGTGCACGTGCCGGGCCTCAAGGTCGTCTTCCCCTCGACGCCTGAAGACGTCCGCGGGCTGCTCTGGACCTCGATCTACGACGACAATCCGGTGCTCTTCTTCGAGCACCGCACGCTGTACGGCCTCAAGGGCGAGGTGCCCAAGCAGATCGAGCCGATCGAGCTCGGCAAGGCGCGCATTCACCGGGAAGGCGAAGACGTGACCGTCGTCGCCACCGGCCGGCTCGTCCACGAGGCGGCCGCCGCGGCGAAGGAGGCCGAGGAGCAGGGGATCTCGGTGGAGATCTACGACCCGCGCACGCTGCAGCCGCTCGACGAGGAGACCCTGATCTCCTCGGTCAAGAAGACGAACCGCTGCGTCGTGGCCCACGAGGCCGTGACCCGGATGGGCTGGGGCGCCGAGGTAGCTGCTCTCGTCCAGGAGAAGGCCTTCGACTACCTCGACGCGCCCGTCGAGCGTGTGGGCGCGAAGTTCAGCCCGCTCCCGTTCGCGCCCGTGATGGAGGAGTTCGTGATCCCGCACGCCAAGGACGTGCTGGCAGCGATCGAGCGCACCGTCGGCAAGGCTGATGAGTAATCAGGTCACGCTGCCCCGCCTCGGCCAGGGCATGGAATCCGGCGTCATCGTCAAGTGGCTGAAGTCCGAGGGCGAGGAGGTTGAGAAGGGCGAGCCGCTCTACGAGCTCGACACCGAGAAGGTGACGCAGGAGGTCGAGGCGGACGCGAGCGGCGTCCTGCTCAAGATCCTCGCCAACGAAGGCGAGGAGATCGAGGTCGGCAAGGCGATCGCGGTCATCGGCGAAGCGGGCGAGGAGGTCTTAGCGCCCGAAGGGGAATCGGAAGATCCGACCGAGGTGGCCGAAGAGGACAAGGAGGAGGAGGGCGAGCCCGCTCCCGAGCGCGAGGAGGAGCGTGAGGAAGGGCGCGAGGCCGGTACGGATGCGCCGAGCGAGCCCGAGCAGCGCGCCAACGGAGGACGCGTGAAAGCCTCCCCGCTCGCCCGCAGAATCGCCAAGGAGCGCGGGATCGACCTGGCGCAGCTCCGCGGCACGGGGCCCGACGGGAGGATCGTCGCCGAGGACGTGGAGCGCGCCGAGGTTCGTCCAACTGCTTCAGAACCGGCGCGTGTAACTGAACGCGGACGCGTGGAGGTCGTGAAGCTCAACCAGATGCGCAAGACGATCGCGCGGCGCATGACCGAGGCGTGGGAAGCGCCTGTCTTCCAGATCTCCATGTCGGCGGACATGAGCGCGTCGATCCGCCTCCGCGAGGCTCTGCTCGAGCGTGTGGAGGAGGGCGGCGTGCGGCCGACCTACTCCGACATTCTCAACAAGGTCGTCGCCCTCGCGCTCATGCGTCACCGGGACATGAACGCGCACTTCGCCGGCGACGAGGTGTGGCTCTTTCCGACGGCGAACATCGGCATCGCGGTTGCCGTCCCCCACGGCCTCGTCGTCCCGGTGATCCGCTCCTGCGAGACGAAGACGATCCCGGAGATCGCGGCCGCGCGCGCAGACATCGTCGGGCGCACGCGCGAGGGCAAGCTGCGGACGGAGGACCTCGAGGAGGGAACGTTCACGATCTCGAACCTCGGGATGTACGGCGTGGAGCGCTTCACGGCCGTGCTCAATCCGCCGCAGGCTGGGATCCTCGCGGTCGGCGCCATCGAAGAGCGGGCCGTCGTCGAAGAGGGAGAGCTCGAGATCCAGCCGCGCATGGACCTGACCCTGACCGTCGACCACCGCTCGGTCGACGGTGCGACCGCCTCCGAGTTTCTCCGCACCGTCAAGTCGTTCCTCGAAGAGCCGGGCCTGGCGCTATGAACATCTGGTACCGCGTCAGCGACCTCGACGCGGCCAGAGCCTTCTACACCGGTCGACTGGGTTTCCGCGAGGTGTACTTCGACGAGGAGGATCGCTGGATCCGCCTGGAGCGAAACGGCGTCGAGGTGGCGATCTCCGACGACGAGTTCCAGGGCGACGAAGCGTCCGGTGAGGACGCCGTGGCGGCGATCCAGGTCGAGGATCTCAAGGCCGAAGGCGACCGGCTCCGGGAGGCCGGCGTCAACGTTGGAGTCGTGGTGGAGATCCCGGGGACGATCCGGTTGCTCGACGTCTTCGACCCGGACGGAAACCGCCTGCAGCTGACCGAAGACCTCTAGGCTCCGCGCTCCCTCGTTTCAGGGATCGCCCGAGGGGGCGATTTTGCCGTTCTTCCCGCCTGACCGGATTAACCCCGGGTCACGGGAAGGGCGGCCAGGAGCCGCCCTCCCGGTTTTAAGCGGGGATAGGAACGCACCCGGCCGGATAGGATCGCTGGTGACAGCGAACCGAGACCGAAAGGCTGGGAGAAGATGGAATGTGACGTCGCCGTCCTCGGCGGGGGGCCGGGTGGCTACACGGCGGCCATCCGCGCCGCGCAGCTCGGCGCGAAGACCGTCTGCATCGACCGCGAGCCCGAGCTCGGCGGCACGTGCCTGCGGGTCGGCTGCATTCCCACGAAGGCGTGGGTGCAGACCGCGTTCGCGATCAAGGAGGCCGACGAGACCTTCGCCAAGCTCGGGGTCAACGTCGGCTCGCCCGAGCTCGACCTGGCGACGGCCAATGAGTGGAAAGCAGCTGTCGTCAAGAAGCTGACCGATGGCGTGGCGTTCCTCTTCAAGGCGAACGGCGTCGAGTGGGTCAAGGGCACCGGGCGCTTCAAAGATGCGAACACGATCGCCGTCGAGGGTGGGGAGGACATCACGTTCAAGCAGGCGATCATCGCGACCGGCTCGTACCCGCTGCGGCCGCCGATCGACGGGATCGACTCGGAGAAGTGCGTCGACTCGACCGGGCTCCTGGCGCAGACCGAGGTGCCGAAGCGCATCGTCATTCTCGGTGGCGGGATCATCGGCTGCGAGTTCGCCTCGATCATGCAGCGCTTCGGCAGCGAGGTGACGATCGTCGAGATGCTGCCGGCGCTCATTCCCCAGGAGGACGAGGACGCCTCGAAGGAGCTCGCCAAGCAGTTCACGAAGCGCGGCATCGAAGTCAATCTCGAGACGCAGTGCGACAAGGTCGAGGAGGCCGACGGCGCGCTGCGCGTCCACTTCGGCGGCCAGACCAAGGACTGCGACCTGATGCTCGTCGCCACGGGGCGCGGCCCGCTCGTCGAGGGCATCGGCCTCAAGGAGATCGGCGTCGAGTTCGACAAGAAGAAAGGCATCGCGGCCGACGAGCACCGGCGCACGACCGTCCCGCACATCTACGCGGTCGGCGACTGCGCCGGCTACTGGCAGCTCGCGCACACCGCGTTCCGCGAGGGCGAGGTGGCGGCCGAGAATGCGTTGGGTCACGAGGCGGTCGTGGACAACCGCGGTGTGCCGCGCCCGATCTACACGGATCCGGAGATCGCGGCGGTCGGCCTCACCGAGGCGGAGGCTCGCGAGCAGTACGGTGACGACGTCCTCACGGGGAGCTTCCCGTGGTCTGCCAACGGGCGAGCGCTGATGCAGAACGAGACGGTCGGCTGGGTCAAGTCGATTCACGAGTCGCGCTACGGCGAGCTGCTAGGGCTCGTGATGGTCGGGCCCCACGTGACCGACCTGATCGAGGCCGGCGTCGTCGCGCTCGACGCCGAGGCGACCGTCGAGACGGTGGCCGACGGGATGACCGCCCACCCGACTCTCTCGGAAGCGATCAAGGAAGCGGGGTTGGTGGCGCTCGGTCGCGCCATCCACCTGCCGAACAAGAAACGGGCCGTGGCGAAGGCCTAGATGGGAGGCAGCATGTTCAACAGACGCAATGCTTTCGTCGGCTGGCTCGTGCTTACCGCCGCCAAGCCGATTGCGAAGCAGAAGGCTCGTCAGGCCGCGAAAAGCAAGCGGACCGGAGTCGTCGGCGCGACGCTCGCCGGCGTCGGCGCAGCGGTGGGCGCTCTCATGTTTTGGCGCAAGCGCCGCGGCGGCGAGTCGCCGAGCAGCTGAGCACTTGGCGTCCTGCTCAGCGATGTCCACCAGGCTTACGGCGGCTGCAAAGCTGCGCCCTGCGTCGTCCTCGGTCGCCCACGTATCTAGATTCGATACGCGGGCTCCCTGCGTCCTCGCAGTGCTTGCTTTTCGCTCGCCGTAAGCGTGGCGACATCACCGAACAGAACGCCTGACGTCGTCGTCGTCGGCGCGGGCCTCGCCGGATGCGCCGGCGCGAGATTCCTCACGGAAACCGGCGCCCGCGTCGTCCTCGTCGACGCGGGCAGCATCGGCGCCGGCGCCTCGGGGCGAAACGGCGGCTTTCTCTTTCGCCAGCCCGCCTCCTGGATCAACGAGTTGCTCGCGGAGTCGCTCGACATCTACCGCGAGCTCGAGGACGAGGTCGGCATTCCCTTCGACCTGCGGCCGTGGCCGATGCTCCTGCTGGCCGTCGAGGAAAGCGAGCTCGAGCACGCCGAGTCGTATGCGGCCGCCGTGGGCGGGACCGACGTGGACCTGCGCGAGGACCCGTGGTTCGCGGACGACCTCGCCGGCGGCTTCGTCATCGAAGGCGGGTTCACGCTCGACGCGATGGGCACCACCACTGCTATGGCGGAATCGGCGCGGCAGAGGGGCGTCGAGCTGCGGTTGGGCTGCGAGGCGAAACGGATTCTCACCGCCGACGGGCGCGTGCGCGGCCTGGCTACCGACGACGGTGTCATTTCCACCGAGCGTGTGCTCCTCGCAGCCGGTCCTCGCGTGCGCTTTCTCGCTCGGACCGCGGGTGCAGACCTGCCGGTGACCGCCTCGCGCGGCTGGCTGCTCGAGACCGGTGGGGTCGATCCTCCGCCGCAGTACGCGATCGAGCAGGCGGCGTGGCCGGTGCAGGAGGAGATGGGCGCTTTCGTCGGAGCGCCGACGCTGTCCGAGCTCGCCTCGGGGGCCGAAGAGACAGGGCTCGTTTCGCTGCTCCTGGGCGGGCGGCCCGCCGGCCATTGCCTGATCGGGACGTCCCTGGGGCGCTCCCTGCTCGAGGAGCCCGAGGCGCCCGAGACCGTGCGGCGACTCGCCGAGCGCGCGGTCCGTGTCTCCCCGGTCCTCCGCGATGTGCCGGTGGTCGCAGCCTGGTCCGGCCGACGGGCGATGAGCCCGGACGGGATGCCGCTGGTCGGGTCGGTGCCGGGCGTGGAGGGGCTCGAGGTGGCCGGCGCGTTCTCGTCCATCGGCATGGTCACGATCCCCGCCTCGTGCCGGCGGCTCGTGCACGGCGGCGCGGACGCCTTCGACCCGGCGCGCTTCACATGATTCGGGACTTCGAGCCCGCCGACGCGGCAGCCGTCTCGGCTGCACTCCATGAGGAGGAGCCTCCGCATCCCGTTACGCCGGAAGGCGTCCTGCACTGGCGTGACGGGCAGCCCGAGCGCGCCCGCGCGCGGCTCTGGGTAGCGGAGGAGGTCGGTCGCATCGTCGGCTGGGCGGAGGCGAGGATCCGCTGGACGACAAAAGTGGCGGACGTCGGCGACGTCTGGGCCTACGTCGTTCCCTCCGAGCGTGGGCGCGGGGTCGGCGCGGCGCTTCATGCCGAGACCGAGCGCTACGCGCTCGGCCTGGGCGCGCGCATCCTCGAATCCTGGACATACACGGCGGCAGGGGAGAGCCTGCTGGAGAAACGGGGTTTTCGCGCGACCGGGACCGAGCAGGTCTCCATCCTCGATCCCAGCCGGGCGGACCTCTCCGAGCTGCCAGCGCTCGAAGAGCAGAAGGCGCAGGAGGGCTTTCGGCTCGTGCCGCTCGGGGACGCGCGCGGGCAGGTCGAAGAGCTCCACCGCGTCTATGCCGCGGCCTCCCAGGACGTGCCCGAGCACTTTCGGGAGGACGACATCCGCCTGGAGGAGTGGAAGCACGAAACCCTTGAGCATCCGCAGCTCAGCCTGGAGGGCAGCGCGATCGTCCTGTCGGGCCAAGTGCCGGTCGCGCTCGCGTTTGTCGAGGTCGACGCGACCGCGAATATCGCGGCCAACGAGATGACGGGAACGCTGCCGGAGTTTCGCCGCCGTGGCCTGGCCCGGCTGGCGAAGCTGGCGACGATTCGCTGGGCCGCTGAACACGGGATCGCCGCGATCCAGACCGGGAACTCGCACGAGAACCCGGGGATCCTCGCGCTCAACCGGCGCCTCGGCTACGAGCCTGTCGCCACCGAGACGCACTACGTTCGGGACGCTCTAAGCTAGCCGCGTGGATCCGCTCCTCGACCCCATCGAAGGCGCCGACCATCGGGAGCTGGGCGGCGCGCTGGTCGATACCGTGCGGGCCGGCAACGGACGGGTCAAGCGAGCGGTTTATCCGCCGGGCTTCCGCTGGTCGACGCACATGGCCGCGAGCGTGGACAGCGACCTCTGCATGCATGCGCACGTGGGCTTTCTCGCCCGGGGCAGCATCGGCGGCGAGTATCGCGACGGCTGCACGTTCGAGTACACGGCTCCCCAGGTGGTGACGATCGAGCCCGGGCACGACGCGTGGGTGATCGGCGAGGAGAACGCAGTCCTGATCCAGTTCGACTGGGAAGAGGGCACCACCCGTCGCCTCGGCCTTCCCGCCGAGCACTCCCACAGCTAGTTGTTCCAGTCGCTCACCGACTACGTCTCGGGCTCGCCGTGGACGTACGCGTTTCTCTTCGTCATCTCGGCGCTGGACGTGATAATTCCCCTCGTCCCGAGCGAGACGTCCGTCATTCTGGCGGGTGTGCTCGCCGCCACTGGAGACCTCGTCCTCTTCGCGGTCATCCTCTGTGCGGGCGCAGGCGCGATCCTCGGCGACAACACCGCCTACTGGATCGGCCGCAAGGCCGGCCCGAGCATCGTGCGGCGGTTCTTTGCCGGCGAGCGCCGCAAGCGCATCGACTGGGCCGAGAAGCAGGTGCAGGAGCGAGGCGGCTACCTGATCCTGGTCGGGCGCTTCATACCCGGGGGCCGCACTGCCGTGACGCTCTCGTGCGGCCTCCTGGAGATGCGCTGGCGGCGTTTCATCGCCTTCGACGTCCCGGCCGGGCTCATGTGGGCCTCGTACGCCGCTCTGCTCGGGTACTTCGGCGGCAAAGCGTTCGAAGAGCAGCCGTGGAAGGGGTTTCTCGTTGCGTTCGCCATTGCCCTGGTGATCACGGGAGGCATCGAGCTCATTCGCTGGCTGAGGAGGCGCGGTGTCCTCGCTTGAGGCCGAGCTGCAGGAGGCGGCCCGGATCGGGGCCGAGGGCGGCGGCGTTTCGCGCTTCGCCTGGACGCCCGAGCTCGCAGAGGCGAACGCCTGGCTCGTGGGGCGCCTCGAGAGCCTCGGCCTGAAGACGAGGATCGATCCCGCCGGGAACGTCTTCGGCTGCTGGAACGAAGGTGAGGGGAAGGCAGTTCTGGTCGGCTCCCACCTCGACACCGTGCCGCAGGGTGGGCGTTACGACGGCGCTCTCGGCGTGCTCGCCGCAGTAGAGGTCGTTCGGGCTCTCAAGAACACGGGAACGACCCTGCGGCGACCGCTCTGGGTCGTCTCCTTCAACGACGAGGAGGGATGCCGCTTCCAGACCGGCATGCTGGGGAGCCGGGCGTTCGTCGGTGATCTCGACCTGGACGACTGGCGCAAGCGCGGAGTGGCCGAGGCGATGGCCGTGGGCGGCTTCGACTTCCACCGGTTGGGCGAGGCGCGTGGGATCGACGAGGTCGGCGCCTACCTCGAGCTTCACATCGAGCAAGGCCCGGTTCTGGAGCAGGCGGGCGTCGACCTCGGGATCGTGACCGGAATCGCGGGTTTGCTCGGCTTCCGCGTGCGGTTGACCGGCGAGGCCAACCACGCCGGGACGACGCCGATGGCTTCGCGCCGCGACGCTTTGGCGGGGGCGTCGAGAGTCGTCCTCGCGCTGCGGGACGAGGCCCGCTCTCGTGGAGACATGACCGCGAACGTCGGCATCCTCACGGTCGCCCCTGGAGGGTTCAACGTCATCCCTGGAACGGCCGAGCTGACGATCGACGTGCGCGCCGGAGCTGCCGACGCCTTCGCCCGTGCCGAGGTGTTCGTCCGTGAGGCGCTCGAGCGGATCGCTGAGGACGAGCGGCTAAAGCTCGAGGTCGCGGAGACGCATCGCAAGCCGCCCACGCCGCTCGATCCGGAGCTGCAAGAGCTGCTGGCCGAGGCCGCCGCTGCCGAAGGGGGGAGCATTCGCCGGATGCCGAGCGGAGCCGGACACGACGCCATGGTGCTCGCGAAGCACGTCCCCGCGGCGATGCTCTTCGTCCCCAGCCGGGCGGGCGTCAGCCATTCACCCGAGGAGTACACGGCGCCGGAGCACTGCGAGCTCGGGGCACGGGTGCTGACCCGGGCGGTGTCGAGCCTCGTTGCGAATCACTCGTAAGAGTGACGTAACGACCCCAGACGCCCGCCTAGGCTGAGAGGCGTGACTGCGGCCTTTCGTCACCGCGAGCTCGTCGTCAGCTCGTCCCTGGCGGCCTTCGCCCTCATCTTCGCCTCGCTCGTCCTCTTCGAGGTGCCCGGCCTGGGGATTCCGCACTTCTTCTATCTGCCCGTGGCAGCCTTGGCGATGACGGGAGGCGTGCGGCGCGGCATCTGCGCCGGCCTGCTCGCGAGCACCCTGTTCTCTGTAGGAGTAGCGCTGAACACGTCGGTTCCGACGGCCACGCAGCTCCTGTCCGTCTCCATGCCGATCCGCGTCCTCACGTACACGAGCATCGGCGCCCTCGTTGGCTGGTTCGCGGCGCACGACCGTGAGCTCGTGACTCGGCTTCAGCTCCTCGCCGAGCGGGATTTCCTCACGGGACTGCCCAACACGCGCGCATTCGAGGCGGCGATCGCGCGGAGGTTCGTTCAGGGACGCCCGTTCACGCTGTTACTGGGCGACATGGACGGCCTCAAGCAGATCAACGACGTCAAGGGTCACGCCGAGGGCAACGACGCCCTTCGGCGACTCGCCGAGATGCTGGGGAGCGTCCTCCGGCCTCACGACGAGGTCGCCAGGGTCGGCGGTGACGAGTTCGCCATCATCACCGCGCACACCGGCGGCGAGGATGCTGCCGGCGCTGCGGCCCGCCTCGAATCGGTGCTCGAGGGCCGGGGTGTCCGCATCACGTTCGGCTGGGCTCTCTATCCGGCCGAGGGCGAGAACGCGCTCTCGCTCTACCGCGCCGCCGACGAGCGCCTCTACGCGCGCAAGCTCGTGCGCGGCGGCGACCGCGTGGGCCGGACGCTCTTCTCTGTCCCGGGCTAGCTCAGGCCCCGCAGCGGCAGACCGGCTCGCCGAGGTGCTTGCGCTCGAAGCGGCGGCCGCAACGCCCACAGGTGGGGGGAAGCTTCTGCACGAACACCAGGACAGCGCGCGCGACAGTGGCCCAGCCGAGCACGAAGAGCATGACCGCGAGCGGAAAGTTGTCCCGAGGCATTCCGACTTTTCTATCGGCGGCGTCCTCGGGTCTCCTTAACCCCTGACTAGAATGAATCGATGGGCGTCGTCGCGATCGTCCTGATCGCCTGCGCCGTCGCTCTCGTCGTCGGCGCCGAATGGCCGCGGCTGGGTGGCCGGCTCGAGCGTGAGCGCCCGAGCCGTCGCCGCCGTGCCCGGCGGAAGCGCGAGCTGACACTCGTCGAGGGCGCGGGGGAGGCGGGCGACCGGGACGATTTCGAGCGCAGCGTGGCGCGTGATCTCGAGAATCTCCCGGTCCTCGGCGAGCCGGACGACCGTTCGGCGCGCTAGCTCGTCGCTACAATCGGCTGGCCGCGCGGATGTGGCGGAATTGGTAGACGCGCACGGTTCAGGGCCGTGTGGGCGCAAGCCCGTGGAGGTTCAAGTCCTCTCATCCGCATAGGGCCGGTGTGCAGGGTGTTTCTCACGGGCCACCCAGCCACCATGCCCATTCAGTGCCCAAACGTCGTTCTCTCCGGGGAGGTCTGTGCCCGAGATCTCGCCGCGTTCGGCATCGCGCTCTTGGCCATGTGCCGCTGAGTCGCCTTCGGCGCAAGCGAAGCCGGAAAGCTTGTGGAAGGGCGGCGGCGGGTATGGGTGGCGTTGGGCCGGACGTTTGCCTTGTCCCGGGGTAGCCCTTGGCGCCGTCACAAACGCGCTGGGAGCGCGTCCGGCCCCCTTTGGTGGCCCGGCGTAAGGGACTCCGCCACCGGTATATGTGGATGGAGAGGCCCTCGACCCCACCCCTCATGCCCGGGACACCTGCGGCAGGGATCGGGGACCTCTCCGGCTCCTTGGTGTGTTCGAGCGAGGCTGGTGAGAACCAAACCGCAATGCTTGCGGAAGGGCGGCTGCGCGCTTAAGCGTTGGGCGGCACTTCGTCAGACCGTGAGCGGGGATCCATCCTCGCGGCTACCTCTCCCGCTCTGCCGTTTTTCTCGACGACCGCATAGCCGTCGCTCGCCTCCACAACAGTCTCGAATTCCGGGAGGTCGTGCCCGAGCGCGATAGGGAAGCGTGTGGGCGAGTTTCGGATGCGCTCGTAGTCGGCCGTGCTCAGGTGGATCGTCTTCGTGCACTCGAGATCCGCGCACTCGCAGAGGAACTCCACATTCCCCGACGTCTCGGCGACCGTCCGGATGCGCTCGTTGATCTCGCGCCAGAGCGATTGGTTTCGTGCTGCCTTCACTGCCTGGATACCGCCGTCCGTCTCGCCTGTCACGAGAACCTCCTTCGAAGAGCCCATAGTGATCGTGCTCCGCCGAAGAAGCGCCTCGATCGAACTCGCCGGTTCCGGCGTTCGAAAGGGGTGGGCGCGAGGGAAGAACCGCCGCGACGGTCTCTCCACAGTAGCGCGTCATCGCGCCCTGAGGCGAGCCGGGAGCGGGCGCTACTCGTCCAGCCGAAGCGAGCTAGGGAGCTCGCCAGCCTCGAGTTCGGCGATTACTTCGTCCAGAACGGCGATTAGCGGCCCGCCAGCGCCGCTCGCTCCGGCGAATGTTCGTCTCCGCTTCAACACGGTCAAGATCTCGGCTGTGTCTTCTTCATTCGACGTACCTATTGGTTTACGCGTTTGCCATCCCGCAAACGGTGCTTGTGAGCCGGACCTAGGCGGCGAGCTAGTTCGCCGTACTCGTCTGAAACTCGACCCTCTCCATGCGCAGCGCTCCCGCCTGGTCGCGCTCACGCGATCCCCCGCTCACAGCCGAGCAAGTCGTCCAGGCCCCAGTCGATGTAGGCGAAGTCGTCCGAGCCCGGGCCGCAGCGCACGACGTCATAGCGCCCGTCGTGGGCGTAGAGCTCGTCGTTGCCACGACCGCCTCGCAGCACGTCGCTTCCGAGGCCGCCCTGGATCACGTCCTGCCCACGTCCGCCGTACAGGTGGTCCGCGCCGCCCTTCCCGTAGAGGGAGTCGGCAGCACCGTAGCCGTGGATCGTGTCGGCGTGGGCGCTGCCGTACAGATTGTCCAGCCCCCCAGTGCCCTCGATCGTGGCGGCGAAGCTGACACTAGCCCAGACGAGCGCCCAGAAGATCGTGGCGCCGAGGATGGCGAGCTTGACCGCCTTGCCTTCGTTCGCTGACATCTCTGGCTCCTGACGTTGCGTTTCCGCGCGACCACGTACGCCACGCATCACACGGCCAGGTGTCGGAGCCGGAAGTAGCCCGCCTAAGGCTGGGGCAGGGCAACTTCCACCCTAACACCTCGGCAACGCAGACAGCTTCTCGGCTGCTTGGGAGGAATCGTCTAGGCAAACGCCACGAATGTAGAGCGACGACCGCGGCGAGCAGCTTCTTAGGCGACCGCTGGCCGTTGTCGAGCGCGGTCGCAATCAATCGCCCTTGGCGCGAATCTGACCCCGAGCGTCCGCCCACCACCACGCAAGCGATCCTGTCCACACGAGAGCGGCATTCAGCGTTAGGTAATGCCGATCGCCGCGAACGGGTCGTTCACGTGGTAGAAGGCGACGATCAGGGCTACAGCAGCTAGAAGCGCTTCGAGGATGACGCTCGTCATCGGACCTGTCCGGTTAGCCAAGATCACGGCAGCCCCGGCGACCGCAAGAAGCAGTGTGATTACGCCATCGCCACGGATGCCTGAGATGGATATCCCAAGCGCGGATGCCCACGGCAGAAACGCCGCCACGGCCATAACGGCCATCGCGCCGAGCATCACCTTCAGCTGAACAGGCAGCCGGGCGATCAATACCCGCTCAGGCTATGACGAGCGCGCCCAGGCGACAAGTGTCTCGCAGGGACGTCCAGCCCCCGGCGGCTCACCGGGGGTTTTCCCTGATGGCGAATGGGCGAGGAACAGCCCCGCGGCCAGAAAGGCGCCCGAGAGTCGGCCAGAACTGGGGCGGGAGGTAGAGTAGGGGGCGAGCGGTGGAGGAGCTCCATCGAAATGGGTGGACCTCCATGAAGGCGTCCGAGAGGTGACCAGATCCGCTATCAGCGCGAGTATCTGACCCACGCTGGGTCGATGCCGCCAGGCCTGTCTGGGGCCTGTCTGTGCTCCTGACGCGCCTCGGTGTTCCCTGGCTGTGGGGGGCGGACGTCGAGAAGGGGTGGGTGTTCATGCGCTTCA
>Ga0307277_10000053_pt1 | contig 33126 bp, 24 predicted proteins | sample ER_DNA_116_FD_194473 | JGI IMG/M metagenome (GOLD analysis project Ga0307277, IMG submission 194473) | Bulk soil microbial communities from the East River watershed near Crested Butte, Colorado, United States - ER_DNA_116 | ecosystem: Environmental > Terrestrial > Soil > Floodplain | place...
AGCAGAGCGCAGACGTCCGTTCTAATGACAATTATGCTGCGCCGCCGAATGTGGGCGCCCGAGACTCCCCCGTCGCCTCGCCAAGAGTCTGATATTACGAGACGAACAACGCCGGCCGGTTATCGCTGATCGGGGAGAATGCCCGCTCTGCAGCTTCAATCATTTGACCCGCGGAGAACGGATCCGCGCTATTGATCGCGTGGCATATCACGTGGCCGACCATGGTGTTAGGCCGATGCCGCAGGCAGCCGCTTTGCATCAGGCCGCAAGCGCCGCGGCGATGAACGCAGCTGCGGTAAGCACGCACCCTGCGAAAAGCACGTCAGCCGCGATGGCGCAGGCGAGTGCAGGTGCATGCCGTATCGGCGCCGGCTAATCGATCTGCGCGGTGATACGATCGGTCAGCCGCCTGGCCGACGGCATGATGAAGAATGCGGTGGTCGCCGCGACCAGTTTCACCGTGACTGGAATCACGATGCTGAGTCTTGAACGGTCGGCAGGCTCGGTCTGCTCCCTCTCCCATAGGGAGAGGGGTGGGGTGAGGGGTTAAGGTCTTTCATGGTTCTGTATCCCCCTCACCCCAGCCCTCTCCCCAAACGGGGAGAGGGAGCAGACCAACATCGTTGCGCGGCCCTCGACACTCATCGCCATCATATTCGCGCAGTTCTTAACCATAGCGTGAGGCGCGCAGGCGCCGCCCAACGGCCGCGCTAATCTTTGAAGAAACGTTAACAGAAGCCATCGCATTCTGCCGCCATGGCGTGGGGAGTGCGTTGCTATCTCGTTGGCTCCATCGTCCTTGGCGTTCTCGGCGTGTTGGCGGGTTGCAGTGGCGGCATGTTTTTTGCCGAGCGCGAGCCGTGGCGCCACGACGCCGAGGTGCAATGCCTTAACAGCGGGGCGGTGAAGGAGGGCGCGGGGATTGCCCGCATTCAACCGATCCGGGGGCCTGGCGTCTGCGGCGCAGATTTCCCACTCAAGGTGTCGATCTTGGGCGAGTACGCGCCGCTCGGCTACAGCGACGATCTGCGGCCGCCCGGTGAGATTCCGCGCGCCACGCCACGCTGGCCGATCAGGCCTGCGGCGCCGGACCCGCCATATCAATCACGCGTGTTGCCTGAATATCAGGTGCGCTCGCCGCAACCGGCACCTGTTCCCGATCAGCCCATCTCGCTCACGCCGCCGGGAGTGACGGACGTGCCCAACGTGGCCTCTGAGCCTTATGACTTTCGCCGGCCGTACGGGGTGACGCCGGTTGCTCCACCGCCAAGATATGGGACGCCGGCGGCGGGCTTTCCTCGCGACGATCTCTCGCCAGAGCCTTACGAGCGCCGGCCGCTGATCGATGCGCCGGGCGCGCCGCGCAACAACTCAAGCGGCGTCAGCCGCGCCCCACTTCGCGAGCCGCCGGCCGAGCCGTCGGGCGCCCCTGCGCGCGAGCCGGTCGTTCCGTTGGCGCCCCCGCGCGGCGGCGCCGCCTCGCTCACCGCCGTCGCCGTGAGCCCGCCAGCGACGCTCGCGTGTCCGATCGTGTCGGAGCTCGAACGTTGGATCAGCGGCGCCGTGCAGCCGGCGGCGATGCGCTGGTTCGGCTCGCCGGTTGCTGAGATCAGGCAGATTTCCGCGTACTCGTGTCGTGCCATGAACGGCAATCCGCGCGCCAGCATTTCCGAGCACGCATTCGGCAACGCGCTCGACATCGCCTCGTTCACGCTCGCTGACGGACGCAAGATCACGGTCAAGGACGGTTGGCATGGCTCGCCCGAGGAGCAGGGATTTCTGCACGATGTGCAGGCGGCGGCCTGCGATCAATTCAGCACGGTGCTGGCGCCGGGCTCGAACGTCTATCACTACGACCATATCCACGTTGACTTGATGCGCCGGCGCGACGGTCATCGCGCCTGCAACCCGCACGCCATGTCGGGCGAAGAGGCCGCTGCGCGCGCCGCGCGCTACGCACACAGGCGCGATCCCGGCATCACCGGCTCGCTCGGGCCGCGCCGATCGGCGTCGGCGTGGTCCTTCGAGGAGCGCCCGCCGCGCACGCTGCCGATGGCCGAGCCGGGCGGCGACGGCGAATTCGACAACTGACCTATCCACGCCGCCAAGGCTGGGGCAGACAAGTTCCGGCGCACACAAGTTTACGCATCTGCGCAAAAACTTGACCGTGTGCCAGGCATGACGACTGGGCACTTTGCGATGAGCAGACGTTAAACCCAGGGAAAAGGCCTCATCTGCGACACCATGCGGCACCTCTTCCAATGCCGCCTTGCGATACCAATATTGGGGTCGAACCAAACCAGGGTCCTGGGAGGACGTTATGCTCCGTTTTCACGCCCATCCGCTGCTCGCGCTTTGCGCCTTGTTGGCGGTCTTGGCGTTCGCGACAAGCGATGCCGATGCCCGCGCGGGGCGCGGGGGGAGCTTCGGCAGCCGCGGCTCGCAAACGTTCTCCACGCCGCCGTCGACGACGACGACGCCGACGGCGCGGCCCATCGAACGCAGCATGACGCAGCCCGGGCAGCCGGGCGGCGCGTTCGCGCAGCGGCCCCCGATCTCCTCGCCCGTGGGCGGCTTCTTCAATCGGCCGGGCTTCTTCGGCGGCCTGTTCGCCGGCTTCCTCGGCGCTGGCTTGCTCGGCATGCTGTTCGGCCAAGGTTTCCTTGGCGGGCTCGGGGGGGCCGCCTCGCTCATCGGCCTGATGCTGCAGATCGGCATCATCGCGATCATCGGTTATCTCGTGTGGACGTGGTGGCAGCGCCGCAGCCAGCCGGCGCTCGCCAGCGGTCCGGCATTGCGCGACTACGCGCCCGGCAATTCGCGCTCGGCGGTGGGATTCGGGTTGGGCGGCGGCGCGCCTCCATCGAGCGCGCGCGCCTCCGGCACCGACGAGGTCGGGCTTACGCCGGACGACTTCAACGCCTTCGAGAAAACCCTCGGCGAGGTGCAGAGCGCCTACAGCGCCGAAGATCTGGCGCGGTTGCGCCGCCACGTCACGCCCGAACTCCTCTCCTATTTCTCGGAGGAACTCGCCGCGAATGCCAGCAAGGGCGTGGTCAACCGCGTCTCCGACGTCAAGCTGCAGCAGGGCGATCTCGCCGAGGCTTGGCGCGAGGGCGACACCGATTACGCCACCGTCGCGATGCGTTTCTCGCTCAACGACGAGACGCTGGATCGCGACAGCGGCCGTGTGCTGCAAGGCGGGCCTGACGAGGCGACCGAAATCTGGACCTTCATGCGCGTGCGGGGCGGTCACTGGCTCGCTTCGGCCATCCAGCAGTCGTAACGCCGAAGGGGCGAATTGAAATCTTCGACTTGATGGGCCTTCACAGCGCGTCGAAAGACGCGCTGTGAACACGCTCATGTCTCGCCATTTCGTTGGCAATTTGGGACGCGCCGATTGCCTTGCGGCCGTAAGCGGCAGGGCCTAGCGTTCTCGCGATTTCTCTTCGACGGCGGCCAGGTTCTTCTTGAACGCCCCATGACCCGCGCGCAGGCGTCCGCCGGACCAACAACCTCACCATGGAGCCCGTTCCGGCACTCGGAATACACGGTGCTGTGGGTTGCGACCGTCGTCGCCAACATCGGCAGCTGGATGTACAACGCCGCGTCGGGCTGGCTGATGACGAGCCTCGATCCACAGCCGCTCGTCGTCTCCATGGTCCAGGTCGCGACCACCCTGCCGATGTTCCTGTTCGCGGTGCCGGCAGGTGCGCTTGCCGACATCGTCGATAGGCGAAAATTTCTCATCGTCGCGGAGATAGCGGCAACCGTTTTCTCCGCGATCTACGCGGCGATCGTCTCGTTCGATCTGGCAACTGCCGGCAATCTGTTGCTGTTCACGTTTCTGATCGGAGTGGCCGGCGCGCTGACGGCGCCGGCGTGGCAAACGGTCGTGCCGCGACTCGTTCCCAAGCAGGACCTCTATGCCGCGATCGCTGCCAACAGCGTCGGTGTCAACATCAGCCGTGCAATCGGCCCGGCGCTTGGTGGGGTGATCATCGCCGCCTTGGGGATTGCCGCGCCGTTCTGGCTCAATGCCATCGCCAACCTTGGAATCATCGCAGCGCTGGTGTGGTGGCGCCCGCGCCGGCAGCCGGCGCGCCGCCTGCCGGCCGAGCGCTTCGGCAGCGCGATCCGCACGGGTTTTCGTCACGCCCGGCACAACGTGCATTTGCGCGCGACGTTGATCCGAGGCGCCGCCTTTTTTCTGTTCGCCAGCAGCTATTGGGCCTTGCTCCCCCTCGTTGCACGCAACCAGATCGCCGGCGGGCCGGACCTCTACGGCTCTCTCCTGGGCGTCATTGGGGCGGGCGCGGTGGCCGGCGCGTTCGCGTTGCCCTGGTTGAAAACCAAGCTCGGACCCGATGGGGTGGTGGCGGCGGGGACGTGCGGCACGGCGATCACATTGGGCTTGCTCGCCATCGCCCGCGATGCCGCCACAGCCTTGTCGGCATGCGTGATTGCCGGCGTGTCCTGGATCGCGGTGCTGGCGAGTCTCAATGTCTCCGCGCAGGTGGCGCTGCCCGAATGGGCGCGCGGGCGCGGGCTTGCAATGTTCGTCACGACGTTCTTCGGAGCGATGACGCTCGGCAGCGCGCTGTGGGGGCAAGTCGCCGGAATGGCGGGCCTTCCCGCCGCGCACCTCCTTGCAGCGGCGGGTGTGCTTTTGGCCATTCCTGCGACCTGGCGTTGGAAGTTGCAAACCGGCGCCGATGTCGACCTGACGTCCTCCATGCACTGGCCGACTCCGGTCGTGAGCCACGATATCGAGCACGATCAGGGACCGGTGCTGGTCACGGTCGAATATCGGATCGATCCGCGAAATCGCGAACCGTTTCTCGATGCGCTCGAAAAGCTCGGCCATGAACGCCGGCGGGATGGCGCCTACGCTTGGCGCGTATTCGAGGATACCGCCGAGGAAGGGCGGATGGTGGAGACGTTTCTGGTGGAATCCTGGCTTGAACACCTGCGCCAGCACGAACGGGTGACCAACGCCGACCGTGTCCTGCAAGAGCTGGTGCAGCGCTTTCATCGCGAGGGTGCGCCCAAGGTCACCCATCTCGTCGCGGCGGAGCGTGAGTAGGACAGTTGATGGCTCTTGTCGCGCGAGGCGATCGAACGGGTGCCAGGTTATGAGATGCTCACGTGCGTCTGAGAGCCGCCGCGATTGAAGCTATGGCGTCATTCGTCCGGCTTTCCATATCCGCCCGCGGTCGGCGGCTGGATGATGATCGCCTCGCCGGCATCGATGACGGTGGCGTCGGCGCCCTCAAGCTTCTCGATCCGGCCGTCTTTGCGCCGCACGGCATTCTCGCCGATCTGACCGGCCTCGCCCCCGGCGAGGCCGAACGGGCGCACGCGGCGGTGGCCTGAGAGAATCGTGCAGTCCATCTTTTCCAGAAAGCGAATGGTTCGGCGCACGCCATCCCCGGCACTCCAGCGGCCGCGCCCACCCGAGCCTTTGCGAATATGGAAGTCCTCGAGCACGACGGGGTAGCGAAACTCGAGCACCTCCGGGTCGGTCAGGCGCGTATTGGTCATGTGGGTGTGCACGGCGTCGGTGCCGGGAAAGCCCGGGCCCGCCGGCGAGCCCGAGCATATCGTCTCGTAGTATTGGTATTTGTCGTTGCCGAAATTGAGGTTGTTCATGCTTCCCTGCGCCGCGGCAAGCGCGCCGAGCGCGCCGAACAAACAGTTGGTCACGGCCTGCGAGGTTTCCACGTTGCCCGCGACGACCGCGGCGGGATAGATCGGCGACAGCATCGATTGCTTCGGAATGATGATGTTGATCGGTCGCAGGCAACCGCCGTTCATCGGGATCTCGTCATCGACCATCACGCGAAAGACGTAGAGCACGGCGGCGCGGGTGACCGGCTCGGGCGCGTTGAAATTGGTGTTCTGCTGCGGCGACGTGCCGGTGAAATCCACCGTCGCCTCGCGCTTGCCCTTGTCGACGCGGATCTTGACCTTGATCCAGGTGCCTTGGTCCATCTCGTATTCGAATGAGGCGTCGTGGATGCGGTCGATCACGCGGCGAACGCTCTCGGCCGCGTTGTCCTGCACGTGCTGCATGTATGCCTTCACCACCGGCAGCGTGAAATACGCGACCATCTTGTGCAGCTCTTGCACGCCCTTCTCGTTGGCCGCGATCTGCGCCTTGATGTCATTGACGTTCTGCAGTGGATTGCGGGCGGGATATTTAGCGCCGGTGAGAAGGTCGTAGAGCGCCTGCTCGCGGAAGCGGCCGCGGTCCACCAGCTTGAAGTTGTCGATATAGACGCCTTCCTCCTCGATGGTGGTTGCGTTTGGCGACATCGAGCCCGGCGAAATGCCGCCGACGTCGGCGTGATGGCCGCGCGAAGCGACCCAGAACAAGAGCTCGCCGCCGCCGCCGGCATCGAACACGGGCGTGCACACGGTGATGTCGGGCAGATGCGTGCCGCCGTTGTAGGGGGCGTTGATGACGTAGACGTCGCCGGGGGCGATCCTGCCCTTGTTCTCGCGGATGACGCTTTCGACGGCGCGGTCCATCGAGCCGAGATGCACCGGCATATGCGGCGCGTTGGCGACCAGCGTGGCGTCGGCGTCGAATACCGCGCAGGAGAAGTCGAGCCGCTCCTTGATGTTGACCGAATAGGCGGTGTTCTGCAGCGACACGCCCATTTGCTCGGCGATCGACATGAACAGATTGTTGAATATCTCGAGCATCACCGGGTCGGCGGCGGTGCCGACCGCGCTCTGCCGTTGGAGCGGCACGACGCGCTCGAGCAGAAGGTGGTCCTTGGCGGTGATTTCGGCTTGCCAGCCGTCCTCCACCACGACGGTCTGGTGCGGTTCGATGATGATGGCGGGACCGCGCACACGCTGGCCGGGCGTGAGCTGCGCGCGGGTGAAGACCGCGGCCTCGCGCCAGTCCCCGTGCGAATAGAAGCGCGTGCGTCGCGTGGGGGCAAGCAACGGTGCGTCGCTCGTGGCCAGCACCGGCTCGCTGAACTTGGCGCCGCCGCCGACCGCCTCGACCGACACTGCCTCGATCACCAGCTCTTTGGTGTCATCGACGAATCCGAAACGCGCTTTGTGCGCTACGTCGAAGGCGGATTTCACGCGGCCGAGGGAGAAGAAGGCGTCCCCCGACCCGCCCGGCACGACCAGCGCGGTGTCGGTGCCGGCGTAGCGGATATGCGCGCGCGCATGCACGCTGACCACATCAGGCGACACGCCCTGGCCGACCACTTCCGCCGCCGCCTCGGCGCCGAGGTGCTTGCCAATGACCGCAAATTTGGCGAGCGCCGCCTCGCCGAACGGCTCCTCCAGCGCCTGCTGCCGGGTGGCGCGGATGTCGGCGAGCCCCATGCCGTAGGCGGAGAGGAGGGACGAGAACGGATGGATCAACACTTTGGTCATGCCGAGCGCGTCGGCAACGAGACAGGCATGCTGCCCGCCGGCGCCGCCGAAGCAGTTGAGCGCGTAGCGCGTCACGTCGTAACCGCGCTGCACCGAGATTTTTTTTATCGCGTTCGCCATGTTCTCGACCGCGATCTTGATGAAGCCGTCGGCAACCTCCTCGGGAGAGCGGCCGTTGCCGACCTCGTCTGCGAGCTGCACAAAGGCCGCGCGCACGGCGTCGGCGTCGAGCGGCAGATTTTGCTGCGGCCCGAAGATTTTCGGGAAGAAGTCGGCCATCAGCTTGCCGACCATCACGTTGGCATCGGTGAGCGCGAGAGGCCCGCCGCGGCGGTAGCATTTCGGCCCCGGGTTGGCGCCGGCGCTGTCCGGCCCGACGCGGAAGCGCGCGCCGTCGAAGTGCAGCACCGATCCGCCGCCCGCCGCCACGGTGTGGATCAACATCATCGGCGCGCGCATGCGCACGCCGGCGACCTCGGTCTCGAATGCGCGCTCGTATTCGCCGTCGAAGTGCGAGACGTCGGTTGAGGTGCCGCCCATGTCGAAGCCGATCAGGTGGGAGAACCCGGCTTCGCGTCCGGTCTCCGCCATGCCGACCACTCCGGCCGCCGGTCCCGACAAGATCGCATCCTTGCCTTGGAACAACTCCGCCGCGGTGAGGCCGCCGGACGACATCATGAACATGAGGCGGGGGGCATTTTGCTCCGCAGGAGCGGTCGCCGAAGCTGCGGCGGCAGACGTGCCGAGGTCGCCAGCCACCTGCGCCACGTATCGCCGCAGGATGGGCGAGAGGTAGGCATCAACGACCGTGGTGTCGCCGCGGCCCACGAGCTTGATCAGCGGCGACACCTCGTGGCTCACCGACACCTGCGCAAAGCCGATCTCGCGAGCGAGTGCGGCGACACGCTGCTCGTGCGCGGCGTAGCGGTAGGCATGCATGAAGACGATCGCGACCGCGTTGATGCCGGCGGCGCGCGCGGCGGAAAGCTCCGCCCGCACCGCGGTGAGATCCGGCTCCTTCTCCACCGTTCCGTCGGCACGCACGCGCTCGTCCACCTCGACCACGCGCTCGTAGATCATTTCCGGCTTGACGATGTGGCGGGCAAAGATTTTAGGCCGCGCCTGGTAGCCGATCCGAAGCGCGTCGCGAAAACCCTTGGTGATGAGCAGGAGCGTCCGCTCGCCCTTGCGCTCGAGCAGCGCATTGGTTGCAACCGTCGTACCCATCTTCACCGAACCGATCATTCCCGGAGGGATGGGCTCGCGCGAATCGATACCGATCAGATCGTGGATGCCCTGCACCGCGGCGTCGCCATAGGCCTCCGGATTGTCGGACAGAAGCTTGTGAGCAACGAGCGTGCCGTCGGGGCGGCGCGCGATCACGTCGGTAAAGGTGCCCCCGCGATCGATCCAAAAATCCCAGCTGCCGTTCGGTTGCATTGTGCGCCTTGCCTCGTGCTGCTTTATACGGGCACGGGCGCGCGAGGCGAAGCGTCTCGCAGGCTGCGGCCCAAGGTCCCGCCGTGCGCGCGTCGGGGGTCCGCATGGCCGCATGGATGTCCCAATCTCGCTGCAATTGCCGATATGATGCCCCGGGGGCAGGCGAGGTCATATTGCGCCTTTCGCGCGCGGGGCCCTGGGTCATGGTGCGATTGTCCGCCTTCGCGGCTGCTGTCGCGGTCGCGCTGCTAGCTGCGCCTGCCTGCGCGCAGGTGCGGTGGAGCCTGCCATCCGCCTATCCGGCCGATAATTTTCACAGCGAGAACCTCGACGCCTTTGCCCAGGAGGTCGCCGAAGCGACCGGCGGCAAGCTCGCGATCAAGACCTATCCCAACGCGTCGTTGTTCCCCGCCACCGCCATCAAGAGCGCGGTGCGGATCGGACAAGCGCAAATGGGCGAGATCCTGATCTCGGTGCACGACAACGAAGATCCGATGTTCGGCATCGATGTCGTGCCATTCCTGGCCGCGAGCTATGACGAGGCGCGCAAGCTTTGGACTGCGTCGAAGCCCGCGATCGAGCGGAGGTTTGCCGCGCAAGGCCTGATGGTGCTGTTTGCCGTGCCGTGGCCGCCGCAGGGCATCTATGCGAAGAAGGAGATCAACACCGTCGCCGACATGCAGGGGCTGTCCTGGCGCGTTTACAACGCGGGAACGGAGCGCATCGCGCAGATCGTCGGCGCCTATCCAGTCACCATCCAGGCCGCCGACCTGCAGCGGGCGCTGGCCACCGGCCTGATCAATGCCTTCATGACCTCGGTCGCCACCGGGTACGACACCAAAGCCTGGGAGACCATGACCTATTTCTATGACACCCAGGCGTGGCTGCCGAAGAACGTCACGCTGGTGAACAAGGCGGCGTTCGATCGACTCGACAAGTCGACCCAAGAGGTGCTGCTCAAGGCCGCGACGAGCGCCGAAGCGCGCGGCTGGTCGAGATCCCAGGAGAGGCACCGCTGGTACGGCGAGCAGCTTGCCGCGCATGGACTCAAAGTCCTGCCGCCGAGCGACGCCCTGAAGAACGGCCTGCATCAGGTCGGGGAGCGGCTGACTGCGGAGTGGATCGTCAAGGCCGGCAGCGACGGCCAGGCGGTGATCGAGGCCTATAAGCGATCGGGCTCGTAAAGCGCGGCGGCTAACGGCTTCGCGGCGCCAACGATCGCGCGGCCGCCCGGCTCAGTTCTTGCGCCCATGTTCGCGGTACCAGCGCTCCGCACCCGGGTGGAGGGGAACGTCCATCGGCGTGCTGTCGCGCTCGCGACCCATGTGCAAAGCGGAGCCGTCGGTCCCCTTCTCCCAGGGAATCTCCGCTTCCCGCGCCGCAAGCGCGCCGCAGATGTCGTAGGCGGTCTGCTCCGGAGCGAGGCGTTGGCATAGATCGGCCATCCGCTGAAATCGAGCGCGTCGACGTCGCGAAGTAGGCGCGGGAAGCGGGCTTGCGGAAGCGAAACCTTGCGCCATCCGAGCCGCGCCATGGCATCAAACTCTGCCGGCTCTAGCTCGATCGGCGCGAGGCCGGCCGCTAGCGCCTCATCGAGCCACACCTTGATGCCTTCATCGAACACGGCGTCGAGTTCGCCGCGGGCAAGCGGCGCGAGCCGGCGAACGTCGGACGGTCCGCCGCAGAGGACAAGCTGCCCACCCCATGATTCGATGTCCTTTAGTGCAAAGCCGTGCAGCGCGAACGCCTGGTCGACCAACACCAGCGTCGAGTGGGTGAGATCCTCGCGAACCGACACGCGCAGCGGATATCGTTTCGCCTTGATGTCCGCGAGCGAGCGGATCCCCGTTCGCGGGTGGACCATGAAGACGAACCGATCCCAGCTCGGATAGACGGCGACGATGCGCACCGGAAGCGGCGCGCGGAACAAGCCGACGCCGCGATAGGCTTGCGTGAGCAGCGCCGACGGATTGACGAAAGCCAAATCGAAACCGTCGCCGGCCGCGACCTGCTCGGCAAGAATGGCGGAACCGGTGGCGAGTCGCAGCCACGGCCGGAAGGCGGCACCGGCGCCGCTGCCGACGGTGATGACCATGTCGCGATTGCCGCCATAAGGCGTCGCCGGATTGCCCGCGAGATGCAGGCCGATCTCCCAGAGCGTCTTGGCGCGAATGAAATTTGCGCCTTTCGGCAACGGTTCCATGGCGGCATCTCCACACAGCGAACGCGAACTCAGTATGCCACGCTTGGTATTGCCGCCGCGCGGCTTTGCACTGTGTCGTGTGCCGCTTGTACTCACCGCAATCACGTTCTGAAAATTGGCGGGGGCCCGGCGGACTTCCCGCCGGGCCCCCTTGGTCAGCATCAGCCGGCCTGTAAGCCGGGTTCTGTCGGCAAGGGCGAAGCCCTCGCGTGACGGCCATTCCTCTGCGACGCCGGTTGCCCGGCGCCTTGAGCAACCTACCCGGACGGCCGGATCCGGACATTGATCCCGAGGCTCGCTCGCCGCGAGCCTCGCGCCGTCCCTATTCGGTCTTGCTCCCGGTGGGGTTTGCCATGCCGCTTGCGTTGCCGCAGGCGCGGTGCGCTCTTACCGCACCGTTTCACCCTTACCGCCCGGTCACCTCCGGAGAGGGATGCGGGCGGCGGTCTGTTCTCTGTGGCACTTTCCCTAGGCTCAACACCCGCCGGACGTTATCCGGCACCGTATGCCCATGGAGCCCGGACTTTCCTCCCGGACCGCCTTTCGGCGTTGGCCCGAGCGGCCGTCCAGCCGACTGACCCGTAAGGGATGGGGTGTTCTCGGCCCAACGTCAAGGTCGCGCCAGATACTGCGGCGGCACGGCGCGGGTCAGTCTCCGCTGCGCTTGCTCCCCTGGGGGTGCGCATCGCGCGCGGCGATAAGGCTCTTGAGCGTCGCGATGGTCGAGCTGTCGACGAAACCGTCGACCCGCCGCGGGCGGAAATGACGTTGAAAGCCTGCCAGCGCGTCGCGCGTGGCGCCGTCCAGATAGCCTGTCGCGGTGACGTCGTAGCCATAGTTTGCCAGCAGGGTCTGCGCCTCCTCGATGGCGGGATTGGTGTCGCCGAGCGTGAAGATTGAATCGGCTGGCTCGATCGGCGCGGGCTTGACCCAGAGCCCGACGCCGGAATCGGCCAGCGCCTTCCATGGAAACTTCTCCCCCGGATCGCGTTTGCGTGCCGGCGCGACATCGGAGTGGGCGAGCACGCGATCCGCGGCGATCCGGTGACGGGTGAAGATGCTGCGGCAGAGCGCGGTCACCGCCGCGATCTGGCGTTTGGGAAAATCGGGATAGCCATGGTCGTGGCCGGGATTGGCGAGTTCGATGCCGATCGAATGCGAATTGACGTCGCTTTCGCCCGCCCAGGACGAGGTGCCGGCGTGCCAAGCGCGCCGCGCCTCAGCGACGAGTTGAACGACATAGCCGTCCTGCAGCACGACATAGTGCGCGGAGACTTGGCTTGCGGGATTGCACAAATGGTTGATCGCGCCGCGGTCGTCCGGCATGCCCGTGTAATGCAGGATGATCATGTCGGGCGTGCCGCTGCCCTTGCGTTCGCTATGATTCGGCGATGGCCTGACCTCTGCGACGACGGAGGATTCGGGACGCAGCTCGGATAGAACCATACGGGGACCGCTCGGTCGTTTGCGGGAGCCGATCTTGACGCTCGCCCAGACGAATAACTCGTCCGGCCAGGACGCGCGATTGTGCAGAAACGGGGACGCGAGACAAGCTCGCGTGCCCGCAGTGGCTATGGGGCACCCCGCAACATGCGAGGACCGGCCCGGCTTGTCGCCGGCCCGGCCCTTCGTCCGTTGGCACTCGTCCTACGCTACTGCAGACGCTACATGGTGCAGACGCTACATGGCGAACGCTACGTTCTCGCCTTCATTCACGCTACGCGAAGCATCTGCCGGCTTTAGCGGCCGGCCGGCGGCGCGGTAGGCGCCGTTGGACGAGGCGCCATCCCGGTGGTCGGCGTGCCACCGGCTCCGCTGCTCGTGCGTGACGGCGGCTTGTAATACTGGAAGTCCGGCGCTTCCTTGAGCTGATCTTTCGTCCAGCTCACTTTGAGCTTGACCATGGTGGGATCGTCGTTGCGCGTAGCAGTGCTGGCGCCGCTCGTGCTGCTTCCCGTGTCGTAGGGAACGGGCTGGAACGCGCTCATGTCGATCGCGACGTTCTTTTCGCCGATGCCGAGGAATCCGCCCACGCCAACGATGAGCCCGAAGATTTTGCCCTGCTTGTCGAACAACATGTCATTCACGTTGCCAATGTGGGCATTGTCCGGACCGAGTACATCGGTACCTTTGAACTTCGAGAAAACCCACTGGTCCTGAGTCTGTGACGTGATGAATTTCGCACTGTCGGCCGGTTTGTCGGCCTGCGCCAGGGCGCCGGAAACCATCAGCGCACTGACCGCTGCGGAAATCATAAAGGTCTTGAGCATGGTCGCCTCATCCGTTGAGTTTGTTCTGCCAAGGAAAGGAAGCATTCCTTGTGCGATAACAACTCGCCAGCACCCGCGGGTGTTCCGCGCGTTTGGAACCCATGTCAGCCACGCAGAATGCTTCGCGCATCTGGAACCACTCGGGAGTCGAGCTCGGGCTGAGGCAAATCGGTCGCAAAACAACCGTCCGTGGCCGCGAGCAACATTAACCATTCGGTCGCCGGCGACATCTAATCGGGGGCCGGCGCGGCGAAGGGTGCCAATTCCCCTCAACCATTCCTTAAGCGCGCATCCCATTAATTGGCCACCGAGATTCCGCCGGCCGGCCGCTGGGGCCGCGACCGGCCAACTCATTGACGCCCAAGTCATCCCATGATAACCCATAGCGTCCCAAGCGGTGATGCGGCCCTCAAGACCGCACCCGTACGGGTGGCGCGGGCGCCTGTGGCTCGTGCCCCAGGAGCGCCGAGGCGACCGGCGGGGGTGGACCAGGGACGTCATGGACCGCTTCGTGTCGAACTACACTTTGCGGCTCGACGCCAAGGGTCGGGTCTCGATCCCGGCGCCGTTTCGCGCGGTGCTCGCGCGCGATGGTTTCGAGGGCCTCTATTGTTATCCGACCCTCGACCGCCCTGCGCTCGACGCGGGCGGCAATGCGCTGCTCAGGGAAATCGAGACGCTGATCGCGCGCTTTCCACCCTTTTCCGAAGAGCGCGAGCAGTTCTCCGCGGCGCTCTACGGCACGAGCGAGGTATTGAAGATCGACGGCGAGGGCAGGGCGATTCTGACCGAGCCGCTCAAAACTCACGCCGGCATCAAGGACGAAATCACGTGTGCCGGCCTCGGACACAAGTTTCAGATCTGGGAGCCTGGGCGCTTTCGCGCGGAACTCGCGGAGGCCACCGAGAAGGTTCGCGCGCTCAAGCGGCAGTTGGGTTCCCGGGTAGCGGCGGAAGGCCCGCACGGAGCACGGGAATGATGGCGAGCCGCGACAGCGCGGGCGCTGTCGCTGGCGGACTGGCTCGTCACATTCCCGTGCTCGGCGGCCGCACGGTTGAATTCCTCAATGTGCGCGCCGGCGGCGTCTACATCGACGGGACCTTCGGCGCCGGCGGCCACAGCCGCGCAATTCTCGCGGCCGCGGATTGTAAGGTCATTGGCATCGATCGTGATCACGATGCGATCGTGCGCGGTACCGACCTGGTGCGCTCAGTCAACGGCCGGCTCGCCATGGTGGAAGACAAATTCTCCAACCTGGAGGTTGCCGCGCGTGGCCGCGGCTACGAAGCCGTGGACGGGGTAGTGCTCGACCTTGGCGTCTCCTCGATGCAGCTCGATGAGGCCGCGCGCGGCTTTTCCTTCCGCCACGATGGTCCGCTCGACATGCGCATGGGCCGTGCAGGTGTAACCGCGGCCGATGTCGTGGCAATGGCGTCCGAGCGCGAGCTTACGGCCATTGTGGCGACCCTCGGGGAAGAGCGCCACGCGCGCAACATCGCCCGCGCCATCATCGCCGCGCGCCGCGCGACGCCGATCCGCACGACGCGCTCGCTCGCCGACATCGTCGCGGCCGTCGTGCACGCGCGCGCCGGCGCCATCCACCCCGCGACCCGAACCTTCCAAGCGCTGCGCATCTTCGTCAACGAAGAGCTTGCCGAGCTTGCCGCCGGTCTCGCCGCGGCGGAGCGGGTGCTCAAGCCACGCGGACGATTGGTAGTGCTGGCGTTCCATTCGCTCGAAGATCGGATGGTCAAATCATTTCTGGTCGAGCGCAGCCGGCCCGGCACTCCCTCGCGCCATCATCCGGCGCCGGTGCAGGCGGCCACGACTTTCGACGTCCTGACCAAGCGCCCGATCGTGCCGAGCGATGCGGAGATCAGCGCCAATCCCCGCGCGCGTTCCGCCAGGCTGCGCGCGGCCGAGCGCACCGAGGCAGCCATTGCCGCCCGCGCCGTCGCGTCGTTGCTTCCGCGGTTGCCCTCTTTGGCCGAGCTCGCCGCCCGCGAGGGAAGGGGGCGACAGCCATGATGCGCGTGCTCAATATCTGCGTGATCGGGGCGCTCGTGCTGGCGGCGGCCGATGTCTACACGATCAAGTTCGAGTCGACGCGGCAAGCGCAGCGCGTCGCAAAGCTGCGCCTCGAGATTAGGCGCGAGCGCGATGCGGTGGCGTCGCTGCGCGCGGAATGGGCCAAGCTCGACAATCCGGCACGTATTCAGGCTCTGGCGCGCCGACATCTGCAGCTGGGGCCGCTCGAGGCGCGGCAAGCCGATCCGCTCGACAATCTGCCCGAGCGGCCGGCTGATCTCGTTGCCGTGGAGGAGGCCGACCCGATAGCGGCGGTGATCGCGAATCCCGGGGCTTTGGATCGTCCAGCGGCCGGCAACGTGCCCGGGGCGACAAGATGATGGCCATGCACGAACCCGTGGCAGATCGGCCGGCACCTGCGCGCGACCCGTGGCGCCGCCGCCTCGTCGCCTCGCTGCTTTATGGCCGCAACGTCGATCGCGCCGCCAAGACGCGGGGGCGCATAGCTCTTGCCGTGTTCTTCTTCGCGCTTGGCTATGCCGTGATTGCGGCCCGGCTGGTGATGTTCGCGGCCGCGCCTGACGGGCACGGGTCACGGCGCGCCCTCGCCCAGGATGCGATGGCGACCGCGCGGCCCGACATCCTCGACCGCAACGGAGAAATTCTGGCGACCGACGTGCGCACGCCATCGCTGTTCGCCGAGCCGCACCGGATCATCGACGTCGACGAGGCGTCCGAACTGCTCACGGCGGTGATGCCGGACACCGATGCCGCCGAACTGCGCGGTCGGCTCGCGTCCAAGCGCCGCTTCGTCTGGCTCAAGCGCGAGATCACTCCGGAGCAGCGCGCGCAGATCCATCGACTCGGAATTCCCGGCATTGGTTTCCTGCCGGAGAACAAGCGCATCTATCCGAACGGCGCCGAGGTTTCCCATGTCCTCGGCCACGTCAATATCGACAATCAAGGTACCGCCGGCATCGAGAAATGGCTCGACGCGCGCGGGCTTGCCGACTTGCATCTGGCGGGGCTTGCCACGGACCGGCTGCAGAATCCGGTCGAGCTTGCCGTCGACCTGCGCGTGCAGCACGCGCTGCGCGACGAACTGATCGCCGCCCGCGCCAAGTTCAAGGCGGTGGCGGCCGCGGGCGTCTTGACCGATGTGCGCACCGGCGAGATCGTCTCGATGGTCTCGGAACCCGATTACGACCCAAACAATCCGCGCGAGGCGCTCGATCCGACCCGCATCAACCGGCTCACCACCGGTGTGTACGAGATGGGATCGACCTTCAAGGCGCTCACCCTCGCGATGGCGCTCGACTCCGGCAAGATCACGCTCAAATCCGCCTTCGATGCCAGCCATCCGCTTCAATACGGTAAGTTCGCAATCCACGATTTCCACGCGCAGAACCGCGTGCTCACGGTCCCCGAGATTTTCACCTACTCCTCCAATATCGGCACCGCCCGCATGGCGCTGAGCCTGGGAATCGAGCACCACAAATGGTTCTTGCGGAAGCTGGGCCAGCTCGAGCGGCTGCGCACCGAATTGCCGGAAAGCGCCGAGCCGCTCGTGCCCAAGCGCTGGGCCGAGCTCAACACGGTGACGATCGCATTCGGCCACGGGCTTTCCGTCGCGCCGCTGCAAGCGGTGATGGCGATCAGCGCGCTGATGAACGGTGGGCATCTCATTCCGCCCACCTTCCTCAAGCGCAGCGAGAGCGAGGCGTTGGCGCTCGCCACGCAGGTCATCAAGCCCGAGACGAGCGAGAAGATGCGCTATCTGATGCGCCTCAACGTCGAGAAGGGCACCGCTACCAAAGCCGACGTGAAGGGCTATTATGTCGGCGGCAAGACCGGCACCGCGGACAAGGTGGTCGGCGGCCGTTATTCCAAAACCAAGGTGCTCACCTCGTTCACCGCGGTGCTGCCGGCCGACCAGCCGCGCTACCTCTTGCTCATCATGCTGGATGAGCCGCAAGCGACCCCCGACACGCACGGCTTCACCACGTCGGGATGGAATGCGGTGCCGGTCGGCGGCGCGGTCATCGCCCGCATCGCGCCTCTGCTGAGGCTCGAGCCGCGGTTCGAACTGCCGCCCGCCGACAAGCTGATCCTGGCGAGCGCCGGCGGCAGATAGGGCAGATCGGCCAGGCCGGTCGGGGAACGCGGCTAGCAAATCGCCGCTGTCCCTGGACGGATATGGGGCCGCGGGGGTAGACGATCCGGCGCACCATGAAGCTTGCCGACCTCCTCACTGCGGATGCCGTCAGCGACGCCCGACTTGCCGCGCTCGAGGTCGGCGGCGTCAGCGCGGACAGCCGCAGCATCAAGCCTGGCGACCTGTTCGTGGCGGTAGCAGGGGCGAGGGCCGATGGGCTCGAGTTCTTGCCGCAAGCGCTGGCAGCGGGCGCGGCAGCGGTCATGGCCGAACGGCCGCCGCCGGTGCCGCTTCCGCCGAGCGTGCCGTTTATCAAAGTCGACGACGCGCGCCGCGTATTGGCGCGTGCGGCGGCGACCCTCTTTCCGCGCCAACCGCAGGTGATCGCGGCGGTTACCGGCACCAGCGGAAAGACCTCGGTCGCCGCCTTCACGCGCCAGATCTGGACCGCGCTCGGTCATGCGAGTGCCAGCATCGGCACGGTTGGGCTCGTCTCGCCGCAGCGCGAGGTCTACGGCTCGCTCACTACCCCGGATCCGGTTGCGCTGCACCGCTCGCTCGATCAGCTCGCGCGCGAGGGCGTGACGCATCTCGCCATCGAAGCCTCCTCGCATGGACTCGACCAACGCCGCCTCGACGGCGTGCACGTCGCGGCCGGTGGCTTCACCAATCTCAGCCGCGACCATCTCGATTATCACCCGACGCTCGAGGCTTATCTTGCCGCCAAGCTGCGCCTGTTTGAGCATCTGATCGAGCCGGGCGGCGCAGCGGTGATCGCGGCCGATCACGAGCATGCCGATGCCGTCATGGCTGCGGCGCGGCGCCGCGACCTGCGGCTCGTCAGCGTCGGCCGGCGCGGGGAGAGCATCCGCCTGATCGAGAGCAGGATCGAGGGGTTCGCGCAAGCACTCGCGCTCGAGCACGACGGGCGTACTTACCGCGTGCGCCTGCCGCTTCCCGGCGATTTCCAAGTCGACAACGCGCTGGTCGCAGCGGGGCTCGTCATCGCGACCGGAGGCGAGCCATCCGCCACCTTGGCGGCGCTGGCGCATCTCGAGGGCGCCAAGGGCCGGCTCGAGCTCGTCGGCGAGCGCAACGGTGCGCCGATCTTCGTGGACTATGCCCACAAGCCCGATGCGCTGGCCAAGGCGCTCGCGGCGCTGCGGCCTTACGTGCGCGGGCACCTGATCGTGGTGTTTGGTTGCGGCGGCGATCGCGACGTCGGCAAGCGTCCCATCATGGGTGCTGTCGCCGCCAAGCTCGCCGACCGGGTCGTCGTCACCGACGACAATCCGCGCAGTGAAAATCCCGCCGCGATCCGCGCCGCGATTCTCGCGGCGGCGCCCGGCGCGCTCGAAATCGGCGACCGCCGGGAAGCAATCCGCACCTCGATTTCCGGTCTGCGCCGCGGCGACGTGCTGCTGATCGCGGGAAAGGGCCATGAAACCGGCCAAATCATCGGCAAACAGGTGTTGCCATTCAGCGACCACGAAGCGGTCGCCGCCGCGCTTGCCGGGAGGGTGGCATGACCGATCGGCCGCTCTGGTCCGTCGAGGCGATGCTGGCCGCGATGCGCGCCACGCCTGCCGGTCCATTGCCGCCCGCGGTGCCGGGCCTTTCGATCGACACGCGCACGATTGCGCCCGGCGAAGCGTTCCTCGCCATCCAGGGTGACAACCGCGACGGCCACGATTTCGTCGAAGCTGCGCTCGAAGCGCGCGCGGGCCTTGCGGTCGTTGCCGCCGACAAACGCGCACGCTTTCCCGAGCACGCGCCGCTCATCGTCGTTGCCGACGTGCTCGCAGGCTTACGCGATTTGGCGCGGGCGGCGCGCGGGCGCACTCAGGCGAAAGCCATTGCCGTCACCGGCTCTGTCGGCAAGACCGGCACAAAGGAGGCGCTGCGCCTGACGCTTGCCAGGAGCGGCGAAACCCATGCTTCGGTCGCTTCCTACAACAATCACTGGGGCGTGCCGCTCTCGCTCGCGCGCTGTCCGGAGAGCGCGCACTACGCAGTGTTCGAAATAGGCATGAATCATGCCGGCGAGATCGAGCCGCTCACTCGCCTGGTGCGGCCGCAGGTCGCGATTGTCACCGCGATCGAGCCGGTGCACCTCGAATTCTTCGGCTCGCTCGAGGCGATCGCCGACGCCAAGGCGGAAATCTTTGTCGGGCTCGAGCGCGGCGGTGCGGCGGTGATCAACCGCGATAACCCGCAGTTCATGCGGCTCGAGCGCAGCGCGCGCGACGCCGGTGTCGAGCGCATCGTCTCGTTTGGCGAGCACACGCGCGCCGACGTGCGGCTCATCAAGTGCTCGCTCCAGGCGGAGACCTCCACCGTGCAGGCGCGGATTCTTGGAACCGAGGTCACCTACAAGCTGGGGGCGCCGGGCCGGCACCTGGTCCTCAATTCGCTTTCCGTACTGGCTGCGGCAGCGCTGGTCGGCGCCGACCTCGCGTTGGCGGCGCTGGCGCTCGCAGATCTGCAGCCGGCGAGCGGACGCGGCTCCCGCCTGACCCTGCACATGCCCCGCGGCACGGCGCTCCTGATCGACGAAAGCTACAATGCCAATCCGGCCTCCATGCGTGCGGCGCTCGCCTTGCTTGGCCAGACCGATCTGCGCCAGCTTGGCCGGCGCATTGCGGTTCTCGGCGACATGCTGGAACTCGGGCCGCGCGGCGCCGAGTTGCATCGCGAGTTGGCCGTCGCGGTGCTCGCCCATGGTATCGATCTCGTATTCTGCTGCGGTCCGCTGATGCGCACCTTGTGGGAGGCGCTTCCCTCCTCGCGCAAGGGCGGGTATGCCGAGACGTCGGCCGCCCTCGAATCGCAGGTGCTTGCTGCGCTTCAGCCGGGCGATGCCATCATGGTCAAGGGATCGCTCGGCTCGCGTATGACGCCAATCGTCAAGGCGCTGCAAAGCCGCTATCGCCGCGAGACGCCGGTTCTCGCTCCCGCCCAAGCTTCGACCGTCAACGGCTGACGCATGCTCTACTGGCTCTCCGCATTCTCGGATACGATCGGGCCTCTCAACGTCCTTCGCTACATCACGTTCCGTACCGGCGGAGCGATGTTCACCGCGCTGGTGTTCGTGTTTCTGTTCGGTCACTCGATTATCGACCAGCTGCGGCTCAAGCAAGGCAAGGGACAGCCGATCCGCAGCGACGGACCGCAATCACACCTGGTCACCAAGAAAGGCACGCCGACCATGGGCGGCCTGATGATGCTGTTCGGTCTCCTCGTGTCGACCGTGCTGTGGGCCAATTTGGCCAACCGCTATGTTTGGATCGTGCTCGGCGTGACGCTCTCGTTCGGCGCCATCGGCTTCTATGACGACTACCTGAAGGTCACCAAGCAGACGCATGCCGGCTTTTCCGGCAAGCTCCGCATGGCGATCGAGGCTCTGATCGCGGTGGCGGCTTGCTACTTTATCGTGTCGCTCGGCCGCCAACCCTTCGCGACATCCGTCACCTTTCCCTTCTTCAAGGAATTGGTATTCCCGCTCGGCTGGTTCTTCATCTTGTTCGGCGCGTTCATCATCGTCGGCGCGGGCAACGCAGTGAACTTGACGGACGGCCTCGACGGGTTGGCGATCGTTCCGGTCATGATCGCGACCGGCTGCTTCGGCGTGTTTGCCTGGGTCGTGGGCAACGGCGTCCTTTCAGAGTATCTGCAACTGCATTTTGTTCCCGGGACCGGCGAGTTGGCGGTGGTGTGCGGCGCCGTGATCGGGGCGGGACTGGGCTTCCTCTGGTTCAATGCACCGCCGGCATCGATTTTCATGGGCGACACCGGTTCGCTTGCCCTCGGCGGCATGCTGGGAGCCATCGCGGTCGCGACCAAGCACGAGGTCGTGCTTGGCATCGTCGGGGGGCTGTTCGTGCTCGAGGCGGTCTCGGTGATCGTGCAGGTGGTCTCGTTCAAGCTCACCGGCAAGCGCGTCTTTCGCATGGCGCCGATCCATCACCATTTCGAGCAGCTCGGCTGGACCGAGCCCCAGATCGTGATCCGCTTTTGGATCATTTCGGTCGTGCTCGCGCTGGTGGGGCTGTCCACGCTCAAGCTGCGGTGATGATTCCTGTCACCGCCTTCGCGGGAAAGAAGGTTGCCATCTTCGGCCTCGGCGGGTCGGGATTGGCGAGCGCGAGCGCGCTGCTCGCGGGCGGGGCCGACGTCATCGGCTGGGACGACACTGCCGACGCCGTGGCCAAGGCCGCGACCGCGGGCATTCCCAGCGGCGATCTGCGGCAAGCCGACTGGTCGAGAATTTCCGCGCTGGTGCTCGCGCCCGGCGTGCCGCTCACGCATCCCACGCCGCACTGGACGGTGGCGCTCGCGCATGCCGCCGGTGTGGAGGTGATCGGCGACATCGAGCTGTTCTGCCGCGAGCGCCGCGCGCGCGCGCCGAAAGCACCATTCGTCGCCATCACCGGCACCAACGGCAAATCGACCACCACGGCGCTGGTTGCGCATCTCCTGCGCGCGGCCGGCCGCGAGGCCGAAATCGGCGGCAACATCGGCACGGCGATTCTCTCGCTGGCGCCGCCGGACGCGAGGCGCGCGCATGTGGTCGAGTGCTCGTCCTATCAAATCGATCTCGCGCCGACGCTCGACCCCTCGGTGGGGCTCCTGCTCAACGTCACGGAGGATCATCTCGATCGCCACGGGACGCTCGCGCACTACGCCGCGGTCAAGGAGCGGCTCGTCGCCGGCGTGCAAAAGGACGGCATGGCCATCGTCGGCGTGGACGATCCTTGGTGCGCGGCAGCGGCCGACCGCATCGCGCAGGCGGGGAGAGAACTTGCGCGCGTCTCGGTACGCCGGCCGCTGCGCGATGGCATCTATGTCGAGGCCGAAAGCATCATGCAGGCGGCAGGCGGCGCCCCTCGCAGCATCGCCCGCATCAACGGCATCGGCTCGCTACGCGGCGTGCATAATGCACAGAACGCTGCCTGCGCCGCCGGTGCAGCGCTCGCGCTCGGCCTGTCGGCGGAGGAGATCCAGCAGGGTCTCGTTTCCTTTCCCGGTCTTGCCCACCGCATGGAGGAGGTCGGCCGCAAGGGTCGTGTGCTGTTCGTCAACGATTCCAAGGCAACCAATGCGGATTCCGCCGCCCAGGCGCTGGCCTGCTTCTCCGATATTTTCTGGATCGCCGGCGGCAGGGCGAAAACCGGAGGCATCGCTTCGCTTGCACGCTTTTTTCCGCGCATCCGCAAGGCCTATCTGATCGGCGAAGCCGCGCGCGACTTCGCCGCCGAGCTCGAAGGACATGTGCCCTATGTCGTCGCCGGCACGCTGGAGCAGGCGGTCCAGCTGGCGGCGGCCGAGGCCGAGCTCTGCGACGTGGCCGAGCCAGTCGTGCTGCTGTCGCCGGCGTGCGCCTCGTTCGACCAGTACCGCAATTTCGAAGTGCGCGGCGACAGGTTCCGTGAGCTGGTGCGCGCCCTGCCGGGCCTGACCCCCGCGCATTGATTTATTCCCGTGACGTAGCTCCACGCGTTTAATCCGTGGCGCGGAAAGCCGACGCATTGGTTGCGCGCCAAATCGAGAAAATAAGCGGCAGCCCCGTTCTGGCGGCCGCGTTAATCCTCCGTCAACCAACGCCAGGCACCACTGGTCCGGCGCCGTCCCCGAGGAGGTCTCGATGGTCTCGCGTCTTGAACGCACGCGTTTTGCCGCCTGGTGGTGGACGATCGACCGCTCGCTGTTGACCGCGTTGCTCACGCTCATGCTCGCGGGAATCATTCTGTCGCTTGCCGCTTCGCCGCCGGTTGCGGCGCGCCTCGGGCTCGATCCGTTTTATTTCGTCGGCCGGCACGTGCTGTATTTGATTCCGGCGCTCGCCGTCATGTTGACGATTTCGTTCTTGCCGCCGCGCCATATTCGGCGGCTCGCGGTCATCGTCTTCGTGGTTAGCCTTGCGTTGGTCGCGGCGACCCTGCATTTCGGCGCCGAGGTCAAAGGTGCGCGTCGCTGGATCGTCTTGCTCGGGATCAATATCCAGCCTTCGGAGTTCCTCAAGCCTGCCTTCGTCATCCTCATCGCCTGGCTGTTCGGCGAGTCCGCGCGGCGGCCGGAAATGCCGGCGAATACCTTCGCGCTCGCGCTCTTGCTCCTTGCTATCACCGGGCTCGTGCTGCAGCCCGATTTCGGCCAAACGATGCTGATCGCGCTCGTCTGGAGCGCACTGTTCTTCCTCGCCGGCATGCGTCTCGTTTGGGTAGTGGGGCTGGGCGGCGCCGCCGCGATCGGACTTGCGAGCGCTTACATGCTCATTCCGCACGTGGCGCGGCGCATCGAGCGATTCCGCGATCCGTCCTCCGGCGACACCTTCAACATCGACCAGGCGCTCGAATCGTTCCAGCGCGGCGGCTGGTTCGGACGCGGGCCGGGGGAGGGCACCGTCAAGCGTATCCTGCCCGAGAGCCATACCGATTTCGTGTTCGCCGTCGCCGCCGAGGAATTCGGCATCGTGCTGTGCCTGCTGCTGCTGGCGCTGTTCGCGTTCATCGTGTTGCGCGCCCTGCACCACGCCCGGCGCAGCGAGGACCCGTTCGCGCGTTTTGCCTCGGCCGGTCTTGCCGTTCTGCTCGGGCTACAATCGGCCATCAACATGGCGGTGAATCTGCACTTGATGCCGGCCAAGGGCATGACGCTTCCGTTCATTTCGTACGGCGGCTCGTCGATGATTTCCCTCGCCTATGGCATGGGTATGCTGCTTGCCTTGACGCGTGAGCGCCCGCGCGCTGAGTTGCTCGCAGCGGAGGGGGCATTCGCGCCTGCCGAAAGGGCGGCCTGATCAACTGCCAAACGGACCACCTCGCGTGCCGCTTGTTCTCCTCGCCGCCGGCGGAACCGGCGGACACCTGTTCCCCGCCGAGGCACTTGCGGAGGCGCTCGGCCGGCGCGGCGTGAGTGTCGCACTTGCCACAGACGCTCGCGCCGAGCGCTACGGCAGGGCTTTTCCGGCGCGCGACATCCACGTCATCACCAGCGCCACCGTGCGTGGGCGCAACCCGCTGTCGCTGGCGCGCACGGCGGGGCTGCTCGGCATCGGCACCGTGCAGGGCCTGCGCCTGCTTGCGCGCATGCGGCCTTCGGCGGTCGTCGGTTTCGGCGGCTATCCCACCATCCCGCCGGTGCTGGCGGCAACGCTGCGCGGAATCCCGACGCTGATTCACGAACAGAACGCGGTGATGGGACGCGCCAACAGGTTTCTTGCACCCCGGGTCGATGCGATTGCCACGAGCTTCGCCGGGGTGCTCGATCATGCGCCCAAACTTGGCGCCAAGGCGACGCGCACGGGCAACCCGGTGCGGCCGGCGGTGGTCGCGGTCTCCACCATTCCCTATGCCGCCCCCGACGGGGCGGGTGCGCTCAAGCTCGTGGTGTTCGGCGGCAGCCAAGGCGCGCGCATCATGGCCGACATCGTGCCCGCCGCGGTCGAAAGGCTCCCCCGCGATCTGCAAGCGCGCCTTGCCGTCGTGCAACAGGCGCGCGAGGAGGATCTGGCGCGGGTGACCGAGGTTTATGCACGCGCGGGAGTGGCGGCGGAGGTCGCGCCGTTCTTCCCCGACCTGCCGGCGCGGATTGCGGCGGGCCACGTCGTGGTCGCGCGCTCCGGCGCCTCGACCGTGGCGGAACTCGCCGCGATCGGCCGGCCGGCCATTCTGGTTCCGCTGCCGCACGCGCTCGACCAAGACCAATCCGCCAATGCCGGCGTGTTGGCCTTGGCAGGCGGGGCGATGCGGCTCGAGCAGAAGGATTTCACGCCCGATCGGCTGGCGGTGGAGATCACCGCGCTTGCCAGCGCGCCGCAAAAACTCGTAGCAATGGCCGCCGCCGCCCGCTCGCAAGGCGCCACTGACGCGGCCGAGCAGCTAGCGGATTTGTTGCTGCGGGTGGCAGCAACGAACTCGCGCGCCGATAAATCTGCTGGCGGGCTGCGCGGGGAAAAAGAAGGGGAAGGGCGATGAAACTGCCGCGCGACATCGGTGCGATCCACTTCGTCGGGATCGGCGGCATTGGCATGAGCGGCATCGCCGAGGTGCTCATCAATCTCGGCTACACCGTGCAAGGCTCCGATGCCTCGGACAGCGCCAACGTCAAGCGCCTGCGCGACAAGGGCGCCAAAATTTCCGTCGGCCATTCCGCCGCCGCGCTCGGCGATGCCGAAGTGGTCGTGGTATCGACCGCGATCAAGCGCGACAATCCGGAGCTCATCGCCGCGCGCGCCAAACGGCTGCCGATCGTGCGCCGCGCCGAGATGCTGGCCGAGTTGATGCGGCTCAAGCGCTGCGTGGCCATCGGAGGGACGCACGGCAAGACCACGACCACCTCGCTGGTCGCCGCGCTGGTCGACGCCGGCGGCTTCGATCCCACCGTGATCAACGGCGGCATCATCAATGCCTACGGCACCAACGCCCGGCTCGGCGCCGGCGACTGGATGGTGGTCGAGGCCGACGAATCCGACGGGACTTTCCTGAAGCTTCCAGCCGACGTCGCCGTCGTCACCAACGTCGACCCGGAGCATCTCGATCACTTCAAGACCTTCGAGGCGGTGCAGGAGGCGTTCCGCGCTTTCGTCGAAAACGTGCCGTTCTACGGATTTGCCGTGATGTGCACGGACCATCCGGTGGTGCAGCTGTTGGTCGGGCAGATCACCGATCGCCGCGTGATCACCTACGGCGAGAACCTGCAGGCCGATGTGCGCTTGGCCGAGCTCGACCATGCCGACGGCAACTCGCGCTTTTCCGTGGTCTTCCGCGACCGCGCCGGCGAGACCATGCATGAGATCGGCGGGCTCACGCTGCCGATGCCGGGGCGTCACAACGCGCTCAATGCCACCGCGGCGATCGCGGTCGCGCGCGAGCTCGGTATTGCCGACGATCTCATACGCAACGCGCTCGCCGGCTTCGGCGGCGTGCGGCGGCGCTTCACCCGCACCGGCGAATGGAACGGCGTGCCGATCATCGACGATTACGGCCACCATCCGGTCGAAATCGCTGCCGTGCTGCGCGCGGCGCGCGAGTCGAGCAAGGGCCAGGTCATCGCCGTGATGCAGCCGCATCGCTACACCCGGCTGGCTTCGCTGTTCGAGCAGTTCTCGACCTGTTTCAACGATGCCGACACCGTGATCGTGGCGCACGTCTACCCGGCCGGCGAAGCGCCGATTCCCGGCGCCGACCGCGACTCGCTGGTGCAGGGGTTGCGTGCGCACGGACATCGACAGGTCATTCCGCTCGACGGCGCGCAGGACCTTGCGCGCCTGATCAAGCGGCTGGCACAGCCCGGCGACATCGTGGTGTGCCTCGGCGCCGGCAACATCACGCAATGGGCCTATGCGCTGCCGGGCGAACTCGCCGCGCTCGGGGCCGTGGCATGATGGCCGGCGTGATCGGCACAATGGCCGCCGCGCTCGATTTGGCGCGTGCATGGCCATGACCTTCCCGGATCTCGTGCCGGATCTGAAGGCGCGCATGCCGAGCCTGCGCGGCCGGCTCATGCCGAACCAGTCGCTCGCGGAGCTGACCTGGTTTCGGGTCGGCGGGCCGGCGCAGGTGTTGTTCATGCCTGAGGACGAGGCCGACCTCGCCGACTTCTTGGCGCATCTGCCGGCCGAAATTCCCGTCGTCGTCGTCGGGCTCGGCTCCAATCTGATCGTGCGCGATGGCGGCGTGCCGGGCGTCGTGATCCGTCTCGGTCGCGGCTTCGGCGAGGTGAGGGTCGAGGATGGCTGGCGCATCCGCGCCGGGACGGCGGCGCCGGACGTCAAGGTCAGCCGCGCAGCGCAAGAGGCGGCGATGGCGGGTCTCGCCTTCTTCCGCGGCATCCCCGGCGCGGTCGGCGGGGCGCTGCGCATGAACGGCGGCGCGTACGGCCGCGAGACCAAGGATGCGCTGATCGAGGCGCGCGGTGTCGATCGGAAAGGTCGCGTTCGCGTATTCAGCAACGGCGATATGCAGTACAGCTATCGCCATTGCGGCGCGCCCGACGACATCGTCTTCACGCAAGCCTTGTTCCAGGGCGCCCCCGGCGACGGGGCCGAGATCGCGGCCGAGATGGACAAAATCACGGAATCCCGCGAGGCAACCCAGCCGATCAAGAGCCGCACTGGCGGCTCGACGTTCAAGAACCCGCCCGGTCACAAAGCTTGGCAGCTCATCGACGCGGCGGGCTGCCGCGGCCTGAAGGTGGGCGACGCGCAGGTGTCGCAGATGCACTGCAATTTTCTCATCAATCTCGGCAGCGCCACCGCCGCCGATATCGAAACGCTGGGCGAGACAGTGCGTCGGCGCGTCAAGGAGCATGCCGGCATCGATCTCGAGTGGGAGATCAAGCGGATCGGAGTGGCATAGCGGCATTTTGCTGCGTCGGCTGCGGCAGCGAGGGGATCTGTGATCCCGGCCCAGCCCCTCGGTTCTTTGAGTGGAAAAAGCGAATCAGCGCCGCGGGCGGGGAACGATGGGCAAGCACGTTGCGGTTTTGATGGGAGGCTGGTCGGCCGAGCGCGAGATATCCTTGCGCTCCGGCAAGGCCTGTGCGGAGGCGCTGGCGCGGCTCGGGCATAAGGTGACCCGCATCGACGTCGGTCGTGACATCGCCACGGTGCTGACCACGGTCAAGCCGGACGTCGCGCTCAACATGCTGCACGGGCGTCCGGGCGAGGACGGCACCCTACAAGGCGTGCTCGAGATACTCGCTATCCCCTACAGCCATTCCGGCGTGATGGCGTCGGCGGTGGCGATGCAGAAGGACCTCGCCAAGGCCCTCTTCCGGGCCGCCGAGGTCCCGGTTCCCGAGGGATTGGTGGCATCGCGCTTCGAGGCGGCCAAGGCTCACCTGCTGCCGCGGCCCTACGTCATCAAGCCCATTGCCGAGGGCTCGAGCGTCGGCGTTTTCATCGTACGCGAGGATCACGCGCATCCGCCGCAGGAGCTCACGCGCGACGATTGGCATTATGGCGAGCGGGTGCTGGTCGAAAAGTATATTTCCGGCAAGGAGTTGACCTGCGCCGTCATGGGTGACGCGGCGCTCGGGGTCATCGAAATCGTCCCGATGGTAAGCTTTTACGATTACGAGGCGAAATACGCTCCCGGAGGCTCCAAGCATCTGCTGCCCGCCCCTGTTTCATCGTTTGTTTACCAACAAGTCCGAAGACTATCACTGGCGGCGCATCGCGCGCTGGGCTGCCGGGGCGTGAGCCGTGCGGATTTCCGCTACGACGATCGCATCGCGGGGACGGGGGGACTTGTGTGTCTCGAAGTCAATACCCAGCCCGGGATGACCGAAACGTCGCTCGTGCCCGAACTCGCCGCGGATGCGGGCATCACGTTCGACGAGCTGGTGCAATGGATGGTCGAGGACGCCTCGCTCAACCGCTAAAGTGGATCGCGGCATTGCGACTGCGGCTGCCTGCTGGTGCCGCTGCGCGCGGCGTCGCGGACACCAAAACAGCGCGACCGAAATCGCGCGTGGCCCGCATCATGGACCGCTGGTCTTCCTTGCTCGAGAGCAAGTGGCCGCGCGGCGCAGGCGTCGCCGCCAGCGTGCTCGTCGTTCTCGCGAGCGCCGGCTACGGCGCCGTCAAAGGGGATCACATTCCGGGCATCATGGCTGGCCTCAAGGACGCGCGCGATGCGGTCGCCAATGCAGCAGGCTTGCGGGTCACGTCGGTCGCGCTCGCCGGCAATCATCACGTCAGCCGAGAGGAAGTGCTGGCGGCCGCGGACATCACTGGCGCCACCGCGCTCGTATTTCTTGACGTCGATGAGGTACGCCAGCGCCTCAAGGGCCATCCGTGGATCGCGGATGTCACGGTGCTCAAGCTCTATCCCGGCGAGCTGCAGATCGGCATCAAGGAACGCGAGCCGTTTGCACTTTGGCAAAAGGACGGGCGCGTTTCGGTCATCGCCGAGGACGGCACCGTGCTCGAGCCCTACGTTGAGCCGCGCCTGGTCCGGCTCCCGCTCGTCGTCGGCCGTGGCGCGCAGACGAAGGCCAAGGAGTTTCTCGCTCTGCTCGATCGGTATCCTGCGATGCGCGATTTCGTGCACGCGTGCGTGTTGGTGGGCGAACGGCGCTGGAACCTGCGTCTTAAGAACGGCATCGACGTGCGGCTGCCGGAATCCGACATTGCGCCCGCGCTGGAGCGGTTGGTCGTGCTCGACCGCGCAAAGAACCTGATCACGCGGGACATCGTCGCGATCGATCTCAGGCTCGCCGACCGCGTGACGGTGCGGCTTTCGGAAGCGGCCGCGCAGGCTCGCCTCGAGGCGCTCAAAGACAAGGCGAAAAAGAAGGGCGGCGCATGAGCGGCCTTCACTTCGCCCTCACTCCGAAGATGAAGCCGCTGCCGGGCAATCGCTCGGTGCTGGTCGCGGCGCTCGACATCGGCACCAGCAAGATCGCCTGCCTGATCGGACGGCTGCGCCCGCACCCGCCGCAAGACGGATCGCCGCTGCGCAGCCACTCGGTCGAGGTCGTGGGATTCGGCCACACGCTCGCCCGCGGGATGAAGGCGGGCACGGTAATCGATCTTGCCGAAGCCGAAGCGGCGGTACGGCAATGCGCCGATCTCGCCGAACGCTCGGCAAGAATGCAGCTCGACTCGGTCGTCGTCTCGATTTCCGCCGGCCGCCCCGCAAGCGAACAGATCTCGGCCTCGATCGAGGTCGTCGGCTCGGCGATCGGCGAGGGCGACATTTCCCGCGTGCTGGCCGCCGGGAGCCGGCATTCTGCCCGTCCCGGGCGCGCCGTGCTGCATTCGCTGCCGATCGGCTACGTGCTGGATCAGGCCCGCGGGGTGCAGGACCCGCGCGGGATGCTTGCGCGCGAGTTCGGCATCGACATGCACGTGGTCACCGCGGACGCTTCGGCAGCGCGCAATCTCATGCTGGCGATCGAGCGCAGTCACCTTGCGGTCGAGGCGATGGTGACCAGTCCATATGCCGCCGGCCTTTCCGCTCTTGCCGACGATGAAGCCGAACTCGGTGCTGCTTTGGTCGACATGGGTGCCGGTACGACCACGCTCGCGGTTTTTTGCGGCGCCCGCTTCGTGCATGCCGACGGGTTCGCGCTGGGCGGCCGACACGTGACAATGGATATCGCCCGCGGTCTCAATGCTCGCATCGCCGATGCCGAGCGCATCAAGACGCTGTACGGCAGCGTGCTGACCGGCGGTTCGGACGAACGCGACATGATCGCGGTCCCTCCGGTCGACAAGGACGAACGCGAGGCGCCGCATTTCGTTTCGCGCGCGAGCCTCGCGCGCATCATCAAGCCGCGCGTCGAGGAAATCCTGGAAATGGTGCGCGATCGCCTGGCCGCCTCGCCGTTCGCGGCCGAGCCGCGCGGGCGCGTGGTGCTGACCGGCGGAGCGAGCCAGCTCACCGGCGTTGCCGATCTTGCCACGCAAATCTTGCGCCGTCCGGTACGAGTGGGGCGCCCGCTCGACATTGCCGGACTGCCGGAGGAGGCGAGGGGAGGGGCGTTTGCCGTCGCGACGGGACTGCTGGTGTATCCGCAGGCGGCGCATCTTGAACATTTCGAACCGCGGCGAACGCGGCAATCGGCGACAGGAGGCGGCTATATCGCGCGGGTCGGACGATGGCTTCGCGAGAGCTTCTGATGACTCGATCCACCTTCCCATTGGCCGGCGGCGGACCGGCCCGACCCGGCGGCGGAGACGTCCGCTTACCAAGAGGCAAACATGAGCATCAATCTGAAGATTCCCGACGTCCGTGAGCTCAAGCCACGGATCACCGTGTTCGGGACCGGCGGTGCCGGCGGCAACGCCGTCAACAACATGATCACGAGCGGGCTGCAGGGGGTCGACTTCGTCGTCGCCAACACCGACGCGCAGGCCCTCACGATGTCAAAGGCCGAGCGCATCATCCAAATGGGGGTGGCGGTTACTGAAGGGCTCGGCGCCGGCTCTCAGCCGGAAGTCGGCCGGGCCGCGGCGGAGGAGGCGATCGACGAGATCCGCGACCACCTCCAGGGCGCACACATGGTGTTTGTCACCGCGGGTATGGGCGGTGGTACCGGCACCGGCGCGGCGCCGGTCGTGGCACGCTGCGCGAAAGAGGCCGGCATCCTTACGGTCGGCGTCATTACCAAGCCGTTCCACTTCGAGGGCATACGCAGAATGCGCGTGGCCGAGCAAGGCATCGTCGAGCTGCAGAAGGTCGTCGACACGCTGCTCATCATCCCCAACCAAAACCTCTTCCGGGTGGCGAACGAGAAGACGACTTTTGCCGACGCCTTCGCCATGGCCGACCAGGTGCTCTATTCGGGCGTTGCCTGCATCACCGATCTGATGGTGAAGGAGGGCTTGATCAACCTGGATTTCGCCGACGTCCGCGCGGTCATGCGTGAAATGGGCAAGGCCATGATGGGCACCGGGGAAGCCTCGGGCGAGAAGCGCGCGCTCTCGGCCGCCGAGGCTGCAATCTCCAATCCGCTGATCGACGACGCTTCGATGAAAGGGGCCAAGGGCCTGCTCATCTCGATCACCGGCGGCAAGGATCTCACGCTCTACGAGGTCGATGAGGCGGCCACCCGCATCCGCGAAGAGGTGGATCAGGACGCCAACATCATCGTAGGCGCGACCTTCGACGAAGGCCTGGAGGGAGTGATCCGCGTCTCGGTCGTCGCCACCGGCATCGATCACGTCGGCCTGCAGCGATCCGTGACCGAGCCCGAAGTGCGCATTGCCGAGCTCACGCAGAAGCTGCGGGCCGAAGAGCTGCGCGGCGATGTGCAGCGCGTGACGACCGAGCGCATCGAGACGCGCCCGCTCGCAACGCCCAGCGTGGCAGCGCCGGCCATGCCGTCGGTGGAATCGATTGAAGCCGCCGCCAAGGCGGCGGTTGCAGCCGCGGTCCTGCCGATGATCGAGGATGTGACCATCCGGCCGATCCCGCCCAAGCCGTCGCTGTTCCCCGAACAGATGGCGCTGCCATCGGATCCGCCGCCGGCCCCGCGCGCCTTCATCCCGCCGGCGCCGGAACGGACGGTCAACCGGCCGCGCCGCATGCCTGGCATCGACGAGTTGCCGCGTCCCGCACAGGCAGAACTGCGGGCCAAGCGCGGCGAGGGCGAACTCGACAATCCGGAAAAGCGCAAGGTCAGCTTGCTGCGGCGGCTTGCCGCCGTGGGCCTCGGCCGCCGCGACGAGTTCGAGGAAGCCGAGAAAATGCCGCCCAATGTCCGGCCGGCCCGGCCTCCGGCGGCTGCGCGCCCCATGGATCGGCCGATCGAGCGGCCCGCTGCTGCGCCGCCCCCACCGCCGCGACCCTCCATGGCGCCGCCCATGATGCCGCGCGGCGCCGAGCCGGTCTCCGACTATGCCAAGCGCCCCTCCCACCACGGGCTCGATGCTTTGACCCGGCCGGTGCCGGCGCAGCCCCCATTGGAAGAGGATCAGTTGGATATTCCGGCGTTCCTGCGCCGACAGGCCAACTGATTCGGATATGCGCCAAGTGCTAGCAGTCCCGGCTAAACCGCCGGGATTGCCAGGCGGCGAGGTCCGCCTTATGCCTCTGAATTCCAAGATCCTTTTCTGACCCCTCGCGCTGACAATGGGCGCGCCCGCGGCGAAACGGCCCACCCGCCAAAAC
>Ga0307277_10000054_pt1 | contig 33117 bp, 31 predicted proteins | sample ER_DNA_116_FD_194473 | JGI IMG/M metagenome (GOLD analysis project Ga0307277, IMG submission 194473) | Bulk soil microbial communities from the East River watershed near Crested Butte, Colorado, United States - ER_DNA_116 | ecosystem: Environmental > Terrestrial > Soil > Floodplain | place...
GCTGTCGCTCGATGGGAACCCCGAAACGCGACGCCGTATGGAGGCGGAGGGTGTCGAGGTTCGCGGGTACCGGGGTGAAGAGGTGAGCCTGAACGGCGACGGCGGACCGACCTGCCTCACCCGCCCGCTGCTGCGCGGATAGCGGGTTCGCATGCTCCGGTAGCCTGGGTCACCCGATGCCCGATCGCGCCTTCAGCTTCGCCGCCGGTCCGGGGATCTTGCCGCTCCCGGTCCTGCAACAGGCCCAACGAGATCTCGTCTCGCTGCCCGGGGTTGGGGCGTCGCCGTTGGAGGTCAGCCACCGGGGCTCGTGGTTCAGCTCCGTGATCGATGAGACCGTTGCGAACCTCCGTGACCTGCTCGCGATCCCGGACGGGTACCACGTGGTGTTCTGCCAGGGTGGCGCTTCCCTCCAGTTCTCGATGGTGCCGATGAACCTGCTCCGAGGCACCGGGAGGACCGCCGATTACGTGCTCACGGGGTCCTGGGGCTCGAAGGCGATCGCCGAGGCGACGAAGGAGGGGCACGCGCGAGTCGCGTGGACGGCGAGGGACGAAGGATTCACCCGGATCCCCGGAACGGAGGAGCTCCTCGAGTCGATCGAGAGGGCTCCCGCCTACGTCCACGTCACGAGCAACGAGACGATCCAGGGCGTCGAGTTCCCCACCACGCCGATCGTCCCCGACGGCGTTCCGCTGGTCGCGGACGTCTCGTCCGATTTCCTCTCGCGCCCCATCGAGATCGGGCGCTACGACCTCCTTTACGCGGGTGCGCAGAAGAACGCCGGCCCTGCGGGCGTCACCGTGGTGATCGTCCGAGATGCTGTGCTCGATCGCGTCCCGGACGGACTCCCTTCCGTCCTCGATTACCGGACGTATGTGGAACACGGCAGCCGCTATAACACCCCGCCCGTCTTCGCGATCTACATCGTGATGCTCATCACCCAGTGGCTCCGCGACGAGGTCGGCGGTCTCGACGAGATGCACGCCCGCGATCGCGAGAAGGCGAACCTCCTCTACGACATCCTGGACGCGGCACCGATGTTCTATCGCGGGCACGCGCGCGCGGATTCACGGTCGTTGATGAACGTGACCTTCCGGTTGCCGTCGGAGGATCTCGAGGCAAGGTTCGTCGCCGAGGCTGCGGAGCGGGGGCTCGTGGAACTCAAAGGTCACCGCAGCGTCGGCGGGATCCGAGCCTCCATCTACAACGCGATGCCGCGCGAGGGGGTGCAGGCCCTCGCCGTGTTCATGCGCGAGTTCCACGAACGCACCACCGAGGGAGCTCCCTGATCACAGCGTGTCCACGCTGTCGATCTCGTAGATCCCGCTATCGCTCTGGAGGCAGTCCCACTCGTCGAAAGGCAGGTCGGTGTCCGACGGGATGACTACGTCGGGAGAAAGCGACGTACGGCCCCCAGCGATGCCTTCATCGAACTCGACGATCGTCACGAACGCGGACAGGTTCGAGATGTTCGTCCGGCGGATCTCGACGAACTACCCACAGAACGTGGTTGAGTGCACGTAGTAGACGTCGCCCGCGCTCGGTCTCAGGAGGGGCGAAGACGCAGGATGTCGAACTCGTGCCCTTCCGGGTCGGCGAACGTCCGCCACTCGACGCCGTCGAGGATCCGGTCCTCCCCGTCCCACGAACCCCCGAGCGCCTCGATCCGGGTGGTGGCCTCTGCCAGGTCCGGGGCGCCGAGGTCGAGGTGGATGCGAACCTTGCCGTGCTTCGGTTCGGGAACGCGTTGAACGCAGAGCGCGGGCAGGTCGTCGCGACCCCTGAGGACCAGGAAGCGGCCGCCGTCCAGTTCCTCTTCCCGCTCGGTATCGAGCACCGCTGCCCAGAAGTCCGCGATCCGCTCCGCGTCCTGCGCGTCGATCGTGATGTAGAGGAACCTCGCGACGGCCGGCATCAGGCTCCCACCAGCTCCTCCGCCATCTGTCCGAAGACCTCCGTATGCCGATCGACGTCCTCCGCGGTCGTCGCCGGCGACATCAGCGCCATGTTGTGGAACGGCGTCATGAGGACACCCCGGTTCAACAGGTACAGATGGATGAACGGGTCGACCTCGTCGTCCTGCCCCGCGGCGGCTTCACTCCCGTTCCGGGCGCGATCCGGCCGGAACAGGTATTCCACCCGGCAGCCGAGGCGCACCACGTGCCACGGAAGCTGCCGACCCTCGATCACGCTCCGGACGCCCTGCTCGAAGCGCTCCCCCAACGCGATCATGCGTTCGAAGGCTTCGTCGGTCAGGACCTCGCCCAACGTCGCCCGCATCGCGGCGAGCGACAGGGCATTGCCCGCGAGGGTGCCGCCGATCCCACCGACGTCGGCGTTCTTCCAGTCGGTGTGCTCGTAGATCCGCTGCGAGACCGCATCGGTGAGACCGTAGGCGGCGCTGGGGATGCCCGCACCGAGCGTCTTGCCGATCGTCACGATGTCGGGCTGCAGGTTCCACGCCTTGGTGCATCCTCCGGGCCCGGCGCTGATCGTGTGGGTCTCGTCGATCAGCAGCAGGGTCTCGTACCGCGTGCAGAGCTCGCGGACCGCCTCGTGATATCCGGGATCGGGCAACACGATCCCGATGTTCGTGAGGGCCGGCTCGAAGAGGCACAGCGCGACGTCGCGTTCGGCGAGCGCTCGCTCGAGCCCTTCGAGGTCGTTGATCTCCACCACGCGGGTGGTTTCGGCGAGCGGCACGGGCTTGCCGAGGTTCCCTTCTCGCTCGATGACGTTGCCGTCATCGTCGAGGGTCGCGAAGGTCTCGTCGACCGACCCGTGGTAGTTCCAGTTATGGACGACGATCTTGGAGCGCCCGGTGATCTGGCGTGCCCATCGGATCGCGAACCGATTGGCGTCGGTGGCCGTCAGGCAGAACTGCCAGTACGGGACACCGAAGCGCCGAGCCATCTCCCGACCCACCCACGTCGCGTCCTCGGTCGGCAGCATCAGGGTGATGCCTCGCGCTGCTTGCTCCGCGATCGCCTCGAGGGACACCTTCGGGGCGTGCCCCGCCATCCCGCCGGTGTCTCCCAAGCAGAGATCGACGAACGCGTTGCCGTCGACGTCCCAGAACCGCGCGCCTTCGGCTCGATCGACGAACACGGGATGGTCGCCCGGCCACCGCGTCATCCAGTTCATCGGGACGCCGAAGAGGAGCGAGGCCCGAGCGTCATCCGCGAGCGCCTTCGAGCGGGGGTGACGGTCACGGAACAGGCTTCGTTCGCGTTCCATCAACTCGTGGACCCGTGTTCGATCGATCGTCCTCACATCCGTCCTCCTCGACCGGCTGCGCGAAGTCTATGCGGCGGTACCATCGCGCGATGGCCCGCGCCCGCCGGATCGCCTGTTGTCTGCTGATCGCGTTCTTCGCGCTCGCCGTGCCCGCGAATCCAGCGTGGGCGCGCCCGGACGCAACGCCGGTCGCGACCCAGCCGGCATGGATGCGCGACATCACAACCGTGATCGGGAACCGTCCCGTCTCGGTCGCGATCGGGAGGGATGGTGACTCGTGGTTCGGGCACCTCGGCTGGGTCGGACGGCCACCGGCCTCCAACGAGAAGCTCCTGCTCTCCATGGCGTTGCTGCAGCGGTATCGCCCGTGGCGGACGATCCGCACGACCGCCAGCGCCGGCGCGCTACCGGGGCCGCGGGGGGTGATCCACGGCAACCTCTGGATCGTCGGCCATGGAGACCCCGGGATCGACGGAACCAGGATCGCCGCCCTCGCGCGGGCCATAAAGGATGCCGGCGTCCACCGGATCCGCGGGTCCGTGATGGGGAACACCGGGCCCTTCGCGAGGGATTGGTGGGCGCGCGGCTGGAAGGACTACTTCCCCGCTGACTACATCCCGCTGCCGACGGCCCTCACCTATCGGGAGAACACGGATCATCGCGGCGTCCACGTCACCGATCCTGAGCTTCGCGCCGCGACCACGCTGACCGCGCGCCTCGAACTCCTCGGGATCGCGGTCGGTCACAAGCCCGGGATGGGCCATCCGCGGGCGGGGCTTCGCCCGATCGCCCAGATCGCATCGCCCTCGCTCCGGGATCTGATCCGAACGATGGACCTCAAGTCGAGGAACTTCTGGGCGGAAGTGCTGGGCAAGTACCTCGGGGCCGACGAGTGGGGCCGAGGCACGATCGCGAACGGCGCGAGGGCGATCGACCGCTTCACCGATATGCACGGGCAAGATTTCAGGGTCTACGACTCCTCGGGCCTCAGCTATGCGAACAGGGCGACCGCCCGTGGGATCCTCGAGCTGCTGTGGGACGCGGACGGCGCCTCGTGGGGCCCGATCCTGCGTGCGTCGCTCCCCGCGGGCGGCCAGGGGACGCTCAAGGATCGCCTCAAGGACATCCGGATCCGCGCGAAGACGGGGACCCTCGATGACGCCTCGGCGCTGTCGGGTTGGGTGTGGCTGGAGCGTACGGGGGGATGGGTCGAGTTCTCGATCCTTTCGAGCGGGTTCAACGAGTGGACCGCGAAGAAGATCGAGGATCGGATCGTCCGGATCATGAGCTTCCGAGCCTCGCCTCCGCCATGAGACGGGGGCCGAGGCCGACCCTCACGTTTCGGTCGGGCCCAGATCCCTCGCTCGGTCTCGAGCTCGCTCCGCCGCCGCCTCCGAAGCCGCCTTCTTCGCTTCGTCGCGGTTCTCCCCGAAGTCGACCAACGAGGGGCGGGCGATCACGTACGCGATCACCCCGAGCACCGGCAGGATGAAGATCAGCAGCACCCAGAGGACCTTGGCGCCGCCTCTCAGGTCCGGACGCCGGATCACGTCGACCGTCGCGGCGATGTCGACGATGACGACCAGCAGGACGAAGAACCAGAGCGCTGTGACTCCCATCACGGTCCTCCAAACGAGGGAACGAGGTCAGCGCCGGCCGCGCCGATCAGCGGTCGCGAGCGTAGCGCAGGACCCGCCGGTTCGCGCGTCGAACGGCACCGCGTTCACCCTACCGGCGACCGGGGATGGAGCAGACCGAAGAGGTATCCGTCCGTCAGCGCCTCCCAGGACGCCTCGATGATGTTCTCCGAGACGCCGACCGTGGTCCACGCCTGCTCACCGTCGGACATGTCGATCAGGACGCGGACGACGGCCCCGGTCCCGACGCTTTCGTCCAGCACGCGAACCCGGAAATCTGCGAGCTCCATCGAGTCGAGCTCCGGGTAGTCGTTCGTCAGCGCCTTGCGGAGCGCGTTGTCGAGCGCGCCCACCGGGCCCTGCCCTTCCGCGGACTCGATGTGCCGGCTGCCCTTCGTTCGGACCTTGACGGTGGCCTCGGCGAGCGGCGGCTCGTCGTCGGCGACCCGCTCCTCCACGTGGACGCGGTAGCTCTCGATGTCGAAGAACGGCTGGGACCAGCCGGCGGCCCGGCGCATCAGGAGGTCGAGCGAGGCTTCGGCGACATCGAACGCGTAGCCGGCCGCCTCCCGCCGCTTGATCTCCTCGACGGCCTTCGGGATCGCGGCGTCATCGATCGCGACGCCGAGCTCGTCGGCCTTCATGCGGATCGTGGCCCCGCCGCCGTAGTCCGACGCGACCACACCTCGACGGTTCCCCACCACCTCGGGGTCGATGTGTTCATACGCACGGGACAGGCGGGCGACGCCGCTGGTGTGCAAGCCGGCCTTGTGCGTGAAGGCGTGGCGCCCGGCGTACGGTTGGTGCGAGTCGGGCGCCACGTTGGCAACCTCGGCGACGTAGTGCGCGAGCTCCGTGAGATGCTCCACCGCACCCGCCGGCAGAGCGTCCGCGATGCCCATCTTCAACACGAGGTCGGCGGTGATCGGGATGAGGTCGGCGTTGCCGGTCCGCTCGCCGTACCCGTTGATCGTCCCCTGCACCTGGAAGACGCCCGCATCGACGGCGATCAGCGAGTTCGCGACCGCGCATCCCGCGTCGTTGTGGACGTGGATCCCGAGGGGCACGCTCGTCTTCTCGCCGACCTCGGTGACGATCCGGGCGACGTCGAACGGGAGCATCCCGCCGTTCGTGTCGCACAGGACCAGGCGCTCGGCTCCGGCCTCCTCGGCGGCGTCCAGCACCCGCATCGCGAACACCGGGTCGGTGAGGTATCCGTCGAAGAAGTGCTCCGCGTCGAAGAACACGCGCCGGCCCTGCGCCCGGAGGAACCGAACGGAGTCGCGGACCATGGCGACGCCTTCGTCCAGATCGGTCCGAAGGGCTTGGGTGACATGGAGATCCCACGCCTTCCCCACCAGGCAGACGACCTCGGTCCCGGCGTCGAGCAGGTCCCGCAACGCCCGCGACGTCGTCGCGTCCTCTCCCGCCTTGCGCGTCATCCCGAACGCCGTGAGCTGGGCGTGCTTGAGGGTCTCCTTCGATGCCAGCGAGAAGAACTCGGTGTCGCGCGGGTTCGCGCCCGGCCACCCTCCCTCGACGAAGGGGAAGCCCACCTGGTCGAGCTTGTGGAGGATGCGCAGGCGATCGTCGATCGAGTAGCTGAGGTCGGCGCGCTGGGCCCCGTCGCGGAGCGTCGTGTCGTAGAGCTCGACCGCACGCTTCGCGGCGCTCATGACGTCGCGCCCTCCACGACGAGGTCCCCGACCTCCGAGGTCGCGTAGCCCATCTCCCCCGCGCGCATGCTCTTCATGCGCTGGGTCGCGTAGCCGATCCCGGCGTGCACCCGGTCGGCCGCCTTCACCTCACCCAGGGACACCAGCAGCATCTGCGTCGCCGCGATCGCCGCCAACGGGTTGATCGTTCCCCTGCCGGCATGATCCGGCGCCGTGCCCCCGATCGGCTCGAACATCGACACGCCGTCCGGGGCGATGTTCGCGCCGGCCGCCACGCCCATCCCGCCCTGGATCATGGCCCCGAGGTCCGTGATGATGTCGCCGAACATGTTGTCGGTGACGATGACGTCGAACCGGCTCGGCTGGTCCAGGAAGTAGATGCACGCGGCGTCCACGTGGACGTAATCGGTCTGCACGTCGGGGAATCCCGCGGCCACGTCGTCGACGACCCGCTGGTAGAGATCGCCGGCGAACGTCAGCACGTTCGTCTTGTGCACGAGGGTCAGATGCCTGCGCCGGTTGGACGCCACGTCGAACGCGTAGCGCACGATCCGCTCGACCCCGTGCCGGGTGTTGATCGACTCCTGGACGGCGACCTCGTGCGGCGTGCCCTTCCGGTGGAAGCCGCCGGCCCCGCTGTACAGCCCTTCCGAGTTCTCACGCACGACGACGAAGTTCACATCCTCTTCCGTGTGCGACGGCACGAGCGTCTGCACGCCCGGGTAGCGGATCACCGGACGGAGGTTGACGTATTGGTCCAGCTCGAAGCGGATCCGAAGGAGCAGATCGCGTTCCAGGATCCCCGGCCGCACACGCGGGTCGCCCACCGCGCCGAGCAGGATCGCGCCGCACCCTCGAAGCGCCTCGAGCTCGTCGGCCGGAAGGACCTCGCCGGTCCGGAGGTACCGGTCGGCGCCCAGGTCGAACTCCACCGCATCGACGTCGAAGCCGTCGCGGACGGCCTCCAAGACCTTGAGCGCCTCGGCGACCACCTCGGGCCCCGTCCCATCGCCGCGGATCACGCCGATCCGGTAGGTCAAGACGTGACCTCGTCGCGCGGTCCGTCGCCGCCCGCCTGCACCTGCAGTGCGCGGTTGATGGCCGCCAGGTACGCCCGGGCGCTCGCCTCCACTACGTCGGTCGCGACCCCGCGGCCGGTCACCCGCCGTCCGTCAACGTCCAGCTGGACGACGACGTCGCCTAACGCATCGGAACCCCCGGTCACGCTGGAGACGTTGAACGCGACGAGCCGAGGCTCGATGCCGGCGGCGCGACCGATCGCACCCATGACCGCGTCGATCATCCCGTCGCCCATGGCGGACTCCTCGATCAGGTCGTCGCCGCGTCGGAGCCTGACCGTCGCCGTCGGGGCCAGGTGCGTCCCGCCGCCGACCTGGACCGCCTCGAGGACGAGAAGATCCTCCTTCCCGCTGCCGATCTCCTCAGTCACGATCGCCTCGAGGTCGTGGTCCGTGAGGGTGATCTTGCGGTCCGCCAGATCCTTGAACCGGGCGAACGCGCGGTTGAGCTGAACCTCCTCCAGCGTGATCCCGAGCTTCTGGAGGGCGTCGACGAACGCGTGCCGGCCGCTGTGCTTGCCGAGGACGAGTCGGTTCCCTTCGAGACCGATCTCCTGCGGATCCATGATCTCGTAGGTCGCCCGGTTCGCGAGCACGCCGTGCTGATGGATCCCGCTCTCGTGCGCGAAGGCGCTCGAGCCCACGACGGCCTTGTTCGGCTGGACGCCGTAGCCCGTCGTCATGGAGACCAGTCGCGACGTTCGCACGATCTCCTTCAGGTTGAGCCCGTGTCGAACGCCGAGGTGCTCGCCGCGCGTGCGGACGATCATCGCGACCTCCTCGAGCGAGCAGTTCCCGGCGCGCTCACCGATCCCGTTCACCGCGACCTCGATCTGCCGCGCGCCGTTCTCGATCCCGGCCAGCGCGTTGGCGACCGCGAGGCCGAGGTCGTTGTGACAGTGGGTCGAGATCACGACGTGGTCGGGAACGGCCTCGCGCACGGTCCGCACCAGCTCGCCGAACTCGGTCGGGGTGGCGTAGCCCACCGTGTCCGGCACGTTGATCGTGGTGGCGCCGCGCGCGACCGCGACGCGGAAGCACTCCAGGAGGAAATCCAACTCGGTCCGGGTCGCATCCTGCGCGGAGAACTCGACATCCTCCGTATAACTCTTCGCGAGCCGGACGTTGTCCTCGATCGCCTGCAAGACCTGCTGCGGGCTCATCCGCAGCATCGACTCGCGCTGCACGTCGGAGGTCGAGATGAACGTGTGGATCCGCCACCGCTCGGCACCCTTCAGCGCCTCGGCTGCCCGCTCGACGTCGCCGGTCGCGGTTCGTGCGAGTGCGGCGATCACCGGCCCGCGTACCGAGGTCGCGATCTGGCGAACGGCGTCGAACTCGCCGGGCGACGAGATCGGGAACCCCGCCTCGATGATGTCGACGTTGAGCCGCGCGAGCTGCTCCGCGATCTCGAGCTTCTCGGGTTGGGTGAGCGCGATGCCCGGCGCCTGCTCGCCGTCGCGCAGGGTCGTGTCGAAGATCCTGACTACATCGGTGCGGGCTACCGCTTCGCTGCTTGAGCCCGCGGATACGTCGGGGTCTGCGTTCTCGCTCATCAGCTCGGCACCTTCTTCTCGGACTCCAACCACGGCATCATCTGACGCAGCTGCCGCCCCACCTGCTCCAGTTGGGACGTCTGCGCCTGCTGCCGAAGTCGGAGGAACTCCGGGAAGCCGGCGTCGGCTTCCGCGATCCATCGCTTGGCGAACGAACCGTCCTGGATCGCGGCGAGGACCTGTTCCATCGCCGCACGCGAGGGGCCGTCGACCACCTTGGGGCCGCTCTGGTAGTCGCCCCACTCCGCGGTGTCCGACACCGAGTAACGCATCCAGGACAGCCCGCCCTCGTAGATCAGGTCGATGATCAGCTTGAGCTCGTGCAGGCACTCGAAGTACGCGATCTCGGGCTGGTAGCCGGCCGCAACGAGCGTGTCGAAGCCGTTGCGGACCAGCTCGGAGATCCCGCCGCACAGCACCGTCTGCTCGCCGAAGAGGTCGGTCTCCGTCTCTTCCCTGAAGGTGGTCTCGATGATGCCGGCGCGCGCGGCGCCGATGGCGGAGCCGTTGGCGCGCGCGCGCGCCCGCGCCTTGCCGGTCGCGTCCTGCTGCACCGCGACCAGCGCCGGCGTCCCGATCCCCTGCTCGTAGGTCCTGCGGACGAGGTGCCCCGGACCCTTCGGCGCGATCATCGTTACGTCGACCCCGCCGGGCGGAACGACGGTGCCGAAGTGCACCGAGAAGCCGTGCGCGAACATCAGCATGTCGCCGTCTTTGAGGTTCGGGGCGATCTCCTCCGCGTACACGGCGCCGTGCGAGGTGTCGGGCAGCACGACCATCACGACGTCGGCCTCCCGGACCGCGTCGCCGATCTCCAGGACGCGGAGCCCGGCCTCCTCGGCTATCGGGCGGCTCGACGAGCCGTTCCGCAGCCCGACCCGCACGTCGAGCCCGCTGTCCCTCAGGTTCTGAGCGTGCGCGTGGCCCTGCGAGCCGTACCCGAGCACCGCGATCTTCTGATCCGCCAATACGCCAGGGTCGGTGTCCTTCTCATAGAAGATCGTGGCCATCTGGCTCGCCTTTCGCTCAGTCGTTCGCCGCCCGGAGCACCCGCTCCTTGATCCCTCGGTCGCCGCGCCCCAGCGCGATCCGCCCGGTGCGTGACAGCTCGACGATCCCGAAGTCGTCCAGCAGCGACAGCAGCGCCTCCAGCTTGTCGGGTTTGCCGGTCGCCTCGAGGGTGAGCGTGGACGCGGTGACGTCGACGATGTTCACCCGGAACACCTCGGCGATCTCCATCACCCGCGCTCGATCGTCGCCCGAGGCGCGGACCTTGACGAGCATCAGCTCACGCTCCACCGCGGAACCGGGCTCGTGCTCGAGGATCTTGATCACGTTGATCAGCTTGTTGAGCTGTTTCGTGATCTGCTCGAGGGGCTTCGTGTCGACGTTGATCACGATCGTCATCCGCGAAAGGCCCGAGGACTCGGTGGGTCCCACCGCGAGCGAGTCGATGTTGAACCCGCGCGCCGAGAAGAGCCCGGCCACACGGGTGAGCACGCCGGGCTTGTCCTCGACGAGGACCGAGATCGTGTGGAGCGTTCCGCCGCCGCTCGAGCCGTTGCTCATACGATCGGTGCCTCCGCGGGATCGCTCGTGGGTGTCGCGCCCTCGTGGTCGAGGATGATGTCGTCGTTCGACGCGCCCGCCGGGACCATCGGGAAGACCATCTCGCGCGGATCCACCCGGAAGTCGATCACGACGCTCCGGTCCTCCACCGAGAAGGCCTTCTCGATCACCGCGTCGACCTCGCCGGGATCGTCCGCCCGGAGCCCGACCGCCCCGTACGCCTCGGCGAGCTTCACGTAGTCCGGCACATCGGGATCGAGGTAGACGCCCGAGTAGCGTTCCGCGAAGAACAGCTCCTGCCATTGGCGGACCATGCCCAGGTACCCGTTGTTCAAGATCGCCGTGATGAAGGGGATCTTCTCCGTGGTGCTGGTCGCCAGCTCCTGCGCGGTCATCTGGAAGCAGCCGTCGCCGTCGATCGCCAGGACCCGTTTGCCGGGTTGTCCGACCTTGGCGCCCAGCGCCGCCGGGACCGCGAAGCCCATCGTGCCCAGACCACCCGAATTGATCCAGTGCCGCGGGTGCTCGAAACGCCAGTACTGCGACGCGTACATCTGGTGCTGCCCGACACCCGCCACGACGATCGTGTCCGCGTCGGAGTGTTCGCGGAGGCGCTCGACGCAGTACTGCGGCTTGAGCGGCCCATCGGGTTGCTGGTCGTAGCGGTAGGGGAACCGCCGTTGCCAGTCAGCCAGCTGCCCGAGCCACGCGGAGCGGTCCGGCACGCCGCCGGCCTCGTGCTGCCGTGCATCCAACTCGGCGGCGAGCTTCGCGATCACGTCCTTGCAATCGCCGACGATCGGCACATCGGCCACGCGGTTCTTCCCGATCTCCGCCGGATCGATGTCGACGTGGATCACCTTCGCCTGGGGTGCGAACGCCGCCAGCTTGCCCGTCACTCGGTCGTCGAAGCGGGCCCCGAGAGCGACGAGGACATCCGCCTTCTGGATCGAGGTGACCGCCGTGTAGTTGCCGTGCATCCCCGGCATCCCCAGGCACAGCTCGTTCGAGTCGGGGAACGCTCCGCGTGCCATCAAGGTGGTGACGACCGGGAGGCGGCCGACGGTCGCGAGCTTCGCGAGCTCGGCGTGCGCGTCGGCCTTGATCACGCCACCGCCGACGTAGAGCACGGGGCGCTCGGCCGCCATGATCAGTTTCACGGCTTCCCCGACCTGGCGTTGGTTGCCCTTCGTTGTGGGCTTGTAGCCGGGCAGGTTGATGCGCTCGGGCCAGCTCCAGGTCGTCTCCGAAAGGAGCACGTCCTTCGGGAGATCGATCAGGACGGGGCCCGGGCGGCCGGTCGAGGCGATGTGGAACGCCTGACGCACGGTCTCGGCGATCAGCGCGGGATCCTTCACCAGGAAGTTGTGCTTCGTGATGGGCATCGTGATGCCCGTGATGTCGGCCTCTTGGAACGCGTCGTTGCCGACCACCGGCGTCGGCACCTGGCCCGTGATCGCGACGATCGGGACCGAGTCCATCTTCGCGTCGGCGATCGGCGTGACGAGGTTAGTCCCGCCGGGACCTGAGGTCGCCATGCAGACGCCAACCCGTCCGGTGGCCCACGCGTAGCCCTCCGCCGCATGACCCGCGCCCTGTTCGTGGCGGCAGAGGATGTGGCGGATCGACGAGCCGTCGACGAGCGGATCGTAGATGGGCATGCTCGCCCCGCCCGGGATGCCGAAGATCACCTCGACCCCTTCGTGCTCGAGGGCTCGCAAGAGGGCCAGGGCCCCGGTGACCTTCATCGCGCGGCCGCCTCCCGGTCCTCGACGGGTCCCGTCTCCACCCGGCGGACGGTCGCCTGCAGCCGGTGCGCCAGGTTCCTGCATGCGCGCTCGAACTCCCACGGCGTCCAATCGCGCCGGCGCAGCTGCAGGACGTCGCCGCTCTGGTCCTCGTCGAGGCCGAACCCACCCCCCATGTACACGACCTCGGAGGACAGGTATCGATCGACCACCGCACGGGTGCTGCTGTCCGCGGTCTCGACGGTCACCTGTCCCGGGCCTTCCCACAGCACGCTCGCGACGACGGTGCCGTTCCGATCGAATTCGTACCTCATGGTGACTCTCCCTTCTGCTGGCCCTTCCGCTGGACTCGTCCCCGATCCGTCGCTGGACGGTCATCCGAACCCGGGGTAGAAAAAACCCCTCGCGTGGCGAGGGGCGTCTGGCGCGGGGGTCTGTCGGGCTATCGCCCGCCCGCGCCTATGCGATAAGTACGAGGCTGCTGCGTCCGGTCACAGCCATGGTCGACATGGTCTAGTCAGTGTAGGGGCATCGAACGTCGTGTCAACCCCGTCCCGGCGGGCCAGATCTGAAGAAGTGATCTCCCAGTTTTCCACGGCCGTACCCTCTGCCGATGGATCCTGCGGGGACTCGAGGATCTCCGATCGTTGCTGGAAGCACCCCTCGCCCGCCGTGTTGATCACCTACCGACACGACGGCTCCGCCGACGTGTCTCCGGTGTGGTTCCGCTACACGGGCGAGACGTTCGAGGTCGTGGTGGCGAAGAGCGACAGCAAGCTGCGCAACCTGGCGCGTGACCCACGCGCCGTGCTGATGATCTTCGAGACCGTGGCTCCCTTCCGCGGTGTGAAGGTCCGGGCCGACGTGGAAATGGACGACGCGCGTGTCGAAGACGTCCGGCGATCCATCTCCGCGCGCTATCTCGGAGAGGAGACAGCGCATGCGTTCGTTGCGAAGCGAGGCGACGGTGTCGTCGTTCGCCTTCCCACGTCCGCGGTCCACGTATGGGACCTCTCCAGGATCCTGCCGTGACGAGGAGATCGTTGCCTCATCTCGTCAGGTATCGCGGCCCCGGTAGGCTGGCCACGTGACCTGGTACACACGCGAGAACGCCGCCAAGCGGGCCGGGGTCGAGCCCTCCTATCTCGTTCGACTCATGGATCTCGGCATCCTCGCCCCGGCGGATCCGGATCGGTTCTCGCCGGGCGATGTGCGACGCGCGCTGATGGCGAACTCGCTCGAGGGTGCCGGGATCCCCCTCGAAGGTGTGGCCGCCGGCATCCAGAGCGGTGCCCTGTCGCTCTCCTTCCTCGACGCGACCAGCTACGAACGGTTCGCCGCCCTCGCAGCCGAGACGTTCCAACAGGTCGCCGACCGGACCGGGATCCCGCTCGAGCTGCTGATGGTCGTCCGCGAAGCGATCGGCATGGCGCAACCGTCGCCCGATGACCGGCTTCGCGAGGATGAGATGGCGATCGTGCCGTTCGTCGAGCTCCAGCTCGATGAGGGATTCCGGGCGCCCGCGATCGAGCGACTGCTCCGTGTCCAGGGCGACGGGACCCGGCGGATCACCGAGCAGGAGGGTGCATGGTGGAACTCCGAGGTGATCGAGCCCGCCGTGGCGGCGGGCAACGGCCCGGAGGAGATCGCGAACGCCGACCTCGCCGACCGGATCGCCCCGCTTTCGGAGCAAGCCCTCCTGGCCATGTACCACGCGCAGCAGGCTCGCGCCTGGACCGCCAACATCATCGAGGCGTTCGAGGTGATGATGGCGAAGGCCGGGATCCACAGCCGCCTCGAGCGACAGCCGGCGATCTGCTTCCTCGATATCAGCGGCTACACGCGGCTCACCCAGGAACGTGGCGACGATGCGGCCGCTGATCTATCGACGACGGTCGCGCGGCTGGTGCAGCGCAGCTCCGTGCAGCACGGCGGCAAGCCCATCAAGTGGCTCGGCGATGGCGTCATGTTCTACTTCGGGGATCCGGGCCCCGGCGTTCGTGCCGCCCTCGAGATGGTGGACGGGTTGGCCGCCGCCGGGTTGCCGCCAGCCCACGTCGGCCTGCACGCAGGACCGGTGCTCTTCCAGGAGGGCGACTACTTCGGCCAGACCGTGAACCTCTCCGCGCGCATCGCCGACTATGCGAGGCAGGGCGAAGTGCTGGTCAGTCAGGCGGTGGCCGACGCATCGAATGAGACGGGGATCACGTTCGGAGATATCGGACCGGTGGAGCTCAAGGGCGTATCCGGGACGGTGCACCTGTTACGGGCGCACATCGCCTGACGATCGGCCGGTTGAGGAGACGAGATGCGCAGATCGATCGCGGCAGGGGTGGTGCTGGTCGCAGCGATCGCCGTGATCTGGTTCGTGTTCGGATCCCGGGACGACCGGATCGCCGCCCCCCCGATCATCCAGACCGGTCCGGAACGAACACCGGCGTTCGCGTTCGCGGTCGCCCGGTCCGGCGCTCTTCCCACGGCCGCGATCAGATCGAGGAAGCCGGTCCGGAACGATCCCCTCCTGCGTCTCCACGGGGCATCGAGGCTCGCGTCTCGGAGGGCGATGGCGTCGATCACACGGCTCTACCGAGATGCATTCTTGGTTCCCGCGCATTGGCAGAGCGGAACCTACGAGAGCCTCTGGCGGGACTTCACGAGGGCTGCGGGGGCCCGGGCCCGGAAAGACGTCCGGGTCCTTACGGCGGGTGCGACGGCCGGCGAGGCGTACGACGCCATCGTGCCGCGTCCGTCGGCGATCAGCACGACGGTCCTGCTCGAACGGAAGGGCAAGCCGGTCATGGTCCTCGTGAACGCGCGATTCCGGGCGCTCGGCCGGAGGATCGCAGGATCGTCGAACACGAGGTTCGACAGCACGGGGCGGTTCTTCTTCCAGCGTGTCGGTGGCAGCTGGAAGATCGTTTCCTACGACGTGCGACGGAGCGATGACAGGGTCGAGAAGAGCCTGCCGAGCTCGCCGGCTGCACCGGATGCCTCGGCGACGGGGGCCCCATGAGGCTGCGGGCAGCGTTCGTGATCCTGGCGCTCACGGCGTGGACACTCGGCTCCGCCCTGGGAGCGATCGCGCCCGGCTCGAGCGAAGCATCGGGGGACCCACCGATCATGCTTTCGGCCGCGCACGCGGGATACACACCGGACCTCACCGGGAACCGGCCGATCTCGATCCTGGCGATCGGCTCCGGCGCGCGCCCCTACCAGGGTCCCGAGCGGGGGCTCGCCGACTCGATCCACCTGATCGAGATCGACCCGAAGAACCGACACGCCGTGATCATCGGCATCCCCCGGGATTCGTATGTCTCGATCCCAGGCCATGGCGCGAACAAGATCAACGCGTCGATGGCCATCGGAGGTCCCCCGCTGCTGGTCAGAACCGTCGAGCAGATGAGCGGGATCCACATCCAGTACTTCGCCCTCACGTCGTTCTGGGGGCTCACGTCGATGATCGACCAGATCGGCGGGCTGACGATCCGGGTGCCGTTCCCGATGCACGACAGCTACTCCCGAGCGGACTTCCACCCCGGCGTGCAACGCTTGCGCGGCGCGGAGGTCCTCGCGTTCAGCCGCGACCGTCACAGCTTGCGGTCGGGCGACTTCGGCAGGAGCGAGGACGGCGGCCGCGTGCTCATCGCCGCGCTCACCCAGTTCCGGACGGAGTTCGAGAAGGACCCGACCGCGCTGCTCCGGTGGGTCTCGGCGGGGATGCGCAGCCTCTCGACGGACCTGCCGCTCACGAACGTCCTGCGGCTCGCGTTCCTCTGCGCCCGGATCCCGCCGGGGAACGTCCAGAACGTCGTGCTACCGGGCGGCGTCGGGTCCGCGAACGGTCTGTCGATCGTTCGGCTCTCCCCCTCGGTCCGGACGATCTTCCGGGACGCGAGCCGTTCGGCGATCGTCCGCGACAGCCACCGCCCCCGATCGCCGACCGCGGGCCAGTAGGAGCCCGTGCCGTGCGGGATGGAGACGAGCCTGAGCGATGGGCGAACGTTGTCAGCACCCCCTCGTTCGTCGGTACGATGGGGGACAGCAACCGATGGACGAGGAGGCGAGGCCATGAACATCGGCACGCAGCGTCGGACCGTCTACATCGAGCCGGTCGAGGAGCCCGAGTCTTCTCCCGTGAAAGAGCCTTCGCCGGCGATCGCTCCCCAACCTGTCGATCCACATCCGGAGAAGCAACCCGAACCCGGTCATTGAGGGCCCATGGACGGCCGGTGGAACCGGATCCCGGATGGGATCGATCCGATCGTCGGGTATCGAGCTTGGTACTACGAGATCGGCCAGCGTGAAGCTCGACTGCACCCGATCACTCAAGGGAGTGGCGTCGGTCCGAAGGCGGGCGCTTGGGACGGAGCCTCGTGGGGGTGGGTGACGGCTATGTGCTCCCTCGTTGGCCCTGCGTCGTGGCACGTCGCTCCGATGGAAGACTGCTCGTGCGGCTTTTACGCGATGCGTGAGCTCCAACCCGTGGTCCAGGATGCGGCTCAGCTCCACGTGTGGAGGAATCTCGGTCTTGGTTCCACGACCGGTGTGGTCCTGGGACGCGTAGAGCTCGCAGGAAAGATCATCGAGCACGATCGGGGCTATCGAGCGGAGCGAGCTCGTATCGCGGAGCTCATCCCGTTCCGCGGAACAGGGCAGTCCGTGATGATCCTGGCCGCGCGCTTAGGTCTCCCGATCAGCGAGCCGGTCGACATGCCCTCGATGCACGAGAGGTTGGGCGGATCGCCGGGCCAACCTCAGGAGACCGCCCCCCGGTTTCGAGACTATCTGTGGGAGCACCGCTGGATGACGGGAACCCTGCTCGTGGGTCTCGTCGTCGTCGCCCTCGCGCCGGCGATGATCACGACGGTGACGCTTTTCGGCGTTCTGTTCGCGAATAAGCTGGATCAAGGGGTCGTATCCGGGGAAACCCACAAGCCTTCCCCGAACCTCGCGAGTCCAACTCCCCCGCCCCCCTGGCTGCCAAGAGGTTCATCGCCGCCGGCTGCGTAGTCGACGTGAGTCTCGTAGCATCCGTCGGTGCGTGAGCCCGGCCACCGGTTGGATGCGAACGGCGTCGCCTGCCACGTCCTGATCGATGGATGGCGAACGGTCTCGCCGCGGTTCGTCTTCCAGGGGTACGACGATGCCGTGCAGGGCGAGTTCGTGCGCCCGTACGTCGACGCGGAGGGGAAGCTGCCGGGCCGAGTCGCGGCGCTCCTCGTCGAGTCCCCCGACGGGCTCGTCCTGATCGACGGCGGCAACGGACGGTTCGCGCCCGAGCTGGACGTCGGGCACGTGCACGAGGAGCTCGAGGCCCTCGGCGTCCATCCGTGGGACGTTCGGTGCGTGATCATCACGCACGGACACGCCGACCACGTCGGCGGGCTCGTCGGGCCTCGCGGCGAGCCCGCCTTCCCCGATGCGCGTCACGTGATCCATCGGGTCGAGGCCGAGTTCTGGTCCTCGGCCGAGGCCGAGGCGCTGCCCAACGGCGCCGGGCTCCCCGCGCAGACGGCGCTCTCGGCGCTGCTGGACGCCGAGCTGCTCGACACCGTCGAAGGCGGTGCCCACGTCGCCACCGGGGTCGAAGCGATCGAGGCGCCCGGCCATACGCCCGGGCACCTCGCGGTCGTCGTGAACGAGGCGGTCCTGTGGGCCGGCGACACCTTCGTCTCGCAGCTCAACGTCCCGCATCCCGAATGGGTGTCGCTGTCGGACATGGACGGCCGGACGAACGAAGCGACGAGGCGGCGGCTGCTCGAACGAGCAGCCGCCGCCGACCTCCTGCTCGCGGCGTCCCACATGCCGATCAGCGGGACGGTGGCGCGCACGGGCGACGGCTACGAGCTGCTGCCGTCAGAGCTCCCGTAGGAGCGCCACCAGCTCCTTGGGACCGGCCACCGTGAGATCTGCCTTCGCGACGAGCTCCTCCGGCGTCTCCTCTCCGACCACCGCGATCCGGCAGATCGGCATGCCGTCCTTCGCGAGGACCTCCAGCGCATCGAACGCGGGCTCGTCGTTGAGGTCGTCGCCGGCGTAGAGCGCAGCCTCGGCTCCCGTCCGAGCCACGACCTCATCCACCACGACCCCCTTGCTGCTTCCCTTCGGGACGAGCTCCAGCACCCGCTTCCCCGGCAAGACCTCCAGTCCGTACCGCTCGGCGATCGCGGTGAGGGGTCCCGCGATCCTGGCGGTCGCCGCGTCGGGGTCGGGCGTCGTCCGAACGTGGATGGCGATGCTCGCGCTCTTGTCCACCACGCGCACGCCGGACTCCCCGGCGACCGCCAGGTTGACCTCGGCCAGGACCTCCTCCGGCAGGGCCGGAGAATCCTCCATCCCGAACTGCCCGATCACGTCGAGGTCGTCCACCCGCAACACGCTTCGGATGAATCCGGACCGCCGTCCCGTCACGATCGTGACGTTCCCGGCCCGCTCGACCAGCCCGGCGAGGACCTCCTCCGCGCCGGCGACCGGCATCGCTTCCTCGGACCGGACGACGATGGGCGACAGCGTCCCGTCGAAATCCAGCAGGAGGGCAGCGCGCGCCAGCCGCGCCTTGACCTCCTCGAGGCTCACCGCCGGACGCCTCGCAGCGCCACCCGAGGGACCCGCCTGGGCCGTCGGAGCCTTCGCTCGGCCGGTCCGACCATGCCGCGGGAAAGGTTGCGCGCCGTCCCGATAACCGACACGTGCGAGAACGCCTGCGGGAAGTTGCCGATGAGTCGCCCGTTCGCGACGTCGTATTCCTCCGAGAGGAGGCCGACGTCGTTTCGGACATCGAGGACGCGCTCGAAGAGCTCACGCGCCTGTTCGTCGTGTCCCTGCAGCGACAAACAGTCCGCGAGCCAGCAGGTGCACGGGATGAACGCTCCCTCGCCGCCCGGCTGACCGTCGACGCGCGACGCGGTGTCGTACCGCCGGACGAACCCGTCGACCATCAGCCGATCCTGGATCGCCGCGACGGTGCCGACCATCTTCGGGTCATCGGCGGAGATGAACCCGACGAACGGCAACATGAGGAGCGCGGCGTCCATCTCCTTCGATCCATAGGACTGGACGAACGAGCCGATCTCGTCGTCGAACGCCTCGGACATGATCTCGTGGTGGATCTCGTCCCGCAGGGCCCGCCAGCGATCGACCGGCCCGGGGAACCCGAACAGCTCGACGTCGCGGATCGCCCGGTCGACGCCGACCCACGCCATCACCTTCGAATGGGTGAAGTGCTGCCGGCCCCCGCGCACCTCCCAGATCCCCTCGTCGGGCTCCCGCCACGCCGACTCCAGCACGTCGAGGATGCGGAGCTCCATCTCCCACGCGGCCGCCTCGTGCGGCAGCCCCTCGCGCGAGGCCTGGTGGAGCAGGTCGAGGACCTCGCCGTACACGTCGAGCTGGAACTGCCGCGAGGCGTCGTTCCCGACCCGCACCGGGAGCGAATCCTCGTAGCCGGGCAGCCATTCGATCTCGAGCTCCGGCATCCGCCGCTCGCCGGCGAGGCCGTACATGATGCGAAGGTCGCGCGGGTCGCCGGCGACGGCGCGGAGCAGCCATTCGCGCCACGCCTCCGCTTCGTCCTCGTAGCCGGCCATCAGCATGGCGTAGAGGGTGAACGTCGCGTCGCGGAGCCAGCAGAACCGGTAGTCCCAGTTGCGCGCGCCGCCGAGCTCCTCCGGCAGCGATGTCGTCGGCGCGGCGACGATGCCGCCCGTCGGCCGGTAGGAGAGCGCTTTGAGGGTGAGCAGCGACCGGTTGACCGCCTCCCGCCATTCCCCCTGGTACGTGCACCGCGCCGTCCAGTCGTTCCAGTAGCGGATCGTGCTCTTGAGCGCGTCCCACGGATCGATCCGCGGTGGCGGCGGCTCGAACGAGCGGTGCCAGGTCATCGTGAACGCCACGCGATCCCCCGCGGCGATCCGGAAGTCCGAGGTGACGTTGCCGGTCACGACGTCGAGCGGCGCGTCGGTCCGCAGCTCGACCGCGTCCGGCCCGGCGACGGCCGTGACGCTCCGCCGTCCCTGACGGAGCCACGGAACGGCCAGCCCGTAATCGAAGCGCAGGAGCAGCTCCGAGCGCATCGAGACGACCCCGCGGGTGCCGCGGACGAGCCGCACGACCCGGGCCTGAGCCCGGCGCGGCGTCATGAAGTCCGTGACGTGGACGGATCCGGTATCCGTCTCGTGCTCGGTCTCGAGCACGAGGGTGTCCGCGCGGTAGCGGCGCCGCGTCCGGAAGTTGCCGGTCGGAGACAGGAGCCACCGCCCCCGCGTCTCGTCGCCGAGGAGCGCCGCGAAGCAGGCGCCGGAGTCGAACCGCGGGAGGCACAGCCAATCGATCGACCCGTTCCTGCCCACCAACGCCGCGGTGTGCGTGTCACCGATCATCGCGTAGTCCTCGAGCGGAAGCGCCACGGGTGCAACGCTAGCGGGTGGAACGCGGCCCGTCTGGAGCCGCGGTAACGAAGGCACCAGCCCGGCGCGCGCAGGGTACGCTCGACCGTTGGGGGGGTGTCGTGCCCCACCAGGGGGGAGGGAGTCATGCGCACCAAGGTGGCGATCGTGCTGGGCGTCCTCGCGGCCATCGTGCTGGGGCTCGTGACGGTTTCCGTGACGGCAGCGCCGCAGATCACATCGCCGACGACGCTTCACGTGATCGAGCATGCGACGAGCGACACGGTGATCGACACCGGTTCGCCGGGGGACACCACGGGAGACCTGCTCACCTTCCACAACGCCGTGTTCAACGCGTCGAACGCGAAGCGGGTGGGACGGGATCAGGGCGACTGCATCCGGATCGCTCCGAGCCGTGGATCGTGGGAGTGCCGGTGGGTAACGCGGGTTTCCGGCGGGTCGATCACGGTGGAGGGTGCGTTCTTCGATACCCGGAACAGCGTCCTCGCCGTCACCGGCGGCACCGGCATCTACCGCAACGCCCGGGGAACGATGAACCTGCAAGCGCGTAACGGCGGGGCCGAGTACGACTTCATCTTCAACCTCGTTCCCTGAAGCCGTTGTGAGGACCGGACGGCGCTCATGCTCCGTCCGGTCCTCGCGACGTCAGAGCTCCGAAAGAGCATGACCGTCCGTCCGGCTGCTCGACGAGGCGGATGCTACGGTTCGCCCGCGATGTCGGACGACCCGAGGCTCGCGCCCGCGCTCGCGAAGGTGTGGCCCGGCCGCGCAACGGCCGTCGTGCCGATCGAGGCGGGGATCACGAACCGGAACTACCGGGTCGAGGTCGACGGCGAGACCTTCGTCCTTCGGCTCGCCGGAACCGACACCGAGCTGCTCGGGATCGATCGGGCGGCGGAGGTCGAGGCCGGCCGGGTCGCCTTCGAAGCCGGGGTGGGTCCCGAGGTGGTCGCCTTCGAGCCCGACCTGGGGTGCATCGTCACGCGGTTCGTGGGCGGGAGCCCGATCCCGGAGGAAGAGCTCGGGAACGAAGGGGTGATGCGATCCGTGGTGTCGTCGATCCGGGCGATCCACGGCAGCCGGCCGATCCGAGCGGCCTTCCCCGTGTTCCGGATCGTCGAGGGGTTCCGGGACATCGCGGCCGAGCGCGGCGTGCGGGTGCCGGACGAATTCGGGGCGGCCCACGCGGTCGCCGGGCGGATCGAGGAGGCCTTCGCCGCGGCGCCCGCGCCGCTCACCACCTGTCACAACGACCTGTTGAACGCCAACTTCCTGCTGGAAGGGGACCACACGTGGATCGTCGACTACGAGTACGCCGGGATGGGGGATCCGTTGTTCGACCTGGGCAACCTGTCGATCAACAACGGGCTGGACGACGACGCACAAGCCCTCCTCCTGCGGACCTACTTCGGTGAGGTCCGCGACGTCCACCGAGCGAGGCTGGCGCTGATGCGGATCATCTCCGACCTGCGCGAGGCGATGTGGGGGGTCGTGCAACAGGCGATCTCGACGCTCGATTTCGACTACGTCGACTATGCGACACGCCATTTCCGCCGGCTGCTCGCCAGCGCGGACGACCCGCGCGTCGACGGGTGGCTCGAGGCCGCGAGGGAGCCGTTGCCGGCTACGACCTAGGAGCGGGCGCGGGGATGTCGTCGCCCACGAACACGCACCCGTTCCAGTAGGCCTCCAGCCGTCGTGTGGCTTTCCGCCAGCCTTTCACATCGAAGTGCAGCTCCTCGGGAGGATCGAGCCTGCCCCAGTCGTAGTGCACGGTGAGACCGTCGGAGCCGAGCGTCTTGAAGCGATGCGTTCGTCGAGAGCTGCGCGTGAAGCCGGACCGGCGACTCGAGCGAGGCGGCTCGCAATGCGCCTCGAGCCACACGTACGAGCCGACCAGCCCCCGGCGGGGGTCGAGCCAGACCCAGACCTCTCCTCCGCGTTCACCGATGAACGCGGAGGCCTTCTCCGAGGTCACGACCTTCATGCCGTCATGGAACCACGAACGGTGGGTGGGGCGCTACCGCGCCCCACCCACCGCCGAGGCGTCTCAGGTGGTCACCATCGACACGTCTTCACCGGGAGGCACGACCGGCACCCACGGCTTCTTCTTCTGTGCGAACCAGTAGTAGAGCGCTCCCACGACGAAGATCACGATGAACACGGTCCAGATCACGGGGATCTTGTTCAGGAAGTCGATGTGGAAGTTCAGCAGCTGCTGGCCCTGGGTGTAGTAGTCGGACTGCACGGGCTTCGGGTTCGAGAAGATCCGGAGGTAGTTGGATGCCGACGCCGAGCCCGGATCCCAGGCGTTCACGGCACCGGAGGGCCAAAGGAAGTTCAGCATCATCGCGAGGCCCCAGAGGACCGCGACGACGTTCACGACCATGCCCCAGCCACCGAGCTTGAACGGCGCCTCCGTTCTCGGCCAGCCCTTCGTCCGCGCGCGGAGGAACGACAGGTTCCCGAGGAGGTAGCTCAGATAGATCGACGCCGTCGCTCCGACCGCGATCACCGCCGCACCCGCGAACTGGATGAACGGCACCGCCGCCAGAGCGCCCACGATGACGCAGGTGGCGATCGGCGTGTGCAGCCGGGGGCTGACCTTCGCCATCGTCTTGGAGAACGGCAACTGGTCGTCGCGCGCCATCCCGAACGCGAGACGGATGGTCGACGTGAGGATGGCCATGCAGCAGACGAAGATCGCCGCCGACACGACGAGCAGATAGAGCGTGGTCCCCGCCTGCGTCATGACGTCGGCGATGATCGTGCCCGGCGATGTCGCGAGCCCGGCCGCCTCGTCGGCGATGTTCGGGGCCGCGATCAACACCCCCCACAAGAAGATCGCCCCGATCACGAACGCCCCGATCACCGACGCGAGCACGGCCTTCGGCGCCTCGGCCCGCGGGTTCCGCGTCTCTTCGGCGAGGGTCGACGCGGTGTCGAAGCCGTAGATCACGTACAACGACATGAACATCCCCACCAGGAAGAACGGCACGGTCGTCGCCGCCGGGAATTGCAAGTAGTTCCCCGCCTGCGAGGACTGGAAGATCACCCCCACGCCGTTGTGGTTGTGGACGATGGCGAGGAAGACCGCGAACACGACCATCCCGAGGATCTCGAAGACGACGCCCGTGTTGTTGACGATCGCCACGAGACGCACGCCGTAGATGTTGAGGATCGTGATGAGCGCCAGCGTGACGAGCGCGATCACCTTCTGGTCGGCGCTCCCGAGCGTGTCGTTCAACGACCACCCGAACATGTTGTTCAGCGCGGGGATCAGGGCGATCGGGAGCGTCGCGCACACCGACGCGACCGTCAGGATGCCGGCGAAGATGTAGAACCACCCGGTGATCCACGCGTAGCCGCGGCCGGCCAGGTACTTCGTCCACTGGAACACGGACCCGGCGAGCGGGAAGTGGCTCGTCACCTCGGCGAAGTTGAGCGCCACGATGAACTGGAACAGGGCGACCGTCGGCCAGGTCCACCACAGACGGGCACCCAACGCCGACATCCCGAGGAAGAACAACGTGAAGATCCCGGTGGACGGCGAGATGTAGCTGAACGCGACCGCGAACGAGCTGAAGGTCCCCAGCCCGCGGTTCAACTCCTGCTGGTAGCCGAACTTCTCGAGATCGGCCGCATCCCTCGCGATCTGGTCTTCGTGCGTGGACATCTCTTCACCCCTTTCGACATCCGGACATGATCCGAACGGGGGAAGGATCAGCCGCCGCGAGCGGGGACGCACGGGTCGCCGCCGGCGGTGCCTGACGACCGCCGGTTCATCCGGCGGGCACCAGCGGTGCCTCGACCCACGTATCCCCTCTCGACGCCAACGCTCGCCCGCGGGCTGGGCTCGCGTGAGTGTGCGTCGGCCGGGCCGTGAGCGCAAGCCCGCGTGATGCGGGGGAACGAAACCTAGGCGCCGACCGCGGCCAGGAACGCGTCGAGGTCCGGCGCCACCCGGTAGGTGGCCTCGACCGCGCCCTCCAAGGCCTGGACCGTCTTGTACCCGTTGCCCGTGATGAAGACGACGGTCTCCTCCCCCGGGTCGATCACGCCTCGCTTGACGAGACGCTTCAGGTTGGCAACGGTGACGCCTCCCGCGGTCTCGGTGAACACCCCCTCGGTCGAGGCGAGCAGCTGGACGCCCTCCACGATCTCCCGCTCCGTGCACCACTCGATCGCGCCACCGGTCTGCCGGCTGACCTGCATCGCGAACATCCCGTCGGCCGGGTTCCCGATCGCGAGCGACCGCGCGATCGTGTCGGGTTTGACCGGCTGCACCGTCTCGGCGCCGTCCTGGAACGCCTGGGCGACCGGACGGCAGCCTTCCGGCTGCGCGCCGCTGACCCGGTAGGGCTTCTCCTCGACCGCCCCGATCGCGATCAGCTCCGAGAACGCGCGGTGGATCTTGGTCAGCAGCGCGCCCGAGGCGATCGGCACGACGACGTGGTCGGGCAGGCGCCAGCCGAGCTGCTCGGCGACCTCGAAGCCGAGCGACTTCGATCCCTCCGCGTAGTAGGGACGCATGTTGACGTTGATGAACGCCCACGGGAGCGCGTCGGCGACCTCGCTGCAGAGGCGGTTGACGTCGTCGTAGTTGCCCGTGACGGCGACGACCTTGGCTCCGTACGCGAGCGTGGCGAGGATCTTCGCGCGTTCGAGGTCCTCGGGGATGAACACGTAGCAGGGCATGCCGATCTTCGCGGCATGCGCTGCGGTCGCGTTCGCGAGGTTGCCCGTCGATGCGCAGCTGATCGCCTCGAACCCGAAGGCGCGCGCCATCGTCGTCGCGACCGAGACCACCCGGTCCTTGAACGAGTTCGACGGGTTCACCGAATCGTCCTTGATCCAGAGCCGCTCGAGCCCGAGCGCGTCCGCGAGCCGGTGGGCGCGGCGGAGCGGCGTGAACCCCGCGCCCATGTCCACCCGCTCGATCCCCGGGCCCCCGGGCAGGAGCGCCTCGTACCGCCAGAGGCTCGCGGGCCCTTGCTCCACGTGCTTGCGGAAGACCTCGCCGTCCAGCGATTGCAGATCGTAGGAGGGCTCGAGCGGGCCGAAGCACTCCTCGCAGATCGTGAGCGGCTCGACCGGGTACTGCTGCCCGCAGATCCGGCATTGCAGCGCGGCCGGCGATGCGATCGCCGGCCGCGTCACCAGGTCACCGCCCCGTGGTCGGCGCTGCCGACCGCGCGCGCGTACTTGGCCAACGCGCCCTGGGTGTACCGCGGTGCCGGTTGCTCCCAACCGGCGCGGCGCCGCTCGAGCTCCGAGTCGTCGACGGACACGTCGATCCGGCGGTTCGCCGCGTCGATCACGATCTCGTCGCCCTCGCGGACGAGGGCGATCGGCCCGCCGACGAACGCCTCCGGAGCGATGTGCCCCACGCTGTAGCCCTTCGTCGCGCCGCTGAATCGACCATCCGTCACGAGGGCGACGTCCTTGCCCAGACCCGCACCCGCGACGGCCGCGGTCACCGCGAGCATCTCCGGCATCCCCGGGGAGCCTTTCGGACCCTCGTACCGGATCACCACGACGTCGCCGGGACCGATCGCACCGCTCGTCACGGCCTCGAACGCGTCCGTCTCGGAGTCGAACGGGCGAGCGCGACCCCGGAACTCGAGCGAGGCGGCGCCGGCGATCTTCATCACGCTGCCGTCGGGCGCGAGGGAGCCGCGGAGGATCGCGGTGCCTCCTTCGGGATGGATCGGGTCGGATGTCGGATGCACGACGGTGCCGTCGGGCGCGGGCGGCGGCGCCGCGGCAAGGTTCTCCGCCACCGTCTTGCCGGTGACCGTCAGGCATGAGCCGTGGAGCACGCCGAGGTCGAGGAGCTCCTTCATCACCACGGGGACCCCGCCGACCCGGTCCAGGTCGCTCATCACGAATCGGCCCGCCGGACGCACGTCCACCAGGTGGGGCACGCGCCGGCTGATCGCGTCGAAGTCGTCGAGCTCCAGCTCGACGTGGGCCTCCCGCGCGATCGCGAGCAGGTGCAGGACCGCGTTCGTCGAACCCGCGAGCGCCATCGTGATCGCGATCGCGTTCTCGAACGCCTCGCGCGTCATGATCTGCCGCGGCCGGAGATCGAGCTCCAGGAGATGCGCGACCGCGATCCCGCTCTCGCGCGCCGCGACCTCGCGCCGGTAGTCCACCGCGGGTGGGCTCGCCGAGCCGGGGAGCGACATCCCGAGCGCCTCCCCCACGGCGGCCATCGTGTTCGCCGTGTACATCCCGGCGCACGACCCCGCCGTTGGGCACGCCGCGCGTTCGAGCTCGAGGAGCTCGGCGTCGGTCACCTGACCCTTCGCGTGCGCGCCGACCGCCTCGAACACGTCCTGGATCGTGATGTCACGGCCCTGATAGGTGCCGGGGAGGATCGTTCCGCCGTAGAGATAGACCGACGGCAGATCCAGCCGGGCCATCGCCATCAACATGCCCGGCTCGGATTTGTCGCATCCCGCGATCCCGACGAGCGCATCCATCCGCTCCGCGTGCATCATCAGCTCGACCGAGTCGGCGATCAGATCGCGCGACATCAGCGACGCCTTCATCCCCTCGTGACCCATCGCGATCCCGTCGGAGACCGCGATCGTCGTGAACTCGAGCGGGACGCAACCGGCCTGACGGACGCCTTCTTTCGCGAGTGCCGCGAGCTTGTCGAGGTGATAGTTGCAGGGCGTCACCTCGTTCCACGAGGAGGCCACCGCGACCTGTGCCTTGTCGAAGTCGTCCTCGCTGAACCCGACCGCGCGCAGGTACGAACGGGCCGGCGCTCGTGCGGCTCCCTCGGTGACCTCCCGGCTGCGGGGTCGATCGATCGTCATCGGATCCTTCCGGGGCGAGATGAGGGCTGGAACCTTACCAACGCGATTCGCGGGGTCGTTCCGTACGGCCTGTAGCATCCGAACCCATGAACACGTTGCCCCCGAACGAGGGGCGCAGCTGGTGGCTCCGCGAAGCGCTCGCCCGCCCCGAGTTCGCCGGGGAGCCGTGTCAACCGCTCGACACCGACACGAAAGCCGACGTCGTGATCCTCGGCGGCGGCTACACCGGGATGTGGAGCGCGTGGTTCCTGAAGGAGCTGGACCCCGGTCTCGACGTCGTCCTGCTGGAGCAGGACATCTGCGGCGGCGGCCCGAGCGGTCGCAACGGCGGCTTCGTCAACTCCTTCTGGGACGAGCTCGACTTCCTGGCCGAGCGCTACGGCGACGCGTCGGCGCTGCGCATCTGCAGGGCGGGTCAGGAGAGCGTCGACGACATCGGCCGGTTCTGCACCGAACACGAGATCGACGCCTGGTTCGCGGCGGACGGGTCGCTTGCGGTCGCGTCTTCGACGGCACAGATCGGGGCGTGGGCCGACCTCGTCATGGCGGTCGATCGGATGGGGCTGTCCGACATCATCACGGTCCTGTCCCCGGACGAGGTCCGCTCCCTGGTCGATTCGCCCGTCTTCCACGCCGGCGTGCTGACCAAGGCCGGCGCAACCGTCCATCCCGCCCGGCTGGCGCGCGGTCTGCGCCGGGTCCTCCTGGAGCGCGGCGTCCGGATCCACGAGGGCACACACGTCTCCCGGTTCGGCGCGGGCGATCCGGCGATCGCCGTCACCGGCGGAGGGACCGTTCGCGCGGGCGCCGCCGTGCTCGCGGTGAACGCATGGGCGCAGCACTGGCGCCGCTTCAAACGAGCGATCACGGTGCGGGGCTCGTACATCGTGCTCACGGCTCCCGCCCCCGACCGGCTGGCCGCGATCAACTGGACGACCGGGTTGGGGGTGTCCGACGAGCGTTCGGCGATCCACTACGTCCGAACCACGCCCGACGGTCGCATCGCGTTCGGGATCGGCGGCATGCAACCGGACCTGGCCCGCCACATCGACCCACGGTTCGGGTACGACGAGGCGTCGATCCGCGTCGCCGTCGACGACCTGCACCGGATGTTCCCGTCGTTCGTCGATGTCCCGATCGAGGCCGGGTGGGGCGGTCCGATCGACGTCTCGGCCGACCACCTCCCGTTCTTCGGCACGCTCGAGAGTGGCAACGTGCACTTCGGCCTCGGGTTCACGGGCAACGGCGTGGGACCGGCCCATCTCGGCGGGAGGATCCTTGCGCACCGCGTCCTCGCGAAGTACGACGACGTGCTTGCGCTCCCGCTCGTCGACTTGGAACCGCGACGCTTCCCTCCGGAGCCGATCCGTTCGGTGGGAGCGATGGTGACGAACCGCGCGATCCACCGCCGCGACGTCGCGCTCGACGGCGAAGAGATCCCGAACCCGTTCGTCGATTTCGTGGCGAAGCTCCCGCGCAGGCTCGGCTACAACCTCGGCCCGTAGGCGCCATCAGGCGCGTACCCTGGTGAGCCGATGACTGCCCGCATCGCCAGAACCTCATGCCTGCTCGCCGTGGTCGCGAGCCTGCTCGTGCTCTCCCCGGCGACCGCGCGCGCCGCTCCCACGTTGCCGGGGATCGATGTGTCCAAGTGGCAGCAGACGATCGACTGGTCGAAGGTGGCCGGCGCCGGCATGCGGTTCGCGATCGCGCGAGCCACGAAGGGGCAGCACTACACCGACCCCACCTTCCAGACCAACGTCGACGGCGCTCGCGCCGAAGGGATCGCCGTCGGGGCCTACCATCGCGCGACGCCGAGCGGCGGCGCCAACGCGAACACCACCGATGCGCGAGCCGAGGCCGACCACTACCTCGACGTGGCGTCCCCCGATGTCGGCGACCTGATCCCCGCGCTCGACATCGAGGAGACGGGTGGCCTCGGGCCGCCCGACCTGGTGGTGTGGGTGAAGGCATGGGTGACCCGCGTGACGAACCGCCTGGGCGTGAAACCGATGCTGTACGCGAGCCCGAACTTCTGGACGGTCAACATGGGCAACAGCACGTGGTTCGCCGACCACGGGTACCGTCTGTGGCTCGCGCATTGGAACGTGTCCTCTCCGACGGTCCCCGCGAACGGGTGGCAGGGCCGCGGCTGGACCTTCTGGCAGTGGACGCACAAGCCCGGACTGCCGGGCGTCACGACGGATCTGGACCGTGACCGCTTCCACGGGACCAACCTCGTCACCGCCCGGATCGCACGGCTGACCGCGGCGCCGGGCGCCGGTGGCTCCGTGACGGACCTCACGGGACGGCTCTCCTGCGGTGACGGCGCATCGTGCGCGACCTTGTTCGACCCATCGGCGATCGTGACGCTCACGGCGACGCCGGACCCCGGAGCCGTCTTCCTCCGGTGGGGCGGGGCCTGCTCTGGATCCTCGCCGACCTGCTCGGTGACCACGCTCGGCAAGAAGACCGTCACGGCGACGTTCGGGTACCCGCTGTTCGCGTCGGCGACCGGCCCCGGCGGCGGGATCGTCAGCTCCTCTCCTGCCGGCATCTCCTGCGCGAGCAGCTGCTCCCACGCCTTCCCGGCGGGGTCGAGCGTCTCGCTCACGGCGACACCCGACGCGGCGAGCGAGTTCGACACGTGGAGCGGGGATTGCGGCGGGTTGGACGCCAATGCCTGCACGGTCATGCTCGATCAGCCCCGCTCGGTGACCGCAAGGTTCACGGATCTCGGGCCCCCGTCCGCGGCGATCACGACGCCCACCTCGCTCAACCGCGCCGTCCACATCGCGTTCAGCGAGCCCGTCCACCGGCTCCGAACCGACAACGTGATGCTCCGCACCGCCGGAGGGGGCGCCGTTGCCACGGCGCTCACGTGCCGGGGGGCGGATGGGACCACCGTGTCCTGTTCGAAGGACCTCGTGCTCAGCGCGCGACTCCGTCCCGCGTCTCCGCTGCTCGCCGGTCAGTCCTACGTCGTCGTGGCGAACCCGGACGGCGTGACGCCGGCGATCGTCGACCGAGCCGCGAACCCCCTGCCGAAGACGACCGCGACCTTCCGCGCGGCGACCGTCGTCTACGAAGAGGCACCGGGGTCCTCCTTCGGCTGGGGAGCCCGCGACGACGCCCGGGCGATGGGCGGGTCGTACCGATGGGAGCGACGGGTCGGAGCCTCGATCACCTTCGGGTTCTCGGGTCCGACCGTCACCCTGTGGACGGTCGCCGGGCCCGCGTTCGGCCGCGCCAGGATCGAGATCGACGGCAGGTACCGAACGACGATCGACCGGTACCGGCCGTCGTTCGCCGTGGTGCCTCGGACCTTCACGCGGTCGGGACGGGGAGCCCATACCCTGCAGGTGAGCATCGTCGCGCCCGGCCCCGGCCACCCGGGCGCCGTCGGGACGGGGGTCGATGCGATCGCGGACGTCAACGGGACGCGGCGCGCCCCGGCCGGCGCGGCAGCTCGCTGGGGCGCGGCGACCGCCGCGTCTGCCGCGGGCGGGAGGTACGTCGCGAGCAGCGTGGCCGGCGCCCGGGCGTCGTTCCGGTTCCGCAGCACAGCGGTGACGATCATCACGGCCACCGGACCCCGCTTCGGCCGGGCCGAGATCTGGGTCGACGGGACGTTGAAGCGCCGGATCGATCTGTCCGCAGCCACGACCACGTTCGGCGTCGCGAGGACCGTCGGCGGTCTGACCGACCGGGTGCATACCGTGCGGATCGTCGTCCTCGGTCTGCCGGGGAAGGCAGGATCGGGAACCGCGGTGGCGATCGACGGCTGGACCGTCGCCTAGCGAGCCGACCGTTTCAGCGCGTCGCGACCAACCAGAGCCGCCGCGACCCCAGATCGAACGGCGCGAGCTCGTCGTCGAACGCCGAGAACGCGCTGAACCCGGCCTCACGGAGCAGCCCGGTCAGCTCCGGCAGGGTGTAGACGCGGACCGACGTCGTCTGCTCCTGTCGCTCCTCCCCACGGAGGAACGTCCAGCGTGTTTCGACCCGCCCCGTGCCGACGACGTACGTGCGGTGTTCAAGGACGAACGTCTCCGCCGCCTCGAACCAGTCGCGCTCGCGGAACACGGGCAGGAGCGCCTCGGCGCAGAGCGTGTCGATCAGGTAGCGGCCCCCGGGCTTCAACGCCTTGCATGCGGCCCGGGCTTGCGCGAGGTTCCCGTCGTCGTCGAAGTAGCCGAACGAACCCCACAAGCAGATCGCGACGTCGAACGCGTCCTCGAACGGTACGTGTCGCATGTCCCCGCGCTCCACCGTCAGGCCGGCGCCCCGGGCCTCCTCGAGGAACCGGTCGGTGATGTCCACGCCGACGACGTCGAACCCCCGCCCCACTAGGCGCTTCGCGATCCGTCCGGTGCCGCACGGGACATCCAGGACCCGCATCCCGGGATGCAGCCCGGTCGCCCGGACGATCAGGTCCACCTGGTGGTCGGCGTCCTCGAGCGATTCCCATCCGAGCTGGACCGCCTGCCACGCGGGCAGCTCGAACATCTCCTCCCACCAGCCGCCCACGCTCATCCCCACCGGACCAGCCGTCGTGCGCGATCGATCGATCCGGCGCGCCGGGCGTCCCTGAGCATCACGGTCGACGCGTTGCGGCCCGGCACGCCCATCACCCCTCCGCCGGGGTGCGTTCCCGCGCCGCACAGGTATAGGTTCCGGATCGGCGTCCGGTAGTCGCCGTAGAAGGGGATCGGCCGGAACGAGAAGAGCTGGTCCGGCGTGATCTCGCCCTGCATGATGTTCCCGCCGAGCAGCCCGAACCGGTCCTCCAGGTCCTTCGGCGTGAGCACCTCCACGTGCTCCACCAGCGACGCCACCGAAGGCGCGTACTCGGCGACGGCCGCGATCACCTTCTTCGCCCACGCATCGCGCGTCCGGGCGGTGTTCGGCGCGTCGAACGGCAGGTACTGCGTGAACCCGAGCATCACGTGCTTGCCGGGCGGCGCCAGCCCTTCGTGCTGGAGCGCGGTCGGGAACACGAGCTCGGCGTAAGGGTGCTGGGACGGCTTGCCGTACTTCGCGTCGTCGAAGGCCCGCTCGAGGTACTCCATGGACGGTGAGATGGCCGTCAGACCGGCATGGACCGTGCCCTCTTGGTCCCAGGCCGGGAACGCGGGGAGACCGGACAACGCCACGTTGACCTTCACCGAGCCGCTGCGGGTCCGGATGCGCTCGACGTCGTGGATCACGTCGGAAGGGAGATGCTCCCGTCCGACGAGATCCAGGTACGTCGTCTTCGGATGAGCGCTCGACACGACCTGCGCGGCCCTGATCACCGAGCCGTCCTCGAGCTCGACGCCGATCGCACGACCCGTGGTGCCGACCACGATCCGGGCGACGGGCGCGGCGGTGCGGA
>Ga0307277_10000055_pt1 | contig 33001 bp, 27 predicted proteins | sample ER_DNA_116_FD_194473 | JGI IMG/M metagenome (GOLD analysis project Ga0307277, IMG submission 194473) | Bulk soil microbial communities from the East River watershed near Crested Butte, Colorado, United States - ER_DNA_116 | ecosystem: Environmental > Terrestrial > Soil > Floodplain | place...
AACGGTGGAATCGCCGGAGATCGCGTAGAACAGCTTGGCGTAGGCGTTGATCGTGAAAGCCCAGCCGGTGAGCGCGCCGTCGTCGAAGCGGATATATGGTTCAACGTTGCGCTCCTGCCGGAAGGCGCCGGGCGGACTGAGGAACGTGATGTAGGTAACGCCGGTCTTCCAATATTTCCCAATGGTCCAATCGGCGCTGACCCACCAGTCGAACTCGTTCCACGATCCGACCGCGTCAAACCTCCCGGGCGTTACAGCATTCGCCCCGCCCGTCACAGAATTCTGCTGGCTCCACAGGTCGTTGAAGGTGCCGACAGTGACGCTGAAACTGTTGATCAAACCATTCTGGTTCTTGTAAAGGTCGAACGTCAGTCCGTTGACGATCTGCGTGGTCAGGCCGGTATTGGTGACCAGCAACCCGCGCGGCGTGATGTAGTCGTTCGCGAAGGTGACGTCGAAGAACCCGTGAATGTCCAACGGTGGCGGCGGCGCTGGCGGTTCCTGCAGCGCTTTCGGCGGAGTCCAATCGGCAGCGGACGCTCCCGATCCGAACGACGTGATCGCCAAGGCCAACGAGGCCGCGCCCAGACAAGCGGCCGCAAATTTTCTCGAGTTCATGACACTTCCCCTCTGTGTTACTCCTGTTGCCCGATCCACCTGCCCGCCCGCCCTGGCGCCAAGACACGCAAACTGTTTGTTCCGCGCAGCTTGCGGTGCGCGGCCCAAAGCAGAAGCCCATCACCGACATCGTCGGTGTTGGATCGAAGCAATCGTCCCCCGATTGCCTCCTCATCTCTGGCAAGCCATGTGCCAACCGCCGCAAGCCCGGCGCGGCTGTCGCAAAAGTGTCACATCAACAGGAAAGGGTGGGAGATTCCATGAGCTTAACGAGCGCCGTAAATTTGGACAGCGGGAATGGGGTGATGGACACAACCGCAGGTTCCTCGCAAATTAAAGCAAGCGCTTAACTGCAGACCATCGTGTTGCAAACGGTTTGGTCACCGACGGCAGGTCGACCAGCGCCGCGATTACTGGCGCCGCGGCAGACACGGAGCCGAAGATGCCGCCCTGCGCTTTGATCATCTTCAGGCCCGCCTCATGCAATTCGGGAAAGTATGAGGCACAGCAATCGGCCATGCAGCGAAACCCTCTGTCATTGGCCTCCCGCACCGTCGTGTTGACGCACACTTCGGTAGTGACGCCGCAGACCAGCAGCGTTTCGATGCCACGGTTCCGAAGCATCAACTCGAGATCCGTTTGATAGAAGGCGCCCTTGCCCGGCTTGTCGATCACTGGCTCGCCGGCAGCCGGATAAAGCTCCGGAATGATGTCGTGCCCCGGCTCGCCGCGCACGAGAATACGGCCCATCGGGCCCGGAGCACCGATGCGCAATGCAGGATCCCCCCGTTCGACTTTGATCTGAGGCGCATCCGTGAGGTCGGGCCGGTGGCCTTCCCGGGTGTGGATGATGAGGATACCGGCGCGCCGCGCCGCCGCGAGCACATCCGCGCACGGCCTGACAGCGGCCTTGAGACGCGAAACGTCGTTGCCGAGCGCGGCGCCGAAGCCGCCCGGCTCCAAAAAATCCCGTTGCATGTCAATGATGACGAGGGCGGTTCGGCCGGTGTCGACGGCAACCGGTTCCGGCTCCGCTTCTATAGTCCGCACTGGCAAGGCAGCCTCCGATTGACCGGTCGGGTTGCCGTCATTCGGTAGCAAGATCGGGGCCGTTTCGGCCGACCAGAGGCCGAGTTACGGCGGCAGCGGACAGGACGAGCCTCCCGAAGCTCACCCGCTTGCCAGAATGACGTTTTTGAGCAAAGGAAAGATTTGATGGGTCCAGCGATTGCCGCTGAACACGCCGTAATGTCCGACCCCGGCCTGTATGTGATGCCGCTTGAGGTAGGGGCGCAATCCCGAGCACAGCTCGTGCGCCGCCGCAGTCTGACCGACAGCGCAGATGTCGTCGCGCTCGCCTTCGACCGTGAGCAGCATGGTGCGCTTGATGGCGCGCGGCTCGACGCGCTCGCCCTGCCATTGGAGCTTTCCGGTCGGCAGCGCATATTCCTGAAAAACGAGACGAACGGTTTCGAGGTAGAATTCCGCCGTCAAATCAAGCACGGCGAAATATTCGTCGTAAAATGCCTTGGTGACCTGTGCCTTCTCGTGCTCGCCTTTCGCCAGATGATCGTACAATTCGCGATGTGCCTTCATGTGCCGCTCGATGTTCATGCTCATGAACGCCGCAAGCTGCACGAACCCCGGATAGACGCGGCGGAAGGCGCCGAGATAGCGCAACGGCACGGTCGCGATCAGATTCTGCTCGAACCACTCGATCGGCCGCGAACGGGCAAGCTTGTTCACCTTGGTCGGGTTGACGCGAGGATCAATCGGACCCGCCATTAAGGTCATGCTACGTGGCTGCGCGGCATCTCCGGCTTGCGCCATCACCGCGGTGGCCACGAGCACGGCGACGCATGGCTGGCACACCGCCACGACATGCGCGCCCGGTCCGATCGCCTTCAGAAAGCGGATCAAGTGCGCGATGTAATCGTCGAAGCCGAACCGGCCGTGCATGAGCGGGACGTCGCGCACGTTGTGCCAGTCGGTGATGTAGACGTCATGATCCGGCAGCATGGTGCGCACGGTGCTGCGCAGGAGCGTCGCGAAATGGCCCGACAGCGGCGCGACCAGGAGCACGCGCGGTTGCGGCGTGTCGATGTCCTTTTTGAAATGCAACAGCGTCCCGAACGGCGTGCTCAGCGCGGTGTGCTCGCTAACCGCCGTCTCGCGGTTGCCGACGGTCACACCATCGATCCCGAAAGCGGGGCGGGCGTGGGTCAGGCCAGCGCGCGCAATAAGCTCGTACGCCGCGGTCAGGTTGCGCAAGACGGCGTTGTCGGCGATGCCCGCCAACGGCAGGCCAAGGGTCCGCAGGGCAGCGCCCGCCCACTTGCGAACCGGAATCATGACGTCGGAATGGGCTTGGTAGGCCTGATAGAGCATTGTCCCCCGGCGGTCGCGCAGCCCTGCTGCCCGGCAGATGTCGCGTTCCCGCTCTCGGCACAAAAGGTGTAGTGCATTTCATTTTGCAGTGCGAGATATTTGTGGGGCCGCCCAACGGGAAATCGCTCTATGGCCACGCTCACTATCGCCAGCAAGAATTACGGCTCCTGGTCCTTGCGCGGTTGGCTGCTTTGCAAAATGGCCGGACTCGACTTCGAGGAACGGCAGACGCCGAGCGACGACCCGTCCACGCGGGCCGAGCTCCTTCTGCTCTCGCCTTCGTTCCTGGTCCCCTGTCTCACCCATGACGGGGTCAAGGTCTGGGATACCCTGGCGATCGCGGAATATGTCAATGAGTTGAAGCCCGACGCCAATCTCTTGCCGGCAGACCGCGTCGCGCGTGCCCATTGCCGCGCGATCGCCGGTGAAATGCACTCGGGCTTCAGTAACCTGCGGTCGGCGCTGCCGATGAATCTCAAGGCCCATTACCCCGGCTTCAAGGTCTGGGCGGGCGCGCAGGCCGACATCGATCGCGTCGTCTCCATTTGGCGCGAATGTTTCGCCGTCTCCAAGGGCCCATATCTATTCGGGAAAGAGCCTTGCATGGCGGACGCCATGTACGCGCCCGTCGTCACCCGCTTTCTCACTTACGATGTGAAGCTCGATCCGGAGTGTGTCGCCTATTGTCAAACCATTATGGCGATGCCGCTCATGAGAGAATGGGTTGCCGGCGCCAAAGCCGAGCCCGACGAATTGGAAGAGCTCGACGTCGAGTTCTGACCAGAAGCAGATGTCATCCAGGCGGGTGCCGCGCCATGGCCCTCGATCTCCTCTTGCGTCAGGGCAGACGGGCCGAGGACAAGGAGACGCTTGTCGACATCGCCATCGCCGGCGGCCGCATCGTCGAGATCGCGCAGCGAATCGCCGCCGACGCGCCGGCCGAGGACGTCGACGGCCGCCTCGTGGTCGCAGGCTTCGTCGAGAGCCACATTCATCTCGACAAATCCCGCATCCTCGAGCGCTGCCACAGCGAGCACGGCACGCTCGCGGAAGCGATCGCAACAGTAGCGGCCGCGAAGCGCTCCTTCACCGAGGCCGACATCTACGCGCGCGCCCGGCACACGCTGGAGCAAGCCATCATCCATGGCACGACCCGCATGCGCACCCACGTCGAAATCGACCCGCGCGTGGGGCTCAACGGTTTCAACGCGGTGCGCCGGCTCAAACGCGATTATGCGTGGGCAATCGACTTGCAAATCTGCGCATTTCCTCAGGAGGGCCTCACCAACGATCCCGGCGCCGAGGACCTGTTGGTGCAAGCCTGCGAGCAAGGCGCCGACGTGATCGGCGGTTGCCCCTACACCGATACTGACCCACACCGGCAGATCGCGCGCATTTTTGACATCGCTCGCCGTTTCGATCTCGACATCGATTTCCACTTGGATTTCGACCTCGACCCTGCGTGGATGCATCTCGATGAGGTGTGCCGCCAAGCCGATGCCCATCGCTGGGGCGGTCGCGTAACGGTCGGCCATGTCACCAAGCTTTCCGCGATCGACCATTCCCGTCTCGCCGCGATTGGCCGGCGGTTGGCCGATTGCGGCATCGCTGTGACGGTGCTGCCGGCAACCGACTTGTTCCTGATGGGGCGTGACCGTGAATTCCATGTGCCGCGCGGCCTCGCGCCGGCGCATCGGCTGCTTGCACAGGGCGTGACCTGTTCGCTCGCCACCAACAACGTGCTCAACCCGTTTACGCCATTCGGCGATTGCTCGCTGATCCGGATGGCGAACCTCTACGCCAACATTGCCCAGATCGGCCGAAAGCGCGATCTGCACGCATGTTTCGAGATGATCACGACCTTGCCGGCGCGGCTGATGAATGCGGCCGATTACGGGATCGCGGTCGGCCATCCCGCCGATCTCGTCGTTCTCGAGAGCCGCGACCCGGCGAGCGCGGTAGCCGAGCTGGCGCAGCCTTTATTCGGTCTCAAGGGCGGACGCCGCAGCTTCACCCGCGCCCCCGCCACTCTGCATCGTCCGTAACCGCGCGACCTCGACCGGCAAGGATTCCGCCTCGCCGGCATTGCCCAAAGCGTGGGCGCAACGCGCATACAATGTGCATCACGCGCGCCGGCCTGCCCGGCAGGACCCCTCGCATATGCCCAAACGGTTGAAATCAATGAAATTAGCCGCCCGGCGCGGATGGCACGCTCCTTGAAATGGTCTGCGCCACGTCTCCATCGACGACGATGGCGAGCCGCCCCGCTCGACGCGAGCGCGCGGCCGAGCGCAGCGCCGCGCATTCCGCAAGTTTTTAAGGACAAGCGATGGGCGAGCCTCTCGTCGTCATCGGCAACGGCATGGCCGCGGCGCGTTTGGTGGAAGAGCTGGCCAAGCGCGCGCTCGGCCGATACGCGGTGGCAGTGATCGGGGAAGAGCCGCGCCTTGCCTATAATCGCGTGTTGCTGTCGGCGCTGCTGGCGCGCGAGGTCGGCTTCGCCGAGATCGAGCTCAAGCCGGCGCAGTGGTGGCGCGACCGCGGCGCGACCTTGCGTTACGGCATGCGCGCCAGCGCGGTCGATCCGGTCGAGCGCGAGCTCACGCTGTCGAGCGGCACCCGGCTTAGCTTCTCCAAGCTCGTCTTTGCGACCGGCTCGCAGCCGGTCAAGCTCGACCTCGCGGGAATGGATCTACCGGGGGTCTTCACCTTTCGCGACATCGACGACGTCAAGGCCATCGCCAAGACCGCGGGTAAGCGCGTCGTCGTCATCGGTGGCGGGCTCCTCGGGCTCGAAGCAGCGCATGGCCTCGCCAAAGCGGGCGCGCGGGTCACGGTGCTGCATCTCATGGACAGGCTCATGGAGCGCCAGCTCGATGTGCCGGCAGGGCGGATGCTCAAGCGCGCGGTCGAAGGGAGGGGCATTGCCGTGCGCCTTAACGCCGAGGCCGCGCGCATTGTGGGTGACCGCCGCGTCGAGGCGATCGAATTGCGCGACGGCGGGGCGATCGCGGCCGACGCAGTAGTGGTGGCGGTCGGCATCAGGCCAAATATTGAGCTGGCCTGGGCTGCGGGCCTCAAGGTTAATCGCGGCATCGCCGTCGACGACCATCTGGAGACCAACCTTCAGGGCATCCACGCGGTCGGCGAGTGTGCCGAGCATCGTGGGCTCTGCTATGGGCTGGTAGAGCCCGCCTATGAGCAAGCGCAGGTGCTGGCTCGGCGGCTTGCCGGGGAAAGCGCGACCTATCGCGGCAGCGTGCCCGCCGCCAATCTGAAAGTGGCCGGCGTCCATGTATTTTCGGCCGGTGATTTCCTCGCCGCCACGGCCGGCGCCGAAGAGATCGTGCTGAGCGACCCCGGTTTCGGCGTCTACAAGAAGCTCGTCATCGCCAACGGTCGTCTCATCGGTGCGGTGCTGTTCGGCGATATCGCCGACGGCCCCTGGTACCTGGAGCTCATCCGTTCGGGATCATCGATCGAGCGGTTGCGCGACGACCTCGTGTTCGGCCGAACGCTTGCAACTCGTGCTGCGGCTTAGAGAGCCATTCCGTGATTGCCATGCATGAGGGCGTCGCGGGCTCGCCGGGGCTAAATCCCTTGGGAAAGGCGCGAGCGTCCGCGGTTTGCCCGCGCCGCGTCGCGGCCACATCGAGACGCTGCAGCGCACCGCCATGAACGCGCCCTCGCCCGAACTCCCGGCCGTGCGCACCACCTGTCCCTATTGTGGCGTGGGTTGTGGCCTGCTGGCGCGGCCCGACGGATATGGCGGCGCCGCGATCACCGGCGATCCCGCCCATCCAGCGAATTTCGGCCGCATCTGTTCGAAGGGCTCGGCACTCGGCGAGACGCTCGGGCTCACCGAACGTCTGCTTCATCCCATGCTGCGGCAGGCGGACGGGAGCCTCGCGCGGGTTGACTGGCCGGATGCGCTCGATCGCGTCGCCACCGGCTTCGAGCGCATCCGCGCGCGGCACGGGCCCGATGCGCTCGCCTTCTATCTCTCCGGCCAACTCCTGACCGAGGACTATTACGTCGCCAACAAGCTGATGAAAGGTTTCCTCGGCTCGTCGAACGTGGACACGAATTCGCGTCTGTGCATGGCCTCCTCGGTTGCCGGCCACATCCGCGCCTTTGGCGCCGATACCGTCCCGGGCACCTACGAGGACCTTGATCACGCCGATCTTCTCGTCCTGGTCGGGTCGAACACCGCTTGGTGTCACCCGGTGCTGTTCCAGCGCATGGTCGAGAACAAGCGCGTGCGCGGCGCCAAGATCGTTGTCATCGATCCCCGCCGCACCGCAACCGCGGAGGATGCCGATCTCCATCTTGCGATTGCTCCGGGAATGGACGTGGCGCTGTTCTGCGGCTTACTGGTCTATCTCGCCGATCTCTGTGCGCTCGATTATCGCCACATCGATGCGCATACGAAAGGCTTTGAAAACACGTTGGCGCAAGCGCGCGCCATCGCGCCTGATCTTGCGTCAACGGCGAGAGTCACCCGCCTGCCGCGCGCCGATGTGGGGCGCTTCTTCGATCTCTTTCGTGCCACGCCCAACACGGTCACCTGCTTTTCGCAGGGCGTGAACCAGTCGGCGCAGGGCACCGATAAGGTCAACGCCATCATCAACTGCCATTTGGCGAGCGGCCGCATCGGCCGGCGCGGCCAAGGACCATTTTCATTGACCGGGCAGCCCAATGCCATGGGCGGACGCGAAGTCGGCGGCCTCGCCAATCAGCTCGCGGCCCATATGAGGTTTACGCCGGCAGACATCGAGCGCGTGCGCCGATTCTGGAATGCGCCAGGCATGGCAGTGCGCGAAGGCGCCAAGGCAGTGCAGATGTTCGAAGCCATCGCCCGCGGCAGGATCAAAGCGTTATGGGTGATGGCGACCAATCCCGCGGTCTCGCTGCCGCGCGCACGCCACGTGCGCGAGGCGCTCAAGACGCTCGATCTGTTCGTGGTGTCAGAAAACGTGCGCTGCAACGACACCGTAGGCGCCGGCGCGCATGTTCTCCTTCCCGCGGCCGCCTGGGGCGAGAAGGACGGCACCGTCACGAACTCCGAGCGGCGCATCTCGCGCCAGCGGCGATTTCTGCCTGCGGCGGGCGAGGCCAAGCCCGACTGGTGGATCGTGACGCAAGTTGCCCGGCGGATGGGATTCGCCGAGCAATTTCCCTACGACTGCGCGGCGGAGATTTTTCGGGAGCATGCCGCACTGTCGGCTTTCGAGAACGACGGCCGGCGCGACTTCGACATCGGCACGCTCGCGACTATCAGCGACGAGAGTTTCGACGCGCTCGACCCCGTGCAATGGCCGCTGCGCGCCGGCGAAACGCCCCAGGAGAAGGATCGGCGATTCTTCATGGATGGAGGTTTCTATACGGCCGACCATAGGGCGCGCTTCATCGCGCCCGAACCCCCGGCAGCAAGGGTACCGACCAGCAGGCAATTTCCGTTTCGTCTTAATACCGGCCGGGTGCGCGACCAATGGCACACCATGACGCGCTCTGGGCTGAGCGCGCGGCTCGGCACGCATACGCCGGAGCCGTTCGTCGAAGTGCATCCCGCCGACGCCAAGGCGCTCGATCTCGCGGACGGGGACTTTGCCAAAGTCGCCACCCGCTGGGGCTCGTGCGTGCTCAAGGTCGCCGTCAACGAGTGGCAACGGCGCGGCTGTCTGTTCGCGCCCATTCACTGGAGCGATGCGACCGCCTCGACCGCGCGCGTCGGCGATCTGGTAATGCCCGAGACCGATCGCTATTCCGGCCAGCCCGACGCCAAAGCGACGCCGGCATCCATCGCGCCAGTTCGATTCGCCTTCCGAGGATTCGCCCTGACCCGTCGACCGATCTCGCCGCCGCCCGACACGTGGTGGGCGCGTGTGGCCCTCGCCAGGGCATCGGGACTGCTGTTGGCGACGAACGAAGGACCCGAAGTCTGGCGCGGTCACGCGCCGCAAATGCTCGGCACGGAACTCGCGGAATATATCGATCAGGAGCGGGGTATCTACCGTGCTGCGTCCTTCGCCGCAGGCGAACTCACCGGCTGTCTGTTCATCGGCGCCGCCGAGACCGCGCCGCAATGGGATGCGGTCAAGACGCTGTTTGCGGTGGAAACGCTCACCGATGAAGCGCGGCGCGTGCTGCTGTCGGGACGTTCGGCCGACGGGTTTGTCAGTGGGGGACAGATCGTCTGCGCCTGTTTCAGCGTCGGCATGGCCACCATCCGCGCGGCGATCCAGGCGGGCGCGGCGAGCGCGCAAGCAATCGGCGAAGCGTTGCGCGCCGGCACCAATTGTGGCTCGTGCCTGCCGGAACTCAAGCGGCTCCTCGCCGACACCGGCCTGGCGGCGAATTCCGCCGCGACGGCACTACAGCCGCCGGCGCGTGTCTCTAATGACCGGGCGCGTATGCCCTCGGCGACGCCATAATCTCGCTGCGTCGCGCGCGGGCGCGGTTATGTAAGCTTGGTGACCCAACCGCGTCCTTCTTGACTATCGAGAGCGCCGTGAAAGCATACGCTCCTGCCGGCAGCGTTCGGCGGGCCGATGCACGAGCCTCGCGTGGCGAAGGCGGCGCGCACCCCAGTGGGGAGCCAACTCGAATCCTGCGGCGTCGATGGAGGACAAGGTGCTGGAGCTTTACCACAACATCAATTCGGTCTGTGCGCAGAAGGTGCGCATAGCGCTGAAGGAGAAGGGCCAGGACGCGCGGGAGCACTTGCTGACGCTACGCGGCGATCAGAACGAGCCTGACTACCTCAAGCTCAATCCAAACGGCGTCGTGCCCACGCTCGTGCATGACGGGGTGCCGATCGGGGAATCCTCGCTCATTCTCTACTACATCGACGAGATTTTTCCCGACCCGCCGCTGATGCCGAAAGCGGCGCTTCCGCGATTTCGCGTGCGCATGTACAACAAGCTGGTCGACGAATACGTCCACAACTCCTGCACTATTCTCACCTTCGCCACCGCCTTCCGGCCCAATTTCCTCAAACTGCCGCGCGAAGCGTGGCTCGCCGAAATCGACAAGGCGCCGCTCAAGCGGCGCGCCGAGTATAAGCGCAGCGTGATCGAGCACGGGCTCGAGTCCGAATTTGTCCGGGACGCGCTGGCACAGCATCAAAAACTGCTGTCGTGGATGGCCGATTCGCTCGCGCGCGGGCCTTATCTCGCAGGCGACAGCTTCTCCAATGCCGAGTGTGCGGTGATCCCCTACATCCTGCGCCTCGAGCTTCTCAAGCTAAATCGCCTATGGGCAGACAATCCCGCCATCGCGGACTGGTGGGCGCGTATGCGCGCGCGTCCGTCGGTCAAGGCAGCGATCTTCGACCGCATGACCGAAAAGGACTGGGCGCCGTTCAAGACTCTCGCGCCAGATCCGTGGCCCAAGGTGCAGGCGCTGCTGCAAGTGGCGTGAAATCGCAGCCACTGAGCCGCACCGCCGACGCGCTACCGCTTGCGGCTATTGCGCCCTGCCCCGCTTGCGAAGGCCGCGCAAGCGCAAGCGCGTCCATCTCGGAGTGTCATCGCCGAATTCCCCCGCCAACCAAAGTATGAAGCCTCCCACCGCCAAAACCGCAATTTCCCCGAATAACAGAAGCAAGAGCACCACCCATGTGGACTGATGCATTTCAAGCCGCCCCCTGTTTGCGACCCCCATTTTTGTTGTGGTTGAGCGACATGAGAGCAGAAAATGCGTCCTGCACTGTGACGCGATTCAAAAATACTCGACGCGTGACAAAAATCTCACGGATTCCGCATTAACGCACCGCAGCGGCAATTTGCACTACCGAGGGATACCGTTACCAACGTGATTCTCTCGTCCGCGGAAGTGCGCCGCTAGAGGATCGTTTCGCGTAGGGCGACGCCGCGCACGGTGCGAATATCGAATACCGACATGGTTGAGTCTCGGCCGCAAAAGGCTCATCTTCAGCCCCTCCGAGACAGGATGAACCGGCATGACCGTCGCACGCTTCCCGCAGCTCGCCCATTGGGGCGCCTTCACGGCACTGGTCGAGAACGGACGTGTCATCGGCTGCGAGCCGTTCGCGCGCGATCCCGCGCCTTCGGACATGCTCGAGGCCATTCCGGCCATGGTGCACTCGCCGCTGCGCATCGCGCGGCCCGCCATCCGCGACGGCTGGCGCGAAGGAAAGGAGCGCACCGGGGCCGACAGCTTCCACGAAGTGTCCTGGGATGAGGCGCTTGCCGCCGTCGCACGCGAGCTCGCGCGCGTGCGCGAGACATTCGGCAACACCGCAATCTTCGGCGGATCCTACGGCTGGTCGTCGGCGGGCCATGTGCATGGTGCGCGCAGTCTGCTGCGGCGATTATTGTTCCTCGGCGGCGGCTGCGTCGATCAGGTCGCAAATTACAGCTTCGGCGCGGCGCAATATCTCTTGCCGCGCGTGATCGGCACGTTCCAGCCGATCGCCCAGGCCACGGAGTGGCCATCGGTCATCACGCACACACGGCTGATCCTGGCTTTCGGCGGGGTCGCCAACAAGAATGCTCAGGTGACCTTTGGCGGCGGCGGCGCGCACACCGTGGACATGTGGCTGCGGCGCACGAAAGAGGCCGGCATTGAAGTCGTGTCAATCAGCCCGCTTAAGTCGGATGCGCCCGACTTTGTCGGGGCCGAATGGGTCCCCATCCGTCCCAATACCGATACCGCGCTGATGCTGGCGATGGCGCACACGCTCCTCACCGAGAAGCGCTATGACGAGGCTTTCGTCTCGCGCTATTGCACCGGATTCGAACCGTTCCGCCGTTATCTCCTCGGTCTCGATGACGGCGTGGCGAAAGACGCCGCATGGGCGGCGGCAATTACGGGCGTGGAGGCGCAGACCATCCTCGCCCTTGCGCGTCGCGCGGCCGCGGCCCGCACCTTGATCAGCTGCGCGTGGTCGCTGCAGCGCGCGCACCACGGTGAGCAGCCTTATTGGGCGGCGATCGTGCTGGCAGCGATGCTGGGCGGCATCGGGCTCCCCGGCGGCGGCTTCGCCTTCGGCTACGGCTCGATGAACGGCATCGGCGAGCCGCGCATCGCTGGTGTGGCGGGACCCGACGTGCCGCTGCCGCTCAATCCAGCGCGTACCGTCATCCCGGTCGCGCGCATCGCCGACATGCTGCTCAACCCGGACACGGGCTACGACTTCAACGGCCGGCAGTACACTTTCCCCGACGTTCGCCTGGTCTACTGGGCCGGCGGCAATCCCTTCCACCACCATCAGGATCTCAACCGGCTGCAGCGCGCCTGGCAGAAGCCGCAAACCGTGATCGTGCACGAGACCTGGTGGACCGCGACCGCGCGGCACGCCGACATCGTGCTCCCTGCCACCACTTCCCTCGAGCGCAACGATGTCGGCGGCTCGTCCCGCGACCCGTTCATTCTGGCCATGCATCGCGCCATCGATCCGGTGGCAGACGCGAAGAATGATTTCGACATTTTCCGCGCGCTGGCGCAGCGCCTGGGCTATGAGCGCGCCTTCACCGAAGACCGCGACGAGATGGGCTGGTGTCAATGGGTCTATGACCGGGTGCGCGCGAGCGCCACCGCCAAGGGCGTGGCGCTTCCGGGGTTTCAGCAATTCTGGGCCGAGGGCTTCGTCGAGCTGCCGCCGCCCGAGCGCGACTATGTCCTGTTCGAAGATTTCCGGCGCGATCCGGAGCGCCATCCGCTCAAGACTCCCTCCGGACGAATCGAAATCATGTCCGAGGCGGTCGCCGGCTTCGGTTATCCGGACTGCCCGCCGCATCCCGCCTGGATCCCGCCGGCGGAGTGGCTCGGAAGCGCCGCCGCACAACGTTTTCCGCTCCACCTGGTCACGCATCAGCCCGCCAGCCGCCTGCACGCGCAGATGGATCCGGGACCGGTGTCGCGCCGGCGCAAGATTGCTGGGCGCGAGCCGGTGCGCATCAACCCGCAGGACGCGGTGCGGCGAGGCATTCGCGACGGCGATGTCGTGCGGCTGTTCAACGCCCGCGGCGCTTGCCTCGCCGGTGCGCTCCTCGATGCCGATGTGATGCCGGGAGTGGCGGTGATGGCGACCGGCGCCTGGCTCGATCCGGCGGACGCGGCAGGCGAGCCGGAGCGGCATGGCAATCCCAACGTGCTGACCCTCGACGTGGGCACGTCGGCCTTGGGCCAAGGCACGAGCGCCCTCACCACGCTCATCGAGATCGAGCGCTGGGAGCAGCCGGCGCCGGCAGTGCGTGCGTTCACGCCACCGACGCTGGTCGCCGCGAGCTGAGGACATGCGTTTGCGATTGCGCGGTGCGGGTCCCCCTCGCCGGCCAACCGCGGCGCCGAAAACGCTGTAGGCGTCCGCGCGACGGTACCCTATAAGGAGATCGAACCGGCTCCGCATCGCTTGGTAACCCGGCCATACGGAACCGATCGACCGAGTGCACGGCCGCGATTTGGGGCATGGAGAATGGCGATGTCGAAGAAGGTGTTGACGGGCTCTTTCGTCGCGCTGATCACGCCCTTCAACAAGGACGGCTCGGTCGACTTCGGCGCGTTCCGCAGCTTGCTGAAATTCCAGGAAGAGCACGGCACGTCCGCGGTGCTGATCATGGGCTCGACCGGCGAGACCTCGATGCTCGCGCCCGAGGAGAAGAAAGAGATCATCGCCGAGACCGCGAAGATGAAGACGCCGCGCATGCCCGTCTTCTTCGGCTGCACCGGCAACAATACCGAGACGACCATCGCCAACGTGCGTTTCGCGGCGGCGAACGGGGCCGACGGCGCCATCCTGGCGGCGCCGGCTTACATTTGCGCGCCGGAAAGCGACATCGAACGGTTCTTTCTGGACGTGGCTGACGCCACGGAACTGCCGCTCGGCATCTACAACAATCCGCCGCGGGTGAAGAGCGACCTGCATTGGGAGCATCTCCTTCGCATCTTCGAGCATCCAAACTACGTCGTGCACAAGGAATCGACCGCCCGCGTCGGCCAAGTGGCGCAGGTACTCGCGGCCAAACCCAAAGTATCGGTGATGTGCTGCGACAGCCCCAGTCTCGGCCTGGTGGTTCCGACGATGTCGCTCGGCGGCCACGGCACCGCAAACATGACCGGCAACGTCGCGCCCGCCGAGCTCGCGACCATCTCGACGCCCTGGACGAGCTACGTCGAGGCGGAAGATTTCAAGACCACGTATCTCAAGCTGCTGCCGCTGCTGCACTTCACCTATTCGGCGATCAACCCGGTGGCGGTGAAGTCGCTGATGAAGGCGCTCGGGCTGCCGGCGGGCGATCTGCGCAAGCCGCTGACCAGCCTCGATGGCGAGGCGCTCGCCAAGGGCATCCGTATCGTGCAGGAGCTCGGCCTCGACAAGCGGTACGGCTACAAGATCGGTCCGATCTCCGCCGTCGCAGCGTGACGGAGCGGCTCATCGCCGGGCAAGGCGCGCTGAAGACCGCGTAGACGCGCTCATGCCGCAGTCGATCTCCTTGTGCAAAATCTTCCAAGCAAGATAGACCCTCGGTCAGCCCGAGGACGACGACGCGGGATGTGACGGTGGATCTGGGGATTCGCGGACGAAAGGCGCTTCTGACCGGGGCGAGCCGCGGCTTGGGGCGCGCCTGCGCGTTCGCGCTCGCGCAGGAGGGCGTGGACGTGACCATTGTCGCGCGCCGACGCGACGCGCTGGAAAAAACCGGCGCGGAGATCGCGGCGGCGACCGGCGTCAAGGTCAGCACGGTTGCCGCCGATATCACCAGCGGCGCGGGACGCGCGGCTGCGCTTGCCGCCTGTCCGCAACCCGATATCCTGCTTAACAACGCCGACGGCCCGCTGCCTGGCGACTTCCGCGATTGGTCGCGGAACGATTGGATCGCCGCCCTGGACGCGATGATGCTTTCCCCCATCGAAATGATGCGTCTCACCGTGGACGGCATGGTGGCGCGCCGCTTCGGCCGTATCATCAACATTGTCTCGCGCAGCGTGAAGATGCCGCAACTGGAGCTCGGTCTTTCCAACGGCGCGCGCTCCGGGCTCGTGGGCTTCGTCGCAGGGTTGGCGCGACAGACGGTCGCCCACAACGTCACCATCAACAACCTCCTGCCGGGAATCTTCGATAGCGGCGCACAGCGGGCGCACGTCGGCGCATTGGTGGAGGCGAGCGGCAAAACATTCGAGGAGGTCTGGCGCGCACGCGCCGAGGCCAATCCCGCCAGACGCTACGGTCGGCCGGACGAGCTCGGCGCTTACTGCGCATTTCTCTGCTCGCAACACGCCGGTTTTATCACCGGCCAAAATCTGCTGATCGATGGCGGAAGTTATCCGGGGACGCACTGAACCGCGGCTCGAAAGGATCGTCCCATGCGACTCGTACGAACTCTGCTTGCTCGTCATTGCGAGGCGGAATTGATGCGGATCATCATAATGACATCCGCGCTTGCGCTGGCGCTCGCCGCGCCCATGGGCGCCGCACGCGCGGAGAATTATCCATCCCGCACCGTCACCGTGGTGGTGCCGTTTCCGGCCGGCGGATCGGTCGACGGCGTCGCGCGCATCCTGGTGCAGAAGCTCAACGAGACGGCAGGCCAGCACTTCATCGTCGAGAATCGCGCAGGCGGCGCGTCGGGAATTGTCGGCGCCAACGCCGTCGCCAAGGCAGCTCCAGACGGCTACACCTTGCTGCTCTCGGCGTCCGTGCACGTGATCAATCCGTTCCTCTACAAGAACGTTCCCTATGACGTGGTGCGCGACTTCACGCCCGTGGCGCTCTTGGCCGAGGGACCGCTGATCGTCAGCACCACTCCGAGCGTGGCGGCGGACAGTCTCAAGGATTTCTTCGCGCTGGTACGCAAAGATCCGCAGAAATACACCTTCGGCGCGACGACCATCGGCGCCGCGAGCCATCTCGCCATCGAGCTGCTCAAGCTCGACGCTGGCCTCGATACCTTGGTGGTCGCGTACAAGGGGACGGCGCCGGCGCTCACCGACCTCATGAGCGGGCAGATCCAGCTGCTCGCCGACCCCATGCTCTCCTCGCTGCCGCTGGCGCAGGGCGGCAAGATCAAGGCGCTCGGCATCACCAGCCTCAAGCGCGCCGCGGCGGCCCCCCACATTCCGACGGTAGAGGAGTCCGGCATGACGGGTTTCGCCTTCGTGTCTTGGTACGGATTATGGGGCCCGAAGAACCTGCCGACGGATGTCTCCAACAAACTGCAGGGGGATATTGCCAAGGTGCTGGCGCTGCCGGACGTCAAGGCGCGTTTGAACGGACTGGGCTTCGATCCGATGGAGTTGGGCGGGGGGCAGTTCGCCGGCTACGTCCGCGACGAGATGGCGAAATACGAAAAGATCATCAAGGACGCCAAGATCAGCGTCGAGTGATGGGCATGATTGTGAATGCGGAGCCGTTTTCATGTCTGAGCCCACAGCTCGCCTCGGCCGCATCGCTATCCTATGGCGTGGCGACGAAACGGCGCGCCGCAGCGCCACGCCAGCGGCCAGCCGGTTCAAGGCCATCTTCGCTGCGCTCGCCGATGCCGGCGTCGATGCGGACCCGGTGGTCTACGAGGACGATGTCCTCGACACCGTGCGCGCAAAGCTCGCCACATTCGATGGCGTACTTGTCTGGGTCAACCCGATTCACGAGGTGCGCAACCGTGCCAATCTCGACGCGCTACTGCGCGAGGTCGCAGCCCGCGGCGTCTGGGTGAGCGCCCATCCCGATGTGATCCTCAAGATGGGCACCAAGGAGGTGCTCCATCATACCCGCATGATGAGCTGGGGTTGCGACACGGCACTCTATCGAACGGCCGAGGCGATACGCGCGGAATTGCCAGCGCGGCTCGCCGCTGGCGCGCGCGTGATTAAGCGTAACCGCGGCAACGGCGGCCAGGGCGTCTGGAAGGTCGAGGCGCTGGCAGGTCCAGGCAACCGGCCGATGGTTCGCGTGCTGGATGCCACCAAGGACGCATCGGAGGAGCTGGCGCTGGAGGAATTTCTCGAGCGGTGCGTCGAATATTTCGAAGACGGCTGCGTAATCGATCAACCATTCCAGGCGCGCCTAAGCGAAGGCGTGGTGCGCTGCTACATGGCAGGTGAACGCTGCGCCGGCTTCGGCCACCAGAAAGTCAAGGCCCTGGTCGACGCACCGGCCGCGCGCGCCGAGGCCGGACCGCGGCTCTACACCTTCAACGGTGATCCGCGCTTCCAGCGTTTGCGCCGGTTGATGGAAGATGAGTGGACGCCGCAGCTGACCTCCTTGCTGGACATTCCGCGGCGCGACCTGCCGATGATCTGGGACGCGGACTTCATGCGCGGCCCGCCCGGTCTCGATGGGACCGACAGCTACGTACTTGGCGAAATCAATGCCAGTTCGGTGTTCCCGATCCCCGACGAGGCGCCGGCAGAGATCGCCCGCCGCGTTGCCGATCGTCTGCGGTCGAAGCTTTGAACGGTTCGAGAGGCGACCCGCGATGGCCGGAACCGTGAGCGACAGCAAATCTATCGGCTGCTCCGTCAAGCGGCTGGAAGATCGCCCGCTGCTCATGGGCAAAGGTCGCTTCGTCGCCGATCTGGCGTTTCCTGGCATGCTGGAGGCTGCGTTTGTCCGCAGCCCGCACGCCCACGCCGCAATCCGCGGCATCGACACGCACGCTGCGCGCCGCTGCGCCGGCGTGCATGCGGTATTGACGCTCGCCGAGCTTGCGCCGCATCTCGCGCAGGAGCGGTTGCCGCTGCAGTTTCGCACCGCCAATCTCCCTCCCGACATCACGCCATTCGTACTAGCCAAGGACGAAGTGGCCTTCGTCGGCGAAGCCGTGGCGGTGGTGATCGCGCAAACGCGTTACATCGCTGAAGACGCCGCGCCTTTGGTCGCAGTCGACTACGAGCCGCTGCCAGCGGTGTCCGATTGCCGCCAGGCGCTTGCGCCACACGCACCCCGCGCTCACCTCGGACGGGACAACAATCTTCTGATCGAGTTCAGACAGTCCTATGGCGACGTCGCGGCCGCATTCGCGCGCGCGCCTCACCGCGTCAGCGTCAACCTCAAGCAACACCGCGGCGGGGCGCACTCGATCGAAGGGCGCGGCGCGGTCGCAGTCTACGACGCCAACGAGGACCGGCTCACGCTATGGTCATCGACGCAGCTTGCTCACGAGGTGCGCGCCTTCCTCATGACAATGTTGCGCTTGGACGAGAATCAGCTGCGCGTGGTGGCTCCCGATGTCGGCGGCGGCTTCGGCGCCAAATTCGTGATGTATCCGGAAGAGGCGACGCTCGCCGTGTCGTGCCTTCTGTTGCGCCGGCCGATCAGATGGATCGAGGACCGGCGCGAGCATTTTCTCGCCGCCGTCCAGGAGCGCGAGCAATATTGGGATCTTGAGGTCGCCTGCGACGGTGACGGCCGTCTCCTCGGCGTGCGCGGACAGATGATTCACGACGAAGGCGCCTACACGCCGCAGGGCATCAATCTTCCCTACAACGCATCGACCGCGCTGCCCGGCCCCTACATCCTGCCTGCCTTCGAGATCGACGTGCGCGTCGCCGAGACCAACAAGGTCGCCACCATGCCGGTGCGCGGCGCGGGTTATCCGGAAGGCGCCTTCGCGATGGAACGCCTGCTCGACCGCATTGCAGACGAGCTTCACCTCGACCGCGCCGATGTGCGCCGCCGTAATCTCGTGCCGCCGGAAAAAATGCCCTATGTCTCTCCGCTCAAGACGCGCTCCGGCGCGCCCATCACTCTCGACAGCGGCGACTTTCCCGGCTGCCAGCGCGCCGCACTCGAGGCGATCGACTATGCCAGGTTTGCCGAGCGCCAACGGCGCGCGCGGGAGAGTGGCCGCTACCTCGGTATCGGCATCGGCAACGGCGTCAAGGGCACGGGCCGCGGTCCATTCGAATCCGGCATCGTGCGGATCGGCCGCTCCGGCCGCGTCTCCGTCTTGACCGGCGCGATGCCCATGGGTCAAGGGATCAAGACGGCGCTTGCCCAAATCTGCGCCGAGCAGTTCGGGATCGCGCCGCACGATATCAGCGTGATTGCCGGCGACACCGCCGTCATTCCCCATGGCCAGGGTGGCTTCGCCAGCCGTCAGACCGTGACCGCGGGCTCCGCCGTGCACCTCGCGGCAGTCAAGGTCCGCGAGAAGGCGCTCGCGGTCGCGGCTCACCTGTTGGAGGCGAGCGTGAGCGACCTTGCGGTGCGCGACGGCCGGATCGAGATCGCCGGCGCGCCCGGCAGCGGGCTTTCGCTGCGCGAGGTGGCCGAAGCGGTATCCGGCGTGCCCGGGTATTCCATGCCCGGCCAATTCGAGCCGGGACTCGAAAATATGCAGAGCTTTCTGCCGAGCGCCCTCACCTATGGCGGAGGATGCCATGCCGTCGAGGTCGAGGTGGACATCGAGACCTGCGACGTGCGCATCCTGCGCTACATCGTGGTCAACGACAGCGGCCGGATCATCAATCCAATGATCGTCGCGGGGCAGCTCGTCGGCGGTGCCGCGCACGCGATCGGCAACGCGCTCTACGAATGGATGGGCTACGACGATGCGGCGCAGCCCCTCACCACGACCTTTGCCGACTATCTTCTGCCGACCTCGACCGAGGTGCCGAAGATCGAGGTGATATTTGCCGAGCATCCCTCCCCGCTCAATCCGCTCGGGGTCAAAGGCGTCGGCGAATCCGGCTGCGTGCCCGCCGCCGGTGCGATCGTCTCGGCAATCGAGAACGCGCTTGCGCCTTTCGCCGTGCGGATTACGGAATATCCGGTTACGCCGGCGCGGCTGTTCGCGCTGCTCGCGCCGGACCGAGCCGCAAGGGCTATTCGGGCATGCCGGCCTTAAGCAGTCCCTCGTTGATATGAGCGCGCAGCTGGCGGTAGTTCGGGCCGGTGAGCACGAGAGGAACTGGTGAGAGCGTGCGGAATGTCGACACCCGCGTGCCGGGGTGCCTTTCCAAATACGCCGCGAGCGCCGCGTGAGCCTCCTCGGAGCGACCGACCAGCGCGTACGCCGATGCCAAAAAGCCGTGCGATGAGATGTTCTTGGGATTAGCGTCAAGCGCGCTGATCAGGGCGCGGATGGCCTCCTCGTCGCGCCCGAGAAGAAGAAGTGCATGACCTCGACCGTCTAGCCAGGTCCACCGTGCGGGATCGCGCGGACCCATGCGCTCCGCCTTCGCGAACCAGTCCAGTGCTTGTTCCGCTTTGCCGAGATACAAGTTCGACAAGCCGATCTCTTTGTAGGCCCACGGCTCGCCAGGATTTTCCATGATGATCGCTTCGGCCGCGGCAATGGCGTCGTCGAATCTACCTTGCGCGCGCCGCAGCGCGGCATTGGCCTTCAACGCCATGAGGTGCCGGGGCTTGATCGCGAGCGCGTGATTGAGTAGCCGCTCCGCCTCGCCAAGCCGCTCGTCGCCATCGGCTTCGTAGTAGCCGTTGAGGTATTCGAAGACGAGCGTTGTGGCGACCCCCGCGAGACCGTCGGCGCTGGCCGGCTCGACCTTGAGCGCCTGCTCGAATAGGCCACGGGCTTCTATCATCGTGGCGCGCGACGACGGCAAGTTGAGCACCGCCCTGCCGCGCAAAACGAGGTCGATGAGTTCAGCGCTGTCCGGCCTTTCGCGCCAGCTCCGCCGCGCTTCGAGATCCACCACTTGCAAGCCGATCGCGCGCGACACCCGGCTGACGATCTCGTCTTCAACCTGCAGGATGCTCTTCAATTCGGCGTCGAAACGCTCCGCCCACAACTGGCTTGCCTCCTTGGTCTCGACCAGCCGCGTGTTGACGCGCACCCGCTCTCCCTCGGGCACGACGCTGCCCTCGAGCAAATAACGCACCCCCAGCTCGCGGCCGATCTCCCGCCCGTCTACGCTGCGGTCCTTGTAGGTGAACGCGGTGTCGCGCGAGACGATCGAGATCCCCGGCAGCGCGCGCGCAAGATCACTGATGAGACTATCGGTAATGCCGTCGGCTAGGTAATCACGCTTGGGATCGCTGCTGTGATTGGCGAACGGGAGGACTGCGATCAACGGCGGCGACGGCTTGAATCGGTCCGCCATCGAGAGACCGTCGCTTGCCAACGCAAGGCGACCTTCCGCGTGGGGTGTGGAGGGCGGCGACAATAGCCACCAAGCGGCTACGATGGGCAATGTCGCAAGGGCGGCGGCCGCCACGGTGGCAAGCAGGTTTCGTGCAGTGCCGCGCCAACTCGATGCTTTCTCTTCGGCCGCGAGAGCAACTTCGCGATCACCACCCTGGAAGGCGATCGAGCCGCCGGCGCCTTCGGACGCGCGATCAGGGCTCCCCCGCCGCTCGGCGATGGCAATACCGTGCCCGTCGTGGTCCTGCTCCGAATCGCCACTTATCGGGTCGTACGCAACGGAAGGCTCGTCGGACAGAGGCAACGATGGGCTGGCTGGCACGAGGTTTGGCGTTGCATGCGCCGCATCGTCCAGGACAACCCCGGCAGCGATCGCAGGAGCCAGCGCGGAGCCATTCTCCTCGATGTCGCCGACGAAACGAAACCCGCGCTTGTGCAGCGTGCGTATGAAGCTCTGGTCGTTGCCGCTGTCGCCGAGCGCGCGCCGTGCCGCGCTGATGCGGGAGCTTAGCGTCGCCTCCGAGACGACGCGGCCCTGCCAAATCGAGTCGAACAGCTCGTCTTTGCTGACGGTTCGATGACGGTTGCGAATGAGATAAACAAGCAGGTCGAACACCTGCGGCTCGACGTGAACGATCACGCCGGCGCGCCGCAACTCTTGTCGCGCCATATCGATCTCGAATTCGGCAAAGCGAAAATTCAAGGCGGCCCCTCTTTTTTTGTCTCGTTCGTTTCGCTGCTGCGCGACGGCTTTGTCAAATAGCCGCCGGCTATCGAAACGGTGCACTCCACGCTTGGGAAAATCTTTAGGGAATCCCCAAAGAGAATCCAAGAAGACTCAAGACGGACTGAAGCTCAAGGTCAAGCTTGTCATCCAATCCGCGACTAGCGTGCCTCACGCGCCGATGCATCCACTTGAGCCCGTTAACGGCTGCAAGCCTGCTTCGAAACGCATCGCGAGGATCAGATCATGGCTATCACAGCGACGTTTTCTTCCGGCGCTCAGGTGCTGTCCGAGTTCGGTGACACCCTCGATAACACAATCGTGACCACCCGCGATGCTGCTGGGCAAATTCTCGTGAACGGGGGAGCCGTCCCCATCCAGGGCGGCCCAGCCACGGTCGCTAATACCGCTCAGATTCAGGTCTTCGGCCAGACCGGCAACGACACGATCTCGCTCGACGAAGTCAACGGCGCGCTGCCCACCGCCCTGCTGTTCGGCGGCGACGGCAACGACGCGCTGACCGGCGGGTCGGGCGCAGACCAACTCTCCGGGGACAGCGGCGACGACACCCTCCTTGGTAAAGGCGGCAACGACATCTTGCACGGCGGAGCGGGCAACGACGTGCTGACCGGCGGCGATGGCAACGACCAGGTGTTCGGCGACGCCGGCAGCGATCGCATGATCTGGAATCCGGGTGATGACTCCGACCTCTTCGAGGGCGGTGACGGCAACGACACCGCCGAGGTGAATGGCGGCAACGGCAGCGAGACATTTACGATCGCGGCCAACGGCGGGCGGGTGCGCTTCGACCGCGTCGACCCGGCCCCGTTCACCCTCGACATCGGCACAACCGAGAGCCTGGTCCTCAACGCCAATGGCGGCGCCGACAACGTCACAGTCGGCGATCTCACCGGAACCAACGTGACACAGGTCGCGATCGACCTGGGCCAGGGCGACGGCCAGCCGGACACCGTGACCGTCAACGGCACCGCTGGCGACGACCTGATCCGCGTCGCCAACACCGGCGCCTCCGTCGTCGTCAACGGATTGCCTGCCCAGATTACGATCAGCGGGGCCGAGCCCGGCAATGACACGCTCATCGTCAACGGCGGCGCCGGCAACGACACGATCGATGCCTCGGCGGTGGTCGCCGGCGCGATGGCGCTGACCCTCAATGGCGGCACCGGCAACGACACCATCATCGGCAGTGCCGGCAACGACACCCTTAACGGCGACGACGGTAACGACATGATTGTCGGCGGGGCCGGCAACGACGTGGCCCTGCTCGGCGCGGGCGATGATACCTTCGTCTGGAACCCCGGCGATGGCAGCGACACGGTCGAGGGTCAGGCCGGCTTCGACACGCTCGTGTTCAACGGCGCCAATGTCAACGAGAGCATCGATATTTCGGCCAACGGCTCGCGGGTAAGACTATTCCGCGGCGTCGATAACGTTGCCATGGACCTCAACGGGATCGAGCGGATCGACGTCCATACCCTCGGCGGTACCGACAATATCGTGATCGACGATCTGACCGGCACCGACCTGCTGCCCGGCGGCGTGCTGGTCGACCTCGCCGGCACGCTCGGCGGGGCGGCCGGCGATGGCGCTTTCGACACGGTGACGATTAACGGCACCGCTGGCGACGACGCGATCAAGCTGTTTTCCTTCAATGGCGGCCAGTTCAACGGCGGCATCGGGATCATCGGCACTCCCGCCGGCATCGTCGTCACCCATCAAGACGCCACCGACCAGCTGACCATCAACGGCGGCGCCGGCAACGACACGATCGATGCCTCGGCGGTGGTCGCCGGCGCGATGACGCGGTCATCAATGGTGGCATCGGCAACGACACGATCCTCGGCAGCCAGGACAACGATTTCGTCATCGGCGGACCTGGCAACGACGTGGCTTTCCTCGGCGCCGGCAACGACACCTTCATCTGGAACCCCGGCGACGGCAGCGACACGGTCGAGGGTCAAGCCGGCTTCGACACGCTGGTGTTCAACGGCGCCAATATCGCCGAGAGGATCGATATTTCGGCCAACGGTAGGCGTGTGCGTTTCTCCCGCGACGTCGCCGCCATCACGATGGACCTCAACGGCGTCGAGCGGATCGATTTCCACGCGCTTGGCGGCGCCGACAACATCGTGATCAACGATCTCAGCGGCACGGATTTGCTGCCCGGCGGCGTGCTGGTCGACCTCGCAGGCACGCTCGGCGGCACGGCGGGGGACGGCGCGGTCGACACGGTCACGGCCAACGGCACCGCCGGCAACGACGCGATCAGACTGTTTTCCTTCAACTCCGGCGATTTAAACGGCGGCATCGGGATCATCGGCACCGCCGCCGGCATCGTCGTCACCCACCAGGAGACTACCGATCAGCTCATCGTCAACGGCGGCTCCGGCAACGACACGATCGATGCCTCGGCGGTGGTCGCCGGCGCGATGGCGCTGACCCTCAATGGCGGCACCGGCAACGACACCATCATCGGCAGGGCCGGCAATGATACCTTCGTCTGGAATCCCGGCGATGGCAGCGACACGGTTGAGGGTCGGACCGGCTTCGACACGCTTGTGTTCAACGGCGCCAATGTCAAACCTCTCGGCCAACGGCAGCCGAGCGAGGCTCTCCCGCGACATCGCCAATGTCACCATGGACCTCAACGGGATCGAGCGCATTCAGCTCAACGCGCTGGGTGGCGCCGACACCGTCACGGTGAACGATCTGACCGGAACCGATGTGGTTCAGGTCGCCGTCGATCTGGGAGCACAGCCAGGCATCCCCGGCAGCGATGGCATGGCGGACACGATCGTCATCAATGGGACGAACGGCAACGACGCGATCACCGTCACGAACAACAATGGCGTCGTTACGGTTTCGGGTCTGCCACAGGCGGTGACGATCTCGAACTTCGAGGCGAACGACCGGATCGTCATCAACGGCCTCGGCGGCGATGACGCCATCACGGCGTCGGGGCTGACGGGAATGCTCTTCACCGCCAATGGCGGTGACGGCAACGACGTCCTCGTCGGCAGCCCCGGCAACGACATCCTGACCGGCGGCAACGGCGATGACGTGCTACTCGGCGGCGCGGGACAGGACGTCCTCGACGGCGGGCCTGGCAACAACATCCTCATCCAATCGGCCACCACCGGCGGCGGCTCGCCCGACTCAGCGGCCCTGCTGGCCCAGTTCATGGCCTCGACCTTCGTCCCCGCAGGGGACGGCGAGAGCGGCACACCCGTCGCCGATGCGTTGGCGAGTCAACAGCAGCCGCTGCTCACGCAGCCCCACGCCTGAGCACCACCTCGCCCCGGAGAGCGCAACATGCTGCGCGAGCGGTAAGGCTGTTGCGGGCGCGCGACCCCCACGGCGTCGCAAGCATCGCACTCGGGATGAGCAAATCTCAAAACCGTTCGCGCTCGAGCTGGCGCCAGCGCGACATCCGCCGTTCCAGCCACATCACGAGCTCGGTCAGCACCACGCCCACGAGGGCGATGACGATGATCGGCACGAACAGTTTGGCGGTTGCGAACACGTTGGAATACTCCACGATCATGCCGCCGAGGCCGCTGATCGCGGTGAAGAACTCGGCGACGATGATGCCGATGATCGCCAGGCCGACCGCGAGCCGGATACCGGCCATGATGAAGGGGATCGCCGCCGGCAGAACGATCTTCCAGAAGATCTGCCATTCCGTCGCGCCGTAGGCGCGGCCGATCTCCAGCATCGCTCCCCGCACATCGCGAATGCCGGAATAGGTGTTGACGACAATGGGGAACACCGCGACGGAGACCAGGATCGTGACCTTGCCGACGAACTCCAACCCGGCCCACAGGATGATCAGCGGGATGAGGGCGATGCGCGGGATGGCGTAAAGCGCATTGATGAAGGGGTCGAGCACGTATTCCAGTGTGCGCCACTGCGCCATGGCGATGCCGAGCGCGATGCCGACTACGACGGTGAGCGCCATGCCGACCGAGAACGGCCACAAAGTCTGAATGAGCGCCTTCGCGAGAGCGCCGCTTTGGATGAGCTGAAGCGCGGCCTCGAAGATCGCACTCGGCGGCGCCATGAAGATCGGATCCATGCGACGGCCGTAATATTCCCAGATCACGAAGAAGACCGCGACCGAGGCCGTGCGGATCGCGTTCGGGCTCAACAGCACGTCGCGCAGCCGCTGCGCCAATGTCGGCTGCGGCGCCGGCAGCGCCCGACGAGGCGGCATACCCTCTGACGAGATCATGGTTCGCTCCTGAGCATGTTGCGCAACTCGGCGCGGCATTTTCCGAAATCGGGATGCGTGCGTACGTCGCCGCCTAGACGCTCGCCGGCAACCGGGGAGTCGACGACGGCATGAAGCCGTCCGGGGGCGGTGTCGAAGACGAAGATCCGGTCGGAGAGGATGAGCGCCTCGTCGATGCTGTGGGTGACGAAAATGACAGTCGCACCGGTGCGCGACCATATTGCCAGGAAATCCTCCTGCAACTGCTCGCGTGTCTGCGCGTCGAGCGCGCCGAATGGCTCATCCATGAAGATGAGAATGGGCTTGCGCATCAGCGCGCGCGCGATGCCGACCCGCTGCTGCATGCCGCCGGACAATTCGTGAGGAAAGTGCTCGGTGAAAGCGGAAAGTCCCACCAGCTCGATAAAATGCCGCGCTATATCGCGGCGCTCGGACGCGCCCACGCCGTCGATCTCGAGCGGAAACTCGACGTTGCTCAGAACGGTGCGCCACGGCAGCAGGCCGAAATTCTGGAACACCATGCACGCGTCCTTGCGCGCGCCAGTCACCGGCAGCCCGGCGATGGTGATGCGGCCCTCGTCCGCCGCGATGAGCCCGGCGGTGAGCCGAAGCAAGGTCGTCTTGCCGCACCCGCTCGCCCGAGCAGCGTGACCAACTCGCCCTTTCGCACCGTCGCATTGATGCGGTCGAGCGCTACCATCAGTTCCGGTCGATCGTCACGGACCGAACGAACACGAACCGGAAAGAATTTGCTGACGCCGTCGTAAACGACCATGTTGGCCGCCGGCGCGTTCGTCATGGTGCGCGCTATTTCTTTTGATAGGTGCCGAACTTGGCGAGCGCGCGGTCAACAAAGCGCGGCTCGAGCACATCCTTGGGCGGCGCCGCCACCGGAAGATTACCGAGCTTCATGTTGAGATCGGCGGTGAACTCCTCGACCGCCGGATCGAGTCCCCCATCGACACCCCAGACATTCTCGCTGTTGAGATCGCGGACCACCGCTTTGAGGAACGTCAAGTCGAGATCGCCCAGCCGCTGGTGCAGGATGGCGGCGGCCTCGTCGGGATTGGCCATGATAAAGCGCGATCCTTGGATGCCGATATCCGTCATGATCTGGAACGCGGCAGCAAGCTCCGGCTTGGCGAGCGCTTCAGTGCGCACGACGTTCCAGACGTAGCCCAATCCCGGAAATTCCGCCGACAGTCTCGCCACCACCTTGACCTTACCCTCTTGGACGCCCTTGAGCGCGGTGACGGTATTGACCAACGTCGCATCGGCGCGGCCGCCAATCACGGCCTGCAGACGGGCGGCGTGGCCGCCGATCTGGACGAAACGCGCGCTCGTTTCGTCGATGCCGTGCTTGCGCATGATCAGGCGGGGCAGCTGATCGGGCAGGCCGCCGGGGCCGGATGATGCGAAGGTCTTGCCGGCGAGATCGGCGAGCTTGTCCCCTTTTCCCGTCGCCAGCACGAGACTGTAGTCGCCGATCGGCTGCCAGGAGTGAACGGCGCGGATGCCGGCGCCGGCGTGGATCGACGCGAGCACGTTAAGCGTGCCGATGAGGCCGATATCGGCGTTCCCCGAGAGCAGTACACGCATGGCATTGGCATCGCCGGTGACATGGACGTCCTCGACCTCGAGATCGGCCATCCAGCCTTTCTTCTGCGCGACGAGATAGGGCAGCGAAAACGTCGTGACCGGCCCCGGGAACACCATCTTGATCTTCGTCGCGGCGGCGGCGGACGCCTCGAGGGTCAGGAGCGCCGCCACGAGGCAAAGGGTTGGGCCGATTGCGCGCAACCGAAGAGGGATGTGAGACATGACACCTCCCGCAGAGGGACAAATTCAGAAAAGGATGTCGATTAGCTCATCGTTAGTTTGCGACTCGCAATCGAATATCAACTCGGGAGACATGACGCCCGTGCGCCGATCCACCGGCGATTTGGAAAAATGAGCCTTTCGGACTATTCATGCAATAGTTTCTCGGCCGTCGGCGGATCGGGGAACTGCTTTGCAGCTGGGACGAATGACGGATGGCTTGGCGAAAGGCATTAACGGCAATCATTACGATCGCAGTGATCACGGCGGTCGGAGCGGCGCTGCTTGGCCGCGCCACGCAGGCAGAAGCGCAACTTTGGCCGCAGCGGCCGGTCCGCATCATCGTGCCATACACCGCAGGCGGCAATTCCGACGGGATGGCGCGGATGGTCGCACAGCGGCTGGGCGATGCGTTCGGCCAGACCTTCGTGGTGGAGAATCGTCTCGGTGCCAATGGCGCGATTGCTACCGAGACGGTGGCCCGTTCGGGGGCGGATGGATACACGCTCCTGTGGGCTGTGACGCCGCCCGTCTCCATCAATCCAGCGCTCATGAAGGTCAACTACGATCCGATCAAGGATTTCGCACCGATCAGCGCGGTTGCCGTCAACGCATTCGTGCTGGTGGTGAATAAGAGCTTTCCACCCAAGACAGTCGCCGAATTCATCGCATACGTGCGCGCACAGCCGAACCAGCTCTCTTATTCCGAGAGCGGCGTCGGCAGCCTGACGCATCTCGCCATGGCACTGTTCCTCAAACGCGCCGGGCTGCAGATGACGAACGTCAGCTACCGCGGCAATGCGCCGGCGCTCACCGACGTGGTGGCCGGACATCTGCCCACGATGTTCTCCAACATTGCTGATGCAATCCCGCAGGCTACCGCGGGGTCGATTCGACTGCTTGCCGTGTCAAGCAAAGAGCGTGCCCCGCAGCTGCCCGACATTCCAACCGTGGCCGAATCCGGCTTTCCTGGCTTTAACGTGCTCACGTGGAACGGACTGATGGCGCCGGCGGGAACACCCAAAGACATCGTCGACAAGATCGCGGCCGAGATCGGCCACTCCGTCAAGGACCCGCAATTCGCAGCGCGGCTTGACCAATACGGTGTCGACCCCCTCGGCAATACACCCGCGGAATTCCGCGCCATGGTCGCCGCGGATACGCAGTTGTGGGCCGAGACGGTGCAATCGCTCGGATTGAAGTTCTAAGATGCCGGCAAGCCAGCGTCCGGTATTGATTGCCGGCGCCGGGCCGGTTGGATGCATCGCCGCGTTGGCGCTCACGCGCCAGGGCCTCCCGGTCCACGTCTTCGAGGCGCAGCCGCGCGTTAACGACAGTCCGCGCGCCGCGACCACGCACGCAGCGACATTGGAAATGCTGGCCGAGCTAGGCCTGGTGGAAGAGGTCATCCGCCGCGGGTTGATCGAGCCGAAGTTTCGCATCTGGGACCGGGCAAGCCGCGAGATTATCGCCGAGTTCGACTTCGGCGCGCTCAAAGACGACACCGCTTTCCTTATGTCGTGCAATGCGAGCAGCACAAGCTCGCCGACATGGCGACCGAGCGCCTGCGCCGCCTTTCCCAGGCCAGAGTGGATTTTTCCTCACGGGTCACGGCGCTGAGGCAGTTCGATGACCGGGTCGAGGTGTTGGTCGAGGACGCGAGGGGCACGCACAAGTTCGATGGATCGTACTTGATCGGCGCGGACGGCGGTCGCTCCACGATACGCAAGGCGCTCGGCACGGCCTTCGAGGGATATACGCATCCGGAGCGTTTTCTGGTGTTGACCACAACCTTCTCCTTCGACGCCGAACATGCGCACTGCTCCCGCAATTACTTTTCCGATCCCGACGAATGGTGCGCGCTGTTCAAGGTCGCGGGAGACGATGGCAATGGCCTTTGGCGGGTGCTCTTTCCTACTCGAGCGGACGAGACCGACGCGCAAGCACTGGATGCGGACGCGGTCGAGTGGCGGCTGCAAAAATTCTTCCCCAAGGTCGGTCCTTATCCCGTCGTCCATCGCAACCTCTACAACGTGCACCAGCGCGTCGCCGCGTCATTCGGCAGCGGTCGCGTGTTTCTCGCGGGAGATTGTGCCCACGTGAACAACCCGCTCGGGGGGCTCGGCCTCAACTTCGGCATTCACGACGCCGTGGAGTTGTCCACGCTACTCGGTCGCGTCCTGCGCGGCGAGGAGCCAGCGCATATCCTCGAGCAGTACGATCGCTTCCGTCGGCCACTCAATATCGAATATGTGCAGCAGCAGACGATCGCCAACAAGAAACGACTCGAAGAAAAGGATCCGGCAATACGGACCAAAAACAACGAGGCACTGCGCCGGACCGCTGCCGATCCAGTTGCCCACCGCGCCTATCTGCTGCGAGCCTCGTTGATCGACAGCGTGCGCAAGCGCGCGGCCACGGCGGCGTAGGCAGCTGTGGCGTGCCGTAAGACCTCGAGCAGATCGCAACCCCGCCGCCGTTCAGGCACGGCGCCGGCGCGACGTCCACTTTTCACTCGAACGGGCTTATCGGCCGTGACGCTCGAACCACTTCGGCCCCGGGCCGCGCATGTAGTGCAGCTCCGGTCGATAGCGGCGGTGCGTCAGGACGGCTCTGATGGCCCGGATAACGGCCACAAGATTCATCCCCGTTTCCCCCACGCTATTTTCCCCGCGCCTGTTGTGGCCGCAACTTTCGGCCAACGCATGAAACTTGTGAGGCGATATTGTGAAATGTGTCGGGCGGAAGCGTTGGGCGAGACGAGAGCGGTGGCGTAAGACCTGCCCCGACACCACCCGTCGTAGCGGTCGGCAGACGCGCGGAAGGTCCCCTCGCGCTGCCGCCGCCCCTGCCCTACACCGCTGCGATCGCTTCAATTTCCAGCAGGAAATTGGGATTGGCGAGGCCGCGCAGAATGCACAGCGTGCTGGCGGGCGCGGCGCCGGCGAAGTAGGTCTGCAGGATGCCGCGTGCCTTCGGTACGTCGTGGGGATTACAGATGTAGATCGTGATTTTGGTGACGTCGGCGATTTTGGCGCCGCCGGCGGCGAGTGCCTTGGTCAGGTTCCCCATCACCATCTTGGCCTGGGCATCGAAATCGTCGGGCGGCAGCACTTTGCCGTCTACGTCGGCGCCGACTTGGCCGGCACAAAACACGAGCTTCTGAGCGCCCTCGACCGTGACCACGTGCGAGTAATTTGAAAACGGCTTGGAAATTCCGTCGGGATTCGTTCGTGTAATCATGGCCATAGCGCCCTCCTATTGCACTTCAGACCCTATCAGTTTGGCGGCTATAAATCGGTCTTTCCGCCCCCGCTTGCTACCATTTTGCTACCCAAAGCCGCGTCCATGATCGCCGCCGCCCGGTCGTCCGTGCCGCCGATCAGGTGCGCATAGACGGACAAGGTGATCGTGGGCGAGCTGTGACCGAGGCGACGGCTGACCGTCAGGATATCCACGCCGGATGCGATCAGCATGGAGGCATGGGTGTGGCGGAGGCTGTGCAGCGTGACCGCCGGCATCTCGATTGCCGCCATGGCCACGGGCCACGCCTTAGTGATGGCGTTGGGGCTCAAGAATTGCCCCTCAAGGTTTGCAAACACCGGGCTATCGGCCGGCGATCGACCGAGGCCGAGCGCGAGGCGCTGTTCCTGCTGCGCTCGCCAATGCGCCCGCAGCGCCTCTACGGCGGCCGCTGGCAGCGAAATAGTTCGCCGGCCCTTCCGCGTCTTGGGCGCCTTCACGCGAATGCCGTAGGCGCGCGTTTGCTCTAGGGATTGTTCAATCGTTATCTTGCTGGCGTCGAGATCGATATCGCGCCAGCGAAGAGCCAGCAATTCGTTGCGCCTCGCACCAATGTGCAGAGCGAGCGCGGCGAACGTATAGAGCGAGTGGCCACGAAGCCTCTCAAGCAGCTCGCGCGCCTGATCGGGCTGAAGCATCAGCGTTTCCTGATCCGGTATCTTCGGCGCCCTTGCGCGGTCTGCTGGATTGTCACGGATAAGGTCCCATACCTTGGCCTGACCCAAGGCCCGGTGCAGCACGTTGTGAATGAGCCTGATAGTGCGGGCCGCCAAACCGGTACGGGTTAGCGTTGCGTAGAATGCGGCAATATCGGCCGGCCGAACCTTTTGTAGTTGCACGTTGCCTAGATGCTGCCGTACGCGGCCAAGGGCATCGCGATAGCGCGCAGCGCTGGCGGCAGAGACATGAACGTCAACCCAATCGCGCTCAAATCGGTCGAGGAATTCGGCAACCGTGATTCGGGATGGATCGACCACAGCGCCGCTCTCCATTTCCGATATCAGGCGAGCGCACTCGACCTGCGCTTGGCGCTTGTTGCCGGTGAAGGAATGCCAACGGCGCTTGCGCTTGCCTGTTTGCGGATCGCGCACGTCGATGACGATGGCCCAATGACCGGGCGACCGTTCGCGAAGATGCCCCCTCATTTCTAGCCCTCCTTTTTGTCGGTCGCCGGCTGTTCGCCGGCCAGCCCGAGCAGCCCGGGCTGCTGTGCGGCCCACGCGCGCGTCTCTGGGCTCCACGTCGCTGGATCGCTGCTGATCCCCATAAGTTTCAACGTTCGATCTATGGCTTCCGCGATCAGCTCGGCTCTTTCCTCCCGCCGGAACGATTGCTCCAGACGCCATTCAATCTCTTCGTTCACCGAACGATCTGTTGCCCTGGCAGACCGCACGATCTTCTGCAGGAGGTCTCTCTGCAGCCGATGTTTGACCTGAACAACCGTTTTTCTGTCTGCCATCTGTGGCACTCCCCCTACTTAGACGACACACAATGGCACAAAAACATGTGGACCGCAATCGGTACCGAACTTGACGCACAAGAAAAAAGCATGTTACCGCTTTCGGTACTCCGTACCGCTTTCGGTACGGCACCTGAGGATGAGGGAACGCGATGAAGGCAGACGAAATTCGCAGGATGCTGGACGAGCATCTTGTGGTGCCGCTGTGGCCACAGGCTGGGCAGGCTCTCGAATTGACGAGGGGGCAAGCCTACCGAGGCGCGGCGGCCGGGGATATCCACACAATCCGAGTCGGGCGGCTCATGAGGGTGCCGACAACCTGGCTCAAGGCCAAACTCGGCATTGAGCCCGAGGCCGCGTGAACA
>Ga0307277_10000056_pt1 | contig 32853 bp, 29 predicted proteins | sample ER_DNA_116_FD_194473 | JGI IMG/M metagenome (GOLD analysis project Ga0307277, IMG submission 194473) | Bulk soil microbial communities from the East River watershed near Crested Butte, Colorado, United States - ER_DNA_116 | ecosystem: Environmental > Terrestrial > Soil > Floodplain | place...
GAGGGAACTGAGCAGGACGCCGACCGATGCCGCCGACATCCCGCCGTACTCCTCGAGGATCGGCTTGCCATCGTCGGACGAGAGGAACCTCAGCGTCGTCGCGAGATCCTTGAGGTCGAGCAGCGGCAGGTCGTTGTCGTCGCAGTACTTGAAGACGATCGAGAGGATCGAGGTCTGCGTCTCGTTCAGGTCGAGGACCTTGCCGAGGAGAAGCGGCCCGAAGCTGTGGATCGTGGCCCGGACCTGGGGGCCGAGGCGGCCCGAGAGCGACAGGAACTCGGCAGGGTGACCGGCCGGCTCGAAGGTCCAGCCGAGCGACGCCGCCCGCTCGACGATCTTGGGATTGGTCGCGTCGCCGGGCGCCGCGATCCCGGTGACATCGCCCTTGATGTCGGCGACGAAGACCGGCACCCCGGCCTTCGAGAGCTGGCCCGCGAGCAGCTGGAGCGTCTTCGTCTTGCCGGTTCCGGTCGCCCCGGCGATCAGGCCGTGACGGTTCATCATCGACAGGGCGACCTGGACCCGGATGTCGTTGACGAGCTCTCCGCCGAGCATCGGGCTGCCGATGATGAGGGCCGGCTCCGCCAGGCCGTAGCCGGCGGTCATTTCGTCGCGAAAGGACGTGTCCACAGGGCGCTCCCGCGGGGGCAGGCTGGGGGAAGCGAAGCCTACCATTGCCCCGGGTCGATCGAGGCGTCAGGACGAGTGGAAGGGTGCCGTGCTCCCTGAATTCCGTGGCTTCCTGCTGAAGACCAATGCCCTCGCGCTGGCGATCGGGGTGATCAATCGGCGGGGCGCTCGGCACCGTCGTCAATTCGCTCGTCAACGACATCATCATGCCGCCGGTCGGTGCGCTCCTCGGGGGCGTCGCCTTCAGCCAGCTGAAGATCGTGATCAGGCAGGCGGTCGGCGGCGATCCCGCGACCGAGGTCGCGATCCGCCGGGGCGTGTTCGTCAACGCCGTGATCGCATTCATCGTGATCGCCTTCGTCGTCTGGCAGATCTCGAAGATGTTGATCAAGGAAGCTCCGCCCGCCGAGGTGAAGACCTGCCCGTTCTGCAATGAGCCGAACGCGGTCGACGCCTCGAAGTGCCGGTCCTGCGCGAGCGCGATCTGAGCCGTTCAATCCCCGGAGGTGTCAGCCCTCGGGCGCGCGCGGGTAGGACCCGAGGATCCGGACCATCTCGGTCTCCGCGCGGAGGTCGTCGAGGGCGGCGGCACAGGCCGGGTCTGACACGTCCGCGTCGGCGTCGACCCAGAACACGTACTCCCAACGGGCCTTCCGTGCAGGGCGCGACTCGAGCCGGGACAGGTTGACGCCCCGGGCGGCGAACGCCCCGAGACAGCGATGGAGCGACCCCGGCACGTTTCGGACGGCGAAGACGAGGGTCGTCCGACGCGGCCCGCCCGGCGCCTCAGCCGCCGCGTCGGCGTCCGCGGTGCGAGCGAGGACGGCGAATCGGGTCCGGTTCTCGTCGCCCGACTGGATGTCGTTCGCCAGGATGTCCAGCCCGTAGAGCCCAGCTACGCGCGGTGAGGCAATCGCTGCCGCGCCGGGCTCGCGACGGTCGGCGATCATCCGGGCCGCGCCGGCCGTGTTGTAGGTCGTCAGGACCTGCCACTCGCGAGACCGGAGGAACTCGTCGGCCTGGGCGAGCGCCTGGGCGTGGCTGTAGACCCGCTCGATCCGGTCGAGGTTCTGGCCGGGCACCGCCAGCAGCGCGAGGCGGACCGGGACGTTGACCTCGCCGACGATCCGCACGCCCGCGTCGTAGAACTCCGCCAGGAGGTCGTATGTCTCGCGGATGGTGCCGGCCAGCGAGCTCTCGATCGCGACGACGCCGCGATCGGCCGATCCAGCAGCGACCGCTTCGAAGACGGCCCGCCACGTCGGGACGGCCGATCGCTCCGGGGCGACAGCCCCGTCTCCGAAGTAGGCGAGGACGGCCTCCTCGGAAAAGGCGCCCGGCTCGCCCTGGTACACGACCGTCAGGCTCGGAATCACGGTCGCAGTGTGACGGATCGTCGAACTGAGCTCGCAGGTGGTGGCCGGCGTGGCTTCAGTCGGCCGCTCCCATCACCGAGGTCCGAGGCGGAGGTCTCCGACGCCATCGGCCCGAGGTTCCTAGTGGTTGAACCAGTCCGTCGTATCGATCTTGCCCGCCTCTTCGTCGAGCTCCGCCCGCTGGGCCTTGGCCGCCGGCTCGGTGACCCGAGCACGCTTGCGATTGCCGGCCGTCTCCGTCGCGCCCGCCCAGTGCTCCTCGGCGAGGAGCTCGTTGATCGCGTCGATGTAGGCCTCGATCGAGGCGGCGATGATGTTCGTCGAGACGACCTCGCCCGTGTAACGGCCGCTGCCGCGCGGGCCCGCGGCATCGCTCGGTGGCGCGATCGAGACCGTCACCCGGCCCTCGGCATCCGGGCCCTCGGCGACGGCATGGACGTCGTATGCGAGCAGCCGCGGATGCCCGGTGAGGACCCCGGCGAGCGCCCGGTCGACCGCCCGGAAGAGCGCGTCGACCGCGCCGTTGCCCTCGGCCGACGCCTCCCACTGGTGGTCCCCCGACGCGATGACGACCGCACCGCGGCTGTTCGCGTTCGAGCCCGAGGTCACCGTCCATCGGGCGAGGTGAAGGGTATCGGCGGAGTCGTCGGTTCGGGCGCTCGAAGTCGTGTCGGTGGCCATGCTCGTTACCTCCGGGTCGGGGACGTCGCCGCGGGGATCACCGACGCCGTCGTGAAGTGTCGCTCGTCGCGGCGACGGAGCTCGGCGCCGGACTTCCAGATCGCGTACTCGAGCGAGTCGGCGAGGGCCTGGGCCGAGGCGGCGATGATGTTCGTGTCGCTCCCCATCGTCGACCATTCGCGCGTCCCGTCCGACGAGTCGATGATCACCCGCGTCCGCGCGGCCGTGGCCGAGTCCCCGTCGAGGATCCGGACCTTGTAGTCGTACAGGTGGACGTCATCGAGCTGCGGGTAGAACGCGCGAAGCGCCTTGCGGAGCGCGGCGTCGAGGGCGTTGACGGGACCGTTCCCGTCGGCTGCGGTGTGGAGCACCTCGCCGTCGACCTGGACCTTGACCGTGGCCTCGGCGAGGAGCTCGCGACCCGACCGCTGCTCGACCAGGCAGGTGTAGTCGACGATCCGGAACGGCGCGACGTAGGCGGCCTGGTGGCGCCGGATCAGGAGCTCGAACGACGCCTCGGCGCCCTCGAAGGCGAGTCCCTCGGACTCGAGCTTCTTCACGAGCTCCGACAGGACCTTCGGATCGACCACGCCATCGAGCTGGTGGCCGAGCTGCTCGGCCCGGATCCGCGTGTTCGCCTTGCCGCCAAGCTCGCTCACGACGAGCCGGCCGATGTTGCCGACCGCGGTCGGGTCGATGTGCTGATAGCTCCGCTCGACCTTCGCGACCGCCGCGCCGTGGACGCCGCCTTTGTGGGCGAACGCGGACCGGCCGACATACGGCTGCCAGTCGTTCGGGTTGACGTTGGCGATCTCCGCGACCGAGCGGCTCAGCTCGGTGAGCCCGTCGAGGACACCGCCGCCCGCCGGCACGAGCTCGTGCGGGGTCTTGAGGGCGAGGTTCGCGAGGATCGAAACCATGTTCGCGTTGCCGGCGCGCTCGCCATAGCCATTGATCGTGGCCTGGACGTGGCGCACCCCGACGTTCACCGCCGCGAGCGAGTTCGCGACGGCGAGCTCCGCATCGTTGTGGGTGTGGATCCCCCATTCGATGGGGGCGCCTTCCGCCTCGGGGTCGCCTTCGACCGCCGACCGGACGTCGCCGACGATCGCGACGAGCTCCTCGGTCAGCGTTCCGCCATTCGTGTCGCACAGGACGAGCGTCCTGGCGCCTGCCTGCCGGGCCGCGCGGAGGGTCGACAGCGCGTAGTCGCGGTCCGCCTTGTAGCCGTCGAAGAAGTGCTCCGCGTCGTAGACGATCTCGCGTCCGCGCTCGACGATGAACCGGACCGAGTCCGCGACCATGTCGAGGTTCTCCTGGGGAGTCGCCCCGAGCACCTCGATCACATGGAGCAGCCAGCTCTTGCCGAAGATCGTGACGACCGGCGTCTCCGCTGCCACCAGCTCCCGGAGGTTCGGGTCGTCCTCGGCGCGGTTGGAACGGTGGCGGGTCGAGCCGAACGCCGCGAGCTTCGCTGCCTGCCAGGTCATCCCCCGGGCGGCCTTGAAGAACTCGATGTCCTTGGGGTTCGAGCCGGGCCAGCCGCCCTCGATGTACGGCATCCCGTACTCGTCGAGCATCCGGGCGATCCGGAGCTTGTCGGCGAGGCTGAGCGTGATGTTCTCGCCCTGGGTGCCGTCGCGGAGCGTGGTGTCGTAGAGGGTGACGGGTCGGTCGGGTCGGTCGGGTCGGTCGGGTCGGTCGGGTCGGTCGGTAGGGGTCATCGGTCGGATCCTGTCGTGGCGGATGCAGTCGGGTCGATCACGTTCGGGCCGCCACCGGGGTTCCCGGCGCGGCCCGCGGAATCGCGATCCGCTGGACGATCGCATTGGTCATCGCCCGTGTCCCGACGCGGGTCAGCCCGGTGTCGTCTCCCGTGGGCGGCACCAGGTCTGCGGTCCGGAGCCCGTCGTCGAGGGTCGCCGCCACGGCGTTCTCGATCGCCGCCGCCGCATCCTCCCGTCCGAGGGAGAGCCGGAGGAGCATGGCCGCCGAGAGGATCGTCCCGATCGGGTTCGCCAGGTCGCGACCGGCGATGTCCGGTGCGGACCCATGGATGGGCTCGTACAGGCCGAACGTTCCGTGAGCCGTTCGGCGCTCGCCGAGGGATGCGGACGGCAGCATCCCGAGGCTGCCGGCGAGCACGGCGGCCTCGTCGGACAGGATGTCGCCGAAGAGGTTCTCGGTCACGATCACATCGAACTCGGCGGGTCGTCGGACGAGGAGCATCGCGCACGAATCGACGAGCTGGTGGTCGAGACGGACGACCGGATGGCTCGCCCCGATCTCGCCGGCGACCGTTCGCCAGAGCCGGGAGGTCGCGAGGACGTTCGCCTTGTCGACCGAGGTCACGTGGCGGCGCCGGCCGGCCGCCAGGTCGAACGCCAGCTCGACGACGCGCCGGACCTCGTGCTCCGTGTAGGGCAGCGTGTCGCGGGCGGTTCGGTCACCGGGCGGGCCCGAGGGCTCGCTCCGCTCGCCGAAATAGATCCCCCCGGTGAGCTCGCGGACGATCAGCAGGTCGACGCCCTCGAGGAGCTCCGGCCGGACCGGCGACGACGCGATCAGCGCCGGATGGATCGTGACGGGACGCAGGTTCGCGAACAGCCCGAGCCCGCCTCTCAGGGCGAACAGCGCCTGCTCCGGGCGGACGCTGGCCGATGGATCGGACCACTTCGGACCACCGACCGCGCCGAGCAGGACCGCATCGGCCTCACGGCACCCCTCGACGTCCTCCGGCCTGATCGCGACGCCGTGGGCGTCGATCGACGCGCCGCCGACGAGGTACTCGGACCAGTCGACGCCAAAGCCCAGCACGTCGCCGGCCACCTCGACCGCGGCCTTCGCCGATGCAACGACGTCCGGACCGACCCCGTCGCCCGGGATCGTGGCGATCCGATAGCGCTCGTCAATCACGAGCCGGGGACCCTCATGGCGTTTCCACGGTCCGCTGTCCGACGAACGCGACGTCGAGGCCGTTGATCTCGGCTCCGTGGAGCTTGTTGACCGCGACGAGATAGCCGTCGAGCGACGCCTCGATGATGTTCGTCGATAGCCCGTGGCCGGAGACGACGAGCGCGCCGGGACCCTCGTCCGACGACCGGCGGCACCGGACCAGGACCTGGCCCTGGGCGTCCTCACCGGCCGAGACGGCCTTGATCTCCCACTCCGTCAGGACCGGATGCCAGCCCAGCACGCCGTGGAGGGCAGAGTCGACGGCCGAATAGAGCGCATCGACCGGGCCGTTCCCGGTTGCCTCCGCGCTCCGGTCCTCGCCGCGGACGGTGAGCGAGACGCTGCCGGTGGCATTGCCGCCATGCGACGAGGTCACGCTCCAGCCGACCAGCTCGACGGAGGCCGGGACCTCCGATGCTCGCTGCTCCACGAGGGCCAGGAGGTCCGCATCGGTGACCTCCTTCTTCGCGTCCGCCAGCGCGATCGCCTGCCGGTAGACCGTGTCGAGCGCCTCGCCCTCGACCTCGTGGCCCAGCTCGCGGAGCTTGCCCTGGAGGCCCCGCCGCCCGGACAGCTTGCCGATCGTCAGCTGGCTCCCCGTCAGTCCGACCGACTGCGGGGTCATGATCTCGTAGGTCAGCGGGTTCTTGATCACGCCATCCTGGTGGATCCCGGATTCGTGGGCGAACGCATTGCCGCCGACGATCGCCTTGTTCGGCTGGACGGCAAACCCGGTCAAATAGCTCACGAGCCTGGATGCGGCCGTGATCTGCTCCGTCTGGACGCCACTGACGAGGTTCGGGAACTGGGTCGGCCGGGTCCGGAGGCCCATGACGACCTCCTCGAGCGAGGCATTCCCGGCGCGCTCGCCGAGGCCATTGATCGTGACTTCGACCTGGCGCGCGCCGGCCTGGACCGCAGCGAGGGTGTTGGCCGTCGCGAGCCCGAGGTCGTTGTGGCAATGGACGCTGACCGTTGCATCGCGACCGACGAGGTCGACGACCCGTCCCACGAGCGCCCCGAACTCGCTCGGGATCGCATAACCGACGGTGTCTGGGACGTTGACGGTCGAGGCGCCGGCGGCGACAACGGCCTCGTAGACCTGGAGCAGGAAGTCGGTGTCGGTCCGCGACGCGTCCTCGGCGCTGAACTCGATCTCGGCATCCGATCCGAGCGCCTCGCGGCCGTAGCGGACCCAGCGGACGGCCTCGGCGAGCGCCTCGTCGCGGGAGATCCGGAGCTTGTGCTTGAGGTGGATGTCGCTCGTGGCGATGAAGACATGGAGGTGCGGTCGCTCGGCGATCCGGATCGCCTCCACCGCACGCTGCGGGTCGCCGTCACGACAGCGGGCCAGGGCGGCGACCGCGATCCCGCCTTTCGTCTCCTGGGCGATCCGGCGGACCGCCTCGAAGTCACCGGGTGACGCCGCCGGGAAGCCGGCCTCGATGACGTCGACCTTGAGCCGGGCGAGCTGGCGTGCGACCTCGAGCTTCTCGGCTGCGGTCAGCCCGGCGCCCGGTGCTTGCTCCCCGTCCCGGAGGGTGGTGTCGAAGATCCGGACCGAACCGGCAGCGACCGCCGATCCGCTCATGGCTTCGCGCCCGACGACGCGCCGGCGACGCCGGCCGCCGCCTGTGCCTCGCCGGCCCGGACGACGACGGGGTTCAGGAAGGCCATCTGGGCACGAAGCTCGGCCCCGACCTGCTCGATCTGGTGGTCGCGATCCTGCGCCCGCAGCCGCTCGAACTCCTGGCGTCCGCCGTCGCTCTCGGCGATCCACGCCTTGGCGAACGAGCCGTCCTGGATCTCCTTGAGGACCTGCCGCATCGTCTCGCGGACGTGGTCGTCGATGATCCGCGGGCCGCTGACGTAGTCGCCGTACTCCGCGGTGTCGCTGACGCTGAAGCGCATGAAGTTCAGGCCGCCGCGATACAGGAGGTCGACGATCAACTTCAGCTCGTGCATCGTCTCGAAGTACGCGAGCTCCGGCTGGTAGCCGGCCTCGACGAGCGTCTCGAACGCCATCTTCACCAGAGAGGCCGTCCCGCCGCACAGGACGGACTGCTCGCCGAAGAGGTCGGTCTCGGTCTCCTCTGCGAAGGTGGTCTCGAGGACCCCGGCCCGCGTGTTCCCGAGCGCGCGGGCGTAGGCGAGGGTCCGCGCCCGCGCGGTTCCGGACGCGTCGCGATGGACCGCGAACAGGGCGGGCACGCCGCCGCCGGCCTGGTAGACGCTCCGCAGGAGGTGGCCCGGCCCTTTTGGCGCCACCATCCCGACGTCCACGTTGCCGGGCGGGTCGATCCGGCCGAAATGGATGTTGAAGCCGTGGGCGAACATCAGGAGCTGGCCATCGCGGAGGTTCGGCGCGATCTCCGCGTCATAGACCGCCTTCTGGCCGGTGTCGGGGACCAGGATCATCACGACGTCCGCGGCCTTGACCGCATCGGCGACGTTCGCGACTCGGAGGCCCGCCTCTTCGGCCAGCGGCCGGCTCTTCGAACCCGGCTGGAGACCAACGATGACGTCGACACCCGACTCGTGCAGGTTCAGCGCATGGGCATGCCCCTGTGATCCATACCCGATGATCGCAACGGTCTGCCCGGAGAGGGCCGATGGATCGGCGTCGTTGTCGTAGTACATCCTTGCCGTCATCGCTTTACCGCCTCCATCCTCGGGGCGATGGCGTCGCGGAGCTCCGCCTCGCGCCTCGGAGATGCCATCTCGGTTCCGCATTGATGCGTCCGCCACTTCCTCATCGCTTCACCGCCTCCTCGATCGAACTCGACCCTCTGCTCATCACAACGGAACCGGTCCGGACTAGCTCCTTGATCCCGTAGGTCCGGACGAGGGCGACGAACGCATCGATCTCGCTCTCCGGCCCGGTCACCTCCACGATGACCGACTCCCCGGCCAGGTCGACGACCCGGCCCTTCGACAGCTCGACGAGCTTCAGGATCTCGGCCCGGTTCCCGTCGGTGGCTCGGATCTTCACGAGGGCCAGCTCCTGGGCCACGACCGGATCGGAGGTGACGTCCTGGACCTTCAGGACGTCGATCAGCCGGTAGAGCTGCTTCGCCGCCTGCTCCACGGCGACGTCGTCGCCGTGGAGGGTGATCGTCATCCGGCTCGTGTCGGGCTGGTCGGTGTGGCTGACCGCGAGCGAATCGATGTTGAAGTTCCGAGCTCGCATCAGCGACGAGACCCGGTTCAGCACGCCGGGCTTGTCGAGAACGATCGCGACGAGGGTGTGACGTCGGGTCTCCCCGCCACCTGGCAGCGCCCGGGCCGGCGGCGAGGCGTGAGCGACATGAGGCGATTGAGGCGCCGGCGCCACGGGGTCGCTGGGCGTGCGACCGTTCGAGCTCGCGTCGCCGCTCACTCGTCGGCCCCTTCCCATTTCTCGATGAGATCGGACAGGCCCTTGCCCGCCGGCATCATCGGGAAGATGTTCTGCTCCTCCGCGATCTCGAACCAGACGAGAGCGGGTCCGTCGACGGCCTGGGCCGCCGCGATCGCCGGATCGACCTCCTCGGGGGTCCGTGCCCGGAACGCCGGGATGCCGTAGGCGTCGGCGAGCTTGGCGAAGTCGGGGCCCGGGAGGTGGGCCGAGTGGTAGTTGCCGCCGTAGATGATCTCCTGCCACTGCCGGATCATCCCGAGCTTCTTGTTGTCGAGCAGGGCGATCTTGACCGGGATCTTGTCGGCGACGAGCGTCATCAGCTCCTGCGACGTCATCTGGAATCCGCCGTCGCCGGTGATCGCCCACGTCTCCCGTTCCGGGGCGCCGAGGGCGGCACCCATCGCCGCCGGGACGCTGAACCCCATGGTCCCGAGGCCGCCGGAGCTCACGTGGGTATTCGGCCCGCGGAAGCCCGCATAGCGGGCAAGCCACATCTGGTTCTGGCCGACGTCGGCCACATATGTCGCGGCGTGTTTGCTCAGGTCGCCGATCCGCTCGATCACGTAGTCCGCCGAGAGCAGGCCGTCCCGCCACGCACCCGAACCGTGCCAGGACGACCCCTCGGAGTCGCGCCGCCATTCGGCCAGCTCGGCGAAATAGTCGGCACGGGTCGCGTGATCGACGGCCTGGACCATCGGCAGGAGGGCCGCGAGGACGCGCTTCGCATCGCCGACGATCGGCACCTCGACCGCGACGTTCTTGCCGATCTCCGCAGGGTCGATGTCGACGTGAATGATGCGCGCGTAGGGCGCATAGGTCCGGACGTTGCCGGTGACGCGGTCGTCGAAGCGCATCCCGATGGCGATCAGCAGGTCGGCCGACTGGATCGCCCGGTTGACGTGCTTCCAGCCGTGCATCCCCATGAAGCCGTAGCTCAAGGGGTGGGTCTCATCGATGGCGCCGATCCCCAGAAGCGTATGGGCCACGGGGATCTGGGCCTTCTCGGCGAACGCGACGAGCTCGTCCCAGGCCCGGGCGTGGAGGATGCCGTGGCCGGCGAGGATGACGGGCCGCCTGGCCTTGGCGATCTCGGCGGCGGCGAGCTTCAGCTGGCGACCGTTTGCGTCCATGTTCGGGCGGAAGCCGGGGAGCCCTTCGATGACCTCGTCGTGGGTCGGATGCGGAGCGCTCGTCTCCTGCTGGAGGGCGTCCTTCGTGATGTCGACATGGACCGGGCCGGGCCGGCCCGTTCGAGCGATGTGGAACGCCTCGGCCAGGACGCGAGGCAGGTCGTTGGCGTCCCGGACGAGGTAGTTGTGCTTCGTCATCGGCAGGGTGATGCCGTTGATGTCGATCTCCTGGAAGGCATCCTTGCCGATCAGGGCCGAGGGGACGTTGCCAGTGATCGCGACCATCGGCACCGAATCGAGGAGGGCCGTGCCGATGCCCGTCACGAGGTTGGTCGCGCCCGGACCGGACGTGCCCATGCAGACGCCGACCTCGCCGGTGACGCGGGCGTAGCCGTCGGCGGCATGGGCGCCGCCCTGCTCGTGGCGAACCAGGACGTGGCGGAGCTGCGGGTAGTCGCCGAGGACGTCGTAGAGGGGCAGGATCACGCCGCCGGGATAGCTGAAGAAGACGTCGACGCCCTGGAGGAGGAGCGCCTCGCAGACGACGTCGGCCCCGATCCGCGTCCGGTTCCGGGGCCGGGCATCGTCGAGCATCGCCCGGCGCGCCCGCTCGACCGCGGCGGCGTGGGCGGTCCCGTCCCCGGGGATGTGCGTCCGCCGTTCGGGCGGTGCCGCGTTCTCGGCCGGACTCGGCGGTGCGCCCGCCTGCCCCTTCGTCATCGTCATCGGTCCCTGCCTGCCCTCGTGACTGCGATACCTGGTGATGGTCCCGACCGGCGCCCGGCGCCGGAATCCCATTCGCGACAGCAAAAGACCCCCGCCACCCGGCGAGGGTCCCTTCGGTCATCGGTGGTTCGTTGCGCCTAGCGCCCGTCCCTCCGCGTTCCTCCGTTCTCCCGCCGGGAGCCGGTAATGAGGAGGCCAAGAAGGCCATCAAGACCGGCAAGGAGCGAGCGAAGAAGACCGAGGAGCGATACGTCGTCGAGACCGGAGTCGTTCAACGGGACCTGGACACGCCGACCGTCGCGCGTCACGGCGATCGCGACGTGGCGGCGATTCCGGCGATCGAACAGCCCCAACGTGGTCTCCAGAACGTGACCCGGCCGACCCGAGCGGTGCGCGCAGTCTACGAGGCGCTCCATGATCGTGCAACCACCTGAACCGCACCGTTCAACCGAGATGGGTCGATCGCGGGCCCGTCGGACAACCCGGAAACCACGAGACCGCCGGTCGCCCGGCGGTCTCGACCCCGATTGGTCGGATCTCTTGAAAGGTCCGATTACTTCCAGCGCTGCCCGGCCTCGATGACGAGTGCGGAGCTGGCGAGCGCGGAAAGGACCATGATCACCCGGAAGGCCTGAGCCTTGAGCAGTCGGGTCATCAGATCAGCTCCAGCGCATCCCGGCGCCGACCGTGAGGGCCATCGATGCGAGGAGCATCAGCGCCCAGGTGAAGCGACCCAGGTTCGTCTTCACGTTTGACTCCTTTTGAGTCTGTCGGTGTCGCCGGGTTCCCGGTAGCCGGGCGGTCTTCCGTGACGGGGAGATCCCTGGCTTTGCGTCCCCGCCTCACGACGGGTTTGCCCTGGACGAGTTCGCGGCGGAGGTTGAACGGCCTCGATCAGGACGATGGGTCCACGGTCCGGTGAGGTACATGGCCCGTCCGTACCGGCGGCACCAGACTTGGGAGGCAGTGCCTCTACGCACCACCGCGCGGTAGCGGCTCGCCCGATGCCCGGGCAAGGGCTCCAGCGGGTGACTCGACGGCCGCCCCACGGCGCATCGCGACCGCGATGACGAGGACGACGCCGGTCGCGATGGCAACATCACCGACGCTGAAGATGTTGTGGAACGGCAGCCAGGCCGGGAGAGCGAAGATGTCCGTCAGGGGCGCGAGCGCAGGCTGATACAGGACGGCGCTGTTGGAGTAGACGATCGGAGCGGCCTTGCCGAGCGCCGCCATCGCGGCTGGCGACGCGGGCATGAAGCCGCCGTTGGCGAGGATCGCGGCGAGGTTGCTGGCGGCGCCGAGGGCGACGACGGCCATCCCGGGGATCGTCACGTTGCGGACGACCGCCGCGACGACCAGCAGGGTGCTCCCGACGTACAGGAGCGGACCAAGGGCGCCGACCTGGGCCGCGACGGCGTCGCTGAACAGCGCGACCTGGGCCAGGAAGCCGACCACCATGAGCGGCCCCCAGCGGAACCTGATGTCGCCGATGGCCGCGATCCTGCCCCCGGCCAGGAGGCCGGCCGCGAGCCCGATGACGACCGCGTACAGGATGAACATCCGCGTCCCGGACCCGGTCTCAGGCCGTCCGGAGATCGATCCAGGGGATCGATTGCTTCGGTGCCCCCAGCGCCTCCACCGCCGGCGCGGAGTCCCGCGCAAACGCCCCGGCGGCGAACGTGTCGCCGGCCATGGGTCGAGCGAAGAGGAAGCCCTGGCCGAACTCGCAGCCCATCTGTCGCAACCGCTGGAGCTGGCCGTCCTGCTCGACGCCCTCGGCGACGATCCGCAGGTCGAGCGTGCGGCCGAGGGCCACGATCGCGTGGGCAAACGCCCAGTCCTCGCTTCCCCCGTCGGCCGAGCCGATGAAGTCCCGGGCGATCTTCAGGATGTCGACCTGGAACCGGCGCAGGTAGCCGAGCGACGAATAGCCCGTCCCGAAGTCGTCGATCGCGATCCGGATCCCGAGCTGGCGCAGCGCCTGGAGCCGGGCGATCGAGGTTTGCGTGTCGTGGAACATCGCGGATTCGGTCAGCTCCAGGACGAGGTACTCGGCCGGGAACCCCGTGTCGGCGAGAATGCCCCGGAGGTCGTCCACGAAATCGGGTTGCTGGAGCTGGGCCGCGGCCAGGTTGATCGTCAGGACGAGATCCTCGGCCTCGGGCCACGTCGCCCGCCAGGAGGCCACCTCCCGGCAGGCCTCAGTCAGGACCCAGCGGCCGAGGGCGAGAATCGTTCCACTCTCCTCCGCGAGGGGAATGAACTCGTCCGGACCGACGATGCCGCGTGTCGGGTGGCGCCAGCGGACGAGCGCCTCGACGCCGTGCATCCGGCCGGTCTCGAGGGTGACGATCGGCTGGTAGAACACGAGCAGCTCGCCCCGGCCGACGCCTCGCGAGAGCTCCGACGACAGGGCGTGGCGCTCGATGATCGCCGCATGCATCGTCGGTTCGAAGATCGCGTACTGGCTTTTTCCCTGGGCCTTGGCCATGTACATCGCGACGTCGGCGTTGCGAAGCAGGTCGTCGGCCCGGTCCAGCTCGTCGCGGCCGGCCGCGATCCCGATGCTCGCGCTGATCGAGAGCTCCTGGCCCTCGATCGGGACGGGCACCTTGAGCGCCTCGAGGAGCCGCTTGCAGACCGCAAGCGCCCGGTTCAGGTCCGGGACGTCGTCGAGGAGGATCGCGAACTCGTCACCGCCGAGGCGGGCCGCCACGTCGCCGGACCGGACGCAGTTCCGGACCCGGTCGGCGACCGCGACCAGCAGGCGATCGCCGGCCACGTGACCCAGGCTGTCATTGACGACCTTGAAGTCGTCGAGGTCGACGAAGAGGACGACCGGCAGCAGGCCCGGGCCTGGATTGGCGATCCGGGCATTCACCTGTTCGCTGAACAGGCTCCGGTTGCCGAGGCCCGTCAGCGGGTCGTGATAGGCCTGGTGGCGGAGCTCCTCCTTGAGCCGGGACAGCTCGGCGAGCGACTGCTCGAGCTGGCCGTTCTCGAGGGCGGCCGCGGCCTGATTGGCGAGCGTGTCGAGGAGACGCAGATCATCGTCGGTGAACGACGTGCCCTGGGTCAGGCGGTTGCCGATGAGGATCGACCCGATCGTGCCGGCCTCCGCGCGGAGCGGGGCCACCATCGCCTGCCGGATGCCGTTCGAGCCGAGCTCCAAGAGTCCCGGAACGTGGAAGAACGCGTGCGCCTCGGTCCGGACCCGCCGCTGGATGGGGTCGTCGGGATGGATGACGACGGGGATCATCGTCGTCGCGGGGCGATCCTCGGTCGTCGTCGTCAGGAGGGCGTCGCCGTCCGGCGAGCGCGGGTACAGCAGGATCTCGGCGCGCTCAGCCCGATACATGCTCCGGGCGTGCTCGAGGAGCGCCACGATCGCCGAGTCCAGTTCCGGGGAGTGCTGGAGGATGCGCCCGGACTGGTACAGGAACTCGAGACGCTCGCCTTTCTCCCGTTCCGACAGGTACGCGCGGTAGGCGAGGAAGACCGTGCCGAGCGGTACGACGAGCAGCCACAGGAGGTGAGCGTCCAGCCAGAGGAGGGAGACCGCGAGCAGCGCCAGGCTTGTGTTCGCGACCGCCACGAGGGCTCCGAACTGGATCATCTCCGGCAGCTTCTGGAACTGCGGCGCGCCGCCCGACAGCGAGATCGCGGTCGCGATCGTGAGGGCGCTCACGACGGTCGCCAGCAGCGTCGCGGCGAACGCGGCGGCCCAGTCGCCGACCGCCGGCGCGCCGGACGGTGACGCCAGCAGATGGAAGACCGATAGCGTGATGGCCGCGGAGATCGCAAAGTTGCTGAGGTTGAACGCGAACTTCAGCGGCGGCTGGCGGAAATAGAGGAGCGCGGCGCCCGAACCGATCAGCATCGCGAGGAAGTACTCGGTCGGCGACAGGAGGAACAGGCCGAGGACCGCCGGGAACTCGCTGAGCGAGAAGGAGTGCTTCTCCCGCCGGAAGTGGACGTCGACGACCTTCAGCTCAGCCAGGAAGAAGGTCAACGCGAAGACCTGCCACGGAATCGCGAAGGGCTGGCGCGGTGGGCCCACGCGCGCGAGCACGATCAGGTAGATCGCGAAGGCGGTCAGGGCGAGGAGGATGATGAACGCCCGGATCCGCCCGCCCGGGGGCATGCCCGCACGGCGGAAGAGGCCGGTGCGGGCGAACCCACCGTTGCTCCGGTCGATCGCCCGAACCCGACGGACCCAACTCGCTCGGTCCGGACGCGCCATGTAGTGTCTCCCCACGAACTTCCCCGGTGAGTGCAGTTGTAGACCTGAGAGCACGACTCCGCGGGGGGTACGGACGTACCGGGGCAGGCCTGACGAAGAGGGACGACGACCCAGTCGTGCGCGGCGACGAGGCCATGGCCCCGCGGCTGGCCCGGCGGCCCGTCGGCAGATTTCTTTACCGCGACTGCCGCATCCCGACGACGATCGCGACGGCGACGCCGACCGCGATCAGCACGTCGCCGACGCTGAAGATGTTCGCGAGGGGAAGCCAGGCGGGCATCGCGAAGATGTCGGTCAGCGGCTCGAGGGCCGGGTGCGCGACCACGACGCTGTTCGTTGGGCCACCGACCGTGTGGCCCACCGCCGCCAGAGCGGATGGACTGGCGGGCATCGAGCCGCCGTTGGCGACGATGGCCGCGAGGTTCGAGAGAGCGCCGACCAGGACGATGGGCAGGCCGGCCAGGCGGATGTTGGCGACCACGACGACGACGACCATGGCGGTCGACGCGATGTAGATCCAGCGGCTCGCCTCGGGCCCGATCCGATCGCCGGCAATCGGCGAGAAGAGCACGACCTGGATTGCGAGGGCGACAAGGGCGAGCCACCCGAGCCGGAAGCGCGTCTCCGCCAGGTGCTCGATGCGGCCGCCGAGGAGCAGCCCGACGAGGATCCCGGCGACCACCGCGTACAGGATGAACATCGCCAGAAGTATCGCCGGCGCCTCGAGGAGGGCTTCGGCGCCGGTCCCGGACCCACCTGCTACCCTCTGGGCCCATCCGCCGGAGCACGCGAGCGAGCCGTCACCTCATGACCGCAATCCATCCCCGCACGATCGTCGAGAAGATCTGGGACGACCACGTCGTCGGTCAGGACGCCGGAGCGCCGGCCATCCTCGCGGTCGATCTCCACCTCGTCCACGAGGTCACTTCGCCGCAGGCATTCAGCGGGCTCCGCGCCCGCGGCCTCGGCGTCCGCCACCCGGAGCTCACGATTGCGACCGCCGACCATTCTGTCCCGACCCACTCGCGGGCCCTGCCCATGGCCGATCCGATGGCTGCGGCGCAGGTCGCCCAGCTCGAGACCAACTGCCGCGAGTTCGGGGTGCCGCTCCATGGGGTCGGCTCGCCATCCCAGGGGATCGTCCACGTCATCGGCCCGCAGCTGGGGCTGACCCAGCCCGGCATGACGATCGTCTGCGGCGACTCGCACACGGCGACGCACGGCGCGTTCGGGGCGCTCGCGTTCGGCATCGGGACGAGCGAGGTCGAGATGGTCCTCGCGACGCAGACCCTGCTCCAGCGCCGGCCGAAGACCTACGAGGTCCGAATCGACGGCCGGCTCGCCCCCGGCGTCAGCAGCAAGGACATCATCCTGGCCCTGATCGCCCGGATCGGTGTCGGTGGCGGAACCGGCCATGTGTTCGAGTACACCGGAGAGGCGATCCGCGCCCTGACGATGGAGCAGCGGATGACGATCTGCAACATGTCGATCGAGGGCGGCGCACGGGCCGGCCTCATCGCCCCCGACGACACGACGTTCAGCTACATCGAGGGTCGCCAGCACGCGCCCCGCGGATCGGACTGGGATGCCGCCGTCGCCCGTTGGCGCGCGTTTCCCAGCGATGACGGCGCTGCCTACGACCGGTCGATCACGATCGACGCATCGGCCCTCGAGCCGATGGTGACCTACGGGACGAATCCCGGGATGGGGATCCCGATCACCTCGCGCGTCCCGGCTCCGGCCGACCAGGTCGATGCCTCGGCCCGGCGTGCGCTCGAGCGGGCCCTCGATTACATGGATCTCCAGCCCGGGCAGCCGATCCTCGGTCAGAAGGTCGACGTCGTCTTCATCGGCTCCTGCACCAACGGCCGGATCAGCGATCTCCGCCTGGCCGCCGAGGTGCTGCGCGATCGGCGCGTTGCCGACGGGGTCCGGATGATGATCGTCCCGGGCTCGGACGAGGTGAAGCGCGAGGCCGAGCGGGAGGGGCTCAACGAGATCTTCAAGGCGGCCGGCGCGGAGTGGCGGGAGTCCGGCTGCTCGATGTGCATCGCGATGAACGGCGACCAGCTCTCGCCGGGTCAGTACGCGATCAGCACGTCGAATCGGAATTTCGAGGGTCGCCAGGGCAAGGGCGGCCGGACGTTCCTCGCCTCGCCGCTGACCGCGGCCGTGTCCGCGATCAACGGCGTCGTCAGCGATCCGCGGACGCTGCCCGGCATCGAGGGCCTCGCCGCGGTCGGTGGCCGTTGAGCATGGCCGAGCCGTTCCGGAGCTTCACGAGCGCCGTCATCCCGCTGCCGGCGGAGAACGTCGACACGGACCAGATCGTCCCGGCCCGGTACCTCAAGGTCACCGACAAAGCCGGGCTTCGCGAAGCCCTCTTCCGTGACTGGCGCTACGACGAGGACGGCGGTCTCAATGAGCCGCTCTTCGTGATGGACCGGGTCGCGATGCTCGATCGGAAGATCCTCCTCGTCGGCGACAACTTCGGGACCGGCTCGTCCCGCGAGCACGCGCCGTGGGCCCTGACCGCCTGGGGAATCCGGGCGATCCTGTCGACCTCGTTCGCCGACATCTTCCGGAACAACGCCCTGAAGAACGGGCTGCTCCCGATCCAGGTCGAGGCCGAGAAGCACCGCCAGCTCTTCGAGCTCGTGGCGGCGAACCCGGACGCTGAGCTCACCGTCGATCTCGAGGCCCAGGTCGTCCACCTGCCCGGTGACGAGGACCTGCCGTTCGAGGTCGACCCGTTCGCGCGGATGATGCTGCTCGCGGGCACCGACGAGATGGGCTACCTCCTCGGCAAGCTGCCCGCGATCGAGACCTGGGAGGCCGGCCATCCGGCCAGGATCGACACCCTCGCCGAGGCGATCTGAGCCTCAGCCGGAACCTCGACGCGCGACCGGTCGTCTCGCCGCGCATGACCGGCCCGCATCGCCCGCTCCGTCTCCTCCGCCTCGTCCCAGTCGCGGCTCTCGCGATCTCCCTCGCGGCCTGTGGCGCCGCGGGGGCCCCATCGGCAGCGGCTCCATCGCCGGCGACGCCCTCGCCGGTGGCTCCGACCCTGTTCCCGGGCCCGTCGAGCGACGCCGGAGCCGGCGGCGGCAGCGGCGGCAACGTCGGCAGCGGAGGTGCCGTGATCGTGGACCCGACACCCGTCGACCCGGCCGCAGGCCAGCCCACGATCGTCATCCCGAAGGCCGGCCAGAAGAACCCGCATCCGGTCGGGGCGACGACGCTGCGGGCCTCCGTCGACGGCCGGCACGTCCTCGTGAAGGTCGCGTGGTACAGCGGCGTGGAGCCGTGCAACGTGCTCGACTCCGTTCGGGTCGAGCGGTCGGGAACCGATGTCGCGATCACCGTAATCGAGGGGGCCTCCCGTCTCGACGTCGCGTGCATCGAGATCGCCCAGCTCAAGGCGACGATTGTCGACCTCGGCGAGCTCGAGCCCGGCGTCTATACGATCATCGCCCCGAACGGCGACGCACCGCCCGTCCAGGTCACGATCGGCTAGCCACCCCGCTAGCGGGCCTGCGAGCGCGACGATCTCTCCGGAGCCGTCGCTCGCAGGGCTCCGGAGGCCTCGGGCCCGACCCTGGGCACACTCGCCCATACTTCGACGAACGTGAACGCGTTCGACGTCGCCATCGTGGTCATCGTCGTGGCGGCCGTCCTGATCGGCGTCAACACCGGTGCGATCCCCCAGCTCGCGGGTCTGGTCGGTGCGTTCGGCGGCGGCGCCACGGCGCTCTTCCTGCTGCCCCAGCTCGAGAAGCCGCTCTCGGACATCGATCCCCCGGTCCGGGCCTTTGCGGTCCTCGCCGGGATGCTGTTCCTCGTGGGGATCGGCGAGGCGATCGGATCGGCCGTGGGACAGGCGATTGCGATGCGTCTTCGCGGCGGCGTCCTCGGGACGCTCGATCGTGCGTTCGGGGCGCTCGTCGGCGGCGCCCAGGCTCTATTGGTCGTCTGGCTCGTCGGTGGGCTGCTCGCGGCAGGCCCGATGCGCGCACTCGCCACGCAGGCTCAGACGTCGCTGATCGTCCGCGGCCTCAGCACCGTTCTGCCCCCGCCGACCGAGATCGCCGCCCAGCTCAGCCGGCTGCTCGACGACACCGGCATTCCGGACCTGTTCGTCGGGCTCGAGCCCCTCCCTGCGCCACCGGTCAACGTCCCGGACGACCCGACGGCGAAGGCGATCGCTGCCGTCGCCCAGCCGAGCACCGTCAAGGTCGTGGCCGCGACGTGCGAGTTCCAGTCATCAGGCACGGGGTTCGTCATCGCCCGCGGGTACGTCGTCACGAATGCCCACGTCGTCGCCGGCGCGTCGGCGATCCGGATCCGGACGATCGGAGGCAACACTCTCGACGCGGTCCCCGTGTACGACGATCCGGAGCTGGACGTCGCCCTCCTCTGGGCGCCCCGGCTCGAGGCCCCGGCCCTCCGCTTCGCCTCGACGGATCCGGCGCGCGGGGCCGCCGGAGCCACCCTCGGCTATCCACATGGCGGGGCGCTGACGATCGCGCCGGCTGCAGTCGGCGGCTCGTATGTCGCAAACGGTCGTGACATCTACGGCGATCAACGGGTGAGCAGGACGATCCTGGAGCTCCGGGCGATGGTCGACCAGGGCGACAGCGGCGGTCCGTTCGTGCTGACCGACGGGACCGTCGGCGGGGTCGTGTTCGCGGAGGCGCGGACGAACGACGACGTCGGCTATGCCCTGACGGCGACATCCGTGGCGACCGCCGTGCAGCCACGCATCGGTCGCACCGGCGCGGTCAGCACCGGAGCGTGCATCCGCTGACGACGACGCGCCCACCCTGCGCCACCGCTACGATCGGCCGATGACCGACCAGACGACCAGCCCACCCACCATGGACGCCTCGACCGAGCTCGCCGACCTGGCCGCCGAGGCGTGGGACGCCGTGATCTCGGGCCAGCCCGTCTACGCGACGGCGATCGGGGACCACCGCTTCGACGATCGCCTCCGGTCGAACCAGCCGGGCGATCTCGACCGCGAGGCGGAAACGCTCGAGGGCCTCGCCCGTCGAGCCCGATCGATCGATCCGGCCGGCCTGAGCGAAGCCGACCGCGTGACGCGCACCGCGCTTATCGACTTCCTCGGCTACGAGCACGACCTCGTCTCGTCGGGCATGGAGGCGTGGTCGGTCGACCCCCTCGACGGGCCACAGGTCACGTTCCTGAACATTCCCTCGTTCCAACCGGTGTACACGACTGACGAGGCCGCGGCATTGCTCGCCCGCTGGCGGGCGATGGCGCCCTCGGTGGACAACCTGATCGCCACGACCCGCGCGTCAATGGCGGGTGGCGTCGTCGCGCCCCAGGCGCTGATCCGGAGCGTTGTCGCCGAGCTGGACGACCTGCTCGCCCGGCCGGACGCCGACTGGCCCCTCCTCGATCCGGGCCGGGAGAAGCGACCGGATTGGCCGGCGTCGACGGCGGACCGGTTCAAGGACGACCTGACGGCCACGGTCCACGACGAGATCCGGCCCGCGTTCGGGCGATACCGACGGTTACTCCTCGAGGAGATCGCGCCGCGGGGCGCCCCGGACGATCGTCCGGGCCTGGCGGACGTCCCGGATGGCGACCGGATCTACCGCCTTCTCGTGCGCGCCCACACGACCCTCGACCTCGAGCCCGAGACGATCCATCGGATCGGCCTCGACGAAACCGCGAGGATCGACGACGAGTTCGCGACCCTCGGCAGGGAGCTGCTCGGGACGGCCGATCGCCCGTCAACCCTCGCCCGCCTTCGCGCCGACCCGGCCCTCCACTTCGCGACGTCGGCCGACGTGTTCGCCGTCGCCGAGGCATCCCTCGCCCGCGCCAACGGCGCGATCGCAGGCTGGTTCGGCCGGCTCCCGAAGGCGCCATGCGTCGTCGTCGAGATGGGCGAGCACGAGGCCAGGCACTCGACGATCGCGTACTACCGCCAGCCCGCGGCCGATGGCAGCCGGCCGGGCAGCTACTACATCAACACGATCGAGCCGGCGACACGGCCACGCTACGAGGCCGAGGTCCTGGCGTTCCACGAGGCCGTTCCTGGCCACCACCTCCAGATCGCGATCGCCCAGGAGCTCGACGGGCTGCCGGCATTCCGTCGCCTGGCAGGCCCGACCGCCTACATCGAAGGCTGGGGCCTCTACAGCGAGCGACTTTCCGCGGAGATGGGGCTGCTGTCCGGTGACCTCGACCGGTTCGGGATCCTGTCGTTCGACGCCTGGCGGGCCTGCCGCCTCGTCGTCGACACCGGGCTCCACGCGATGGGCTGGGGCCGCGACCGCGCGATCCGGTTCATGGTCGATCACACCGCCCTGGCCGAGAACAACATCGTCAACGAGGTCGATCGCTACCTCGCGATGCCCGGCCAGGCACTCGCCTACAAGCTGGGCCAGCTGGAGCTGCTGCGGCTCCGGGACGAGGCGCGCTCTGCCCTGGGTGGGCGCTTCGACATCCGGGCCTTCCATGACGTCGTCCTGGGCCAGGGGGCGATCGGTCTGCCGATCCTCCGGTCGGTGGTCCACGCCTGGATCGAAGCGTCACGCGATTGACGGGGCCGGCGGCCGGATGCGCTGCCCGCCTTTCGGTCAGGCCGCGTATTCGGTGCCCGGCAGGCTGTCGGTCGGAACGCCGATCTCGATCGGGTTGTTGACCGGATCGCCACTCCACTCGAGCCAGCCTCCGTCGTAGACCGCGATCCGATCCCAGCCCTGGAGGTCGGCATAGAACCAGGTCTCGCTCGCCCGCCAGCCGGTCCCGCAGTAGAACGCGACCCACTTGTCTGGCGTGATCCCGGCCTCGAGCCAGTTCTCGGCGATCTCCGGATATGCCCGCATCGTGTTGTCGACATTCCGGTAGTGCTGCATGTGGTAGGCGTCCGAACCGCAGTTGCCCCAGACATCTCCGGCGATCCGGCCAGCGGGGCCGATGTAGTTGTAGCCGCTGACCTGGCCGATGTGCTCGCGCCAGGTCCGGACGCTCACGAGGGCGGCGCCGTCGCGGTCGGCAAGGATCTGCTTCGCCTCAGGGAGGTCGACGATGATCCTGGGGTGAGCCGGGATCTGGACACCGAAGCTGGCGACCGGCGTCGGCTGCCGGAGGGTCGTCTCGATGGGGTTCTCGCCCCGGACCCACCAGTCGTAGCCGCCATCGAGCAGCCGCACGTCGGTCACGCCGGCGTAACGGAGGATCATCAGGGCGCGGGTCGCGGCGATCTGCCCGGCGCGGCGGCCGGGCCACTTCTCGTTCGCGTGGCCGACGGTGTCGCGGCCGTAAACCACGACGGTCGTGTCGGCGGTGATGCCGAGGCCGCGGATCGCGGCATCGAGGGCGGCCGGCGACCGGCGATTCCAATCGGCCGGATCCTCGAGCCAGTTCGTGTCGAGATAGAGCGCTCCAGGGATGTGGCCTTCCTCGTACTCCTCCGGAACGCCGAAGTTCACGTGGAACAGCAGGAACGGGCCCTCGGGCGCCGATTCGGGCCGGCCGCCCGCGAGAACCTCGCTGAGCCAGTCGATATGGACGAGACGGTCGTAGCGGGGGAGGCCTTCGACGGGCAGATCCGGCCCGGCGGCCCAGGCGCGGAAGCCGGGCGAGAGAACCCGCGCGGCGATCCCGCGCTGGGCGAGCGCCGAGGCGAATCGCCCGGCGTCGTCCGCGTCGTCGCCGTACACGACGATCTGGCGCTCGGCGAGGACGCCCTTGCTCGTCAGCAGCCGGTCGATCTCGGGACCATCGACGCTGTCGAGCCAGGCGATCGGAAAGGCCACGGCGCCCCGGACGTGGCCGCCGCGAGGCTCGTTCCGCAGGCGCCAGCCGTTGTAGGCGGCGAGCGGCCTGACGTCGACGATCGTCAGCTGCGGATCGTCCAGCAGGCTGGCGAGCTCCACCGGATCGATCGTGTCGGTCGGCCGGGAGGTTCGTCTGGCGGCGATCTTCGCCGGGTTGGTCGTGGTCATGGAACGGTGTCCTCTCGTGAATGGTCGGGTCGGAACATGAAAAGACCCCTGCATCCTGCAGGGGTTCGGAGGTGCCGGCGTGCTGCGGGTTGCGCGGATCGCACGCCTAGGTACACCACCTGCCCTGCTCGGCAGCGTGAGGACACATACAGTGGCGGACGACGCTCCAACTCGGTGTCATGAGATCGGCATCTTGGCAGCGATCCCGGGATTCGGCAAGCGCTATTTCCAGATCGTGGGTATCGGTTTGGTCGCGCCTCGGGAACGGCCGTCGACTCAGTGACCGGCTTCGGGCTCCAGGCGGCGGAGCCGCGTGGCCAGGCAGTTCAGGACGGACGTCTGGATCGACGGAAACTGGCTCATCAGCGAATGGAACTCGCGGTGCGCGAGAACGAGGAGCTGCGCCGGTGTCTCGGTGGTCGCCGTGGCCGTCCTGGGCCCTTCGGACAGGAGCGCAATCTCGCCGAAGAAGTCGCCGGCGCCCAACGTGCGGAGCACGTTCCCGCCGCGCTCGATCCTGACCTGACCGTGGATGATCACGAAGAACTCCTGGCCGCTGTCACCCTCCCGCATCAACACGCGGCCGGCCGGCACGTCGACCTCGTCCGCCAACCGGCCAACCTCCTCGAGCTCGTGTCGGTTGAGCTCGGCGAGAAGCGGCGTCGCCTTCAGCAGCTCCAGCTTCTGATCGGTATGCGTGACCATCGATCTCTCCTGTCGGATCGTCCGGGCTCGGATCACCGTCGTTGGATCGGCCGCACCAGGTCGCCCTCGGCCCGCCCCTCGGCCTGCCGAGTTCCGGCAGCATACCGCGGCCCTGAATGGATTGAACCCCTTGCCGGACCACGCTCGCTTCCACCTACACTTGGTCCCACACCCCGGCCGCGACCCTCGCTCACCCGCACGGTGCCGTTCCGCCGACCCGAGGACGATCCCGATGACCGACCCGACCAACCCGTACGACCGGCCGTCCGATCCGGCCAAACGCCATTCCGCTGCCCTGACCGACGGGCCCGACCGCGCCGGCGCGCGGGGCATGCTCAAGGCGATCGGCTTCACCGACGAGGATCTCGCGAAGCCGATCATCGGTGTCGGTCACAGCTGGATCGAGACGATGCCCTGCAACTACAACCACCGCCGCCTGGCGGAGGCCGTGAAGGCCGGCATCCGAACGGCGGGCGGGACGCCGATGGAGTTCAACACGATCTCGGTGAGCGACGGCGTCTCCATGGGGACCGAGGGGATGAAGGCCTCGCTCATCAGCCGCGAGCTCGTCGCCGACTCGGTCGAGCTCGTGAGCCGCGGCCACCTCTTCGACGGGCTCGTCTGCATCTTCGGCTGCGACAAGACCGGCCCGGGCTCGGCGATTGCCCTGGGCCGGCTCGACATCCCCGGACTGGCGCTCTACTCCGGGACCATCTATCCGGGCTTGAGGAAGGGCGTCCGAGACGCGACTGTCGTCACGATCTACGAGGCGATCGGGGCCTATCGGGCCGGCAAGATCAGCCTCGACGAGCTGTACGAGGTCGAGAACGCGTCCTGTCCCGGACCGGGCGCCTGCGGTGGCCAGTTCACGGCGAACACGATGAGCATGGTCATGGAGTTCCTCGGCCTGTCGCCGGCCGGGATGAACGAGATCCCGGCCGAGGATGCAGCGAAGGACGACGCGGCACGGCGGGCCGGCGAGATGGTGATGCGGCTGGTCCGCGATGACATCCGCCCGTCGACGTTCGTCACGCGACGGTCGATCAACAACGCGATCGCGGCCGTTGCCGCGACCGGTGGCTCGACGAATGGTGTGCTCCACCTCCTCGCGATCGCCCACGAATACGGCATCCCCCTCGACATCGACGACTTCGGGACGGTCGCCGACCGGACCCCGATCGTCGCGGACCTCCAGCCGGGCGGTCGCTACACGGCCACCCACCTGTTCGAAGCCGGCGGCGTTGCCCTCGTCACGCGCGAGCTGCTCGCCGGTGGCCGGATCGACGGCGGGACCCCGAACGTCGACGGCCGGACCACGACCGAGATCGCAGCCGCCGCGCAGGCAACGGACGGCCAGGACGTCGTCGTCCCGATCGAACGACCGCTCAAGCCCACGGGCGGCCTGACGATCCTCCGCGGATCCCTCGCGCCCGATGGCTGCGTCGTGAAGCTGGCCGGTCACGAGCGGCGCGAGCACCGCGGCCCCGCCCGCGTCTTCGACTCCGAGGGGGATTGCTACGCGGCTGTCCGCGACCGGCGGATCGTCCCGGGTGACGTCGTCGTCATCCGCTATGAAGGTCCGGTCGGCGGACCGGGGATGCAGGAGATGCTGAGCGTGACGGCTGCGCTGACGGGCGAGGGCCTCGGCGATTCCGTCGCATTGATCACCGACGGCCGGTTCTCCGGCGGGACCCACGGCCTGATGATCGGTCACATCGCGCCCGAGGCCGCCCTCGGCGGCCCGATCGGGCTGGTCGAGGAGGGCGACGCCATCGTCATCGACGTCGACGCCCGGCGCCTCGACCTCGACGTGCCGGCCCGCGTCCTCGACGAGCGGCGGAGCCGATGGGCCCCGCCCGCACCGCACTACACGTCGGGCGTGATGGCCAAATACGCGGCCCTCGTGTCGTCCGCATCCGAGGGCGCCGTGACGACGGGCCGTCGCCTGGCCCGCGCGATGGCCGATCCTGGCCTGGCCGTGAGCGAGACCCGGAGCGACACGGTCATCTCGGGCGGCTGATGGTCAGGATCGGATTCAAGACCTCACCGCAGGACGTCGACTGGCAGACGCTCGACGCGATCTGGGCGCACGCCGGAGAGCTCGGCGTCTTCGACAGCGGCTGGCTCAACGACCACCTGACCAACATGGACGCGGCCCAGCCTGGGCCCTCGTTCGAGGCCCTCACGCTGATGGCGGCACTCGTCCATCACGTGCCGGGCGTCACGGTCGGCCACGCGGTGCTGTCGAACACGTTCCGTCATCCGGTGCTCCTGGCCAAGGCCGCCACGCTTCTCGACCAAGCGACCGCCGGCCACTTCATCCTTGGCCTCGGCGCGGGCTGGTTCGAGGGTGAGCACGAGCCGTTCGGGCTCGAGCTGAAGCCGATCGGGCCCCGGATCGACCGGCTGATCTCTGCCGTGGCCGTTCTCGAGGCCCTCTTCTCGCCGGCCGCTGCCGCTCCCCCCGGCGTCACCCGTCCCGACCCGTTCTATCCGCTCGCAGGAGCCACGAACATGCCACCGCCGATCACGCCCGGCGGTCCGCCGATCTACCTCGGCGGGCAGGGCCCTCGTGGAATCCGGCTCGCCGCACGGAGCGCCGCGGGCTGGCTCCAGCCCGGCAACGAGGCCGGCAATGTCGCGTATTTTGCGGAGAAGCGGGACGCCCTCGTCGCGGCCATGGAGGCGATCGGCCGGGACCCCTCCGGCTTCGACGCCGTCGCCCAGGTCACGGCCGGCCGAACGGCGGCGTCCCGGTCCGAGGCGCTGACCGCGGCACGCGGCTCGATCGATGCAGGGGCCACCCACGTGGTCCTGGCCGTCTCGCCGGATCTCGGGCCGGCCGGACTGGACGACGTCGCCCGCGAGCTCGTCGAGCCGCTCCGGGCGGAGCGCGGATGACGGGCGAGCAACCGGACCGGACGCCTCCGCCGCCCGACCCGGCCGCCTACGACACCGAGCGGAACGCGGCCGCCCGGGCGCGCGGCCTCGCCGCCCCGTACATCGCGGGCGGCCGAGATCCCGATCAGGACCGGGCCGACCGCGAGGATCGGCGCCTGATCCGGATCCTCCTGATCATGGTCATCACGATCGTGGTCGCAGGCTTCCTCCTGGGCTTCCTTGCCGCCCTCGCGCATCTCGACAGCCTCGTAGGCGGCAGCGGCTGACATGGACGTGGCGACGGGCCTCCCGTCCGCACGGCTTGACGACGCGACCTGGCAGCGAGCGCGCGACCGCCTCGTCGCGGATCTGCGGGAGCTGATCCGGATCCCGTCGATCAACCCACCGCCGCCCGACGCACCGGACGGTGAGCGACGAGCGGCAGAGTGGATCGCGGGTGTCCTCGACGAGACGGGGCTGGATTCCGAGATCCTCGAGATCGTGCCCGGCCGCGGGTCCATCTTCGCCCGGCTCCGGGGCGACGGAACAGGTGGCGAGCCTCTCCTGCTGCTGGGCCATCTCGACGTCGTGCCCGTCTCGCCGGACCTCTGGGCCCACGATCCGTTCGGCGGCGACGTCGCCGACGGCTACGTCTGGGGCCGCGGGGCGGTCGACATGAAGAATCTCGTCGCGATGGAGCTCGCGGTGGTCCGGCTGCTGACAGACGAAGCACGAGCGGCCGGGCGCACCCCCCAGAGCGATCCGATCCCCGGCCTGACCCGCGACATCCTGTTCGCCAGCACGGCCGACGAGGAGGCGGGCGGTCTGAACGGGATCGGCTGGATCGTGGCCGATCGGCCGGAGCTCCTCCGGGCCGCGGCAGCGATCAACGAGTCCGGCGCGGTTGCGACGACGTTCGCGGGCCGGCGTTTCTACCCGATCGGCGTCGCCGAGAAGGGCTATGCGGTCTACCGCCTGACGGTCCACGGGACGTGGGGCCACGGCTCGATGCCCCGCGACGACAACGCGGCGGTTCGCGCGGCCCAGGCCGTCGCCCGCCTGGCGGTCCAGGGTCCACCCCGGCTCACGCCGGTGATGCGGACGTTCCTCGGCGGGCTGGCCGATCACCTCGACGGCGACGAGGCGCGGCTCCTGCGCGCCCTTGCGAGCGAGGATCCACGCCTCGGCGAGGCGGCCCTCGACGCCCTCTGCGAGCCGATGCCGGCGCGCGTGATCCGGGCCCTCCTCCGCGACACGGTCAGCCCGAACATCGTCCACGCCGGGGTGAAGTACAACGTGATCCCGGGTGAGGCGACGATCGAGCTCGACTGCCGCGTCCTCCCCGGCACGACGGAGGAGGCGATGCGCGACACCGTCGTGGCCCGCCTCGGGCCGGAGCTTGACGCGGTCATCGACGTCGAGCTTTTGATCCATGCTCCTGCGGTCGACGCCCCGACGGACACGGAGCTGTACCGCGTCATGGAGCGGTCGATCGTCGAGCACGATCCTGACGGCATCCCGCTGCCGTTCATGGTCCCGTTCGCGACCGACGCCAAGCACACCGCCGCCCTCGGGATTCCGACGTACGGCTTCTCGCCACTCCGGCTCGACCCGGCCGAGCCCTTCATGGAGCGGTTCCACGGCGTCGACGAGCGGGTCGGCCTCGACGCACTCGGCTGGGGGCTCCCCGTCCTGTACGACGTCGTCCGGCGCTTCTGCGGCTAAGGCCGACCTGGCTGGCTTCCCGGCGGAGCGTCCGCTCGCTACCGGGAACGCTCGGGTCCGCCGTCCTCGGGCTCACCCGGATCGACCCGGATCTGCTCGTCGCACCTCGTGCACCGGAAGATCCGGCCCGTCAGCCACGATCGCTCGGGATCGTGTTCGGGCTCGCCCTCCGGGACGCGCTCCATCCGTACCCAGCTGCCGTCGTCGTGGCGATGCTGGAGTTGAAGCTCCTGGAATACTCGGACGCTGTCCATCACGGCTCCACTACGGCGGGTTCCGCCGCATCGTGGCCGGATTGGGGCACGGGCGCAAGACCGATCGGATTCACTCCGCGGGGTTCTTGATGAGACGCCCGCGGCGCGAGATCGCATGGGTCGCCAGCGCCGCGACGCCCATCGCGATCAGGGCCCGCTCGGCGGTCGGCATCGGCCGCACGGCCGAGAGGAACTGATCCGCGCGGGCCCGATCGACGACCCGGAGCAGGGCGGCGCCGCGCGGGGTCAGCAGGAGCGACCGCTGGCGCCGATCCTCGGCCTCGACGCGCCGCTCGACGAGCCGTCTTCGGACGAGACCGTCGACGAGGCGGCTCGTCGCCGACGGGGAGCGGTTGATCACTTCGGCGAGGTCGCCGATCGTCATCACCCCGGAATCAGCGAGAACGTACAGCGCGGCGAGCTGAGTGAACCCGAGACGCATCTCGCCGAGCTGCGAAGCGAAGCCGATCACGAGCTCGCGCCACAGCGCACGACCCATCGCGACTCGCTCGGAGATCTGGCGGACGTTCGTGATCCGCGTGCCGGCCGCGAGGACCGTGGCCGATAGGTCCGCCTCGAACCGGCGGGCGATGGCCCGCGCCGGCGGTGGCGGAGCGATCCTGCGGGCGGCGATGCGGTCGGGCGCTGGCGATGGGGCCTGGCGAGCCGTGATTCGGCGCTGGTTCGTCATCGCCCGGAGGATAGCCTGCACGCACGATTTCCGTGCAATGTCGCACACGCCAGCACGCGTGGAGTGCGTTCGAGCGGATACCCTCGGCCATGATGACCACGTCTGCCTTCGTCTTTCCCGGCCAGGGCTCGCAGTCGGTCGGCATGGGACAGGCGCTCGCCGCCGCATCGCCGGCCGCCGCAGCCACATTCGCCGCCGCCGATGATGCCCTCGGCGAGTCGATCAGCCATCTCGCCTGGGACGGTCCGGCCGAGCAGCTCGATCGCACCGAGAACGCCCAGCCGGCTCTCCTGGCCGCCTCGATCGCCTATCTCGCGGCCGTGCGCGAACGCTCGGCCGTCCTCGGCGTCGACGAGCCCGGACCTGCCTTCGCCGCCGGCCATTCGATGGGTCAGTACTCGGCGTTCGTCGCCGCGGGCGTGATCTCGCTTGGCGACGGCATCCGCCTCGTGCGGGAGCGCGGTCGGCTGATGCAGGCGTCCGGATCCGGCCGCGATGGCGCAATGGCAGCCATCATCGGCCTGGACGACGCCCAGCTTGCGCAGCTCGTCGAGCGCGCCGCGGCCCACGGCATCTTCGGCGTCGCGAACCGCAATGCGCCTGGCCAGGTCGTGGTCTCCGGCGAACGAGCCGCGATCGAAGCCGCCGCCGACATCGCCCGCGATCTCGGGGCGCGCAAGGCGATCGTCCTGCCGGTCTCGGTCGCCGCCCACTCGCCGCTCATGGCCGAGGCAGCCGAGGGCCTGCGGCGGGTCCTCACCGATATCACGTTCCGCGACCCGTTGATCCCGCTTATCGCAAACGCCGACGCGCGGCCCATCACGACCGCCGAGGGTGCGCGAGCCGAGCTCGTCGAGCACCTGACCGCCGGCGTCGACTGGGTGGCCGCCGTCGAGCGGATGACCGCCGCCGGCGTCGACACGTTCATCGAGGTCGGCCCCGGTCGTGTGCTCACCGGGCTGATCAAGCGAATCGCCCCGGACGCGATCACGATCCCCCTCGACGACCCCTCTTCTCCCGACCGGCTCGCCGTGCCATTTGCCACGGTTACCACCGCCTGAACCCCCGACCCTCCAGAAAGGACTCTCCGAGCGTGCGCAAACCCGATTACGAACGCCGCGTCGTCGTCACCGGCCTGGGCGTCGTCAGCCCCGTCGGCAACGACGTGCCGACGGCCTGGGACAACCTGATCCACGGCCGATCCGGCCTCCGCGAGATCACGAAATTCGACGTCTCGCACTACGAGGCGAAGGCGGCGGGCGAGGTCCGCGACTTCAGCGCGGCCGAGTGGATGGACCCGAAGGCGGTTCGTCGGAGCGAGAGCGCGATGTGGTTCGGTGTGGCGGCCGCCAAGCAGGCGCTTGCCGACTCCGGCTTCGAGATCACCGACGAGAACCGCGAGGACGTCGGCGTCGTCTTCGGCTCGGGCGCCGGCGGCCAGCAGCTGATGATCGAGGCCTGGATCAACCTCCACGAGAAGGGGCCGCGAAGCGTCGCGCCGACATTCATCGCCAACGCCCTCGTCGACTCGGCGTCCGGGATGATCGCGATCGAGACGGGGGCCATTGGCCACAACGTCTGCATCGTGTCGGCGTGCGCGACCGGCACCCACAACGTCGCCGAGGGCGCGGAGGCGATCCGTCGCGGCGATTGCATCGCCGTCATCTCTGGGTCGACCGAGGCGCCGCTCCTGGAGACGGCCCACGCCGGCTTCACGAATATGCGCGGGATGGGTCTGCCCCGGCCCGGCGAACCGCTCCAGACGGTCTCGCGACCGTTCGACAAGACCCGCGACGGATTCGTCCTGGGCGAGGGCGCCGGGTCGCTCCTCCTCGAGGATCTCGAGCTGGCCAAGGCCCGCGGCGCGAAGATCTATGCCGAGATCGTCGGATACGGATCGACGAACGACGGATGGGACATGGTCCAGCCCATCGACCGGGGCTCCGGCTCTGCGCGGGCGATGAAGCAGGCCCTCGAGCGGCGGGGAGTCCCGACCGACGAGGTCGACGTGATCAACCCCCACGGGACGTCGACGCCGCTGGGCGACAAGCGCGAGGCCGAGGCGATCTGGACCGTCTTCGGCGATCGCTCCGCGGCGGCGCGGACGTCGCTCGCGATCAGCGGGACGAAGTCGATGACGGGGCACATGATGGGTGCCGCCGGCGCGTTCGAGGCATTCGCGACGGTGATGTCCGTGGCGGAGCAATGCATCCCGCCGACGATCAACTACCGCGACCCCGACCCCGACTGCGACCTCTGGGTCGTGACCGAGGCCACCCCGCATCCGATCCGGTACGCCCTGTCGAACAACATTGGCCTCGGTGGCCATAACGGGGCCGTCATCTTCAAGCGTTACGAAGGCGACTGATCGCAGCTGCCACGAACGCAGTCGGGCTGACTCCATACAATCGTCGGAGCCCGAGACCCTGAGGTCGTCCTTCTTGCCTGAACTCGATCCCGCGCGTCGTGCCGTCGTTACCGGTCTGGGGGCGGTCATGCCGATCGGCAACGACTTCCCGACGTACTGGTCGAACCTCGTCGCCGGGGTCACCGGGACACGGCTGATTCAGAGCTTCGATGCCACCGGATTCGAGGTCCGGATCGCCGCCGAGGTCCTCGATTTCGACCCGGCAGCGGCGATGGATCCGAAGATGGCCCGCCGGATGACCCGCTTCATCCACCTCGCGATGGCGGCGGGCAAGGAGGCCGTCGCCGATTCGGGGATCGACTTCGCGGCGATGACGCAGGACGAGCGCGATCGGGTCGGCGTCGTCGTCAATACCGGCGGCGGCGGCATCGAGGCGATCATCGACGGCACCCACGTCCACGATTCGAAGGGGCCGCGCTTCGTGAGCCCGTTCGCGGTACCGGCCCTGTCCGGCTCGATGGGCGCCGCCCTGCTGTCGATGGAGTACGGGCTGACCGGGCCGGTGATGACCCAGGTCGCCGCGTGCGCCACGTCGGTGATCGCGTTCCACGATGCCCTCCGGCTGATCCGGACCGGCGAGTGCGACGTCGTGATGACCGGGGGATCGGAAGCGCCGATCGTCCCGATGGGCGTGGCCGCGCTTGCCAACATGGGCGCCCTCTCGAGACGGAACGACTCCCCGGAGACCGCGTCACGGCCATTCGACGGCACGCGTGACGGGTTCGTCCTAGGCGAGGGCGCCGGGGTCGTCATCGTCGAGTCGCTGGCTCACGCGCTGGGTCGCGGCGCGACCCCGCTCGCCGAAGTCATCGGCGGGGCGCTGACGGCCGACGCGTTCCACATCAGCGCTCCGGAGCCGTCCGGGCGGGGCCAGGCACGGGCCATGACCGGCGCCCTGCGCAACGCGGGGGTCGCACCCGATGAGATCGATTACATCGTCGCCCACGGCACCTCGACCCAGCTCAACGACGTGACCGAGACGCGGGCGATCAAGACCGCGTACGGGGCGCACGCCCGGAAGGTAGCGATCAGCTCGCCGAAGTC
>Ga0307277_10000057_pt1 | contig 32736 bp, 29 predicted proteins | sample ER_DNA_116_FD_194473 | JGI IMG/M metagenome (GOLD analysis project Ga0307277, IMG submission 194473) | Bulk soil microbial communities from the East River watershed near Crested Butte, Colorado, United States - ER_DNA_116 | ecosystem: Environmental > Terrestrial > Soil > Floodplain | place...
CGACGCCTTGACCGTCACGCAACGCGGGCCTGATCACACCCGCTACACGCCTCCGTCACTACCGCTTCCGCTCCTCAGGCGGCAACGGCTGCTCGATCGTTTGGACGGCACGGCGCGTCACCGGCTGACGCTCGTGCACGCGGCCGCGGGATACGGCAAGACCACCGTCCTCGCCCAGTACGCCGACCTCTTGCGTGCATCGGGCCACCGCACGGCCTGGCTCACGCTGCAGCGAGGCGACGAGGATCCGCTCGTCCTGTTCGCCGATCTGGTCGGTGCCCTGCGGCGCGACACCGCGGAATTTGGCGAGCAGCTCACGTCCTTCCTGGATCGAGGGCGGCGCCTCGAGCGACGTCTGGCGCAGCTCACGCAAGCGCTCGCGGACGAGCTCGAGCCCTTGGGCGAGCTCATCTTCTTCATCGATGACCATCCGAGCGTTCGCGGAGGCGCGTCCCTCGCTGCGTTCGGCAACGAGCTCGTCGATCTGCTCCCGGATAACGCGCACCTTGTCCTCGCCACGCGGCGGACGCCCCAGCTCGGCGGCCTCCCGCGCTGGCGACTGGCCGGATCGGTCCTCGACATCTCCGCGGCCGAGCTTGCGTTCACGCGCGCCGAGGCGGTCGAGCTCCTGCGCGGCGAGTTCGCACTCGATCTCCCCGAGCACGCGATCGACGCGATGTACTCGCGCACCGGCGGCTGGCCGGCGGGGCTCCGCCTGGCGGCGGCGTTCGTCACCGAGCGGGGCTGGCAACAGCTTGGAGAGTTTCAGGGCGGCGGCGCCGAGCTCTACGCGTACTTCAATAGCGAGGTCCTCCGGCGCGGCACGCGCAAGGATCAGAACACGATCCTCCGCTGGTCGCTGCTCGAGCGGATAGACGACGACGAGGCCGTGAGCGCCGGCGGCGCGCCGCGCGAGCTCTTGGCATCGCTCGAGCAGGCCGGCCTCGTCACGCGCGAGGGTCCGGACGGCGGCCATCGTTTCCAACCGCTCTTCGCCGAATTCCTGCGCTCGCGAGCGCGAGAGCTACTCCCGGCCGCCGAGATCGTCGATCTGCACCGCGGGCACGCCGAACGCGCCGCGGCGCGCGGCGACGTCGACCGTGCGATCTATCACTTCCAGCAGGCCGGAGACCATCGACGCGCAGCGCAACTCGTCCGCGACCACGGCGAGCGGGCGCTTCAAGGGAGCGAGGTGGCGACCCTTCAGCGCTGGCTCGATGGATTCCCGCCAGGCGCGGAACGCAGGCTGCCCTGGGTCATCCTCCTGCGCGGGCTCCTCCACCGCGTGCGCGGCGACTACGAACGCGCGCTCGCGAACTATCGCGACGCGGCGGGAGAGCTGCGGCGCGGCGGGGACATCGACGGGCTCGCGCGCGCGCTCACGTGGTCGGCGCAGGCCCTCCGTTATCTCCGCCGCCCACGCGAGGCGCTCGAGCAGGCGCATGAGGCGCTCGGACTGGTCGGCGACGGCGCATCGTCGCAAAGCGCGTGGCTCTGGCACGTGATCGGCGGATCTCACGCCGATCTCGGCGAAATCGAGGAAGCCGCCCGGGCGCATCTCAAGGCCGAGGCGATCTTCGCTCTCCTCACCGATCGCTTGGGCGAGCTGGCCGAAGCGCTCGCGCTGGCTCAACTGCACCATCTTCTCGGCGAGTTCGACGCGGCGCAGCGCACCTACCTGCGCGCGCTCGCGCTGCAGCAGAAGAGTGCCGACGTGACCGCGCTCTGCTGGGCAGAAGGCGGACTCGTCGACGTGCGCACGCGTCGAGGCGACACGGCGGAGGCGCTCGACACGCTGCGCCAGACGCTCGAAATCGCGAGCGCAAACGATCTCCGTCTCACACAAGCGGCGATGTGCTCGACCCTCATGACGGTCCACGCGCTCATGGGCGAGCGAGGCGCGGTCGAAGAGGTCTACCGCGCGGGAGTCGAGCTCTGCCGCGAGCAGGGCGACGACCATGTGATCGCGGAGCTCCACGCGACGGCCGCGGAGCTACGCGCGTTGCGCGGCGATGCCGATTCGGCGAACGACGCGTTGCGGGCCGCCGAGGCCCTGGCCGGGTCGTCTCCGGGCCCGGTCCCCGCCATCCGGGCGGCGATCGCGCGTGGCGCGGTTGCCGAAGCCCAGGGCGATCGCGAAGGCGCTCTTCGCGCGTATCGCGAGGCGCGGGTCTCGGCCCACGCCATCCGCGCGCGATATTTCGAAGCGAAGGCGATCCTGCTCTCGGTGCCGATGGAGGAAGATCTGGCGACGACCCGAGGGGCACTTCGCGCGGTCGCGGCGGAGCGCTATCGGGACTTCCTGCTGCTGCGTCCCGCGCTTGCTGACGCACTGCGGCAGCGGGTCGGAGACCTCGAGCTGAACCCCGACGACATGCGCATCCTCGCGACGCTCCTGCAGCCGGCCGCACCGACGCCCGAGCACGCGATCTCCTCATCGGTCGCCGAGAGCATCCAGGCGTTCGTGCTCGGTCCGTTTGAGCTCCGTGCGGGCGGTACCCGGATCAGCGATCGCGGATGGCGTACGAGCAAGGCGAAGGAGCTCTTCGCGCTGCTGTTGCTCGATCGACAGCGCGCGGTCGCTCGAGATGAGCTCGTCGCCCAACTGTGGCCGGAGACCGATCCGGCGTCGGCGCTGTCCAACTTTCACTTCACGCTTCACGCGCTTCGAAAAGCGCTCGCGTCCGCGGGCGCATCCGAGGCCACGAGCGTCGTGCGGACCGACACGGGATACCGGCTCGCTCTTCCGATCTCGATCCACGTCGACCTCGAGGTGTTCCGGCGCTCGCTACGCCGCGGTCGCGAAGCGCAGGAGGCCGGACGATCGCGCGAGGCGATCCAGTACCTGCGTGCCGCGGTCGCTGTGCACCGCGGAGAATTCCTCGCGGATCTGACCGCGCCGTGGATCGATCGGCAACGCGAAGAGACGGACCGACAACTCGTCGTGGCGGCGAAGGAGCTCGCAACGCTCGAGCTCGAATGGAAGGAACCGAAGGCCGCGGTGCGCCCGCTCGAGAAGCTCCTCGAGCTCGAGCCCTACGACGAGGAGGCGCATCGCCTCCTAATGCGGGCGCATCACGAATCGGGCGATCACGCGCTTGCGGTCCGTCACTACCAGGCGCTCGAGGCGATGCTGCATCGCGATCTCGGCGCGGAGCCCGAGCCCGCGACGCGAGAGCTCTACCAGCGCATCCGGCGCGCCGGCTAATACACCTGCACTAGCTCGTATCACCCGCGTTCATCGCCGCTTCATGCATGTGATGGAGAACGCGCGATCGGACGTGTCGCCTTCGTGTCGACCGCGGCTTGTGTGCCTCCCAGGCCATTGCGCGGTCGCTTGCTGCAGCGAACATCACCCGCACAGGGGATGACCTTCCCCTGGGTGGGGCGGTACTAATCGGGCTGGGAGTAACGGGGGAAATGACGGGGCAGATGGGTGATTCCGCGAGGCGCCTTTTGGCGGCCTTCTTTGCGCTCGCACTCCTCTTTACAGCGCTTCCGGGGACAAGCTGGACCGCTCCGGTCGATCCGGGCCTTGCCGCAGGCGACTACGCCCTCGTCCAGGTCGCGCACGGGACCGCAGAGGCCGTAGCCGCGAAGGCGACGGCCGCAGGAGCGACGGATGTCGCAGCGCTCGACACGATCGACATCGTCACCGCCCGTATCTCCGCCGACTCCCTCCGTTCCCTTCAAAGCGACTCGCGAGTGTCCTTCATCGCCACCGATGCCGTCATCACGGCGTCAGCCCGAAGGGAGCGCTACGAGCGATCGAATGGGCGCCCGAGCCCAGGCGTTTCCGTCGTCGACGCTGATCAGGCCTGGGTCCACGCGACCGGCCGCGACGTCACCGTCGCGCTCATGGATACCGGCATCGCAGAGCATCCCGACCTCGCGGGCTCCGTCATCGCACGCGTGGACTTCGTGAACGATGGGGCGACCCTTCTCGATCCGTCAGGGCACGGCACCTTCGTCGCCGGTCTCGTCGCCGCGCACGGCGAAACGTTCAAGGGAGTCGCACCCGACGCGAAGCTCGTTTCTCTCCGCGTGCTCGATCAGAACGGCATGGGGACGATGCACTCGGTCCTCGCTGCCTTCGACTGGCTCCTTCACAACCGGTCGACGATGCGCATCAAGGTGCTGAACCTGTCGTTCGGAGCGCCGCAGCGTTCGAGCTACCACCGCGAGCTGCTTGCCGGCGTCGTCGAGTCGGCGTGGTTCGCGGGCATCACCGTCGTCGCCGCCGCCGGCAACGACGGCCCCACCGCAGGCACCGTTTCGATGCCGGGTGCGGATCCGTTCGTCATCACGGTCGGCTCGTTCGCCGATCAGGGAACCGTCGCGACCAACGACGACCGCGAGTCAGCCTTCAGCAGCCGGGGCCCGACGCGCGACGGATTCGCGAAGCCCGATGTTCTCGCGCCGGGCGAGCACATCGTCTCGCTCCGCGTGCCGGGAACGGCGCTGGACCTCGACCAGGCAGGTGGCGGGCGTAGTGAGGTCGCCGCGGGACCGTACGCGAAGCTGACTGGCACGTCCGCGTCGACGGCGATCGCGGCCGGTGGAGCGGCGCTCGTGTTGGAGACGCACCGCAGTTACAGCCCGACGCAGGTGAAGGGCGCATTGATCGCGAGCGGGCGACACGTCGTCGGCACGAGGACACCGGGCCTGGACGTCGATGACGCGCTGACCGTCCGGCCGGCGCGCGTGAACGCAGGTCTGCTGCCGTCGCGCGTGCTCCTGCGGCTTCTCGCGGCCAACGGGAACGTGTTCGGTCCTGGCATCGCGTGGGACGGCATCTCGTGGGAGGGCATTTCTTGGGAGTCCGTGAGTTGGGAGGGCGTGGCATGGGAGGCCGTGTCATGGGAGGGCGTGACGTGGGACGGAGTGACGTGGGACAGCGTGACGTGGGAGCTGCGTTGATGAAAGGCAGGATCGATCTCTACGTCACCTCCATTACGTTCGCGGGCTTCATCGCGCTCGTGGCCGCAACGACCACGATGCGGGTGGACCTGCTCGATCCGATCATGCTGGCGGTCCTCGTCGGTCTCGCGTGTCTCGCCCAGCGCGTCCCGGTGTTCCTCTTCCGCTCGAGCGCGATCTCGGTCTCCTTCGCGGCGGTCATCGCCGCGTACGTTCTGTACGGCACCGGCGCCGCGGTCTGGATCAGCCTCGCCCAGGCGCTCGTGAACTCCGTGACGCCACGACGCAAGCCGCTTCGCAAGGTCGCGTTCAACTTCGGGTCGTTCGCGCTCTCGGCGTTCGCCGCCGGCGAGCTCTACCGCCTCACGGGCGGCATGACCCCGCCGGGCGCGATCGCGCCGACCCTCGTGTCGGTCGGCCTCTCCGCAGCCGCGTACTTCCTCGTGAACACATCGCTCACCGCGGTCGCGATCGCGATGTCCGAAGCACAGAACGTCGTCTCCGTGTGGCGCACCAACTACAGCTGGATGCCCGTGAACTTCGGCGCCACCGCTGTGCAGGGTGCGGCACTCGCCCTCGCGTACCAGGCGATCGGACTGTTCGGGGTCTTCGTCTTCACGGTCCCGCTCGGCGTGGCGTGGTTCTCCTTCCGCCTGTACATGGCGAAGTCGACCGAGGTACGCCAGCGGAACGAGGAGCTGAGCACGGTCAACGAGCTCCTGCGTCAGACGAACGATCGGCTCGAGCAGTCGCACGTTTCGGTGATCGGTGCGCTCATCGGCGCTCTCGAGGCCAAGGAGTCGCACCTCTCCGGTCACGCCGCGACGACCATGCACTACTCGGTCGAGGTTGGCCGCAAGCTCGGCCTCGGCACGGAGGAGATCGCGGCCATCAAGCTGGGCGCGCTCTTCCACGACGTCGGCAAGATCGGCGTTCCTGAGGCACTTCTCTCGAAGCCGGCCGAGCTCACCGACGAAGAGTGGGTCGAGATGCGGGCACACCCGACGATCGGCGCGAGCCTCCTCGGGAACGTGCCGATGCTCGAACGGATCCGTCCGCTCGTCCTCGCGCACCACGAGAACTTCGACGGCACCGGCTACCCGCACGGTCTCAAGGGCAACGAGATCCCGCTTGCCGCGCAGATCATCTCCGTCGCCGACGCGTACGACGCGATGACGAGCGCGCGGCCCTACCGCCTCGCGCTCCGGCCGAAGCACGCGCTCCGCGAGCTCCGTGCGAACGCCGGGACGCAGTTCAACCCGGTCGTCGTCGAGGCGTTCATCCAGGTGTGCATCGAGGAGCGCCGCCGGATGGCGCGGGCGAAGGAAACGATCCACACACACCAGCACGAGCACATGTACCAGCAGGCGCTCGAGGCCGTGAAGGTCGCGAGCTAACGGGAGGGGCGAACAATGCGAAAGCTGAAGACGATCCTGGTCGCGTCGATGGTGGCTGCGTCGCTCTACGCCGCGGCCGGCACCGCCTGGGCTCGAAGCGAATCAGTCCATCGCGGCACAGCGTGGACGGATGCCGACGACGCGACCGTGTTGGACGGGCCGATCGGGGTGAGCTGGGAGCTTCCTTTCGCGTTCTAGACGCCGGCGAACTCGGGCAGCGCGAAGAGATCTTCGAGCGAACCGACCACCCGGTCGGGGACCGCGTCGCCTGACGCTTTTCCCAGCGCGTCCCGCTCCGTGAGACCTGTCGTGATGAGCACGCCGACCGCGCCGACACGGTGCGCCGCCACCATGTCGTAGTCGGTCGAGTCCCCCACGACCACGACGCGGTCGTCCTGCTTCTCCGCCCTCCGGATCGCCTCCTCGAAGAGGAACGGCTCGGGCTTGCCGATACAGAGCGCCTTCTTCCCGGTCGCGACTTCGATCGCCGCGACGATCGTCCCGGCGCCCGGCAGGAGGCGGCCCTCGACGGGGTACGCGCGATCGCGGTTGGAGCAGATGAAATCGGCGCCGGCGAGGATGGCGCGCTGCGCTTCGGCGAGCTTCGCGTAGGTGAGGTGCAGGTCGAGGCCGACGACGACGGTGTCGGATGCGCGAGGCAGGTCGAGCGATACGAGATAGCGCCGCATCGCGCCGGGATCTACGCCGTCGGCGGCCGCATCGGGCGGCGGGTGGAAGCCCGGAAGCGCATCCGCGTCGCGCACGGCGATCCCGACCGCGCGGATCTCTTCCCGCAGACCGTCGGCGCCGATGACGAGGACGTCCTTCGGCCTCGGACTGCGCCGCTCTAAGTAATGTGCGGTGGCGTAGCCGCTCGTGACGATGTGGTCAACATCCCCGCCGAGCCCGAGCTGCTGCAGCAGCCGCAGGTAATCGAGCCGCGTGGCCGTCGAATTGTTCGTTGCGAAGAAGACCTCCCACGTCGCGCGACGCAGACGGTCGAGCGCCTCGCGCGCGTACGGCAAGACCTGCGCGCCGCGATAGAGCACGCCGTCCATATCGAAGATCGCGATCGGCATCAGTGAGGAGAGGCTATCCGCCCGCTGGGATGCTCGCGCTATCGAGGATCTCGTAGCGCGCGACACCGATGATGCGCGAGACGATCACGAGGTCGGCAACGAAGAGCTCGAGCGGCAGTCCCGCTACGTCCGGATCAACAGAGTCGCGGCGAGTCACACGTTGGAGCGTCGTGATGGTGGGTTTTGGCCGGTCGGGGTACAGCGAGGGAAGTCCGCATCGGCGCAGCGCCGCGAGAAGCTCATTCGTATCTTCGTCGAGGACCGTGTCGGGGCCGACCTCGAGCTTCACGATCTCCGGACCTCGGGACTGCGACGGGAGGAAATACAGGCGATCGATGCCGATGGAAGCGGGGCGCAGGCGTCCGAGTGAATCACGGACGCTTCGGATGAGCGCGGCGGCGTCTTCCGTTGCGACGCGATCGACCGTCACGTGGAGCGGCTCGACCCGCTCGCCACCGAGGTCGGCATGCAGCCGATTCACGAACGCCGCACCGGAAGCCGAGAGCGGACCCGACGGAGCGAGCAGGATGCAGATGTCACCGGCCTGAGCCGCGCGCGCGATCAACGCAGCCAGACCCGCGGACCGATCTTCCATACACCGGCCGGATCACCTGAGATCGCGTCCGTGATCCGCCGAATCGTGAAGTCGCTCATCGGTCGCGGCAGAGCGTCGGACGAGAACCATCCGAACTCGGTGATTTCTCTCGGGTCGGCGACGTGCGGCGTGCCGCGCAGGCGAGCCCGGAACACAAAGTGATGCGCGTCGATCTGCGGGTCCCAGTACACGCCCGCAAGGCGCATGGTCTCAAGCTCAACGCCGACTTCTTCGAGCATCTCGCGCCGCGCGGTTTCCTCAGCTGACTCCCCGGGCTCGCCGGCGCCTCCAGGAAGCTCCCAGTTCAGCTCGCCGTAGTTGTGTTTGACCAGCAGCACCCGGCCGGAGTCATCGAGGACGACTGTGGCCGCGCCGAGCATCGCGCGCCCGAGTCTACGGGCCTATTCGCGGACATAGTCGTCCCGCTCGACTCCGTCAAAAGCGGCCGCTTCGCATGCAGCAGCGTTTGAAAACGCCTCCCGCTTCCGCAAGGGCACGGGTCGTTTCGTCCGAGCTTCTCAAAACAGCTCCTTGTCGCCGCGAACCACGCGGACGCCGCGCTTCACGCGCGACTCCGACGGGTAGCCCTTGCGGCGCTTAGAGGTCGGCTCGAAAGGAAGACATTTCGTGATCGCGCACGTCACACCTCCGGTCTGGTCGCGACGATACCCGCCGCGATGCGGCCGCGAATGTGATCTGCGCTAAGGTCGCGGCCGTCCGCTCGTGTCGATCGCGCCGCCGGCGTCCGGTGGCGTCCCGCGGCGGACGCCGCCCTTCGTTCCACGGCTGCGATACGCGCGCCACGCCTTGCCGGTCAGCGAATCGCTGTGACGGTCCTCGACGAACGTGTCGACGCGCGTGAACAGGACGGCGAGCAACGCCGCCGCGATCGCGCGCCACAGCGTGAACACGAGGAGGCGGAGGCATCCGCCCAAGCAGCAGCCCACGCGTTATGCCGTGACGCCGGACTGGACGATTGGTAAGGTGTGCAACGCGCGAGGTACGAGCAAGACGGATGCCCTCGCTGGCCTACCGATGTGCTCATAGGCGATATCGAGGCCCTCTTCGACATCGACGGCCGCGCGCAGTTTCGCGAGGCGCACGATCTCCGGTGCCTCCGATGCGGCCACGATGATCTGACACCACTGGAGCGTGAGCGCCACCATCACCGCGCGTTGTTCGCCGCCCGCGAAATGACGCCGCGCTTCTTCGACGACTTCGGCCGGCGATCCCGCGCGCTCGAGGGCGGCGAGAAACCGCTGCTCACCCGGACCTTCGCCGGCGCCCTCCTCGAGCCGGGCCGGGATGATGATCGCGCCACCTTCGCGAACGACCGGCGTCGGCGCGAATCGCAAATACGTCGCCGCGCGAGAAGCCTGATAGAGATTCACGTCCTTCGGATGTCCGACTCCCGCGATCACGATGTCGTACTGCTTCGGGATTGGCCGGGTGTACAGGGCCGCGGCCTTCGCCACGAGGTCGGCCAGGACCGCATCGGGATCGCCCGCCGCGACCGCGACGACGCGCTCGCGGTCATCGGTCACGACATTCAGGCAGAAGCGCAGTCCCGCGCGCCGCGCGATCTCGCGAACGGTCTCGTGGAACGGATTCCCTTCGATCTTCGCGAGCCGCACTCCGGGGTCCTCGAGGAAGCGCATGCCGTGCGTCGCGGTGATCACCGGCTCGCCGCTGCATCCGATCGCGACCGTCTTCCGGCCGCCCGAGTAGCCGGCGTACTGGTGCGGCTCGACGATTCCGGTCGCGACGACGAGGTCCGCCTCCTTGACGAGTTTTTGAGTGAAGCCGGGCACGTCGTAGGGCGGGATCGTTCCAAGATCGGCCCACACAGCGGGGTCGCGCCCGTTCGAATCGACGACCTGCACGCGGTCCACGACCGAGCCGAGCTTCTCGCGTTTCTCGGCGTCCGTCGTCGCGCGATGGAGACCGATGGCCACCATGACCGTGATCTGCGCGTCGGCGATGCCCCCGGCGTTCAGCTCGTCGAGGAGCGGTGGCACGAGCACGCCGTCCGGCGACGCGCGCGTGAGATCGGTCACGGCGATCAGCGCGCGCGCCTGCGGCGCCGTTTCAACCGCGTGCGCGGCCAGATCCCTGAGGCGTTTGCCTCCGAGGGGTGCCTGAAGGCGACGGACGGTCTCCTGGGCGAGGTCCGCGATCGGCGTGGCCGCGGCCGACTCGACGATGTCGAGGTCGAACCACGGCTGCAGCATGAACTCGAGCTCTTCTTCCCCGTACGGGACGGAGAGGTAACGAGGGCGGTCGGCCACGGCTAGAGACTAGCCGTGCAGCCGACCGATCTGGGCTCGGGCTAGATGATGTTGAGAAGTCGCAGGATCACGAGGATGACGACAATGACGAGGAGGGTGTGGATCGCGTTTCCGCTCAAGAGCGGGGCGCTGATGCGGCCTCGGCCGAAATAGCCGAGGAGCCAGAGAATGACCAGGATGACGATGATCAGCTCGATCAGTCCCAAATGAGCACCTCTTTCGCCGATTGGGTTACCACGGCGGATGCCGTTCGTGCAACCCCGAAGAAGCTCGAGAAGCACGCCGCCCTGGCGCGCTATCTGGGCGCATTGGAAGACTCGGACCTGCAGATCGCGGCGCGGCTTTTCGCCGGGGCACCGTTCCCACGGCGGGACGAGCGTGTCCTATCGGTGGGCTGGAGTGCCCTCTCCGGCGTCCTCCTCGAGCGGTCGGGCAAATCTGGCGGCGACATGGCCGAGTCGTACCAGCGCCACGCCGACCTCGGCGACGTCGCAGCGGACCTGATCGGCGACGGTTCCACCGGCGGGGAGCGGCTCACGCTCGCCGACGTCGCGCAGACGTTCGACGCCATCGCTGCCGCGCGCGGGGTCGCGCCGAAGCGCGACCTGCTGCGCGCGACCCTCGCGCGCGCGACCGCGGACGAGGCGCGCTACCTCGTGAAGATCGTGAGCGGCGAGACGCGCATCGGGCTGCGCGAGGGCCTCCTCGAAGAGGCGATCGCTCGCGCCTTCGATCGCGACCGTGAAGAGGTCGGGCGAGCGAACATGCTCACCGGCGACGTCGGCGAGACCGCGCTCCGTGCGAAGCACGGGACCCTCACCGAGCCGACGCTCGCGCATTTCCTACCGATCGGGATGATGCTCGCCACGCCGGTCCTGCAACTCGCCGAGGTCGAGAAGCGGTTTCCGCCGCCGTACGTCGTCGAGGACAAGTACGACGGGATCCGGGCGCAGGTGCACAAGGCCGGCGACCGAGTCGAGCTCTATTCGCGGACGTTCGATCGCATCACGAATCGCTACCCGGAGCTCGTCGAGCCGCTCCTCGCGATTCCCGGCACGTACGTGATCGACGGCGAGGTGCTCGCGTTCGCCGAAGGTAGGGCGGTGCCGTTCACCGACTTCCAGACGCGGCTCGGCCGAAAGAACGTGGCGGCCGAGCTGCGGACCAAGATGCCGTCGACCCTCGTCGCCTTTGACATCCTCGAGCGCGACGGTCGTGCGCTGCTCGACGAGTCGTTCGACGAGCGCCAGAAGATCCTGCGCTCCCTGCCGATCGTTCCGCCGGTGATCTTTGCGGAGCACCAGCGCGTCGAGTCGTCAGGCGACGCGCTCGTCGCAATCCTCGAGCGTGAGTTCGCGGTGGCGCGGGAGCGCGGCAACGAGGGCCTGATGGTGAAAGATCCGCGGTCGCCGTATCGGCCAGGCCGCCGCGGCATGGAGTGGCTCAAGGTCAAGCGCCCGCTGCGGACGCTTGACGTCGTCGTCACCGCCGTCGAGTGGGGCCACGGGAAGCGCCGCGGTGTGCTCTCCGATTACACGTTCGCGATCCGCGACGGTGAGCGTCTTCTCAACATCGGCAAGGCGTACTCCGGACTCACGGACAAGGAGATCGCGGAGATGACGAAGTACTTTCTCGAACACACCATCCAGGACTACGGACGCGTGCGTACGGTCATCCCGGATACTGTCATCGAGGTCGCCTTCGACCAGATACAGCCGAGCGATCGGCACGAGTCCGGTTACGCCATGCGGTTCCCAAGGATCGCACGGCTAAGGCCCGACAAGCCGGTGAGCGAGATCGATACCTTGGAGACCGTGCGACAGATCGCGGGACGCTGAACAATCGCGGCATGGCCGCGCTCACGTCGTTGGCTCGCCTTGATACCCGCCTCAGCGCTTACATCATCGATGGATTGCTGTTCTTCCCTATCAGCTTCGCGCTCTTTCTTCCGTCTTTCGTTGACCTTGACGTCCTGCGTGCGTGGTTGCTTTGGGCACTCTCATGGCACCTGTACTGGGCTTTCTTCTGGTCGCGTCTTGGTCACGGCCAAACGCTGGGCATGCGGGTCCGCAGGATCCGGGTGGTGCGCGAGGATGGTCGCGATGTGGAGGTGCGGCGTGCGGTCGTGCGCGCAACCGTACTTTTCTTCGGCTCGGTCGTCGCGGTCGTGCCCATCAGCATCCTGCTCAGCCGCGACGGAGTCGGAATTCACGATCGCCTCGCGGGGACACGGGTCATCAGACTCACGACATAGACAACGGCGAGCGGCGGTCCCGAGGAGCACACATTTCGTTTCGACCTCCTCGCCGCGGGGGAGCAATTGAGCAAGAATCCGCGACGGTGGCACCGCTGAGCGAGGCGAAGCAGCTCGAAACGCTGCTCGAGCTCCAGCGCGATCTCGCGCTCGAGGCGAGCATCGAGAAAGTCCTCGGGCGGATCACCGTCGCCGCTACGACCATGCTGGACGCCGAGCGCGCGACTCTCTACGTCGTGGACCAAACCCGAAACGAGATCTGGTCGCGCGCGCTTACCGAGGGCCGCGAGATCCGTCTGCCGCTCGACGGTCGGAGCCTCGCCGCGGAAGTAGCCCGAACGGGCACGGTACTTCGTATAGATGAGCCGTATGCGGATCCGCGGTTTGACCCGAGCGTCGACGCGCGCACCGGCTACCGGACTCGCTCGATCCTCGTCGTCCCGATCGACTCGCGCGACCGCCGGCGCGTCGGCGTCCTGCAGGCCGTGAACCATGCGGATGGCCCGTTCCGTCCGGACGACGAGCGATATGCGGTCTCGCTCGCGACCTCGGCCGGCATCGCGCTCGAATACGTGCAGCTCTCCGCAGACCTCTCCGCCGAGCGCCTCCGCGTCGTGAAGGTGGCCGAGGAGGAACGGCACCGGCTGGCTCGCGATCTCCACGACGGCGTCGCACAAACGCTCGCCAACGCGGCTCTCGGCATCGAGCTCGCGGAGCGTCGGGCCAAGCAAGATGTGCCGGCCGCGATCGCCGACCTGGAACAGCTTCGTGGCCGGCTCCTCGAGTCGCAGAAAGGCCTCCGTGACATCCTGTTCGCCCTGCGACCAGTCGTGCTCGAGGACGGCGGACTCGGCGCCGCCGCTCGAGCCCTCGCCGAGCGCCTCAACGGGCAGAATGGGTCGCACGTCGTCGCTCGGCGCGTCGACGCAGAGCGCCGATTCGGCCCCGAGGTGGAGGCCGGCGCGTTTACCGTAATACGCGAGGCGGCCAACAACGCGATCAAGACGGGCCGCGCGGCCGAGGTCTCGATCGACGTGTACGAGGACGGCGACGCGGTCGTGGCGATGGTCGAAGACAACGGGAAGGGATTCGATGTGGCGAGCACGCTTCAGGGCTATGCGTCACGCGGTAGCCTCGGCCTCTTGCAGATGCGGGAATCCGCGCGGCTGATCGGCGCCCAGCTGTCGCTCGACTCGAGCCCCGGTCAGGGGACGCGCGTTCGTTTGAGGATCCCGGTCGCGTGACCGACGAGTCGTCAGCCGCCGAACGGCGTCGTGTCACTGGGCGGAGGCGTGAAGATGCCGCCCTTGACCAGGCGGCCTTCGCCGAGGCCTTCGTGGCGCTGAGCGACGGGATCATCCTCACCGATGCGGAAGGCGTGGTGATGAGCGCCAATCCCGCGGCGTTCATGATTCTCGGCGAGGACACGCTCGTCGGAAACGTCTTCGAAGAGCTCCTCCTCGTTTCCGGTGCGACGCGCATCCAGGAGACCGACGCCCACCTGGTGCGGCGAGCATGGTTCCCGCGCGAGGAGCGAATGGGCGTCCTCGAGATGATGTCGACCTCGCTCCCCGGTGGGCGCGCCCTCCACACGGTGCGCGATGTCACGGCCCAGGCCGAGCTCCTCCGGCTTAAGGAGGAGTTCCTCATGGAGGTCGCGCACGAGCTCCGTACGCCGATCTCGGGTCTCATCGCCTCGCTCGACCTCGTCGTCGACGACGCGCTCAACATGCCGCGAAACGAGCTCGCCTTACTGGCGGGCGCGCTCCGGCGGAGCGCGCTCCGTCTCGAGCACCTCGTCGAGAACCTCATGGACGCCGGCAGCATCGAGGCGGGCACGTTCCAGGTGCGGGCGCAGACGGCGAGCCTCAAGCACTCGCTCTCGGAGGCGATGGCGTTCATCCACCCGATGCTCGAGTCGAAGGGCCAGGAGCTGGTCAGGGCGTTCGAAGCGGACGCCGACCGGGTCCTCGCGGACGAGCGGCGGACCACGCAGGTTTTCGCGAACCTGATCTCCAACGCGAGCAAGTACGCGCCGGAGGGCACGCGCGTGACCGTCGCCGCCAAGAGCATCGACGGGTACGTCAGGATTACGGTCGCGGATGAGGGGCCCGGCATCCCCCTCGACGAGCAGAACCGCCTCTTCCAGCGTTTCTTCCGCTCCCGCACCGTCCGGGAGCAAGCGGGCGGGCTCGGCCTCGGCCTTTCGATCTGCCGCGCCATCGTCCACGCGCAGGGCGGCGATATCTCGATCGAGAGCACCCCTGGACGGGGAACCTCGGTACACTTCACACTCCCGAAGGCTCGCCACTTGGCTGAGGAGGCAGAGGACTAATAAAGCTTCTAGTCGTTGACGACGACCGCGACCTCGTGGAGCTTCTCGAGTACGCGCTTCGTCGTGAGGGCTACGACGTCTCCCGCGCCTACGACGGAGAGTCCGCGGTCGAGGCCGTCGGACGCGAAAAGCCCGACCTCGTCATCCTCGACATCAACCTGCCCAAGCTCGCCGGTTTCGTCGTGCTGGAGCGGATCCGGCACGTCGACGAGCACGTCGCCGTCCTCCTCCTCTCCGCCCGCCAGGACGAGAGCGACATCCTCCGCGGCCTGCAGCTGGGCGCCGACGACTACATCACCAAGCCCTTCCGGCCGAAGGAGCTCGTCGCCCGCGTGAAGGCGATCCTCCGCCGCTCCGTCCGCACCCGCGGCCGTCCAGCGCCGGCCATCTACAAGACCGGCGATCTCATCCTCGACGAGGCGACCCACCAGGTCCGCGCGGACGGAGTTCCTGTGCACCTCTCGCCGACCGAGTTCAAGCTCCTGCGCCACTTCATGGCGAACCCCGGCCGCGTGCTCACGCAGGAGGAGATCCTCGAGGGCGTGTGGGGCTACGACGCGGACGTCGGCGGAGACCTCGTGAAGCTGAACGTGAGCCGCTTGCGTCGGAAGCTCGGAGCGGACGGCAAACCGCGCGACGTGATCCAGACTGTGCCCGGTGTTGGCTACCTCTTCCGCGGCGCCGAAGGCGGCGTCACCCGCGAGGAGGCGCGACCCCGCTAGCTACTTCGCGCCGTTGCTGGTCGTGAGCCGGCGGCGCGTCGCTTCGAGGTCCGCGGCGTTGCTGAACACGGGATAGACCGCGAAGCCGGTCGCCTTCGAGATCGAGTCCACCGCGGCAGGGTTCGGTTGCGGCAGCGCCACGGTCAGGACGTGGCCCTCCTGCCCGACGACCACCGCGTTCCACTCGGACGCGAGCGCGTGCGGCAGATGACGCTGCAGCTCCGCGGTCGCAAGACGCGCCGGGTCCGCGAGATACGGCGCCGCGGGGAGGCTCATCGCGCGCGAGCGGATCGCGCCGCGCGGTCCCTCGCCGAGCGAGTGCTCCCACACGCGAATGCCGCCACCCGATTGCTTCGCGCGGTACATCGCAGCGTCCGCCGATTCGACGAGCGATGCCGCGTCGCCGGCGGGCCGCGGGAACGTCGCGATCCCGATCGAGAGCTGCAGGCGCTCGCGCGCGGCGACGAGCTCAGGAGGCAGCACGGCCTCGGCCGCCTTCTCGAGAATTCGGGTCGCGACTCTCGTCGCGGCTTCGGTGTCCGCGTCGGGCAGGATGATCGCGAATTCGTCGCCGCCGTACCGCGTCGGCACGTCGTACATGCGGACGGCCTGCTTCACCGCGGCCGCGACCGCCTTGAGAACTTCGTCTCCAACGGCGTGGCCGTACCGATCGTTGTAGAGCTTGAAGCGATCCACATCGAGGATGAGAAGCGCGAGCAGGTGCTCCGCGCGCAACGCGCGGTTCGTCTCGGCCTCGAGTCGACGGTCGAAGTGGCGGCGATTGAAGAGCCACGTGAGTGGATCGGTCTCGGCAAGGCGCTGGAGGGCCTCGCCCTGCTCCTGCATGACGAGCACCTGCCCGATATGCCCAGCAAGGAGCTCGAGCGTCTCAAGGTCGGCGTCGTCGAACGGTTGGCCATCGTGTCGATCGGTCACGCTCAGGACGCCGCGCGAGTCGTCGCCCACGAGGATGGGCACGCTCACGAACGAATCGGAGCGGTACGTGCCCTCACCAGACTGGATCGGCGCGCTCGACACGTGACGCACCAAGAGCGGACGCTTCGACTGTGCGACGAGGCCGACGACGCCCTCACCGGTCTTGACCCGCACACGCCGCATGACGTCGTCGGCGAGTCCGACCGCGCGGGCGATCACAAAGTCGGTGGAGTTGTCCTCGCGCAGGAGGAGAGACGCGCGTTCGCCACGGACAAGTTCAGTGGCGACCTTGAATATGGAGTCGAGCAGGTCTTCTGCTCGTCTCTGAGTGTGACTGTCCACCGAATCCCCCATCCTGCGTCCGCCCGGTCGCGATCGAAAGAGAGCCCGCTTGTCCGCTCGTGTCTTCGGCAGTCTCCTGCTCGGCTGATGCCGCGGCAAGTAACGGCTCGTATCGAGAACCCGTCAAAGATGTCGCAGATGTGCGCCGAATCGTGCTGGGTTTAGGTCTTCTCGACGAGGAGCACCGGCTGTGTCGTGGGTTGGGCCGATCCCGATGCGGGCTCGAGTGTGATCGCAACGCCCTCACCTGCGCCAAGTGGCGCGCTCAGCGACAAGGTGAACACGTCTCCACGCTCGGCGGTGCCCGCCGGGACCGCCACCGGGCCCGACGATCCCGCCTTCAGCACCCAGGCTTCCCAGGCTTTTCCGGTCGGGGGGGCCGGGAGACGCACGATCAGGTATGGCGACCCCTGAGTGGGTATGACGACCGCCGCGCGTGCGTCCGGATTTGCGCCCGTTGGCGCGAGTGCGACCACTCGGCCATCGGCGACGCCGGCGAGGGCCCGCGCGTACGAATCGGCCTGCTGGCGACTCGCGCCGACGACCCCAAGTGCCACCACCAGCAGGATCGCGAGCGCGATCGGCACCGCGGCGGGGACCGGACTGCGGAGGAACTCGATCGCGCGGTCGCTCCAGCTCGTCGCGCTCGGCACGCGCGCGCCGCGGTGGCGGAGCACGATCCGCGTCCGCAGATCGGTCGGCGGGTCAACGTTGACCGCGCCCACCGCGGCGGCCTCGAACAGCGCCTCTTCGAACTGTGCGAGGTCCCGTGCACACGTCGCGCACGTTTCGATGTGCCGGGCGATCACCTCGCGCTCGTCCCTGTCGAGCGCCCCGAGCGCGTAGGCCGGGAGATCTTCGGTGGGATGACGCTCTTGATTCATCGCTCGTCCTCGAGACTCTCGCGAAGCTTGTTCATCGCCAGACGCACGCGGCTCTTCACCGTCCCTAGCGGCGTTCCCGTACGCGCCGCGATCTCGCTCTGCGAGTAGCCGCCCCAGAACGCCAGCGCGAGGACTTCGCGCTGCTCGCGCGGAAGCTGGCCGACGACCGCGCGGACGTGCGCCGCGCGGAGCCGATCGACCACGCGCTCGTCGACCTTCGCGTCTGACAGTAATTCCGCGGCAGCCTCGATGGTCACCTCGCGCTCGAGGCGCTTGCCGCGCGTGCGCCGCCAGTCGATCGCCGCGTTGCGGCAGATGGCAAGGAGCCAGGTGCGCACCGACCCGCGTTCGGCGCGGTATGAGCGCGCTTGGCGCCAGACCGAATGGAACGCATCCTGAGCCACCTCTTCGGCGGCCTCGGGGCCAGGGAGCATCCGATACAGGACCCCAAAGGCCACCCTGCCATAGCGGTCGTAGAGCTCGCCGAGTGCATCGGCGTCGCCACCCGCGATTCGCTCGACGAGTTTCACATCGTCCGCCTTGTCGGGCACTACGACCTCGGGATGCACCGCGGATGACCCACCGGTATCGCGGAGGACTCTAACCGGAGATTCGGAGAGGTTCGATCCGCATGGCCACAGAATTCGCAAACGAATGCGCATCTACATCGTCGGAGGTCCTGGCTCGGGAAAAACCAGCCTCGGTCTCGCACTGAGTCGACGGCTCGGTCTGCCACTCCTTCAGCTCGATGAGATATGGGTCCGGTCGTTCGCCCGAGACGCCAGCGGCCGAGTCGCCGAGGCGACGCACGAATTTCGGAAGAGTCTCGTGGCGGACTGCGTCGCCCGAGACGCGTGGGTCATCGAGGGTGCGGAGCCGCCGTTCCTGGAGGCGTTCGCGGAGATCAGCGACCTGATCGTCTGGTGCGACGTGCCGTTCGCCGTTGCCGCGTCGCGAATGATTCGCCGACATGTCCTGGCGGACCTGCGGCGCAACAACCGTTATCCGGGGTACCGGCGGCTCTACGGGTTCCTGCGCTCGGTCCACCGTCGCTACGGTGCGAAGCCTCACCTTGCGGATGGGCCCTGGACAAAGTGGACGCGAGCTCAGGTCGCCGATGGTGCTCGCCGTCATCAGGAAAAGATCGTCAGGGTCGGAACTGGATCCCCTCAGCAGAATCTAGCGACGATCCTTGAGCGGATCGGCTCGTGATTATTGCCACTCACGCGCGGCGATCTTCGCGAAGAGCCTGAGGGCGTCGAGACGCTGCGCCGTCACTGAGATCACGCCGTCCACGGTCTGAAGCGTCCCACCGACAACGACCGCTGCGTCGCTGTCGAGTACTCGTTTGTAGAGTCTGTAGGTCGCGGGGCGAATGATGATGTTCGAGATCCCGGTCTCGTCCTCGAGCGAAAGGAAGACGTGGCCCTTCGCCGTCTCGGGATGCTGCTTCACGACGACGGCCCCTGCGATGAGCACGTAGCTTCCATGACGACGGCTCTCGAGATCGCACGCGCGGAGCACGCCACGTCGCGCGAGCTCCTCACGGTAGAAGCTCATGATTTGCGGCCCGGTCGGAATACCGGTGATGCGGTAATCGAGCGCGGTCCGCTCTTGCTCGCTGACCGGCGGAAGCGCCGGCGCCGCGGTGGTGGGCAGCGAAAGCGCTCGCCGTACGAACGACGGTGACGTGCGGTGCGCGTCGCGGGCGCGCCAGAGCAACGCGCGCCGCGGCTCGCCAAACGAGTCGAACGCCCCGACGAGCGCGAGATTGCGGAGTGCTTCCTCCTTCAAGCCGACGCGTGTCGCGAACTCATCGAATGACTTGAAATCCCCTCCGAGTTCGCGCTCCTTAACAACAGCCTGAGCTTCCACTTCGCCGAGCCCTTTGACAGAGCCGAATCCGATGCGAACGTCATGGTCGCGGCACTTCCGATGAGCAGCGATCGTTCGCGATGAGTCCGCTGGATGCGAAGCGGAGGAGGCGGCGCCGAGGGCCCCCGCGCGGTGGGGCACCGGCCGGAGGCCGGGGGGTCCGCCGCCGCGTAAAGAGGGTTTCGGCGCCGCCTCCCCAGTGGCAGCGGCCTCGACGACAGCTTTTGCGAACGATCGGTTCACATCGACGGGAAGGATCGCGACGCCATGACGTTTCGCATCTCCAGCGATGACAGCGGGCGAGTAGAAGCCCATGGGCTGGTTGTTCAAGAGACCGACGTAGAACTCGGCGGGGTAGTAGAGCTTCAGATGAGCGGTGTGATACGCGGTGAGCGCGAACGCGGCTGCGTGACTCTTACAGAATCCGAACTCCGCGAACGCGGCGATCTGGCGGAAGATCTCGTTCGCGGTCACGTCGTCGACGCCCTTCTCGCGCGCGCCGCTCACGAATGGCCCGCGCAGCTTCTCCATGTCGGCCGAGCTCCGCGCCCGGCTCATCGCGCGACGCAGCATGTCGGCCGCCGACGGCGAGAACCCCGCGGCGGCGATCGCGACGCGAAGGATCTGCTCCTGGAAGAGGATCACGCCGAGTGTCTCTTTGAGGATCGGCTCGAGCAAGGGATGCGCGTACTGCACCGGCTCGCGGCCCTGTCTACGCCTGATGTACGGGTTGACCATATTTCCCTGCAGCGGGCCGGGGCGGATGATCGCGACCTCGACGACGATGTCCGCGAAGTTCCGCGGCCGCACGCGCGGCAGCGCCTGCGCCTGCGCGCGGCTTTCCACCTGGAAGAGCCCGATCGTGTCGACCTCGCAGATGAGGTCGTAGACCGCGGGATCGTCGAGCGGCAGCGAGCCGAGCTCGAGCAGCTCGCCGTGGCGCGCCTCGATATCGGCGACCGCGTCCTTCACCAGCGAGAGGGTTCGGAGGCCGAGCAGGTCCATCTTCACAAGGCCGAGGTCCTCGACGTCCCGCTTGTCGAACTGGACGACGTTGCGGTCGGGCATGGTCGCGCGCTCGATCGGCACCGTGTCCACGAGCGGTAGCGCGGTGATGAGCATCCCGCCGTTGTGGATCGAAAGGTGTCGCGGGAAATCGGCGATCGCGAGCGTCAGCTCGCGGAAGAGCGGGAAGCGCGCACGCTCCTTCTCGTCGAAGATCTCGAGGAGGTCCGCGACGGTGTCGGGCATGGCGCGCGGCTCCTCCCAGCCGTGCTCCGACGCGCGGTCGGTGTGGTGGTAGGCGGGGTGCTGCGCCGACGTCGGTATGCCGCGCGGGTCGACGTGGTACTGGTCGATCGACTTCGCCATCCGGTCGATCGTCTCCGCCCTGAACCCGAGCGCCTTCGCGACCTCGCGCGAAGCAGATCGCGCGCGGTACGTGACCACGTTGCAGACCATCGCGGCGTAGCGCTCGCCGTACTTCTTGTAGACGTACTGGATGACCTCCTCGCGATCGTTCGTCGCGATGTCGAGGTCGATGTCCGGCATCGTGCGTGAGTCCTCGGTGAGGAAGCGCTCGAAGAGGAGGTCGTGCTCGATGGGGTCGACCTTCGTGATGTCGAGGACGTACGCGACGATCGAATCCGCGGCCGATCCCCTGCCCTGCGCGGGGATCCGATGCTCCTTGCAGAAGCGAACGATGTCCCAGTTGATGAGGAAGAACTCCGCGAGGCCGCAGCGGTCGATGACGTCCAGCTCGTGGGCCAGCTGCTTCGCGACGTCGCGCGTGATCCGCGGGTACTTGATCTTCGCGCCCTCGCCGCAGAGCGCGTAGAGGAAGGAGAACGCGGTGTGGCCCTCGGGCACCGGGAATCCCGGAAGACGGTCCTTTCCGACGAACGAGGCTTCCGCGCGCGGCGTGTTCGTGTCGTACAGGAGGTCGAGCACGCAGGCGTCGGCGATCTCGCGCGCATTGCGGAACGCGTCATCGAAGCGGCCGAGCCGCTCGCGGAGCATGGCTTCGCCCTTGAGCCAGTACTCGCCGTTCGGCTTGAGACGGTTCCCGGCCTCGTCGAGCGTGACCCCCAGGTCGATGCAGCGAAGCACGTCGTGGAGACGACGGCCTTCGGGACGCGCGTAGTGGACGTTGTTCGTGACGACGCACCCGAAGCCCATCTCCCCAGCGAGCGAGGCGAGCGTGTCGCAGAGCACGGGCGCGTCCGGGTCGAGATGGTCCGAGAGTTCGACGTAGAGGCGCTCGCCGAACACAGAGCCGAGCCGTGCGAGGGCCTCGCGCGCCGCGTCGAGATCGCCCGCGCGGACCGCCTTCGGAACTGCGCCGTGGGCGCAGCCGGTGAGCGCGAAGATGCCCGCGGCGTTATCGGTGAGAAGCTCGAACGTCGCCTTTGGCTTCGTCTTCTCGCCGGCGAGCTGGGCCGCCGAGATCGTCCGGCAGAGGCTCGTCCAGCCCTGACGGTCGCGCGCGATGAGGACGATGTGTCCCATGCCCTGCAGGTGGAGCTCCGCGCCGAAGATCGGACGGAGCCCGCGCTCTTTCGCGGCGTTGGCGAACCGCACAGCCCCGTACAGGCCATGCGTGTCGGTGAGCGCGAGGGCGTCGAGGCCCTGCTCGACCGCGGCGTCGGCGAGTTCGTCGACGTCCGAGGCGCCGTCGAGGAACGAGTAGTTCGAGTGCGTATGAAGCTCGACCCAGCCGGCCATGTGCGGGCTCCCCACCGCTCCCTGGCCGAGAGCGTATTAGAACGTCTGTTCTAGACTAGCTGAGCCCGGTTATGGAATCGGCTGCTTCGCGGGACCAAGCAACGCGAGCGCGGTGATGTTGCCGCCGGAGGCGGACGCGAAGGCGCCGTCGCTGATGCGATATGCGCGGAGCGTGCCCCCGGGGGCGTACTCGACACCGACGATCCAGTCGAGATCTCGGACGACGAGGTATGGCGAGAACCGTCCGCGGTCCGCGCGCACGACAGCGCCCGCGCGGTAGATGACCACCGAGCCCTCGAAGATGTTGGTCCTCGAGTCGGGCCTGAACGCGACGATCCGTCCATCCTCGAGCATCGCGATCGCCCGCTCGTTCGAGACCGACGACGGCGTCAGTCGCTGCGCTTGCTGCTGGTATCCACTCATGACGGCGGTGCAGCATCCCGCGTTGAACGAAGTCTCCTCCGTCTCGAACAGATCACGCCCTTTGCCGCCGTCAATCAAGCGATGCCGCGAGATCCGGCTTAGCGTCGTCCCGCGGAGGGCCCACGTCCCGACCTCATCCGCGGGCCGCACGAAGCTGTCCATGTTCATCCCGCGCCAGACGGTGACGCCCTCGTTAGTCGATCGAAGATCGCGCCCGACTCCATATCGCTCGTCGATCTGCGTGGTCGCGCCGGTGCGCAGGTCCCGTTGCATGAGCTTCGTCTTACAAATGGGCGCCGGCGGTTCACACGCGCCGATCGCTGTGTACACGATGGAGTCGCCGAGGGCCGTCCACGTAGCCTCGAGTGTTTCGACGCCGGGGATCACAGACACCGAAGCGGCGTCCGCATCGAAGATTGCGAGCTTCGACGTCGCGTCGCGGCAGACGACCAGCACCTTTCGGCCGTAGCTGGCGAGACTCCCAACCAGGCCGTCACACGCGCGGACCGGAGCGCCCGCCGGCTTTCCGTTCAGAAGTTGCGGGTAGAGAAGGCCATCGTTCGTCCCGACAACAAAGGAGAGCTTGTCGGGGAATGCGACCGTCGTCGGCGTGGTGGTCGGCGACGGCATCGGGGAGGCCGAAAGCATCGGTGTCGGCGTTGAAGACGCGCCAAGCCCGCTCGAGGCGACATGGTCACCGCATGCAGTCAGGAGTAGCGCGACCGCGATGAGCGCGCGGAACATGCCGAGATGCTGCCACCGGGTCGCCCCGCGCACATCCGAGTTGGATGGCGGGAACTGCTACGTGAACGAGCCCGCTTTAGCGAGGCCGACGGCTGTTGGCACGCTTCGCCGAGAGCGCGTGGGCTGATCCGACGAAGAGAGCAACGTCGTCCTCGTCCTTCGCAGGAGCGGATCGAGCGGATTCGACAGCCGCCATCCCGAGCGCCGCGACGAGAACGACAAGCATCTTGAAAACTCCCATGCCGGGTAGGAAACAGGCTCGCGGGCCTCATGGGTCTCCCCCACTCGAGCGATCTCCGTCTCTAGTGCGACGCAAGCGTCGCTCGGGTGCCGCCTATCGGAGGGTGGCGCTCGCCGTTGCCTCGGTGGAGCTCGAGACGCCATCCGACGCTGTGACAAGTACGGTGACAACGTCGCCCTTGTCTCCGTTGCCTTTGACCTTCATGTCGAAGCGGTCGGTCGCCGCACCGGTCGTCGTCGTTTGCTTGAGCACACCGTTCACGTGCCAGCTGTACGTGTAGGTGACAGGGTCGCCGTCCACGTCCGTGCCCACGGCGGTCGCGACGAGGGTGTCGTTCTTCTTCGGCGATGAGTCGCTCAGCGACACCGTCACCGAAGGGGGGCTGTTCTCGGTGCCAACAACAAAGACGCTCGCGTTCGCGGTCGCGCTGAGCTGCCCATCGCTCGCCGTGACGCGCACGGTGATCGTGTCGCCGGCGTCCCCGTTCCCGGGCACGTTGAGGTCAAGCGTGGCTCCAGTCGCTCCGTCGATCGGATCGCCATTGCGGAACCACTCGTACGAGAGCGTGGTCGGGTCGGGTGCGCCCATCCCGCGAAGATCCGGATCGGTCGCCGTCGCGTCGACGCGCAGCGTGTCGCTCGTCGTCGGAGACGACGGGCTGAGAGCGATGCTCTGGAACACCGGCGCGTGGTTGTTGGGGTCGAGCGTGTGGAGACTGCTGTTGGTCCCCTGTCGGCGGTTGTAGTCGCCGACGTACAGCCGGCCGTCGGTGTGGAGAAGCGGCAGGCTCGGCGCGAAAGTGTCCAGCGGGATGGTGTCAGTGATCGCGAAGGTGGCGCCGTCGAGGCCGTACACACGACCGGCCGTGTCGGACCTCGTCATGCTGACGTAGATCCGGTTCGTCTCGGGCGCGAGCGCGATGCCCATCGGGAAGCCGCTCAGCGCGGTGGTGTGAATAACCTGCAGCGTGTCCGGATCGATGACGTAGAACGCCGACGCGGCGCCGCCGGTTATGTCAGAGCCCGCCGCGAAGACCAGGTGACTGGCCGGGTCGACCACGAGGCCGGACCGGACCGCGCTTCCGAGCTCGACCGTTGGAGGCGTCGCCGCCGTGAGGACGTCGTGGTCGTCGTAGTCGTACACGAAGAGCCCCGGCGCGCTTTCGCTGGCGTCCGCGAGATACACACGCTTCAGCGCAGGATCGACCGCGACGCCGAACCAGCCGCCGGGGGCAGGTGCGGCGAGCGGCGTGCCCACGGGCGTGTTCGTCGTCGTGTCGATGATGTTCAGCTCGCGTCCACCCGCGAAGAGGCGGTGGGCGGCCGCGTCCAGGGCGAGACCGAGTCCGCCGACGCCGGGGAGGCTCCTCACCGTCGCGCCGTTATCGAGCTCGAACACATCGACCGAGACGGCACTGCCGTCTGGCGCGGCGTTCGAGGAGTACAGACGGCGACCGGAAGTGTCGGCGAGGACGACGGACACGGTGAGGCTCGTGAGGAGGCTTCCGATCGAATCCGTGGCCGGGTCTACGACCGAGATTCGACCCGTGCCGTCCAGCATGGTCGTCTCGCTGTTCGCGACGTACACCTTTCCGGTCGATCGGTCGAAAGCCAGTCCGAGCGGCGCCGCGCCAACAGGCCAGGTCGACGACAGCAAGATGGCGGCACGGCTCGTCGGCGCTCCCACGAGCGTGAACGCGAGCATTCCCACCACAGCCAGCCCTACGACCCGACGCATGTTCCGCGGAAGGCTCGCTTGACCGGCCGCTCAAGGCAATTGACCGGTAGTCCTGGGACTTTCAGCTAATCCATGACGCGCTGCAGCCACCAGGCACCCGAGCGCCTGTCTCCATAGACATCGCACACCAGACCGTCCGCTGTTCGCAGGGTCACGTAATCGCGTGAAACGCTGTCCTTCCACCAGTCCGCTTCGACGCGCCACCGACGCATCTGTTCGACGACGGTGTGGCGATGGCCCGCGACGATCAATGCGACGAGCTCGCCTTCGTCCCACACGAGCTTCGCGGCGAGCGGTTCGGCAAAGAGCCTCATGCGATCACCTCCACCCATTCGGTCGCGCGCTCGGGCAGGCGCGCGGCTTCATCCGCGACTTTCGCGCGAAGGACCGCACCCTTCCCGAGCTTCGCGCGCAGAAAACGTGCGGTCGCGATCGCTTCCTCTCTACGCGCGCCGTCGGGGGCGAAGAGTCCGATCTGCCGGCCGCGAGCGGCTTCGACTTCGGGGACGTCGAGCGCGCAGCCGGTCACCAGGCCGAGCTCGGCGCGTTCCTCGAGCGCCCAGCGGAGCGAGCGCAAGAGCGCGGCAGCTTCGCGCGTCGGCGGAAGCACCGTGCGCTCGATGCGCAGCGGACCCGCATCTTCGCGATCGAGGCGCAGCTCGAGGCGGAGCGCGGCGAAGCCGTCACGCGCGAGCGCCGCGGAGATCTCGTCGACGACGACTTTCAGCGCGAAGACGAGCTGCTCGCGCGAGCCGATCGCGTCGTCCCACGCGCGGCGCGCACGGATCCGGCGCGGCGGTGCCGACGCGCGGACCATGTCGCCGTACTCGCCGCGCGCGAGCGCGTGCGCGCGAGCCACGGCGCTGCCAAAACGATCGAAGACCGACCCGCGTGGCAGATCCGCGAACTCGCCGACGGTCCGCAAGCCGAGGAGATGCAGCTCCTCGTACACCTTCGCGTCGACCGGCAGCACATCGAGCGGCAACGGCGCGAGGAACGCGCGACCATCGTCGACCGAACGCACCTCGCCCGGCGGCGTTCGCTCCGCAACGACTCGTGCGACGAACGGAGTCGGCGCGATCCCCGCCGACGCGCGAGCGCCGACCCGCGCGCAGCGCGCCAACACCTTCCGCGCGACACGAGCAGGCGCGCCGAGGAGCTCTTCCGTGCCGGCGAGATCGCAGGCGAACGCGCCCGGATCCAGCACGGCGATGCGCGGGAGAGCGGCATGGAGCATCGCGAGCAGCCGCCCATGTAGCTCCGGCGCGTCGCTCGCGACGATCGCGAGCGTGACCGGATCTCTCATCCCGCGACCGTGGCGAGATCGGCGCGCGTGCCGAGGTCGGCGAGCGCACCGTCGAGCGACGTGACCGAGAAGAGCGCGCGCTCGCTCGTGTGCGCGCGCCCGACCGCGAACGACCACCCGACGGTGCGATCGAACCGGCGCTCCCACGCGACGCGCTCGACGACGAACGTCGGGATCGCGACGCGTCGTCCACGTTCGCCCGCCACGACGAGAAGCGCGGCAGGCGATCCGCGGACCGCGGATAGCGCCGGCGCGATCTCATCGACATCTACCCCACCGAACGCAGGGTCGCCGACGTCGACGATGACGAGGCGGAAGCCTTCGCTGCGCAGCGCCGCGGCCGTCGCGAGCGCGAGACCCGCGCCGCGCGCGCGCACCACGACGAGGCGCTCGAGATCGACGTTCGCACGCATTGCGGCACGCGGATCGAACGACGCCGTCGGATCGATCCAGGCAGCCATCCCACCCTGCGCCTGCGCGGAGGCGGTCGCGCGAAGAGCGAGCTGGAGCTTTCCGACGCTCGGCGGACCGATGAACGCGATGGGCTCGCCGGCGACAAGTCCGCCGCCAATGACACGATCCAGTGACGATTTCGTCGCGATGACGAGCTCGCTCCGATGGCGCTCGCTTGTTCGGCCCCGTGCAAGCGCGTGTGCGCCAAAGCGTCCTTCTATGCGCGCGATCGCACCGGCCAGTCCGTTCGCTGCCACATCGCTCCCCTTGACCGTTCGCGAACCGTCCGTTTTAGCCTGCCGCTGGCCACATCCAGGCTGTTAGAACGAATGTTCTAGAGACTACTCGGCTCTTGAAAAGCTGTCAACACGACTGTGAGCGATGTTGCTGGCTGTAATCCTGCACACCCTCGAACCTGATGAATGGCGCCGCACCAGGACGTTGCGCGGACTGTGGAGCCGACGCGTACATACAGCTCGCGGTCGGTGACGCGATGCTCTGCGCACATTGCTATCAGGATCGACTGGGAGTCTCGAAAAAGGCCGCCGGACGCAAAGGTGGAGAGCCGGCGGTTCCGAAGAAAATCTGGATCCAACGCGCGGGCTAAGACGTCGTCGCGGTCCGCGGCCGCGCTGTGGCTACCGCCGCGCGTAGCGCGCTGACCCGGAGCGCCGCGTAGCCCGCGAGCAGCGTCACGATGACGCCCCCGACCAAGAACGCGTTGTTGATCCCGACGAGCGTGCCAACCGACCCCAGGACCATCTGCCCAAGCGGCATGAACCCGATGAAGACCATCGTCTGCACGCTCATCACGCGTCCGCGCAACGCATCGGGTGTCCGGGTCTGCATGAGCGTGTTCGCCATTCCGAGGTAGACCATCACCGCGAGGCTCGTCAGGCCGACGAAGACCAGCGCGCCGACCACCGTGTGCTGCAGTCCAAAGAAGATGAGCAGCGTGCCGTGCGCGAACGCGGCGCCGACAAGGAGCGCGCCCCGATGCTTCCATCCGCCCAGCGAAGCTGTGACGAGGGCACCGACGAGCGCGCCGGCGCCCGACGCGGCGAGGAGCCACGAGAGCTCGACCGCGCCGACGCCGAGAAGCTGCGCCTCGGCTGGCAGGAGCTGGATGTACGGGCGCGTGAAGAGCGCGGTCGCGATGCTCAGTAGGACGACCCAGCGCAACACGGGATCGCCCCGGATGAACGACAGCCCCTCCCGGATCGAATTGAGCAGTGAGAGTCGCCGGCCGTATTCGATGACCGGTTGCGGACGCATCAGGATGAGCGCTATGACGATCGCGAGATACGAGATCGCGTTGATCAGCATGAGACCGCCCACGCCGAAGGGAATGATGAGTGCGCCTCCGACGAGCGGACCGATGAGCGTCGCGCCGTTGAAGGCCGCCGAGTTCAGGCCGATCGCGCTCATGAGCTGCTTGTCGGTCACCAGACGCGGGACCATCGCCTGACGTGTCGGTGCGTCGAACGAGAAGATGATCGAGTTGAGTGCGCTGATGAGAACGATCTCGACGATGTTGATCTGATTGGAGATGGCCAGGTACGCGAGGATCGCGGCGAACACGGCAGCACTCGACTGCGTGACCAGAAGGAGCCGCCGCCGATCGGCACGATCTGCGACGACGCCACCGAAGAGACCGAACGCGATCCCCGGCAACGCGCGCGAGAGACCGACCAGTCCGAGATAGAACGGAGCGAGCTGCGGAACGCCGTCCTTGATCGCGAGCTGGACCACGAGCCAGCCCAGGCCGAACTGCTGCATCCACGTCCCGATGTTCGAGACGACGAGACCGATCCAGAAGAGACGGAAGTCGCGATGCTCGAGCGCCGACCATGCCGAGGTGCGGCCGGGTTCGGCGGCCGCGGCTTCATCGAGCCCTTCGGCTTCTAGTTCGGAGGCAAGCTCATCCGACGCCACTGCGAGAGTGCATGGGAGTCGAACCCACCACGGAACGTACTACGCCCCGTCAACGGTTTTGAAGACCGAGGGACTCACCGGAGCCCCCGCACTCTCATACGAGCTCTCGAAAGAAACTCGACCTGAGTGTATCGACGCGATTGGCCGGATGCCGCTGAACATCTCCTCGCGCCCGCATCAATGGCGTCTGAAAAAGACGAGTGAGTCCCCGTGGCGAGTGCGCACTCACCAATGCCGAACGGAGCGCATCGTTGATCCAACTCTTGACTTCGAAGTCGGGCGAATCCGGGAAGGGTCTCCATGTACCAAGTACGGGAGGCATCTATCCGCCGCTGAACCGTCGCGCGCGTCATCGTCACGAAAGTCTTTCCGACCACAGTCACGAGGACTTCATCTTCAGAGGCGGTCCCTACGCCCGAACGCGTGGGCGTCGCGAGACTGACCACCTCCGGCGATCGCTCGCGTATGAGGCGTGTCACAACGCGCTCGAACAGGTTGCTCTTCGCGGCATCGTCCACGAAGTGCGCATCGTCGAGGCCTCGACGTGCGTGAGTTTGGCCTCGCGCCAGAAAAGCAGTACCGCGAGTAAATCTTCGTCGGGGTCGCGCATAGCGCGGAAGGCTTCCTGCGCGAATATTTGCGTGTCGCGCATAACGTCGCCCGTCAATTTAACCGTCATGTCTTATGGGGTCCGCGAGCCTGACGGCCGCCACTCGTACCCGTCTCCGCGCCCCGTCGATCGGCGGGTCGCTTCTGCGACGAGACTTGTCGAGCGATCACAAGCCTCCGGAACTTGGCTACCAACGTAGGTGCTCTCTTTGAGTTCCAATCCAGAACCCGACCAACCGTGACTTTGGCCGGATCGGCACGCGGGTGCGCCCTGAGATACGACTGCCAAAGGCCCGTCTCGCCCTTGTTTGCAAGGCTCTTGTAGAACCGATAGTTCATGAAGGCCGAGTAAACCTCAGTGCCATCCGCGAGGTCGTCATCAAGGATCAGGTAACTATCGACCACGTCTTTGAAGCGCCAGACCACCTTTTCGCCTTTGAAGTTTCGGTAACTCTCTCCACCACGACGCGTGAGCCTTTCTGCTTTGCGACGCGCAAGCGCCTCTGATGACGCGCGAACGACGACTACACGATCCTCGTACGTTCTCCTCCCCGGAGGGTCGGCGCCGACCTGGCATTCGACAACGAGGCGAACGCCAAACCAATCTCCACCGGCAGCCACGACCCTGACGATAAGTCCGCCCCGACACACAGGATCGAACTCGGTCGTCAGCGGGGATCACGACCGGCACGCCTCCTAGACTCGTCGCGTCTTTAGTCGGATTCGTTTCAGACTCATTGGAGGCGTTGCTTGCCTCTTCTTGGCGACGCTGTTGATTGCGTGCGATCGATGGGAAGGCGTGACGGTGCGAAACGATGGGCCAGAGCCTCTCACTATCGTGCGGTCGTACCCGGGTGCCAGAGAGTTTCCGCTGGCCTCGCCGCTGGAACCGGGCAAGGTGGCGGACGTCGGATTCATCGGCGGACCGCCTGACCCTCGTGTGGAGATCATCGTGAAAGCGTTCGATCCGCGCGGCGCGCTTGTCTATTGCAGAAGATTCGCTCCGCCGGAGCAGCAACCGCCTTCAAGCAAGAGTCCGATCAGCGTCAGGCCAGGTGATCTTCGATGCACGTAGCTGATCGGCGACACGGTTGTCAGCGAAGGACGATGTAAAGGTCGATCGCTGGCGCGCCCGCTTGCGCACCGATGACGAGGATCCCGGCTCCCTCCGCCGGTCCGACGGTGACGGTGGCGGTCTGGTTGATGAAGTTCTCGTTCCCGGCGAGTCGATCGCGAACGTAGGCCGGCAGCCCCTCGGTGATCTTGGCCTTCGCGCCGATGGACCCAGCAGCGGTCACGTTGCTCTGCGTGAACGGAATCCCGACGGACAGGCCGAGGCCGAAGACGGAACCGAACAGGCTCAGCAGGCCACCAACGAGAAAGACGAATATGAACGTCCCGCATCCGGAGAGACACCCACAGCCACCGGGGCCGCGTCTCCACCGACGTTTCGGTTCCGACATGCCGGCATACGATGTCACGGGCGCCCTTTGAACGTTTAGCGGCCCACGTCGTACTTCGATCGATCCCGTTCATGCGTCGAGGCGGCCCGCCGCGCGCAACACCGCCAGCGCGTCGACCGTGACCCACTCGTTCATACGCCTGCTGCTGGTCCCGCCCCAATTCACGTAATCCGCGTTGGCTGTCATCGTCTTTGGACTGACCTTGTAGTAGCGCTTCTCGGCCGGCCAGCCACCGTCGGGCAGTTGTCGCTCCTCTAGAAGATCGAGTGCGTCTCCGCAACGCGCGTCGCGGATCCGTCCGACCTGCATCATCGCTTTCAGGCCGCCCAGAAAGTCGTAGTGCCAATAACGCGGGTAATGCAGAGCGACGAAGTCCGGCGCGATGATCCGAGCATCCGAAGCGCGCTTGTACAGCCGGCGTCGGAGAAAGACCTCCTCGGCCGCGCGGGCCGCCTTGCCCGCAGCGGGGCGCCGGTATTTCCGCGCGTAGATTGCGAGCCCGAGCATCGGGAGGAGCGTCTCCATGAAGGACGACGTGTCCGCTTCCGGATGGCGGTCGCAATTCCAGCCTCCGTCAGGCCACTGCCAGTGGAGGAGACGCTCCGCCAGCGAGTGCACGCGCTCGTCAGCGATCCCGAGCGTCACGAGCGAGTAAAGCGCGTTGCCTTGCTGTGACCCGCAGCGGCGGTAACGGCCCCGCATGAGAGGAACTCCGCGACCGCGGTACGCCTCCGCCTGGGTACGTGCCGTGAATTCATGGAAATAGTCCGGGCTGAGCCACAACTCCAGGACGCGATCGCGGAGAGGATGAAGCGACTCGTCCCCTTCGGGATATCCCAGATCGGCCAGGCTGGCGAGGACCCAGTGAAGCCCCTGCCACTTGTAGTAGACCCGCCGCCTGGTACCCGGCCGCCCGAGCTGATCGCGACGCGAAAGGAGGGCGCGGACGGTGGGCGAGCGCCGGATCTCCTCGCGCAGCGAACGGATGGACTTCGCATCGGGATCCTCGCCAAGGACGTGGACCCGGGTTTTCCACCTGATCGACGGCTCGGGCGAGCGCAGCAGCGCGGAGATCGGAGCCTCGCTCGAGCTACCCATCGGCTCTCACGTTACGAGGTTTCCGACCTCGACCAGCGAACATGAGCACGTGAATACGGCCGGCCTCGCCGGGCGCCTCGTGACCAACCCGCTTCGCGACCGCGCATACGCCGGGCCGCCGCGGCGAGGCACTCGGCCGATCGCTTTTCACCGCACGATGCCCGGATACGAGCCCACCCCGGTGGTCGAGTTGCCGGAGGTGGCTCGCAGGTGCGAGGTCGCCCGGATCACGGTGAAGAACGAGCAAGAACGCCTGAGGCTTCCTTCGTTCAAGGCTCTCGGCAGCTCGTGGGCGCTGCACGAACGCTTAAAGCGACTGAACGGTCTTCCTTCGGAGGCGCTCATTCCCTTTCCCGATCTCCGAAAGCTCGCTGCG
>Ga0307277_10000058_pt1 | contig 32723 bp, 25 predicted proteins | sample ER_DNA_116_FD_194473 | JGI IMG/M metagenome (GOLD analysis project Ga0307277, IMG submission 194473) | Bulk soil microbial communities from the East River watershed near Crested Butte, Colorado, United States - ER_DNA_116 | ecosystem: Environmental > Terrestrial > Soil > Floodplain | place...
GGTGCCCGACTTGTCGAGGAAGGCAGCGATGCCAATGCCCATCAGCACGCCTTTTTCACGCAGCCTCTTCTGCTCGGCGCGCAGCTCCTGGTACTTTGCCAGCGCAACAAGCTTCTCGAGGAGCAGCGGCGGGTTTCCGGAATCGTAGGTGCGGCCGACCGGCGTCTTGTAGGGAAATTGCGAGGGCTGCAGCAGGTTGCGCTTGCGCATCTCGACGACGTCGATGCCGATGTCTCGCGCGCCATTTTCGAGGAGACGTTCGTTGACCCAGGTCGCCTCCGGGCGTCCTGAACCACGATAGGCATCGATCGGCACCGTATTTGTGTAAACACCGCGTACCCGCAGATCGAGTGCCGGAGTCTGATATAGCCCGGTGATCGTCTGCGGATATGAATTGCCGGGAATACTGGGCGCGAAGTTGCTGAGATAGGCGCCGAGCGCGGCTATCGTGTCGACCTTGAGCCCGAGTATCTTGCCGTCCTTGTCGAAAGCCATCTCGGCTTGGGTGACATGGTCACGCGCCTGCGTATCCGAAAGGAGCGCATCCATGCGTGTCGAGGTCCACTTAACCGGGCGTTTCAACTCGCGCGCCATCCACACGACAGTCGAAATCTCGACGCAAAAATTGACCTTTTGGCCAAACCCGCCGCCGACATCCGGAGAGATGACGCGCAACTTGTGTTCGGGGATGAATAGCGCGTATTTGCAGATCCACCGCCGCAGCATATGCGGCACCTGCGTCGTTGCCCACAATGTACATTGATCGGTCTGCGGCGAGTAATCCGCCACATAGCTGCGCGGCTCCAACGGACTTCCCGCAACGCGATTGCTCGTCAGGGTCATTGCGACCGTGTGCGTCGCCTTTGCAAAAGCGGCTGCAGTCGCAGTCTTGTCGCCGCGTATGATCTCGTTGATCTGATTGGTACCGAATTGTTCGTGAACGATGGGAGCCTTGTTATCGAGCGCGCTGCCGGTCTTGGCCACCGCCGGCAACGGCTCATATTCGACCTCGACCGCTTCGAGCGCGTCCAACGCCTGATAGCGCGTTTCAGCCACTACCGCGGCGACAACGTCGCCCACGTGATGCACCTCGCCGGATGCCAGCACCGGACGCAACACCTCGCGCATCGGACGGCCGTCGGTGAACGGCATCGGATGCACGCAGACGAGTTTGCCGAGGCCGGCCTTTGCCCAATCCTCCGCCGTCACAATTCGGAGCACGCCTGAGCACGCAAGCGCCGGCTTGGCATCGATGCGTACGATCTTGGCATGCGCGTGCGGGCTGCGCAGGAATGCAAGGTAAACGCAATTCTGAGGCTTGATATCGTCGACGAAATTGCCGCGACCGGTCAGAAAACGAAAGTCCTCCGGTCGCGGAAGCGGTTGTCCAACATACATTCTTTTTCGTTTCCTTACCTCACGGCAAACTCAGTTGCCGACCACAAGGTCACGCAAGACTATTGCCAACCGCCGTCCCGCTTGCCGAGCTGCTTTAGTGCTTCATTGGCGAGGCTAGGATCGAATGCCTCTTTGTAGTCGACCTGCTTCGACACCAGCTTAGTGTCCAGATAAGCAGCCATGGTGTAATCGTGCAGCTCCTTGCTGACGCCACCGTTCAGACCCCACACCTTGCCATGGTTGAGCATGGCAACGGTCTCCTTGAGAAGGTCCAGTGGCTGGTCGCCCTTGAACTGTTTCGATAAGATGTTCGCAGCTTCATCAGGCTTGTCGACGATGAAACGCGCGCCTTCCATCGTCGCTTTGACGAAGGCAGCCAGCGCCTTGCGCTTCGCTGGATCGTCGAGCTGCTCCTGATTGGTTACGTTGAAGGTATAGCCGAGCGGTCCCTGCAGCACCTCTTGGGCATCGGCAACCGTGACTGAAACGCCTTCCTTTTCCCCTTTCAGCGAAGTCAGAGCGTCGATCAAGGTCCCATCAACCTTGCCGGCTGCCACGGCCTGCAGACGCGCCGAATAGCCGCCGACCGGCACATACCTCGTCTGCGAGGCATCAATGCCCGCCTTCTTGAACATCATGCCCGGGATGAGCTGCGGCATGCTCCCGGGATTGGAGATGGCCAAGGTCTTATTGGCCGCGTCTTTCAGGGTGGTGCCCTTACCTTTGCCGAGAACGAGGTAATAATCTGTCAGGGTCTGGTTACCCCCGCCGATGCCTTTCACCTTGGCGCCGTTGGTGACGGCTTCATAAAGAATCGGCGCACCAACGACTGTGACTTGCCCGACGCCGGTGATCAGTGCGCGGATGCCGTTCTGGTCACCACCAACCGTCTTGATTTCGAAATCGAGTCCGCCGGACTTATAGAAGCCCTGATCCATCGCGACGTACATCGGCAGCATGTAGCCCGACGTCGGCGATACTGCGATGAAAGTGAATTTTTCCTGCGCGCTCGCCGGTGTGCCCGCGATTGTCGCGCAGAGGGAAGCCGCAAACGCCATTCCAAGGCTCAAATTCCGCATTGTTGTCTCCTATGAAACCGGCGACGACCCCCGCTTCAGAAACGCTCGCGCTCGGAGATCCTCCAGCGTGACAATCGCCGCTCGATGAGAGCGACGGATTCGGTGAGCGCGACGCCAAGCACACCCGTGATGATAATCGGGACAAATACCTTGGCAGTCGCAAAGTTGTTGGCGAACAGAACGATCAGGCCACCGAGTCCCGTCACCGCGGTGAAAAACTCGGACGTGATCTCGCCGATAATGGCGAGACCGACCGCAAGCCGTATGCCTGCCATGATGTAGGGCACCGACGCCGGCAGCACGATCTTGGTGAAAATCTGGAATTCGGTAGCGCTGTAGGCGCGGCCGATCTCGATCAGGCTGCCGCGCACGTCTTTAATTCCAGAGTAAGTGTTCACAATGACCGGGAAGATCGCGATCGATGCGACGATCACGATTTTGCCGTTGGTCTCAAGGCCGGCCCAAAGGATTATGAGCGGGATGAGGGCGACGCGCGGGATCGCGTAAAGGGCGTTAATGAATGGGTCGAGCGTATATTCCAGCAGCCACGACTGGCCGATAGCGATGCCAAGCAGGATCCCGCCCACGATCGCGATTGCGAGTCCAACGGCAAACGGAACCACGCTCTCAATCAATGCCTGCTGGAGTTCGCCATCGAGCGTCAGTTGCCAGGCGGCTTTGAACACGGCAGTCGGATAGGTCATGAAGAGCGGGTTGGAATCGCGCGCCAGGTATTCCCAGGCGAAAAAGAACGCGACCACCGACGCCGCGCGGATCAGGTTTGGATGACTCTTAAACCAGGCTGCCCAGCTGACACGGCCGTCTTCCAGATCGGCGATATCGGCGGTATGTTCCGAAAGCACGCTCATGCGGTTCTCTCCGACCGAAGCAATTCGCGGATTTCGTGAGCCTGTTCGGCGAACTCCAGACGGGCGCGCACGTCGCCGCCGATGCGGTATTGCGAAACTGGCGAAGCGATGACGCGGTCGACGCGGCCCGGCCGCGAGCTCAGCACGACAATCCGATCCGACAACACCAGCGCTTCATCGATCGCATGCGTGACAAACACGATCGTGGTCTTGAGTTGATCCCAAATAGCAAGGAAATCCTCCTGCAACTTCTCGCGGGTTTGGGCGTCGAGCGCCGCAAAAGGCTCATCCATGAGCAAAATCAGAGGCTTGCGCACCAAAGCACGTGCGATGCCGACGCGCTGCTGCATCCCGCCAGACAGCTCATGGGGGAAATGCCGCTCAAATCCGCTCAAGCCGACCAGTCTTAGATATTCCGCGGCGATCTCTTCGCGTTCGCCTCGGTTCACGCCGTCGAGTTCCAGCGGGAAGACCGCATTGCCCAGCACCGAGCGCCACGGCAGCAGTCCGAAATTCTGGAACACCATGCAGACGTCCTTGCGTGGAGCCTGCACCGGCCGTTCGTTGACATGAACGCTGCCCCTATCGGGCCGCAGGAGACCAGCCATTATCCGCAGCAAAGTTGTCTTACCGCACCCGCTTGCCCCCAGCAGGCTGACGAACTCGCCGCGGCCGATATCGAGCGAGATATCGTCGAGCACTTTCATCGCTCGAACGCCACGCTTGGACGCGTCGCCAACTTTGAAGAACTTGTACACCCGGCTGACCTTGAGCATCGCGTGCTCCAGTGCCTTCGACGGCGCGCGGGTGGTGGATTCCGCCATGACCAGAATAGCTGAGTTGGCAGCCGGCATCCCGTTTACCCGTTTGGCATCGGACGCAGTTCCCCGCGGGGCTTATCCTGATTGCAAAGTTCGACAGCGGTGCGCGCATAGACGCAGGCGGCCTGGTACATGCTCTCGATCGAAAGGGCGCGCTTGAACGAGTGCGTCGTCGACCGGGGGCCGTAAGTCAGGGCCGGAATCCCGACCTCGTTGAACACATTGAGGTCGCGCCACATGCTCGACGTCTCGACCTGCGCGGGACGTGGTGTTTGTTCATTGAACGTGGCGCCATGCGCCTTGGTGACCGCCTGAGCAAGGCGATCGATGTTCTTGGCCTCGTAACCAGGACGGAAGTGATAGAGCTGAACGCTGGCATTGAGGCCGACGCCCGCCAGGACCTGCCTGATCTCGTCGCGCGTGGCCAACGGATCCTGACCCGGTACGGAACGGACATCGAGATAGAGGTGACAGACCTGTGGCGCCAGGTATGGTCGATAAATATCGCCGCTGCGGATCGCGCCGACCTGAACCTTCGGGACGATTGTGCCGCCGGCCGATTTATACACGTTTCTCTTTTGATAATCCGTCGCCCATCTTTCAAGCGCCTCGATCGCGGCAGCGCCGGCGACCACCATGTTCGGGCTCTTCGCCATCGTGGTACGATCCGGCAGGTAGGGTGTATAGAACGGCGGCTGGTCGGAGGTCAGCGTGACCTTGAACCAGAACTTTCCGGCCTCGATCCAGACCAGACCAAAGCCGGTGCCTTCGGCCACAAGCGCATAATCGGCTACGCCGCCATGCGTCACCAGGAACCGCGCGCCGAGTTCCTTGGATTCGAGAATCGTGCCAGGTAGGTCATCGCACGGCTCGCGGCTCGTCTCTGCGACCACGCCGCTCACCAGCAGGTCACCCTTAAGCTTGTGACCCGAGCGCTTGACGGCGCGCGCGGCGACCAGAAAACAGGCCATCGGCCCCTTATCGTTGCAAATACCCTCTCCGATCAGGAGATCATCTTCGCGCCAGGCCTTATGATAAACGTCGCTTGCGAAGTTCTTGTGGACCAGATCGTCGGTGCGGGGCGGCGCCGTGTCCATGTGGCTGTTGAAGATCAGGCTGTAGCCGCCGCCTGAGCCCGGGAGTGTTCCCAGCACATTGAAGCGATCGGCGAGTAACCCAACACGGCGAGCCTCAAATCCTTCGCGCTCGAGCCACTGGTAGATGTGTTCGGCGACCTCCGCCTCATGCGGCACCGAACTGTCGATATTGCAGATTTCCAACGCGAGCTCGATCAGCTCGTCGCGGTCGATCAGCGCAACGACATCATCGGCAATCGATGTGGTCGCGCACCCGGTCATAGCGGCTTCTGCGCCGCCTCGAGTTTCCACAACGCCCAGGAACGCTCGACGAAGCGATCGTTGATGTCCATACCCTTCATCGCTTCCTGGTCGGAGAGGAAGGTGATCTCCCCCATGCGCATCGCGTCCATTTGCATGATCGCATTGAGCGCGGCATAGATTGCGCGGTAGACCGCGTGTTTGACCGATTGCCCGGCCATCGTCGCCCCGTGGCCCCGCATCAGCACAATCTGCTTGTCGGCAAGGACCTTGGCGAGCGAGGCGCCAAGCTGCGGCGACGACACCAGCATGTCCGTGGCTTCTTTGGCGAATTCGCGGATCTCGAATCGCGCGACGCCGCAGCCCAAAAAACCGCTCATGTGGTAAAGCGGTCGCAACGGCACCTGACACACACAAAACGTGACAAGCGAGGGCGTGTGGCAGTGAATCACCGACTTGACATCGGGGCGCGCCTTGTAGATTTCACCGTGAATGAAGCGCTCATTGTAAGGACGGCGGTCTCTTAACGTTTGCGCATTGCTGTCAAGATCGTAGATCGCCAGATCCTCGCGTTCGACAAGACCGGGCGCCTTCTCTGCCGCCAGGACATAAAGATTCGGGTCCTTGTCATGACGCGCGCTGACATGGCCGAGCCCGTCGACAATGTTCTTCGTATAGAGGATGTGGTTCGCGGCAACGAGATCGTCGAGCAGAGCTTGATCGACCGGCGGAGGGGATGGAGCCATCAGCGGCGCGCCTTTCCTTAGAGCAGATAGAGGGCTTCTTCGCGACTGGCGCCGCCGATCACGGGAGCGCTCCAGTCGCGATTGACGAAGAATTGCAGCCGCAGCCCGTCCGGATCCTGGATCACGACGCTACGGCGGGCCGGATGATCCACTTCCTTCTCGACCCGCACTCCGGCTTTCGGCAACGCGGCAATCGATCGCTTGAGGTCGTCCTCATTCCAGACCTCGAAGCCGACATGGTGTAGCCCCGGTGAAACGCCTGCAGCGGCGCGATAGAGCGTCACGTCGCCGTCGCTGGCCGTCCCCTTGAGCAGCGCGAAATCGCTGTCGCGGTCGCCGACCAGCGCGGTGAGCCCGACGCTGTTGACATAGAAATCGAACATCGCTTCGAAATTGCGAGCCACCAGTGCAACGTGCGTCACCTTTTTCGGATGAAAAACCGCATCTTTGAGTTTGGTGAGCACAGGTTCCTGCGGATAGCATTTCTCCTCCAGCGGTGCCGACGTGACACCGGGCACCCACTTTGGTTTTTCCTTGATGATGATGCCTTGGCGCATGGCGCGCCAATCCTTTTCCACGTCCGCGTAAATCTCGACCATGTTGCCGTCCGGATCGTGTTGGTAGAGCGAGCGGGCGACGTCATGATCCATCACGAAGGAAAACGGGATACCCGCGGCCTTGGCTCGGTTGTAGCCGTCGACCATGTCGGCCTCGGTCTCGAGTTCAAAGGCGAGATGCCAGATGCCCGGCTTTTGATCCTTGGCAGCATACTTGCTGTGAATATCGGTCAGCGCGAGATCGTGATACGTATTCCCGTTGCTGAGAAAGCTCGCTTGGTTGTCGGGCTGTCGATAAACCTCCTCAAAACCGACTACCGACTTGTAGAAATCAGCAGACTGTTCATAGTTGCTGACAAACAGATTTGCGTGCCCAAGACGGCGTGGAGCGAAGAATTTTTCCGTGTTGCCGGTTTGTTTGGCCATGTTCGCCTCCAACGTCGCAGCGACGCATTGAACTACGCACGGTCGCGTTGATGATGCTACTGCCCGCCAAAGCTGACGAGCAATCGAAATTTGCGAACGTACGTATGAGTTTATTGCGCTGGCCATTGTGCGGAAACGACGTCAGATTGCCGGCTCTGAGAGCGCTCCGATGGTGGTCAGTCCTCACGCCGAAATTGCCGGGGCTGGGTTCGCCGGCTTAGTCGCAGCGATCGCCTTGCGACAGCGCGGCTGGACGGTGCGTGTGCATGAATCCGCCGAAGAATTGCGCGCGTTTGGTGCCGGCATCTTCATCTGGGAAAACGGGCTACGCGTGCTCAAGGCGGTCGGTGCCTACGAGAGTGTCATGGCTAATGCCCATGAGGCGATCTCTTATGAGACTCGCCATGGCAATCGCGTGATTGCGGAACACCGGTTCACTCCGGACAAAGGGACCCGCATGCTGACGATGACCCGCCAGCATCTTTACAGTTGCGTGATCCAGGCAGCCGAGCGCGCCGGCGTCACGATTGTGCTTGGATCTGAAGTCGTCGCCGCGAGTCCTAACGGAGTCCTGATCACGGCAGACGGCGAGCGTTACCAGGCGGATCTTGTCGTCGGCGCCGATGGCGTGCGCTCGAAGGTGCGCGACTCGGTTGGACTCCTGAAGGAGCGGAACTCGTACTCGGATTGCATCGTGCGGGTGCTCGCGCCGCGCATGAAACACGAGCTGGGACCCGACAACTGGGACCACGTCATTGATTTTTGGAATTTGGGAAACCGTTCGCTGCGCATTCTTTACGTTCCGTGCAATACGGACGACCTTTACCTCGCGATGATGGCGCCGGTTTCCGACAAAGAAGCCTCCGCGATCCCGATCAATCACGACGTTTGGATCGCCGCCTTCCCCCAACTTGAGCCGGTGATCCGCAAGGTCACGGTAGGCGGACGTTACGATGCCTACGAGACCAGTAAGCTGATCCGCTGGTCCTCCGGGCGCATCGCGATTGTCGGCGACGCGGCCCATGGGATGGCTCCGACACTGGGCCAGGGCGCCGGAACAGCGATGGTGAACGCGCTCGCTTTGGCGGTCGCCGTTGAGGGCCGCGGCGACATCGAGGATGCTCTTGAGGAGTGGGAGGCTTCCGTGCGGCCGCTGACGGAGCATACCCAAAACCTCTCGGCTCTCATTGCCAAAGAGCGCAAAACGTCGCAGGGCGGCTTCTGGGATGCGGACGCTTTGCGCGCAGCGAACCACGTTCCGACCGGGACCGAGCATTTGCCATCGCTGGTTGCGGCTTAGGCAATCCACGCTGCCGCTCAATCCAGCGGGGCGTCGGCTGGCATACAATTTGCGTTCGGGCGAGAGCAGGCCTTTAATACTGGATCGATGCTCAACCGACCGAAGCGCCAGCGGCGACTGCCTCCACTTAACGCGCTACGCGCGTTCGAGATGGCGGCCCGTCATATGTCGTTCAGCACTGCCGCTTCGGAACTCAACGTCACCCAGAGCGCAATCAGCCGCCAGATCAAGACACTGGAGGACTTCCTCGGTATCGAGTTGTTCAAGCGCTTGCCGCGTTCGCTCGAGTTGACGGAAGCCGGCACGCGCTTCGCCGAACCGTTGCACGACGCTTTCGACCAGCTCTACGAAGCGACCGAAACAGTCCTCCACCCGCATCGGCCAGCGACGCTTAATATTAACGTGCTCCCAACCTTCGCGATGAAATGGCTGATCCCGCGGCTCCTGCATTTCACAGCGGCCAATCCCAATATCGAAGTCCGTATGATCACCTCGATCCGGCCTGCGGATTTCCGCATGGAGGACAACGATATTGCGATCCGCGTCGCCCCGTTTTCGTTAACTCGCAAGAAGGATCCCTCTCCCATCGACTTGATCATGACGCAGAACTGGATGGACGTGCGCTCGGTGCCGTTCCTCCCGGATGTGCTGATTGCCGTGTGTGCGCCATCACTCCAGGTGGGTGGACAAGCGATACGTGTTCCCGCAGACCTGCGTCATCATAAGCTGTTGCAGATTGCCACTCGGGAGAAGGCCTGGCCGTTCTGGCTGGAATCGATGGGCCTTGATGCGTCGCAATTCGGCGATCACACGAGCTATGGCCACTTCTTCATGACGATCCAGGCAGCGATCGAGGGCAAAGGCGTCGCGCTCGTGCCGCATATCTTTGTCGAGAATGAACTCAAATCCGGAATGCTTGTGCCGTTGTTCGGCGGCAAAGGAGTCCAAGCCGGCGTGTACCACTTCCTGTGCCGCGAGAGTCAGTGGCACAATCCGAAAATTGAACGGTTCCGCGAGTGGCTGTTCAAAGAAAGCGGATCCGCCGGACTGGAAACAAAAAAGCGAGCCAGACTCGTCGACACAGACCACCTTGGATGAGACGACTGCCCATGTCGATTGTACGCTCCCCCGCAAGGGGAGGGTACAAGAGCCAACGCCTCGTCACGTTCCCGGCAACGTCAGAATCTCGTCCAGTCGCCCGAACGCTCGAACGCCGCGGCGGCGCGATAGATCGTCTCCTCGGCGTAATGGCGGCCGACCAGCATGAGCCCGATGGGACGCCCGTCCTCCATCCCGCAGGGCAGGCTGATCGCCGGGTGCCCGGTGACGTTGAACGGGCAGGTGTTGCGGGTCGGCTCCCAGCTGCGCCGCGTGATCTCCTGCGGCGTTGCATCCTTGCCGGGAATCGGCGTCGCCTTCATCGGCACGGTAGGCAGCAGTAATAGGTCGTGGCTCGCCAGCACGGCGTCGTAGCCAGCGCGCACGCGCCGGCGCAGGTTTTGCGCCTTCGCGTAGAAGCGGCCGCCGTAACGGTCGAGCGTGTGCCGGCTGAAAATCGAGGCGATCTTGAGCGTGTCGGCGAATTCGTCGGCGTGCTCGCGCCAGCCCATCGCGCGCTCGATCAGGCTCGTGACGTAAAGTCCCTCGTGCCCGATGCCGGCGCCGTTCATCTCGAGTAGCATGACGCAGGCCGCGTCGCCGCGAATCGCCGCCCAGACCGGAAATCCCAGCGCATGGGTCGGCACCGAGACCTCCTCGATCAGCGCGCCCAATTTCGCGAAGCGCTGCGCGGCCTCGCGCACATGGGCGTCGACGTCGCTTTCCGAATTGGGGTGGCCGAAGCCTTCCTTGACGACGGCGATGCGTAGTCCCTCGACGCCGTCCGCGAGCGCCGCGCTGTAGCGGCCGGCGGGCACGCCGCGCTGGCGCGTGTCGAAGCCGTCGGGTCCGGCGATGACTTCCAAGAGCAGCGCGTTGTCGGCGACGGTGGAGGTCATCGGCCCGCAGGTATCGATGGTGATCTCGAGCAGCCCGATGCCGGTATAGGGAACAAGGCCGAAGGTCGGCTTCAAGCCGACGATGCCGCAATGGCTCGCCGGGATGCGGATGGAGCCCGCCTGATCGCCGCCCATCGCCATATCCACCTCGCCGGCGGCGACGAGCGCGGCGCTGCCCGACGACGATCCGCCCGCGCTATAGCCGCGCTTGCGCGGATTGTGCACCGGACCTGTCGAGCTGGTATGGCTGCCGCCCGACACGCAGAAATATTCGCACACCGCCTTGCCGGCGATCTCGCCGCCGGCATCGAGAATGCGCTCGACCACCGTGGCATCGACCTCCGGCACATAGCCGTCCAGGAGCTGCGCGCCGATCATCATCGGCACGCCGGCGAGGCAGATATTGTCCTTGAGCGCGACGCGCCGGCCGGCGAGCTTGCCGCCCGCTTTTCCCTTGATCGCAGTCTTGACGTACCAGGCGCCGTACGGATTCTCCGCCGCCGGCGGCCGATAGAACTCCCGGTGCGAATATTTGACCGGCGGCAGCTCGTCCGGAGCGGCGTCAAGCATCGCATAGGCGTTGGCGAGCGGCGTGATGATCTCGGCGACCGCATCGAGATAGGCCTCGCTCGGCCGCATGCCGAGCCGCGCGGCCGCCTCGCGCAAATCGGCGACGGTCGGTTTCTGGAACATGGTCGATCCTTGCAGGTCGGCCCGCGATCGCATCCTGACACCAGGATAGAGCGAAGCGAGATCCGGGGATGACCATGCTCACACAATCGGGTGTCGACGCAAAGCCGCTCGGCGCGCAAAGCGCTCCCGCAGCGTGAGCATCGCAAAGAGAGAGGGCGCGCGTAACGCTTAGCGCTCGATCCGCGTTACGGAGAACCGATCGGGCTCCTCGGGGCAACCGCGGGCCAGTGCCGATCACCGCGCGCGGATGCGAGCCAGTCCTGCGCGCGGGCAAGGCCGCGCTTCGATCGTCCCCACGTCGATCCCGCGCCCACGGCCCACGCCGCCGCGTGCTGTCGCAGTCCATGGAGGCGGCGCTGCGCAGCGGAGGTCGCGCTTGCCGCGACCGCGGTGGCGAACTGCCCGCGGCTTCCTTTCGACCACGTGAGCAGTGCCGCGACTGCGACCATCAGCAAAATGCCGCCGAGATCGATCGCCAGCTGCATCGGGATATCGCCACGCACAGAAGTCAGCACGATATATCCGAGCACGGAAAGAAGAATGCCGAGACAGAATATCTGCAGCGAATGCTGGCCGCAGCGAATGATCCATTGTGCGATAGGGCCGCGCAGGAGCCGGCTGTCGCGACGCACGATGTGCGCGCTCGCGATCGCAAGCGCCAGGAAGCTGATGAGGCGCAGCGGCGCCAGATCGGCCTTGTCCTCGACCAGCGGCGAGAGCTCCCGCTGCAGCAACGCCGGAAAAGCCTCATACGCGCTATGGATCGTCCACGACACGCTGATGATGCCGATCGCAATCGCGATGCCCACTGCAAGCTTGCCGAGCCACGCACTGTTGAGCGGCAACGTTTGGCGGCTATATGGCGCATATCCGGCGGTTGCCCCGATCACGAACAGGAACTGCCAGGCAAGCGGGTTGAAAAACCACCCATCGTCATCGGGATAGCTGTGCGGCTGCCAACCGAAGCGCCACGTCAAGAGATAGAGAACGCCGGAAATCAGGAGCGGGAGCGGCAGCCAGCTTCGCAGCAGCAGCAACAGCGGCGGAAGCACCCCGAGAAAGATCATGTAGATCGGCAGGATATCGAGGAACTGCGGCTGATACTGCAGCAAGAGCAGCTTGATGATCGCGACCCGGGGCTCGTCGACGAAATTGTCGATCCCGAAATCCTCGGTGTAGTTTTGATCGTGCACGCTAAGCGTCGCGTAACACACGCCTGCCGCCAAGACCGCGAACGTCAGGATATGTGCGGCGTAGAGCTGGGAAACCCGGCGATAGATCCGTCCGGCGGCCGCCATGCAGCCTTGGCGATGCAACGCCTTGCCATAGACCATCGCAGCGGCGTAGCCAGAAATGAAGACGAACACCTCGGCCGCGTCGGAAAACGCCACCGAGTGCAGCGTGACGTACGACAGAACGTTGTCCGGGATGTGGTCGATAAAGATGAAAAGCAGCGCCAGACCCCTGAACAGGTCGAGTCGCAGATCGCGTCCGCTCTGCTGACTTGTATCAGCAGGGACGCCGCCGTAGGAGGCCTGCGGGCTTGTACGCTCGGACATGATGCTGGCGCGATCGATGGGCTGGCGATATCGGCTGGCTTGGCGTCTTGATCGACGCCGGCCCGCCCGCCGCTCAACGCGGAGCGCGCGCCCGTTCCCTGCGAGCCAAGAACGCCATCGCCGTTCGATGCGCCTCGCGCAGGTCGGAGCGCGGCCCGTCCTGTTTCGAGGCCACGTCCTCGCCCACCGTGAATCGATAGGTTTCGTAAGTTTGTCTGTTCACCACCAAAATATTGGGGTGCTCATGACGCACAACCTTGAAGCTCATGTCCCCTTCCCCCCGACTGGCACTGACTCGCGCGGGAGGCGTGGCGCGCCGGCGCTCAATAGCGAATGGATCGCTGTCGTTTGCCCGGCTTCCCCACCCCCGAGCAGCGCCGCGAGTGCAACAAAGACTCGCGTCGCTTCCAGGGCTCAACAAGGGCGGAAATACGAAGATTCTTTGCAAAGAAAGGCACCGACGCAACCCGCGTTGGGGCACTCGTCTTAGAGTTGCAGCAGGTATTCACAATGGAGGAGGGGATGCGCCAAGATTTCAGTCCACGGTCGAGATGAGGCCGCGCGACGTCGCGACGATCCAGCGGCTGCCCCAGCGCACGATCGAATCGACCCGCCCGACACCCGGCACGGTATCCCCCTGGGCCGCTCGAAAGACGCCGGTCGGCCCCTGCAACACCGCCGTTCCGCCTACAACCTCCCGGATCGACCAGCCTTCGATGGTGGTCGGTCGTGTCTCCGGCACGGCGGCAAATCGCGGCGCGATCCTCGCGCGCTCCTGGGTCGAAATGCTGTTCGTCGTTGCCACGTCCCGATTGGAGGCGCTGGCCTGTTGCGTGCCGTGCGCGAGCTCGCGATTAACGATGCGCGCGCGCGGGCCGGCGATCTTCGTCGGGCCCGCCGTCGGCTCGCGGTCCGTCTTAAGAGCGGCGCATCCTTCGCGCGGACAGCCCGATGCCTCGGCTTGCTGCACCGGCGTCGCGACGGGTGCCGGAGCGAAGAACCGGGCTGACATTGATCCGCCGATCCATCCGAGGCACAGCCCGACCGCGAGCGCGCCGCTGAGAACCGCGAGCTGAAGCCAGTGCGCCGGCAGGGCCGCCTCCGCCATCGCGAACTCCTCGCGGCGGGGCGGCCTGATCTCGTCATCCGCCCTGATCGCGTGATCGGGTGAGGATGGCGCCTGCGGGCCGGAGCCGACCGGCTCGATCAGCAGAAACCTGGATGCGGCGGCGGGCGCGGCCTCTCGCGCTCGCCTGCGCTTCTCGGTTTCCTCGTGCGGTGCCGCCGACCAGAGGACGAGCTGCTGCGGCTCACCCGCGCGGCCGTTACCGGCTGCCGCGGAGATCGACCCGGCGGCGCCATGGCGTCTCGCCCGCTCGTCATCCATGATGGGATCCTCGGCGCGCGCCACGCGTCGTGGCCGCACGGGCGCATGATCCGTCGCAGAGCTAAAGGGAATCTTAACGGATCGCCGAGACGAAGCGCGCGGTGGCCGCGATTGCGTGCTTTTCCACTACTCGGGGTTGCCGGCACGTTAACCTGGTGACGGCGGTCCTCGGTATGATGGTCCGGGCAGGGGGGATCGAAGACTTTTCATGCAGCTTTGCCAGGGCCCTGGTCCGTCCATAATGGGAAACATGCAGCCACCTTGCCCCAATAGATATCCGTACTTTTCGAGCGAGCATGAACTGCTGCGGAATCAAATAAGCCGTTTCGTGGAGCAGCGGGTCAAACCGTATGCAGATCAATGGGAGGAACTCGGGTGTGTCCCTCGCGAAATCCTTCGCGAAATGGGAGATCTGGGCTTTTTGGGGATACGTTACCCAGCGAAGTACGGAGGGAGCGAACTCGACACACTTGCAACGGTCGTGCTGGCCGAGGAGCTCGGTCGCTCCACTTATGGCGGCTTTGCAATAACGGTGCTGGTTCACACAGACATGGCGAGCCCGCACCTCTTTCACGCCGGCTCTGCCGAGCAATTGGCTCGCTACATGCCGGATCTCATCTCTGGGCGGCGGATCGCGGCAGTCGCGATGACGGAACCGAATGCGGGCTCCGATCTCGCAAATATCCGCACTACGGCGCGGCGCGAAGGTTCTCGCTGGAAATTGAATGGTTCAAAGATGTTCATCACCAATGGTGTACACGGCGATATCTTCTTCGTTGCTGCCAAGACCGGTGAAGCAGGACGTAATCGCAACATTTCGATGTTTATCGTCGAAAAAGGAACACCCGGATTTCAGGTCTCGCGAGCCCTGAAAAAGCATGGATGGCTCTCGAGCGACACCGCTGAACTTGTGTTCGAAGACTGCTGCATTCCCGGGGAGAATCTCTTGGGAGAAGAGAACCGCGGCTTTTACGCGCTTGTGAAGAACCTGCAGAACGAGCGCATCGTGCTCGCATCGCAGGCAGTAGGCGAAGCCTCGCAGGCCATCGAGATCACACTCGACTGGGTGAAGCAGCGCCGAGTATTCAACAACGCCCTGTGGACCTTCCAAGCGGTACGCCAGCGACTCTCGATGCTTTCCGCAAAGGTCGAGGCGGCTCGAGCCTTTATCTACAATGTCGCATGGCGTGATTCTTTGGGTCACGAAGTGACCAAGGAAGTCTCTATGCTCAAGGCGCTATGCGGCACTCTCGTGAACGAAGTCATGTACGACTGCGTACAATTTCATGGTGGCCTCGGGCTTATGCGGGAATCGGCGATCGAGAGGATGTCGCGCGACGCCCGGATTCAAGCGATCGGAGGCGGAGCCACAGAGGTCATGCTGGAGGAAGTAGCGAAGCGCATGGGTTAGACTTCCGCCTCCTCGGGGACCACAGCTGCGGTGCCAAACACCCTTGTGGCGGTTCTTCAGGTGCGGCGCTCGCCCGCAATTTTCTTCGGCTTGTACCTGTCCATTTTTCTTTCCGGCCGGCTGGGGTTGCCCGCACAGAACTTCACGGCCACGACGCAAGTGCCAAAATATTATCGACCCGACTCGGGCCTAAAGGAGCAGCGCACTGCACCCCACCAGTGAGTGCTGGACTTTTCAGTATCGCCAAGATTTGCGCAATCTTGCCGTCAACATTCAGTCAGAGATTCGCGGCGCTTAGGGATTTCTATCGGGTCTCGTCGGCTAGCGGCGTCAGCGTTTCGTCTCGCCGGGCTTGCGCGACGCGACGACCTCGAAATATCCGATTCCATCGTGCGCGCGTTTTCCCGCCAGCGCGAACACCGCGCCCTGAGGATCTGCGAAGCGAACGATCCATCGTTTGCCTGGCACTTCAATCGGACCATTGAGAATTGTCCCGCCGCTGGCGGTCACGCGCCGTATGGCAGCGTCGATATCGCCGACGTTGAAGTAATAGAGCCAGAAGGGGACGGGTTCGACGGCAGACTTGGTGAACATGCCGCCGACCGTCTGTCCTCCGGCGGAAAACAGCTGGTACGTCCCCGCGGGACCGCCGGTGTCGGCTTCCGCTTTTTGCCAGCCGAAGAGCTCGCGGTAGAAAGCAAACGCCGCTTCCCGGTCGGCGGCGACCAGTTCGTGCCAGCTGACGCGGCCCGGTGCGTCGAACTCGGCCGAGGGCGCTTGGCCGCCGTCGAGCCACTTGAGCAGCGCAATCGTCGCCATCTGCGGGTCGGCGGCGATGGAAACGCGGCTGATATTCGGGATCTCGGTCGGGGGAACGTGCAGGGTGCCGCCGAGCTGTTTGATGCGCTCGGCGCTGGCATCGACGTCGTCGACCGCCACATATCCGATCCAGCTCGGCCGCAGCCCCATTTTGCCGGCATCTTCCGATAACACCGTCAGGCCGCTGATCAAGGCGCCCCCCGCGGTGAACAAGGTGTAGGTCGCGCCGGGCATCGATACGTCCTGCGCACCCCAGCCCACGACCGCGGCGTAGAAGGCCTTGGCGGCCTCCATGTCCGTCGTCATCAACTCGTACCAGGCGAAACTGCCATGGGAATCGGCCATGATTTTTTGCTTCTCCCGCTCGACCGCAAGGACGTCGCTGCGGCGCGTACTTGCTGGTCTAACGCACGTCCCGCTCGGAATCAGTCTCTCGGCCGACCATGGTGGTGCATCGCGGAATGTTGCCTAGCTTACGTTATTGTCGCGGGCGACGGAGTTCTCACAAATGGGAACCTGGTGCGCCGCGGCGCGTTCTGTTTGGGTTCCACTTCGACGCCGGCAGGGGAGCGCGTGCGTAAGCCCTATGTAAGCCCACCACCTAGGCAATGGGCTTGCCAGGCGACCGCCTGAAGCGTACGAATAATAGGAGTACGGGTACGGTCCACTCCACTCCATCGAACATCTTCCTCGAAAATCCGGGAGACTCGACTATGCCGCAGAAGAAGCCTGCTTCGAAGCGAAAGGGTCATAAAGAGGCTGTACCGGTTGTAGGAATCGTCGGCGTCTCCTTGTCGCTGGCGGGCGGAGCATCCGCGGCGACCGCCGTGCCGCCGGCAGATACGCCGTCCCAGGATAGCGTTCGGCCGCAAATCATGCTGAGCGAAGAGGAAATCTCCGACGTCAGCTTGGGCACGTTCTACGTCTTCGACAAGGAAAATGGTTCGCCCTCGCTCGGCGAAAGAGTTGCACAACGCTGCGGAGGCTGCAGGGGCTGCGGCGGCAGAGGCTGCGGCAGAGGATGCGGCTGTCGCTGCGGCGGTGGCGGCTGCGGCGGCTGCGGTGGTTGCGGCTGCTGCTTGTCTTGGGGCGTTTGCCGCATCTGCTAGGCCCGGGCCCGTTCCGATCAGGTTGACAGACGCAGTTCGTCATGGCCGGGTTCGCATTCGACCCGGCCATGCTATTTGCGTGGGCGGGATTCGTCCGAGCGGGGAACTCGCTTCTGCTCCCGCCTCCTTGACGGGGGAGACCTGGAGGCGAGCGCTGCGGCGAGATAACGATGGCGCCACCTGCGAAAGAATCGCGCGACCGCGACCGGCGAGCGCACCACGTGCGCGGCGCTGAGGTGCTTCAAGCAGAACGGAACGTCATTTAGTGGCGCGTTTGCTCAAGTCATGACCGGCAATCGCCGCAACCGCGTCGCGCAGCACCCTGGCAACGACGTTCCGCGCTTCGCGCCGAATTTCACCGTCTATCTGCTCCCCGGCGATGTCGTCTGCCTCTATTCGGAGGACCGCAAGTTCTTTCTCCACGGCGAGCTCTATTGCGCGCTCGCTTCGGCGATCGGGGAGGGCGGCATGACGTTTCGCCAGCTCGTTTCCGAGCTAGGGCGCAAGTTTCCGACCGACAAGGTGGAGGAAGCGCTCACGCGGCTCCTCGACCGGCGCTTCATCGTCGGCAAGCGGCACGCATTCCTCGACACCGTGGCCGCCTATTGGGCGAGCCTCGGCATGTCGCCGCAGGACGCGGAAAACAATCTCAAACAATGCCCCGTGCGCATTCAATCCCTCGACGTGAAGGGCGCGACGCAGCTCGGCGCCGCCTTGCGCACGCTGGGCGTTCGCCTCGTGAAACGGTCCGCCGAGCTGACGGTCACGTTGGTGAGCGATTATCTCGATGCACGGCTGGCCGAATTGAATCGGCAGCACTTGTCGGATCGTGCGCCGTGGCTGCTCGTGCAGCCCTCCGGCATCTTTCCCTTGGTCGGGCCGGTGTTCAGCCCGGGCAAGAGTGCCTGTTGGGCCTGTCTTGCCGAGCGGATGCAGCGCAATCGCGAGATCAAGGCGCTCATCGACCGCGCGGGCGCGCGCCGTCTCGCCACGTCGGCGCTCGGGCGCGACACGCTCGGACAGAGCGGCATCGAGCTTGCTGCGGTCGAGATCGCAAAAGCGATCGCCACCGGCTTCCGCACCGACTTGCGCGACCACATCATCAGCCTCGATCTGTTGGGGTCGACCGTCGTGCGGCATTACGTGCCGACCCGTCCGCAATGTCCGGTGTGCGGCCGCAAGGCGCTGCGGAACCCACGCCGCTCGCCGGTGCCAATCGAGCTCGGCGCCGGCGGCAAGCTCGTCATGACGAGCGGCGGCTATCGCAGCGTGCCCTCGCGCGCCACGGTGGCGCGGTTCCGCAAGCACGTGAGCCCGCTCACCGGCGTCGTCTCGCGGCTCGAGCGGATCGACGCCGATCTGCCCATGAACACCAACTATCTCGCTACCCATAATTTCTCGGCGCCGGCGCGCAGCGTCAATGAGCTCAGGGCGGGACTGACCGGCGGCAGCTTCGGCAAGGGCAGCACGGCCGAGCAGGGCGAAGCCAGCGCGCTCATGGAGGCGATCGAGCGTTATTCCGGCATTTTTCAAGGCGACGAGATCCGCGTGACGCGGCGTTTCACCGATTTCGCCGCGGGCGAAGCAATTCCTCCCAACGACGTCCTGCTGTTCAGCGACGCGCAGTACCGGAGCGACCAACCGCATATCATCGAGCAGGGCGAGGTGACGCCGACGCCGCTCCCATTCGATCCATCGGCCAAGATCGAATGGTCGCCGGTCTGGTCGCTGCGCGACGAACGGTTCCGATATCTGCCGACGAGTCTGCTGCATTTCTTCTATCGCGGGCCCGGTTATCAGCACAACGCCGATTCCAACGGCTGCGCCGCCGGCAACACGCTCGCGGAGGCGATCGTCCAGGGATTCCTCGAGCTGGTCGAGCGCGATTCGTACGCGATCTGGTGGTACAATCGGTTGCAGCTGCCGGAGGTGGACCTCGGGCAGTTCGATGATCCCTACATCCGCGACCTGAAACATGAGCTGGGCGAGACCGGACGCCGTCTATGGGTGCTCGACGTCACCAACGATCTCGGCATTCCGAGCTTCGTGAGCATCGCGCATTGGAAGGAAAAGTCGCAGGAGCTGGTCGAGTTCGGTTCCGGCTCGCATTTCGATGCGCGCATCGCCATGCTGCGCGCGATGACCGAGCTCAATCAATTTCTGTCGATCGGCCTGATGGGCGCCCGCAACCAGAACCCGGCGAGCCAGGGATCAGATCAAGCCTCGAGTCCGGACGGCGAGCCGCCGTTTCGCCTGCAGGATCATCTCTATCTGGCGCCGAGCGGCGCGGCGCCGGTCCGACCGGACCCCGCCTCGAAGTTCGGCCGCCTCGACACGCGCGAGCAAGTGAGCGCCTGCGTCAGCCTCGCCAAGGCTGCGGGCCTCGATTTCCTCGTGCTCGATCAGACGCGTCCCGACATCGCGGTGCCGGTGGTGCGGGTGATCGTTCCGGGCTTGCGGCATTTCTATCGCCGCTTCGCGCCCGGCCGGCTCTATGACATCCCCGTCAAGCTCGGATGGCGAGACCGGCCGATATCAGAACACGATCTCAATCCGCTGCATCCCCAAACCTAGAGCGCGTTCGTGTCGCGTGGGATAGTGTCGGCAGCGAAGGCGGTCTGCGAATGCCGATGCGTACGATGCCGCGCGCGGGAAGTAACCCGAGGATGCGGCACTGAAATGGGCTAAGCACGAACGAACATATCCTGAGGATTCCGCTTGCGCGCTCCAGCGTCAAAGCGACACGCCGCGCCGGCAGCGTTGTCGGCTCGGCTCGCCGCTCACGTCACCCTCGAAGCGCACCCGGACGGAAGGATCGTCGTCTGCTTCGATGGTCATTCGGTCGGCTCGGGGGAGGTCAGCGCGGCCGCGGCGGACCGCGCGCAGGCGCTGCGCACGGGCTTACCGCTCCACGCCCTCGCCTCCCGCCGCCGCAGCGTCGACAAGGAGGTCGATGAACTGGTCCGGCGATTGGCCAGGCACGGTCTACTGGAGTACCGCCTCGGCCGCTCGCGCGACGGCACGGCGCAAGTTGTGATCGAACCGCAGGTTCCCGACTATTGGCCGCGAACGCCGCCGCTCGGCAATTCCGATGTTCTCGTGCTGTCGCGCTTTGCCTATATGCGCCGGCGCGGCAACGACATGGTGCTGGAATCCCCCCGCGCCGGGGCGTTGTTCAAGATTTGCGATGCAAGGATTGCAACCGCGCTCGCCGCGCTCGCCACGCCGCAGGCGATCAAGCAGCTGCGTCGGCAGGATGCGTTTCCTGGGCTCGAGCTTCTTGCCCTGCTGCTTGATTGCCAAATTCTGTTCAAGCTCGATCCCGTTCGCGACGGCGGCCCGCGGCTCGCCGAGGGAGACGACAATCTGGTGCTTTGGGATTTTCACGATCTCCTGTTCCACGCGCGCAGCACCGAAGGGCGGCACGCCAATCCGCTCGGCGGCGTTTATCCATATGCTGATGTCATGGCGCCGCTGCCGGCGGTGCGGCCGCGCTGGCCGGGAAAAGCCATCGGTCTCGACGAGTTCGCCCCGCGCCGCCAAACGCAGCCGATGTCACCGGCGGCCAGGCTGTTGCGCGAGCGCCATTCGACGCGCAGCTTCGACGAGCGGCGGCCGATTACGGTGGCCGAGCTTGCGCGCTTTCTTGACGGCAGCGCGCGAGTGCAGTCGAGGTTCGAGGATCGGTTCGACGATGCGAGCCCGGCGGTGGAGTACGCGGTCAGGCCCTATCCGTCGGCAGGCGGCAGCTACGAGCTCGAGCTCTATCTCGCCGTCGACGCGTGCGAAGGGCTTGCGCGCGGATTCTATCATTATGACGCCGGCGCCCACGCGCTGGTTCCGATCACGGTGCCGGTGCAGGAGCTCGAGGCGCAGCTGCGGGGCGCTCAGTTCGCGATGGGCGCGCCTGCCGTGCCGCAGATCCTGATCACCATCGCCGCACGCTTCGGTCGTGTGTCGTGGAAGTACAGCTCGATCGCGTTCTCACTGATCCTGAAGGACGCCGGCGCGCTGATGCAGACGTCCTACCTCATGGCGACCGATATGGGGCTGGGCGGCTGCGCGATCGGCATCGCCAATCTGGACGTCTTCGCGAAAATGACCGGCATCGACTTTCACGTCGAGGGGCCGGTTGGGCAATTCGCCCTCGGCCGCGCCGCGCCGTCGCCGGCGTCCGATTGATGCCCCGGGCGGAAAATGGCGATGTTCTCCTGCAACGGTCATGGCGCCGCGTGCATAGGCTTCGTGAATGACGGCAGGTGGAAACGTGGGCAAAGGCGGCAAACGCGCAGCGAATTGTCGGGCGAGGTCGCATCTGATAGATTCGCAAAGCCGTCGCTTGATCGGCCCAAACCAACGACGCGGATAGGGAGATGTCCGATGATCAGGTCAGCGTTCGCCGTCGCTTGTGCTTCGATCATGGCCAGCATCGCATTCCCGCAACCTGTATTCGCGCAGGACGAAAGCGACCAGCGATTGGGCACAGTGCATTTCGATACGTCCTGCAACGAGGTTGCGCAGCGGCGTTTTGATCGCGCGATGCGTTATCAGCATTCGTTCTGGTATCGCGAGTCGAAGGAACTGTTCGAGGAAGTACTCAAGGCCGATCCGGACTGCGGCATCGCCTATTGGGGCATTGCGCTCAGTCTTCTCAACAATCCGCACGCGCCGCCGCCGGTCGGCAATCTTCCGCTCGGCCTGGCGGCGATCGAGAAGGCAAAGGCGGTCGGCGCCAAGACCCAACGCGAGCGCGATTTCATCAACGCGATGTCCGCGTTCTATACCGATTTCGACAAGGTCGATCATCGCACCCGCGTGCTTGCCTACCTCAAGGCCATGGAAGGCGTGGCGCAGGCTTATCCCAACGACGACGAAGCGCAAATTCTCTACGCCATCGAGCTCAATGTCGCGGCCCCGCCGAGCGATAAGACCTATGCGATGCAGCTCAAGGGCGCTGCCATCCTCGAGCCGATCTTCCAGCGCCAGCCGCGCCATCCCGGCGTTGCTCATTACCTGATCCATCTCTACGACACGCCGGCCTTGGCGGAGAAAGGGCTCGACGCGGCCAAGCGGTATTCGCAGATCGCGCCGGCAGCGCCGCACGCGCAGCACATGCCGTCGCACATCTTCACCCGGGTCGGCTATTGGAAGGAGTCGATCGGCTCGAACAGCGAGGCGGCGCGGTCAGCGAAAGCCAGCAATGAAGCCAACGACGAGCTGCACGCGATGGATTATCTCGTCTATGCCTATCTGCAGACCGGGCAGGATGCGAAGGCGAAGGCGGTGATCGACGAGATGCGGGGAATTTCCGGCTTCGCGGAGACGTTCGTCGCCGGGCCCTACGCGCTATCCGTGAGCCCGGCCCGCTACGCGGTCGAGCGCGGCGATTGGAACGCGGCGGCGCAGCTCCCGGTCAGGCCCACTCCGTTGCCCCACGCCGAAGCGATGACCCACTTCGCCCGCGCGCTCGGTGCGGCGCGCTCCGGCAATCTCGACGCGGCGAAAGCCGAGATCGCCAAGCTCGCCGAACTGCGCGAGAAGCTGCGCCAGGCCAAGGATGCGTACTGGGCGGAGCAGGTCGATATCCAGTCGCAGATTGCGACCGCCTGGCTGCTCTATGCCGAAGGCAAGTACGACGACGCGCTGAAGGCCATGAGCGCCGCAGCCGATGCCGAGGACAGGACCGAGAAGCATCCCGTGACGCCCGGCGTGCCCACGCCGGCGCGCGAGCTTTACGGCACGATGCTGCTGGAGCGAGGCATGGCCAAGGAAGCGCTTGCCGCCTTCGAGGCAACGTTACACAAGGAGCCGCACCGGCTCGGCGCCACGCTCGGCGCGGCGGCTGCGGCGGAAAAGTCGGGCGACGCCGCCAAAGCGCGAGAGCATTACGCGGCGGCAGTCGCGCTCACCGAGGCTGCCGATCCGGTTCGCCCGCAGATCGTGCAAGCCCGCGAATACATCGCGAAAAGCGCGCGATAGAGGAATCGCCGCGAGGACGGTGGAGAGAACGCGTGTTCAAGTCCGCGGGATTGGTGCTCGCGCTGACGGCGGGGATCGCCGGCGCGATCGCCGGATATCTGGCGCTTGCCGCGCCCCCAGCCGTGGACAAGGTGACGGGCGACACCTCCGCCGCCCGTGCGATCTGGACCGAGGTGAGCTGGCCGTTCCCCCTCGACCAATGGGGAACGGGCCGCGCGTTTGCGTGCAAGGCGGCCGACTGCGGTGCCGATCTTAAGCTCTACCTGCGTGCCAAGCTCGGCGCCTGCAACTGCGCAGCCGGCGTCGCCGATGACGAGGACCTCGATCGCATGAGCGACTTCGATCTCCTCAACGGCGAGGTTTCGCCCTTCGGCGCCGGCCGACCCATCACGGTCGGCTGGATGAAGGGTCGCAGTCGCGCCTACGCCATCTCCGCGCCCCGTCGGCCCGCCAACTCCGCGATATCCGTCGTCTTCAACGATCGCTGCGACATGATCGTCGCCACCGCGGTCGCCCCGCACGACCGACCGTCGATGATCGAGCCCAACGTCATGGCCTTTCTCAACAGCAGGACGGTATTGCATTGGGCGGAGCTGGCGCTGGGGATATGAGCTGCCCATTGGCGCACACCGATTTTTGCGCGCGCACGCGACACCGCCGCGCATGAAACGGTTCGTTGTCATTGGCCTTCTCGGCGGCGCAGTCGCCGTAGGCGTGTTCGGCGCCGCGATCCTCCCAAGTGTCGCACCCCTCGCGCTGGCGCAGAGCTATCCCAGCCGGCCCGTCAACGTGATCGTGCCGTTTCCCCCCGGCGGCAACACCGACATCATGGCGCGCGCGTTGCAGAACGAAATGTCCAAGGCGCTGAGCCAGACCATGGTCATCATCAACAAGCCCGGCGCCGCCGGCACGCTCGGCCTCATCGAGCTGAGCCGGACCGCGCCCGACGGCTACACGCTGGCGCTGACGCCGAACAATCCGCTCACTGCGCAGCCGCACGTGCAAAAGCTGCCCTACGCCATGGAGAGCTTCCGCTACGTCTGCCTCACCTATTTCGCGCCCTATGTGTTGATCGCCGGACCGCAGGCCCCGTTCAAGTCTTTCGGCGAGTTCGTGGCCTTCGCCAAGGCGAAGCCGGAAATTCTCATCTATGGCCATGCGGGCCTCGCCAGCCAACCGCATCTCGGCATGCTTGCGGTGCTCAAGGCGATCGGCGCCGACGGGCTTGGCGTGCCGTTCACCGGCGCCGGACCGATGGCGCAGGCACTACTCAGCGGGACCGTGATGGCGATCACGGAAACGCCGGCGGTCGCGGCGGCGAGCAATTTGCCGGTCCTGGCCGCGCTGTCGGACGCGCGCATTCCCGCGCTCGCCGACGTGCCCACGATGACTGAGCTCGGCTATCCCGCTGCATCGTTCACCGCCGGCGGCTTGATCGCTCCGGCCGGCGCCTCACCGGCGGCGCTGGGCACACTGGAAAGCGCATGCGCGCAGGCAACCGCGCGCGACGAATACAAGGCCATCGCCACGAGGCTCAACGTCGAGGGGCGCTATTTGCCGGGCGAGGCATTCCGCAAGCTGTTCGCGGCGGATTCGATCGAAAACGCCGATGCGGTCCAACGCGCAGGCCTCGCCGTGAGGTGAGTACGGCTCCGCCCGCTCCGGGCGCGCTGGCGGCGAAAGCAGTTTCACAATGAGGGGTCGATAACAGCGCAACGATTTCGGTGCGTTCCCTCTCCCCGTTTGGAGAGAGGGTTAGGGTGAGGGGGTTACAGAGCTATCGAAAGAGCGTAACCCCTCACCCCATCCCTCTCCCTAAGGGAGAGGGAGCAGATCGAGCCTGCTGGACCGTGCTAGGCGCGCGGCGGGCGGCGCCGCTCGTGGAACCAGTTGCGGTATTGGATCATTCTTGCGCGTTGCGCCGACGGCGCGTGCCGCCGGCACGTTGCGGCCTCGGTGCTACTATCCGGCGCGCCCCAGCGCAGCTCCACGCAATCATTCAAGTTGTACGCCATCTCGAGATCCGCCGCGCGGTCGAGCACGTCCTTGAGCGCGAGCGTCCAGGCCGAGCCGTCGCTACGCGTGTAGGAGAATTTGCGCGCCGCAATTTCCGACGCGAGCACGCTTTCGAGCTCGGCCTTCACCTCGGCGACGGTTTTCGCCTTCGGCATGGCATAGCGCTCGGTCCGGCGGGCGACGCGATCCGGGAAGGTGCGCACCACGTCGATCGCGATCAATAGCCGCAAGTCGCGCGCGGGCGTGGCGAAATCTTCCCACGCGCCGGTGGTCTCGAAGATCGCCGGGCCATCCGGCATCTCCGCGTCGCGCCCGCTGCTCTGGAACTTGCGCCCGTTCTCGACCGAGGTTACGCGCGCCTTGACCTGCTCTTCGAGCGCCGAAATTGCCTCCTTCATCGCACGCAGCGGATCGAGCGGCGCAGGCGACATCACGTCATCCATGCGGTCGTAGAATTCTTCGATCCTCAGCTGTGCCTGATCGAGGGAGAAATCGCTGTACTGCGGATCTTTGGCGATTTCGGCGTTGGTCAGCCGCCGCAAGCCGCCGTTCTTGTCGCGCAGGATCGGCCGGAAGCGCTTGAAGCCCGGCCCGCCGAGCGCGGGATCCTGCGCGAACAGGAAATTACCACGCCAGAAGCGCTTGCGTGCGACCGTCCCGTCAGGCTGTGCGTCGACGGCGAGCAAGAGGCCCGCCGCATCGTCCGACTGCGCCAGACGCTTCGCCAGCACCAGGACATGGCCGTAGGGATCGATGAACACGGTCCCCGGGCGCAGTGTCTCTTCCTTGAGCGGCACGGGATAATAGTCGCTGTTGTCGTCGTTCAGCGCCGTTCGCCCGGTTCCGGAATGCACGCCGTCGGCGACGGAGGAGCGCAAGTACTCGCCAAATCCGGCGGCGAGGCCGAGCCGCTTGAGCGACGCCAGTCTGCTCGGTGAAGGCGCGACCGGCTGCACCACCGCCGCCGGGCGAAACACGTCCATCACGCCCGTGGGCGCGGCGATCCTTTGCTCGGGCGGAGGCTCGGGCGCAGGCGGCGGCTCGAGATTCTGAATGTTCCACCATCCGTGGCACTTCGGCCCTTCGCCGGCGCCGCCGCGCGTGCATTTCGTGTATCCGAACGGCAAGCCCATCTTGAAGGCGAAATAGGCGCGCAAGAAGTAGGGAAGATCCGCGCAGTCGGGACGGACGATCATGCCCATCGAGTCTTCGCGCAGGCCGAGATGGTTGAACAGGAGATTGCGGGAGCGATCGCGCAGCACCTCATGCAACGCCTTCCATGAGAGCGTGGCGTCGACCGGCGCGTCGAACAGCTTCTCGATCCAGGCCGAGTAGAGGTTTTCGGTTTCGCGATTCCAGCTGTTGCGGATGGGCCAGAGGCTGCCCTCGGTTCCCTGCGGCCGCGGCGGCTCGGCGGCGCGCACGGCGATCTCCCGCGTGATCGTGCTGCATTCAGCGGGGGCGCGCTCGCGCGCAAGCTTCGCGTGCCAGGTGCCGGCGGCCGGCGCGGCGACCTCGGCGAACCAGAAATAGGGCGGACCACCGTGGCGCTCGGCCGATTTCGCCGCGACGCTCCCATCGGGCGCGATCAACGAAAGCTCGCCCTCGAGCGGCTTCTCCGCGGCGAAGACGACGCGCAACGGCGCGCCCTTCCACGGCGCGAGCGGCGAGGACAAAACCGCGAGTTCGGCGGCGTCTTCGCAGGTACCGACTTGAGTTTGGGCGCGGACGTGCGCTGCCGAGACGAGGACGGCGAAACATGCGCTTGCGACCGGCAACAATGCCCTCGCAGCAGCAAACCGGCGTGCTGGAACCACGTGATCCCCCTCCCCTGATCGGATGAAGCGATGGTGAGCGATCGCTTTGGCTGAATGATGGCAAAATCCTCGGTTCCACCATACCCGCTAAGGCTCGGATCGAGCACGAGGTTCCGCGTTGCCACCAGCTGGACAAACGCCATGGGCGGCCCGGGAGCCCCCCGTGAAATTGGCGAATGGCTCAGCGCGGTCCGGTCGCCCACGCGCGGCTGACACGTGCTGATCATGACGAAAGCGCGCATTGGCTTCCCTTGGCGGCGGGCCCATAGTGGCCAGGGCGGGACGGGGCTGTAGGGAGGACCCCCCATGCGCTTCGCCGACACGAAGCTGACGTTCTTCGCGGCGGGCTTGGCACTCTTCGCGCTTGCCCTCCCCCTTGTGCTTGCTGCGCCCGCCGACGCCCGCAAAGCAAGCAAACAACCCCGCGCCTATGCCGGGCAGCGTCTCGCGCCGGCCATGACGGGTGTGTCCCGCAACACACCGGCCTCGCACGTGGTCTGTTGGACGCGATGCGGAGAGCCGAGCTCCATCGTGCTCGGCGTCGATCCTGATCCGTTCATTCGCTCGCAGCTTCTGCGCGACGCGAGTCGTTACTTCGGCGGCGGTGATCAATAAGAGCCGCGGCACACGGATTCGACCGGGGGCATGCGGCGGCCTCCAACCGCTTTTCCGGCCGTGACAAATCGCTACGACTCAAAGGGCGGGGAGGGCGCGACGCCATCATCTCTTCATCGTTCATCGGATTGTCAGGTTCGGTTCGCTAGCGTCGAGGCGCAAGACGCAACTCGGCTGCCCGCCATGCCTCACCATGACGATTGATATCACGATCGCCAAGCCTGCGCGGCAGACGCTGCCCGCGTTGAGCGCCACTCATCTCGCGCTGACGGCGGCGTGCTTTGCGCTGCTACTCGCTCCAGCATTGTGGAACAGCTATCCGCTTCTGCAATACGACACCGGCGGCTATCTGGCCCGCTGGTACGAAGGATATCTCGTGCCGAGCCGCTCGACGGTGTTCGGGCTGTTTCTGCACCTTGGCGAAGGTCTGCATTTCTGGCCCGACCTTCTTCTGCAAACCGCATGCGCCATCTGGGTCATATCGCTCGTATTGCGGGTGACGGGATTGGCCGCGCGTCCGTGGCACAGGATCGCGGTTGTCACGTGGCTCTCGCTAGGCACGGCCCTGCCGTTCTTGGCGAGCGCGCTTCTCACTGACATTTTCGCCGGCGTCGGCGTACTTGCGCTCTATCTGCTTATCTATCATCGGCCCGATCTCGGGCGCGGCGAGCGGATCGGCTTGTTTTTTCTGATCGCCTTTGCCGTGGCCAGCCACAGCGCGACCCTTGCGGTGCTCGCTGCCGTCTTGGGATTTGCTGCGGCTTGCTTGCCGTCGGATCGTCGCCGCATAACGATGCTTCTTCCCGGAGGTGGGGCACTTGCGACCGGCGCGGCAATGCTGGTCGCGACAAATTTTGCCTTTTCCGGGCAGCTCGCATGGACGCCGGGCGGCTTCGGGATTGCTTTTGGCCGCATGCTGCAGGATGGGATCGTCAAACACTATCTCGACGAGCACTGCCCAAATCCGCGGCTCAAGCTGTGTCCTTATCGCGACAAGTTACCGGCCACTGCCGATGAGTTCCTGTGGAACGGCGGCGTGTTCAATGAGCTCGGCCGATTCGACGGCCTCGGCGAAGAAATGCGCTTCATCGTCCTGCATAGCTTCCAAGAGTATCCGGTGTTGCAATTCGAAACCGCGCTTGCCGCTACCGCAAAACAACTCGGGCAATTCGCAAGCGGCTACGGAATGCATGATCAAATCGACCACACCTACGGAATCATCCGCCGCTTTATTTCCAAAGAAGTGCCTGCGATGCAGCACGCCCGACAACAGCGGGGTGAGCTCAACTTCAATCTGATCAATCGAATTCACGTTCCGATCGCATTCGGCTCGATGCTCTTTCTGCTCGGGTTACTTGTGCGAGCAATAAGGTCCGGCCGCTTCGATGAACCGGCACGGCTTGCCGCCACTGTGACGGTCGCCATTCTAGCTAATGCCTTCGCCTGTGGAGCGCTGTCGGGACCGCACGATCGGTACGGCGCACGCATGGTCTGGATTGTCGCGTTCACGGCTGCAATCGCGATCCTGCGCAATCGAAAACGTGCTGAGCGAACGCAGAAGAAGGCGCTCGGCTGCACTCTGCGCGTTTCGTATCCGCGGCGCTCAGGGAACTGCATGATCCTTGATTGACGACCGATTTGAGCGATTCGATTGGTCCCCGATAAAGTTAAGATCTCTCGAGTGGGCCGCGGCTCCTGGCAGCGTGGATACGCCCCGGATTCTGCGTTGCGCTCCAAATCCAACCTTGTCGCGGTCGTTAATGTCCCGCTGGCGATAGCCGTCGCCGTGTTGCTTTGGCGTTCGCTGGACTGGCCCCTGATCGGTGACGCGGCAATTTTCCACTTCATCGCCGAGCAGATGCGAATGGGTGCGATCCCTTATCGCGACATTTATGACGTGAACATGCCGCTGATTTACTTCGTCCACGCCGGCATCGTGGCGATCGGCGGCATGAGCGACGTTGCATGGCGCGCATTCGATTTGGGTTGCGCCGCTGCCATGTCGGCTCTGATTCTCATGCTGGCATGGCCCGCCGGACGACCCTTGGCCATCCATGCCGTCCTCATCGCACTGACAACCCATCTCTTGCTCGGTCCCTATTCTGCCGGGCAGCGAGACTATCTGATGTCGATCGTGGCGCTCGGCGTCACTTTGGTATCGGTCAGGGCCGCGGAAACTCCTGAGTCCAGCCGCATGAACCTTCTCGTCGCAGGCGCCGCTGCCGTGATCGCGGCGTGCATCAAGCCAACCGGTATATTTCTGTTGGCACTGCCCGCGCTCGGAATGGCCCGGCTGCGTTGGCACGACGTGATTTGGACCGCGATCGGTGCAGCCGCGGTGGCACTGCTGATGCTGGGGTTACTGGCCGCGTTTGACGCACTCTGGGCTTTCGTCGCGATGGTGCAAGGACTGATCCCTGCATATGCGTCGATGGGTTCGCGCCCGCTTTATGATGTGGTCCGCGATACCGCGGTTTGGCTGGCGCCGGTCGGGGGACTCGCGCTTGCCGCCGCGCTGAGCATATCGGCGCCGAAACCGCCGCGGGAACGCGTCTTTATCGGTCTTACCCTGTTCGGCCTCATTCATTTGTTCGCTCAGCGCAAGGGGTGGTTCTATCACGTCTATCCCTTGGGTCTTGGACTGACTTGCTGGGGTGCCTGGAGCCTTGCCTCCCTCTCGATGTTGCGCTCGGCTCTGTGCGTGACGGTGACGGCTGCAACACTCGCATGGCTCGTGCCGGCGGCGCTCACCCAGGCACCTTCCTATCCGGCCTTGCGCACGGCTTCGGCGATGCAACTTGCCCTGCAAAGCCGGTTACCGCCTGGCGCGAGGGTTCAGGTGCTCGATTCTGATAATGGCGCCTTCCTGGCCATGGCACGCGCTGGGATGCGTCAGGCCACCCCCCACATTCAGTGGTTCTCACTTCTCCTCGCCGGAGATGGCGTTAGGAAGAATTTTATCACCGCTCTGAACGCCGATCCGCCAGCCGCCGTCCTCATAACCAACGCTCAGTGGCCCCAGGAGAGCGGCTTTGATGCCGCGGATCGTTGGCCGGCGTTCGCCGCGCTATTGGCTTCACAGTACGACTTGGTCCAAACGGGCGACGACAGTGGAATGGCATGGCGCCTGTACGTGAGGCGAGGCCATGCCGGGTAAATGAATTTCACCCGGCGAACTTCGCCGCCAATGCGGCGAAGTTCTCGATGTCCGGTCATTTTGCCTGCCGGAAATCCTGGTTACCGAAGAGCGAGCGGTCGGGCTCCTTGATCACGATGAACTCGTGATTGAGCGCGGCATGGCAGGAATTGCAGCCCTCGGTCAACCGCGCGTAAGCGGCGTTGAATTTGCCGAGGTCGCGCGCCTCGATCGCCGCCTCGATGGCTTTGATCGGCTCGCCCGTCGTTGCCTCCATCATGTCCGGCACCGATTGCTCGCGGAAACGCGGCCGCCAGCGGGCGATTTTGGCGAGCGAATCCTTGAGCTCGTGCGCCGCGTAACGTGCGAGTGCCCAGTTTTGCTCGCGCGCGCTCAGCCCCAATTTGGCGTGGCGCGGCTGCACCAGCGTGTTCATGAGATCGCCGAAGCCGGGATTAAACGGCGGCGCCGCCGCTTGCGCCGGGGCGGCGGTTTGCGCCTTGACGCAAGGACCAAATATGCCGGCGGCTACAAAGACAAGGACAAGGACGAGCGCGTGTTTGAGCATCGATTATCCCCATGCAAATGGCGGGGCGAGACGACCCCTCGGTCCCTATCGTGCGCGAAGCTCGTGACGACGCTTCGGCGCAAAGCAACTTCAGGCTTGCCCCATCGGCCAGGGCGACGCAACATCGCGCCCATGCATTTTTCTAGGCAGGTCCTCTCGGCGGCGATCATGCTCGCTTGCCTCGCGGGCACGGCGCACGCGGGTCCCGCCGGTTGCGAATTGAACAAGGTCGCGCCGGCGCGCGTCGCAACCAAAGATCCGCGCGTTTACTTCGTCGCCGGCGCCAACGCGCGCGCCTCAGCCTGTCCGTCCGCCGCGAGCGCCTGCCGGCTTCGAGCCTACGTGATGCCCGGGGACGAGGTGCTGGTCGATTTAACCGACGCCGCCTATGTGTGCGCCTTCTTCAAGTCGCAAGGCGGCACCGAGACGCGCGGCTGGCTGCCGCGCGCGTCCCTCGAGCTCGTTGCTCCCGCGCCCGCGCCCGCGCGGCAATGGGACGGCAACTGGCAGCGCGACCGGGAAGCGCAGATCGTCATCAAGTCGCGCGGCGACGAGGTCGAGGTTTCCGGCAGCGCGATGGGGGGAAGCTACGATCCGGAGCGCGTGCGGAGGGGCGGAGTTCACGTCGGCGAACTCAGCGGCACCGGTCGGCCGCGCGGTCAGACGCTCGCCATCGGCTACGACCCCGATCGATCCGCCTTTCCGCCGTCGCAGGATCAAGCGCCCGACGCCTGCGCCGCGAAGCTCGATCTCTACGGCCGCTATCTCATGGTCGAGGACAATCGCGGTTGCGGCGGTCTCAACGTGAGCTTCACCGGCACTTATGTGCGGGTGAAGTCTTTCAAGCGCCTGGGCGGGATGTGAGGCCGGCGCGGCGCGCTCGCCCTCGGCGCCTGTTCGTATGGTTCCGCGCGTTCGTTGAAGTGAAAGGCTAGGCGGCGAACGGCGCATTCAGCATCAAACATAAGCAAATACAATTCGCGCGGCGCAATGAGCGCCGCGCGATGCACCTGCGTTGATCCTATCGACGCGTTTACTGAGGCTGACCGCCCTTCGATCCGCTGCCACCGCTGCTGCCGGACGA
>Ga0307277_10000059_pt1 | contig 32665 bp, 33 predicted proteins | sample ER_DNA_116_FD_194473 | JGI IMG/M metagenome (GOLD analysis project Ga0307277, IMG submission 194473) | Bulk soil microbial communities from the East River watershed near Crested Butte, Colorado, United States - ER_DNA_116 | ecosystem: Environmental > Terrestrial > Soil > Floodplain | place...
AGGGCTGCGCACGGAGGCCGAGACCGACGTGCGCGACGTCTCCGGCCGCATCGTCACCCCGGGGCTGATCGACCTACACACCCATGTCTATTGGGGCGGGACCTCGCTCGGCATCGACGCTGAGGATTTCTGCCGCCGCTCGGGGGTGACGACCGCCGTCGATACCGGAAGCGCCGGCGCCGGCAACTTCGCGGGCTTTCGCAAGCACGTGATCGAGCGCAGCGAGGTGCGCATCCTCGCCTACCTCCACGTCTCCTTCGCCGGCATCTTCGCGTACTCGCGGCGGGTGATGGTCGGCGAAAGCGAGGAACTGCGGCTGATGGCGCCGCTCGATGCGGTGGAGGTCGCCAATGCCAACCGCGACGTCATCATCGGCATCAAGGTCCGCGTCGGCGCGCGCGCCTCCGGCCGTTCGGGCGCCGTGCCGCTCGACATCGCGCTCGAGGTCGCGAACGAGGTCGGCATGCCGGTCATGGCGCATATCGATGAGCCGCCGCCGAGCTATGAAGAGGTGATCGCGCGGCTGCGGCCGGGGGACGTGCTTACCCATGCGTTCCGGCCTTTCCCCAATTCGCCGGCCACGGCGCAAGGCACGGTGAAACGCGCAGTGATCGAAGCGCGTCAGCGTGGCGTGCTGTTCGACATCGGTCACGGCAAGGGCTCGTTCGCCTTCAAGACGGCGCGCGCCATGCTCGCCAACGGCTTTTTGCCCGATACCATCTCGTCCGATGTTCACGCGCTCTGCATCAACGGACCGGCATTCGACCAGGTCACCACGATGTCGAAGTTCCTCTGCCTCGGCATGCCGCTTGCCGACGTGGTCGCCGCCTCGACCGTGAATGCCGCATTTGCATTGAAGCGCCCGGAACTCGGCAGTCTCAAGCCGGGCAGCATTGGTGATGCCACCATTCTGTCGATCGACGATGGGCGGTTCGACTATGTCGACGTCGTCGGCGAACACATGACGGGCGACCGAAAGATCGCATGCCAAGGGGTCGTGATCGCCGGACGATGGTGGCACCCGAAATAGTCACGCCGTCGGAGCGAAATTCGCGTTCGCTGGCGTATCGCTGCTGGCATGCCCTTTGCTCAGAACGGCTGGAAACCGGCTGGTTACGCTGCCCTCACTCGACCCCAGGGGAGGCATCCAATAAAATGGGCAGAATGGCGCAAATCTGAGCGAGTCGACCGGCCCAACTGGGAGATCAAGTCATGGATCGCAGGACGCTGCTGAAAGGCTTTGCGGGTGCAGGCACTCTGGCCGCTACGGGACGCTTGTGCGCCCCTGCGCTCGCCCAGGGCACTGCAGCGCGCACGTTGCGCTTCGTGCCTCAAGCCAATCTCGCGAATTTCGACCCGATCTGGGGCACGCAATACGTGGTGCGCAATGCCTCGGCCATGGTGTGGGACACGCTCTATGGCATGGACGAAAAGCTCGAGCCCCAACGCCAGATGGCGGAAGCCGAGGAGGTCTCGGCCGACGGGCTGACCTGGACGTTCCGCTTGCGGCCGGGGCTCAAATTCCATGACGGCGAGCCGGTGCTGGCACGAGACGTGGTGGCGAGCCTCGAGCGCTGGGCGGCGCGCGACCAGATGGGCCTGTTGATCAGGGCAATCCAGCAGGAGCTCACCGCTCCCGACGATCGCACCGTCAAGTGGGTGCTCAAGAAGCCATTCCCGAAAATGCTGCTGGCGCTCGGCAAGATCAGCACGCCGATCGCCTTCATCATGCCTGAGCGCATCGCCAAGACCGATCCGTTCAAGCAGATTCCCGAATATATCGGCAGCGGCCCCATGCGTTTTGTGAAGAACGAGTGGGTTCCGGGCGCGAAGGCGGCGTTCGAGCGATTCCCCGATTATGCACCGCGCAGCGAACCCGGCTCATGGCTCGCGGGCGGCAAGCGAATTTTGGTTGAGCGCGTCGAATGGGTGGTCATGCCGGACCCGGCGACTGCCGGCGCGGCGCTGCAGAGCGGCGAGATCGACTGGTGGGAGAACCCGATTTCCGACCTGGTGCCGCTGTTGCGCAAGAACCGCAATGTCGCCGTCGATATCGCCGATCCGCTCGGCAACATCGGCAGCTTTCGCATGAATCATTTGTATCCGCCGTTTAATGACGTGCGGGCGCGCCGCGCGGTGCTGATGGCGATGAGCCAAGAAGATTACATGCGTGCCATCGTCGGCGATGACGACAATCTGTGGAAGCCACTGCCGGGCTTTTTCACTCCGGGCACGCCGCTCTATACCGAGGAAGGGGGCGAGATCCTCAAGGGCCCACGCAAGCTCGATGCCGCCAAGAAACTCCTGGCGGAAAGCAGCTATGCGGGTCAGCCGGTCACCTGCCTCGTGGCGCAAGACCAGCAGATCACCAAGGCGCAAGGCGACGTCACCGCCGACCTGCTCAAGCGGCTCGGCATGAATGTGGACTTCGCAGCCATCGACTGGGGCACGGTCGGCGCGCGGCGCGCGGTGAAGACGCCGCCCGGACAAGGCGGTTGGCAGATGTTCCATACTTGGCATTCCGGCGCCGACTGCATCAATCCGGCGGTCGCAATCGGCGTGCGCGCCAGTGGCGACAAGGCGTGGTTCGGCTGGCCGGAGGTGCCCGAAGTCGAAGCGCAGGTGACGGCGTGGTACGATGCCAAGACGCCGGATGAGGAGAAGGCGGCGATCGGGCGGCTCAACAAAGCCGCGCTGGATAACGTCGTCTACGCGCCGACCGGTTTCTTCCTCGGCTACCAGGCTTGGCGCAAGAACGTGACCGGAGTGGTCAAGGGCCCGCTTCCGTTCTTCTGGGGTGTCGCCAAAACGGCATGACGTCGCCGTAAGCCATGCTCGCCTATGTCGTTCGGCGCGTCATTGCCACCGTCCCGGTGATGGCGGTCGTCGCGTTCTTTGTGTTCAGCCTGCTGTACATCGCGCCGGGCGATCCGGCGGCGGTGATCGCCGGCGACCAAGCGACGCCCGCCGACGTCGAGCGCATCCGTCAGAGCCTCGGTCTGGATCGGCCTTTCCTCATCCGCTTTGGCGAGTGGGTTTGGCAAATCCTGCACGGTGACCTCGGCACGTCGATCTTCACCAATTTACCGGTGACCGCGATGATGGCGCAGCGCTTCGAACCGACGCTGTCGTTGATGCTCATCACGCTGACTTTCGCGGTGGCTGTCGCGGTGCCGATCGGCGTGCTCGCCGCCTGGAAGGCGGGGACTTGGGTTGACCGCGTCATCATGGCTTTCGCGATCTTCGGCTTTTCGGTGCCGGTGTTCGTCATCGCTTATCTGCTCGCATTCGTGTTTGCGCTCGAGCTCGAATGGCTGCCGGTGCAAGGCTACACCCCGCTCGCCGATGGCATTTGGCCGTGGTTGCAGAATCTGATCCTGCCGGCGATCGCGCTGGGCTGCGTCTATATCGCCCTCATTGCCCGCATCACCCGCGCCGCGATGCTCGAAGTGCTGCAGCAGGACTACATCCGCACCGCCCGCGCCAAGGGCATCGGGCAAGGGGGCATTCTGTTCGTGCATGCGCTCAAGAATGCGTCCGTTCCAATCGTGACGGTGATCGGGATCGGCGTCGCACTCTTGATCGGGGGCGCGGTGGTGACGGAGAGCGTCTTTGCCATTCCGGGTCTCGGCCGGCTCACCGTGGACGCGATCCTGCGCCGCGACTATCCCCTCATCCAGGGGCTCGTGCTGCTGTTCAGCTTCGTCTACGTGCTGGTGAATCTCCTGGTCGATCTCTCCTACACGCTTCTCGATCCGAGGATCAGGTATTGAGCGGCCCGACCATCACATCCGCCCCACCGGGCATCGCCGTTGCGCCCGAGCTGCCCGAGCTGCTCCCGGTTGTAAATTTGGGACGCGGCGCCGTCGGATTTCTGCGCCGCCATCCGACTGTCGCCGTCGGCGGCGCTCTCCTCCTCTTCATGCTGCTGATCGCGGTGTTCGCACCTTATCTCGGGACGGTCGATCCGACCGCGCTGGCGCCGGCGCGGCGCACGCGCCCGCCCTCCGCCGAACACTGGTTCGGCACCGATATGCTGGGGCGCGACCTCTACTCCCGCGTGATCTACGGGGCGCGCGTGTCGCTCCTCGTCGGCTTCTCGGTCGCTGCCTTTGCCTCGGTCATCGGGCTCGCCATCGGCCTGGTGGCGGGATTCGTGCGCTGGGCGGATGCCGTGCTGATGCGCGTGATGGACGGATTGATGTCGATTCCGCCGATCCTGCTGGCGGTCGCGCTCATGGCATTGACGCGCGGCAGCGTGGGTAACGTCATCCTGGCGATCACCATCGCGGAGATCCCGCGCGTCTCGCGTCTCGTCCGCAGCGTGGTGCTCTCCCTGCGCGAGCAACCCTACGTCGATGCGGCAGTGGCGGCAGGCACGCGCACGCCGATGATCATCTTGCGGCACATCTTGCCCAACACGCTGGCGCCGATGACCGTGCAGGCAACGTATATCTGCGCCAGCGCCATGATTATCGAGGCGATCCTTTCCTTCATCGGCGCCGGCACGCCGCCGATTACGCCATCGTGGGGCAACATCATGGCCGAGGGCCGCGCGCTCTGGCAGGTGAAGCCCTTCATCGTCTTCTTCCCGGCCGTGTTCCTGTCCCTCACCGTGCTCTCGGTCAACCTGCTCGGCGACGGATGGCGCGACGCACTCGACCCGCGCATGGCCAAAGGACTGTGACGTGGCTCTGCTCGAAATCGAAGATTTGCAGACGCATTTCCGCACACGCGACGGGGTCAACCGCGCCGTCGACGGGATTTCCTTCCATGTGAACGAAGGCGAGACGCTTGCGGTGGTCGGTGAAAGCGGTTGCGGGAAATCCGTCACCGCAATGTCGATTCTGCGCCTCGTTCCGGAACCGCCAGCGAAGATTGCAGGCTCAATCCGCTTCCAGGGGAAAGAACTGCTGAAATGCTCCGAGCGGGAGATGCGCGGCATTCGCGGCAACGAGATCAGCATGATCTTCCAGGAGCCGATGACGAGTCTGAACCCCGTGCTCACCGTCGGCCGCCAGCTCGGGGAGACGCTGCGCTTGCACGAGGGCCTCGACCGTAAAGCGGCGGAGACGCGTGCGGTCGAGATGCTCGTCCTCGTCGGCATCCCGGAGCCGCGCCGGCGGCTGCGCGAATATCCGCATCAGCTCTCAGGCGGCATGCGCCAACGCGTGATGATCGCCATGGCGCTTGCGTGCAATCCGAAGCTCCTGATCGCCGACGAGCCGACCACCGCGCTGGACGTGACGATTCAGGCGCAAATCCTCGACTTGATGCGGGATCTCAAGCGCCGCGTCGGCGCCGCTATCGTTCTCATCACCCACGATCTCGGTGTCGTGGCGGAAGTCGCCGAGCGCGTCATGGTGATGTATGCCGGCCGCAAGCTCGAAGAAGCGCCCGTTGCCAAGCTCTTCCGCGCGCCGCGGCATCCCTATACGCGCGGCTTGCTCGGCGCCGTGCCAAAGCTCGGCGCCTCGCTTAGCGGCAAGGCGACCAGGCTTGCGGAGATCCCCGGCGTTGTCCCCAGCCTGAAGCACCGCATCCAGGGCTGCGTATTCGCCAGCCGCTGTCCGCAGGCGACCGAGCTCTGTCGAGAGCTGGCGCCGGCGCTCGAACGCAAAGCGCAGGACCATTTCGCCGCCTGCCACTACGCTCCCACAGAGGTGGCGGCATGAGCGCCCTGCTCGAAGTCAACGATCTGAAGAAGCACTTTGCGGTGCGCAGCGCCCCCTTGGGCTTCGGCACCGTCTTGGTCCGTGCGGTGGACGGCGTGTCGTTCCACGTCGAACGCGGCGAGACGCTGGCCTTGGTCGGCGAGTCCGGTTGCGGCAAGTCCACCGTCGGCCGCGCGATCCTACGATTGTTCGACATTACCGGCGGCCAAGTCGTCCTCGACGGCCAGCGCATAGACGATCTTTCCCCCGGCCCGTTGCGCCCGCTGCGCCGCCGGGTCCAGGCGGTATTCCAGGATCCATTTTCCAGCCTCAATCCACGCATGCGCGTGCGCGACATTCTGGCCGAGCCGATGCGAAACTTCGGGCTAGCCAGTTCGAAAGCCGCGGTTGATGCGCGCGTCGACGCGCTGATGGAGAAGGTGCGGCTGCCGCGCGAGATGGCGAACCGATGGCCGCATGAATTGTCCGGCGGCCAGCGCCAGCGCGTCGGGATCGCCCGGGCACTTGCTGCCGAGCCCGAACTGATCGTGTGCGACGAGGCCGTCTCGGCACTCGATGTCTCGGTCAAAGCGCAAATCGTGAATCTGCTGCAGGACCTGCAACAGGAGCTCGGACTTGCGCTTTTGTTCATCAGCCATGATCTCGCGATCGTCGAGCACATGACCCACCGAGTCGCAGTGATGTATCTGGGAAAGATCGTCGAGCTTGCTCCGAAGGAAGGTATTTTCGCCGCGCCCAAGCATCCGTATACCGAGGCGCTGCTCTCTGCCGTGCCGATGCCCGAGCCCGGCGCGGCGCGCAAGCGCATCATTCTCAAAGGCGACGTGCCGAGCTCGATCAATCCACCTAGAGGCTGCCGTTTTCATACCCGCTGCCCCTACGCCTTCGACCGCTGCCTCGTGGAAGAACCCCAACTGCGATCAATGCAAGACGGGCGGCTCGTCGCATGTCACCTGCACGATCTGCCGGCGGCGCAGAACCCACTTGCCGGATCCGGACCGCACTGAACCGGAGCGCTCACGGCTAGGGCGCCCCGATACTCCATCGCCTGCTTGGCTCTCAAGAGCTGCGAAATTCTCGAACGTCGTGGGGTTTGTCATCACACGCATCCCCTTTCATTGTTTTGTAAATGTCGCGAATATCCCATTCTGCTCTTGAATGATGGGCCTTTCGGGACTTCAATTGCATGTAAGACGCCGGCGAAGGGGCCGAATAGTGAGTTGGCTCGGCTCCCGTAAAAAAGGCCCTGACCATTAGGGGCGATAACCGACTCGGCGAGAGGGAGGAATCAATGCCCGAAATGAAACGCTTCATTCGGCTCTGCGTTGCGACCGCGGTCGGCCTCGTGCTTTCGGCGGGACTTTCTTCCACTCAGGCTCAGGCGCAGGAGCGCGAGCTCAAGGTTGGGTACATGAAGAATCCCATCCAAGATGCTTCGCTCGACATGATGGACAAATGGGCGAAGGCACACGGGGTCAAGCTCACGCGCGTGCCCATGGCTTACAGCGTGTTCATGGAAAAGGTCACCGCGACGCTGACCGGCGGCACCGATCAGTTCGATGTCATCTGGCACAATGACGATTGGGGCCAGCTCTGGAAGAAATGGCTGGAGGCGACCGACGACGTCAAAGGGATGGAAAACGCCGATCGCTGGCCGCTGCTCGCGTTCTGGAACGACGAGAAGAAGCTCACCGTCGTGCCCATGGCTCACACCGTGGGAACGTTCTTCTATCGCACCGATCTTCTCAAACCGGAAGAAGTGCCTACCACCTTCGAGCAGCTCATTTCGGTCAGTCAGCGGCTGCAAAAAGAAGGCAAAGTCAAGTGGGGCTACGTCGGCGGCATGACCATGAACAGCACCTGGTTCAGCCTGTGGTGGACGATGTGGGCCAACAATTGCGACATCCTCAAGCCGCTGTTCGAGCGCGACAACGACAAGCTCGCGGCCACTAAGTTCGAGCCGGCGGTGACCGAACCCTGCCATCGGGAGATCGTCGAGTTCTGGTGGGACGCGATCAACACCCACAAGATCAGTCCGCCCGGCATGACGGCGTACGGGCGCAACGAGGCAAACGCCATCTTCATGGCGGGCGAGGCCGCCTTCACGCTCGTCGATTCGACTCATTTCGGGGAGTTCAACGACCCGAAGCGCTCCAAGATCGTGGGCAAGGTCGGCATGGCCCCGTTTCCGGTCGGCCCGCGCGCGCAGAAGCCGACGTCATGGAACGAGATCTGGGGGTGGGCCATTCCCAAGGGCGTTCCGCCGGAGCGCAAGCAGCTGGCAAAGGAGATGCTCTCGGCGATGATGGGCGATGAGGCCGGTCAGATCGAGATGTGGAAGAAGACCGGCGGGCCGCCGCCGAACGTCAAGCTCTGGCCGAAGCTCGCCGCCGAGGACAAGGATTTCGCGGCCCTCAAGCACGCGGTGTTCGATCAGACGCCGATCACGCACTCGGCCTACTACTTCGCCGAGTGGCCGGCGGTGCATAAGGCCTATTCGGACATGGCCATCGCCGCGCTCTCCGGCAAGCGTGAGGACATACCGAAAGTGCTGGCCGAGCACGCCGACAAAATCCGCGGCGCCGCGGCCGGAAACTGAGGCAGCTTGCCTCGCCCTGAGTTTGACGACCGCTGCCACATCGTCCCTCTCCGTCGGCGGGGAGGGGCGAGCGAGGGGCACACGAGATGATAGCGCGTTACACCCCTCCCCGCTCCTTGCCCGCAGATGAGGGGGCAAACACGCCGAGCTCAGGCGACCGCGCTGATTTCTCGGAAGCTTTCGTCCGATGAACGAGAAAACGCGCTTTATGCTGGCGCTGATCACGCCGGCGGCGCTGGTGCTGATCTTGTTCCAGGTCGTCCCGATTCTCACGGGAGCCAATGCCAGCTTTCGCGACTGGACGCTGCACGATCCCAAGCGGACCTGGGTCGGATTTGCCAACTACCTGCACGTCCTCCGCGACGCTGAATTCCGCGACATCGTGCTTCCCAACACGTTCGGCTTCATGGTCGCGAGTGTTGCTTGCTCGCTGTTGCTCGGCCTGGCGATCGCGCTGATGCTCAACAGCCGCTTTCCCGGGCGTTGGCTCGTTCAGTCTTTCGTCTTGCTGCCGCTGATGGTGGCGCCGGTCATCGCCGCCATCATGATCCGCTGGATGTTCAATGATCAGTTCGGGGTCGTAAACGCCGCGCTCGAGGGTTTGGGACTTGCGCCGATCTCCTGGCTGACGCAGCGCTGGACCACGTTCGCGGTGATCCTTCTCACCGACGTCTGGCTATGGACGCCCTGGTTCGCCCTGATCCTGCTCGCCGGCCTGCAAAGCCTTCCTCCCGAGCCGTTCGAGGCGGCGCGCATCGATGCGGCCAGCGCCTGGCGCACGTTCCGCTACATCACGCTGCCGATGCTGCGCCCGGTCATGGTGGTCTGCATCGTGATCCGCGCGATCGACGCGTTCCGAACCTTCGACATCGTGTGGACGATTTCCGGCGGTTGTCCGGCGCGCGCCACCGAACTGTTTAGCCTCTACGCTTATGTCGAGGCGTTCCAGTTCCTCAATCTCGCCCGCGGCTCCGCGGCTGCGGTCATTGGAGCGATCATCATCATCGTCTTCGCGCTGCTGCTCTATCGCGTGCTCAACCGCTTCGTGGAGGTGTCGAGGTGACGGATATCGCCGCAGCGCCTGCGCGATCTGCCGGTTTCTTCTTCGCCCTCGCGCCGCGAGGAAAGGCCGCATTCTTCGCGCTTGCGGCGATTGCGGTTTGCCTGCTGTTCGCCTTCCCGGTGTTTTGGCTGGTATTGACCTCGTTGCGGCCCGGAACCGGGGTTTATTACGTGCATCGGGGGACCGAATTCACCATCGACAACTTCCACGAGGTGTTGTCGCAGGAGATCGTGCTGAGGGCACTGTTCAACAGCTTCATGATCTCGACCTTGGCGACGGTGCTCTCGCTGGGCGTCACCGCGACGTCCGGCTACATGCTCTCGCGCTTCAAAGGACCGATCCCGAACGTTTGGTTTTCCTTGATCTATATTTTTCGCTGCGTGCCTTACGTCGCTTGGGTGCTGCCGCTCTATTTCGTGACGCAACAGCTGCACATTTTCGACAGCTATTGGGGGCTGCTGCTGCCACACATTGCTGTCCACATCTGCTTCTTCTCCTGGATCATGAAAGGCTTCTTCGACGGAATCGACCCCTCCATGGAATACGCCGCCATGATCGACGGCTGCTCGCGTTGGGGCGCATTCTGGCGCGTTGCCATGCCCGCGGCCGTTCCCGGCCTCACGGCGCTCGCGATCCTGTGCTGGCTCTATACCTGGAACGAGTTCTTGTTCGCGCTCATCCTCACCGCACACGAAACGCCGATCTTGACCGTGGTCATGGCTCAATTCGTGCATGAGCTCGGCATGGAATGGCACCTCATGAGCGCGACAGCGGTCATCGCACTCGTTCCAGCGTTGGTCGTAACGCTGTTCGGTCAGAGATACGTCATTCGCGGGCTGAGGATTTAGCCGCATGGCCGATATCGTGCTCAACAACGTGCACAAGGTGTACGGCCACGTCGTCGCCGTCAAAGACATCAATCTGTCCATCAAGGATCGCGAGTTTGTCGTGCTGGTTGGTCCTTCGGGCTGCGGCAAATCGACGACGCTGCGCATGATCGCCGGCCTCGAGGAGATCAGCGCCGGCACCATCGCCATCGGCGGCAGGGTCGTGAATCATCTGCAGCCGAAGGACCGCGATATCGCCATGGTGTTCCAAAATTATGCGCTCTATCGACATATGAGCGTGCGCGACAACTTGGCGTTCGGGCTGCGCAACCGCCGCGTGCCCGCTCACGAGATCGCGGCTGCGGTCAGCCGTGCCGCGCGAATTCTGTCGATCGAGCCGTTGCTCGACCGCCGCCCGTACCAGCTGTCGGGCGGCCAGCAGCAGCGCGTGGCGCTCGGCCGCTGCATCGTGCGTAACCCCAAGGTCTTTCTGTTCGACGAGCCTTTGTCGAATCTCGACGCGCAGCTGCGCGCGCAAATGCGGCTCGAGCTCAAGGAGCTGCGCCTGCGAGTGCCGACGACGTCGATCTTCGTCACGCACGATCAGACCGAGGCGATGACGCTCGGCGACCGCATCGTGGTGATGAAGGACGGCGTCGTCCAGCAGGTAGGCACGCCGCTCGAGCTTTATCGCAAGCCGGCCAATCGGTTCGTGGCGAGTTTCATCGGCTCGCCTTCGATGAATTTCATCACTGTCAGCGTGAGCGCGGATGGCGAGCATTTCGCGCTGGGCTGCCAAGGATGGCAGTTCAAGCTGCCGGCGAGGCGGTTCCCCGATCTGGGTTCGCACGTCGGGCGATCGATCTGTGTCGGCGTGCGCCCGCAACACGTTCGGTTGGGAGCACCCATGAACGACAACCAGATCCCCCTCAATGGCACCGTGATGGTCACCGAGCAGCTCGGCGACGAACAACTGCTCGCCGTCCGGCTCGGAGACGGCGAGATCAGGATCGCCGGCGTCGATCCGGACTTGAGCCTGTCGACGGGCTCGCGGATCGAGGCCGCGGTCGCAACCGATCACCTGCATTTCTTCGACGAGCTCGAGCAGATGCAATAGCCGAGTGCGCCGCCGCTCCATCGCGAGGACTCCGATGCTCGATCTGCTGCAAGGAATCCGCGTCATCAGCTTCAATCATTTCCTGCTCGGGCCTATGGCCATCCAGGCGCTGGCGGATCTCGGCGCCGACGTGGTCGCGGTCGAGACCCCCGACGGAGCGTGGCAGCGCCATTGGAGCAGCGGGGATATCTGGCACGACGGGCAGGGGATGCTGCATATGTGTACCAACCGCAACAAGCGCAGCCTCGCGCTCGATTTGAAGGCGCCCAAAGGGAGAGAGATCGCGCTCAAGCTGATCGACGGCGCCGACGTGGTGGCGGAAAACTTTCGTCCGGGCGTGATGGATAAGCTGGGCTTCGGCTACGAGGCGTTGCGCCGCCGCAAACCTTCGCTGATCTACGCTTCGGCGTCGGGCTACGGCCCCGACGGCCCCTACGCGGCGCGCGCCGGCCAGGATCTGCTGGCGCAGGCGCTGTTCGGGCTGATGGCAATCACCGGCCAGCCCGCGACTGGTCCGCGGCCGGTCGGCGTCTCAGCGGTCGACCACCACGGCGCGGCGTTGTTCGCCATGGGAATTCTCGCCGCGTTGCTGCGCCGGGAGCGCACCGGCAAAGGCTGCCGCGTCGATGCGAGCCTGATGCAGGCCGCGCTCGACCTACAGGCGGAATCGCTCACCGCCTGGCTCAACGCTGCAAAGCGGCCCGCGAGCGTGAGCGCGCACCCTCATATCGCGGGCTGGTACTATCCTGCGCCTTACGGCATCTATGCGACGCACGACGGCCACATCGCCATCTCGCTCTGCCCGTTGCCGAGGCTCGCGGAAGCCATCGAGGAAGCGCGTCTCGCCGCCTTCTCCGACAAGGATGCCTGGGCTCGGCAGGACGAGATCGGCGAGATCATCGCCGCGCGGCTCAAGACCAAGACGAGCGAGGAGTGGAGCCGAGCCATGGAGCGGGCGCAAATCTGGCACGCGCGCGTGCAGGGATATGACGATCTGGTCGAGGATCCGCAGATCAAACACATGGGGGCGTTGGTGAACATGCCTGGCGCAGGCGAGAGCGGGACGCCGGTCACGCTGGTCAACCATCCCGTGCGCTACGACGGCGAGGCGGCGGAAATTCGCCTGGCGCCGCAACGGCTCGGCGCGCAGAGCAAGGAGGTGCTCGCGGAGCTTGGCTTCGCCGGGGCGGAGATTGCGGCGCTCGCCCGCGAGGGCGTGGTATGCCTGCCGGAGCCTTGATAGCGCTTCATCGAAAGCCACTCGGAAGGCGTCATGCAGGACTTCTTCGTCAAAGTCGGAGACAGCGTCACCTTCGCCAAGACCGTGGGGGAGACGGACATTTATCTCTTTGCCGGGATCACCGGAGACTTCTCGGTGAACCACGTCAATGAGCAGTACATGGCGCGCTCCAAGTACGGCCGGCGCATCGCGCACGGCGCGCTGGTCGTCGGCTACATGTCGACTTGCTCGACGATGATGATCGAGAAATGCCAAGGGGCGACGGCCGACACGACGCCGGTATCGCTCGGCTACGACCGGGTGCGTTTTCTCGCCCCGGTGTTCATCGGCGACACCGTCAGCCTCACCTACACCATCGCCGAAGTCGATGCGCACAAGCGGCAATCGCTCGCCGACATCGCCGTCACCAACCAGAACGGCGTGAAGGTTGCGGTCGCGCGCCACATTCTTCGCTGGGTCAAGAACACGCCGGAAGGCTAGTCCCATGCGCCTCAAGGAGAAGGTCTGCGTCATCACCGGCGGCGGCTCCGGGATCGGCCGCGCGACCGCGCTGCTATTCGCCCAGGAAGGTGCGCGCCTCGTCGTTGCCGACAAGCGCAATGCGCAGAAGGTCGCCGCCGAGTGCGCGAACAAGGGAGCGCAGGCGATAGCGGTCGAGGCCGACGTCGCCGTCGCGGCCGACGTGAGGCGCACGATCGAGGCGGCGGTGGAGCGGTTTCGGCGCCTCGATGTTCTCGTCAACAACGCCGGCTATGGCATCACGGGAAGCGTCGTGGAGACGGACGAAGAGGACTGGGACGCACTGATGGCGGTCAATGTCCGTGGCGTGTTCCTGTGCAGCAAATACGCGATTCCCGCGATGAGGCGCAGCGGCGGCGGCACCATTGTCAACACCGCCTCGGTCGTGGCCGCCGTCGGCGTCGGCAATCGCGCCGCCTATTGCGCCTCGAAGGGAGCGGTGGCCGCGCTGACGCGGGCGATCGCCATCGACCACGTCGGCGAGGGCATCCGCTGCAATGCGATTGCGCCGGGAACGATCGACACGCCGTATTTCAACGATATCCTCAAGGCGAGCGCCGATCCGGCCGCCACGCGCAAGGCGCTGGCGGCGCGCCAGCTCCTCGGCCGGCTGGGCACGCCCGAGGAAATCGCGGCCGGAATCCTGTTTCTGGCGAGCGACGAAAGTTGCTTCGCCACCGGCACCATCCTTACCTTGGACGGCGGCATGACCGCGCAATAGCAGGCAGCGCCGCTAAACAAGCCCATTCCGTCTTCCGGATGATCATGGTCCCGCCACTTGTAATCATCGGAAAATCCGAGAAATTATGAATTGATGAAGCGGCGCTTGCATCGGAGCGTACGCGATGTAGCGGAGTTGCGATCATGCATCGACATCTTGTGAGAGCCTTCGCGGGCGCCGCCTTGAGCCTGGGCATCGCGTCGGCCCATGCCGGCCCGTGCACCTCGGCCATTGCACAATTCGAGCAGGCCTTGCGCCAGTCCCGCAACGAACCCGATGCGGGGCCCACGGCACGGCAATCAGTCGGCGCGCAACTCGGTCACCAGCCGACGCCGAGTTCGGTGAAGCGCGCCGAAGAGCGGGCGCAAACGAACTTCGCGGGAGCCTTGGCCCGCGCCAAGCGGCTCGACGCCCGCGGCAATCGCTCGGGCTGCAAGCGGGCGCTCGCCGAAGCGAGACGTCGGTACGAGCTGCAATGAGACGAGTGACGCGCCCTCGGTCGGACGACGAGACCGCTTGATCCGCGTCGTCTTGCGCAAATCCGCCGCCGATGTGGCCGTTAAGCTACAGCGCTCCGCAAACAGCCGTTGCATACTGCTCCGCTGATCATCACCCGGTGCGGGGGTCATGCGGAAAATCCTGCTCGGAGCGGCGGCGCTGGTGGCGCTGACAATCCCGGCGACATGCGCCGACATGCGCGCTCCGCTCTATAAGGCAGCGCCGGCCGCCCCGCTCTGGAACTGGACGGGCTGCTATATCGGCGGTCATGCAGGCGGCGTGTGGGCGACGCAGAAGGACTGGATCGTCAAGACGCCCGGCGGCGCGTTTTACGGCCAGTCGCTCGGCGAACATGCGGCCGACGGCTGGCTTGGCGGCGTGCAGGGCGGCTGCGACTATCAATTCGCCGGTGGTTTTCTGATCGGGGTCCAGGGCGACTACGCCTGGATTGACGCCGAGGGCCGCCACGACAGCGCGCGCGAATCGGGCGTCGCCTATCACAGCAAGCTCCAATCGTTGGCGACGGTCACCGGCCGTGTCGGTTACAGCTGGGATCGCTTCCTGGGCTACGTCAAGGGCGGCGGCGCCTGGGAGCGCGACGATTATTGGGCAACGACCATCCTCCTCGGGACCGCGTATACGGCCCGTGAGACGCGGCCGGGATGGACGATCGGTGTCGGCGGCGAATACGCCTTCACGAACTTCATCGCCGGGTTCGTCGAATATAATTATTACGACTTCGGCACGCGCCAGGTTGCTTTCACGCCGCAAGTCGCCGGATTGGGCCCTGCATTCGTCGATGTCAGAGAGACCAAGAGCGTCGTGCGCGCCGGTCTCAACTTCCGTTTCGGTCACTAGCCGCGAGAGGCCCCATCACCGTGCTGAATCTGTTGCCAGCGGCTGTGCAATCGCATTGACCGTATGAATGCCAATTTGCCGGCCCATGTCCTGGCCCACCACGGTCGAGAACCGATAGTGGAAACCCGCAGCGACGCGAGCGGCGGCAACCTCGTCCGCGTAGGCGTTGAGATTCGTCCAGCGATGGGTCACCCCCGGGGCTGTCGGGCTGGTCATCGCCACCTCGGGAATCTCGGCCGTGCCCAGCATGGCTTCGATGGCGCTTGCAACCGCTGAACTCACGATGCAGTGGGCACACGGATATTCCGGATGCATCGGCGTGTTGTCGATCGGCTGCCAGGTGGCCGCACGTTCCGTGGCCGCGTTGCCGTCGATGTCGCCGTTGCGGATCGCAGTGATCGGGCGCCAGAGCCCGTACTTGTACTTGGCATCCATCACCGCGATCATGGCGTCCGCTTCCGCTGCCGTTATTACCGCCATGAAGCGCGCGCTGTCGGTCACTGACATTTCTTTTCCTATAGCGACCTGACGATGCAAAGGATGCGTGCTTAACGGTCCGGTCAGGAGCCAAAACCGGGCGTCCTCGGTCTGGCGTGCCGACCGCTTCGTGCTGTTCTTCTCCCCGAGCTCTTTGATCTCATTGTAGTCCTTGGCCCATTGCTCGCTCTCGAGCGCAATCGGCGGCTTTGGTCGGAACTGAGAGGGGCTTGTCATCGCGAACGGTGTGAGGTCCGGCCATTGCGGGGCCACGGTGAGGGCCGTCGGGATATAGACACCCGGCGTCGTCACCGGCCGATATGCATCCGCGGCCGCTGATCCGTCGCTGGCGCGCGCCTCGAGGGTCTTTGCCGCAACCGCCTCGCCGAGCTTGATGCCTTCCGACTTCGCCTCGTCCTCCGGGAGTCCCGAGAGATAGTTCTGCAAGGCCGCTTGGATGTCGGAAGCGGCTTCCGGAACAAGCTTCGTCAATACCGCGCCAGCGGCGGCTGCGGCCGCCGCTTCCTTCGAGGTCTGCCGGTTTGCCGGAAGTTGAGCGTAGTAGGCGCGATAGCGCGGCTCTATCGAATTCACCGCATCGAACATCGCGATATGCACGATCGCCATGGCCCGATAAGCGGCCGGCGGTACCATTCTCGGCTGTATGAAGGCGACGGCTCTCCCGTCCCAATCCGTGATCACATCGGCCGATGCGGGACCAAGCGGGTTCACGAAGAAAGCGGCGAGCAACAACCACGCTCGATTGAACGTCATGGCAGTCCTCCCAGCGATGTGTGGGGCCAAACCGCGGGCGTTTCGACTGGCAGCAAAGCACTCGCAGATGAGGTCGAGAGCGATGTTCGCATGGAATGCGCAATCTGTCGTCTGAGAAAACCTGAATCGTTCTGAATCGGCGTAAAGAAGAACGCGGATCGGACACGAGAGGGCAACCGATCAGTCTTGCAAAAATGTCACAGCGATCAACTTTCAGGAATCGCGCGGTTGCCGAACGCGGAGCGACAGGGCTAGCTTCCGATCCACGAAAAAGTGGCATTGGTCGCGAAGCGTTGAGTTGGTCCCATGTGGTTGTTCAACAAGAAGCGCGCAGAGCTGGTCGCCCAGTCCATAAGCCAGTTGATCCATGTGCTTTCGGCCGGGCGAGAGGATCATGGGCCGACGGGCCCGGAGAGGCTCCTGCGTAGCCTCGCTCCGTTTCTGAGCGAGGACACGATCATTGGCCAGCGGGTCGTGAAGCTACTGGTCGCGATGGCCGGTAAAGCACGATTTTTCGTCAGCTTGGCGACAGCACCGGATCATTCCGGCCACCGGCTGACGATCGACGGGCGCGGCATCTACTCGGGATTTTCCCTTGCCTGCGCCTTGCCGCCGCGCATGGTGATGATCGATTTGCAGCCGAGCGCCGTGGGATACCAGGCGCGCCTGCTCTATGCCGCCTGCAAGGCGATGCCCAACGTGGTCGAGCGTCGAGACTTTCGGTGAAAACAGCGACCGGAATGCGCTGGCGTGGCGTCTAGAACCGACGCCAGCCGTTGTTGCCACCCCAGGCAAAGAAGTTCATCGGGTTAAAGAGGTCTCGCTGCCGCTCGTGCCGGGGCGTCTTCCGCGCCGTCTTCTTCGGCTTCTTCGGCGCAGGAGCCACATTCTCCGTAGCCTCCGGCGCGGCGGCCTCCGATGCGACCGGCGCGGCCGACTCCGATGCGACCGGCGCGGTGACCTCCGCGCGGGCGGTCTCGGCGGACTTGGGCGCTGCTTCGGCGGACTTGGGCGCCGCTATTGTCATCGACGGTGCGACGCGCGACGGCGGCTCTGAGCGGGCGCCGTCGGTGGACTGCGGGGCCGCGGCCGTCACGGTCATCGGCGGTGGCGGCTCCAAGCGCGAGGGCTCGGCGGCCTTCGGGACTGCTGCCGTCACCGTCATCGGCGGTGCAACGCGCGGCGGCTCCGCGCGGGCAGTCTCCACGGCTCTCGGTGCCGCGGCCGTCATGGTGGCCGATGCTGGCGGCCGCGATGTGACGCGCGACGGCACGTTAGAGCGGGCCGGTGTCACATATGATGTAGCTGGCTGTACAATGGTCGCGACGGACGGCTCGTAAGGAGCGACCGCCTGGCTTTTCACCGCGGGCTCAATCAACCAATGGAAGCCCACCGCACAGACGGTGTAAACCGCCACGCATCCTCCGATCACTGCTACCACGGAGGAGCTTCGTGACCGCGACCTGCCCAAACGCAACTTAGACCCCCGCATGCGCCACCCATGATCTACTATCACTTAGTCGCAGCGGACGGCAGATTGGTTCAATCCGCCCTATTGCACCGCACTCGCCTGTAATTGCCTGTAATTGGCCGGATGCGAGCTGATCTGGACGCCAGGGCGGGCGGGCACGGATGGGATTGCTGCCTAGGGTAACTGCGTACCGACCCCCGCTGCGCCGTCCTCCCGTCATCCATTCCGGGAAATCGAAATGGACACGGTCCCCTCGCCCTGGGGGCCTTATGGTCACCCCGCGAAGAGCCGCGCGATCAGCCGCCGCGCCAGCACCCCGGCCACGCGGCGCCGGTAATGGCCGGGGGTGAACGTCGTCTTCATCGACATGATTTGGTCGCGCACGAGCACGTCGAGATCGTTGAACACGCGGGCCTCGAGCGGTCCGCCGCACAGCTCCGCGGTGCCCTTGAGCATGACCGGCCGTGGATTGGTGCCGGTGAAAGCGACGCGCACATCTGCCAGCACGTCGCCTTCGCGGCGTAACGCCACCGCCACCCCTGTCACCGGATATTCGATCGAGCGGCGTATGCGGACCTTGTCGTAGGCCGAGCGCAGGCCGACGGTGTTGCTCGCCCGCACCGCGGTGACGAACTCACCCGGCCGCAGCGAGAGATAATCTTGCCATCACCCTCGTTCTCGGTGATCGGCCGATCTTGCCGCGCGTAGCCGATATAGAGGTTCTCGAGCGCGATGGTGCGCCTGCCTGCGGGGCCGGCAAGATCGACCTCGGCGTTGAGAGCGAGCAAGGCGGGCGCGAGATCGCCGCTGAAGGTCGCGAAGCACACGCCGCGGCTTTTCGGCGCGACATGACAGACTTCGCCCGTGGTCTTGAGACAATGGTGGTTGGCGGCGCGCCACCATTCGCTCTGGTTATAGAAAAGACAGCGCGTGTCGAGACAAAGGTTGCCGCCGACCGTCCCCATGTTGCGATGAGTCGGTCCGGCTATGAATTCCGCAGCCTGCGCCACCACCGGATAGTGCCGCATCACCTCTTGGTGCGCGGCGACCTCGGCGATGTTGACGGCGGCGCCGATCTCGAGCGAGCGCGCATCGGCCCTGATCGCGCGCAGCTCCGCGACGCGATTGATGTCGATGAGCACCGGCGGGGCGAGGATGCCGCGCCGGATATTGACCACGAGGTCGGTGCCGCCGCCCAGGAGCCGGCTGTCGGGATGGCGTGCGCGTGCGCCGATCACCTCCTCGAGCGTCGCTGCCCGCACGAGCGCAAACTCCAGCAACGCATCCATTATCGCGGGTCCGCGTTGCTTGCTTTGCCCGCGTTTCCATTGCCCGCGCGCCGCCGCTTCTCCAGCGCGGCGAACACACGGTCGGGGGTGACCGGGAGCGTGTTGAACCTCACTCCGATTGCGTTGGCGATGGCATTGGTCAGCGCCGGCAGGAACGCCGCGAGCGAGCCCTCGCCCGCCTCCTTGGCGCCGAATGGCCCGTGCGGATCGTTGCTCTCAATGATGCCGACCTCGATCGGCGGTGAATCTTCGATCGTCGGGACGCGGTAATCGAGCATGTTGCCGGTGATGAGCAAGCCCTCGTGGTACGCGGTTTCCTCGCTCATCGCCTGCCCCATGCCCATCCACACCGAGCCCTGAACCTGGCCCTCGACGCTGAGGCGGTTGAGCGCCTTGCCGCAGTCGTGCGCGACCCACACCTTGTCGACGTTCACCACGCCCGTCTCCTCGTCGACGCTGACCTCCACTACTTGCGCGGAGTAGCTGTAGCCCATGGTGCCGCCGATCGCGGCGCCTCGATACTTCTTGCCGCCATGCGATTGCGGGATGGTCGAGTAATTGCCGGTCACGGTGATGGTGCCGCTGTCCTTGAGCGCCTCCACCACCACCTCGTTGAAAGTGAGCCCCCTGTCCTGCGCGCCGGCGCGGTAGAGCTCGCCCAGGCACTCAATCTCCTCGGGGTTGGCCTCGAGCTTGCGCGCGGCCGCGGCGACCAGCACGCGTTTGAGATTCTGCGCCGCGTCGATGGCGGCATTGCCAACCATGAAGGTCACGCGCGAGGAATAGGAGCCGTTGTCCTTCGGCACCACCTCACTATCGCCGGTGATGATGCGAATGCGCGAGAGGGGAAGCCCAAGCACCTCGCCGACGGTCTGGACCAGGATGGTCGACGAGCCCTGCCCGATATCGGCGGCGCCCGAGAGCACGACGATGGAGCCGTCGAAATCGAGCTTGATCTTGACGGTCGCGTGCGGCTCGCCGGTCCAGTTCACGGGCTTCGAGGCGCCGCTAATGTAATGCGAGCAGGCGAATCCCAGGCCCTTGCCCTTGGGCAGCTTGCCCTTGCGCGCCCGCCAACCGCTCGCCTGCTCGACCCAATCGACGCACTGCGGCAGCCCGTAGCTATTCACCATCAAATCGTTGTCGGTGAAAGTCGGCGCCGTCAAATAGTTCGCGCGTCGCACCGTTAGCGGATCGAGCCCGAGCTCGCTTGCCATCTCGTCGAGCAGGCTCTCGAAGGCAAAGCGGATGTCGACCGTGCCGTGGCCGCGGAACGCGCCGCAGGGCGGCGTGTTGGTGAGCACGCGCTTGCCGATATATTTGACGTTGTGGAGGTCGTAGATGGCATAGAGCATCGAGCCGGAATAGAGGATGGTCACGATGCCGTAGCCGGAATGGGCGCCGCCGCGCTGATAGCATTCGCATTCGACCGCGGTGATCCTTCCGTCCTTGCGCATGCCAAGCTTGAGGCGGATATCGGTCTGCGGCCGCCCGCGATGCGTGATGAAAGTCTCCTCGCGGTTGATCACCAGGCGCACGCTGCCGCCGGCCTTGCGCGCGAGCAATGCGGCGATCAGCTCGACGTTGAGCGCCTCGGTGCGGCAGCCGAAGCCGCCACCTACATGCGGCTTGATCACGCGGATGCGGGACATGTCCATGTCGAGGATCTGCGCCAGCATCATATGCACGTAATAGGGGACCTGCGTGCTGGCGTAGACGGTCATGCGCTCGCGTATTGCGTCGTACTCCGCGACGGCGGCGTGCATCTCCATCTGGTTCTGGCAGACCTCGGCGCAATCGTAGGTGCCCTCGCGAACGAGGTCAGCGTCGCGGAAGCCCTGCTCCACGCTGCCGAGCTCGAACAGCACGTCGCGCTCGACATTGTTCGACCGATGGGCATGGATCGTGGTTGCGCCAGCCGCTATCGCCTGTTTCGAGCTGTAATAGGCAGGCAGCTCTCGCACTTTGAGCTTGATGAGATCGAGCGCGCGCTTGGCGGTGGCGTCGTCGATTGCGGCCACCGCCGCGACCGGCTCGCCGCGATAGCGCACCTTCTCGCGCGCCAAGGGATGCTCGCTGCGTGCGATGGGGAGCACGCCGAAGGTCTTGTCGCAATCGGCGCCGGTGACGATCGCCTTCACGCCAGGGAGCCGCAAGGCGGCGGAGACATCGACTTCGAGAATCTCGGCATGGGAATAGGGGCTGCGGAAGATGCGGCCCGCCAACAGGCCCGGCGCGACGAAATCGGCGGTGTATTTCGCCCGGCCCGAGACCTTGTCCGGGCCATCGATCAGGGGCACGTGGGCGCCAATGCTGTGCGCTGCGGCGATCTCGTTCATGGCGCGAGCCGGCGCTCTCTCCGCCCACTGGAGGCAGCGCGGTGTCGTCGCTGCGCCGCGGGTGTCACGGCGCCGCTCCGCCGGCGTGAAGCTCGGCGGCGTATCGCACCGCCTCGATGATTTTGACGTAGCCGGTACAGCGGCAGATGTTGCTGCCGAGCGCCGCGCGAATCTCTTGCTCGCTGGGGCGGGGATTGCGGCGCAACAAGCCGGCCGATGCCATGATGAACCCCGGCGTGCAATAGCCGCACTGGGAGCCAAGCTTCTCGTGGAAGCCGCGCTGCACCGCCGAAAGGCGCCCATCCTGAGCGAGCGATTCCACCGTATCGATGCGTTGGCCAATGACGCCGGCCGCAAGCGTGAGACACGACAAACGCGGTTGATCATCGACCAGCACGGTGCAGGCACCGCACTCGCCGCCGTCGCAGCCGGTTTTTGTTCCAGTGAGGCCGACAACTTCCCGCAAATAATCCAGCAGCAACAGATTGTCCGCCACCGCATCGACGCGGCGACGGCCATTCAAAACAAGCTCGAGAATGCGGGCCATGCGTGCCGTTCCAATATCAATATTCGGCACGACCTTCAAATCGGATGCCGCCCATGTACGCGCAAGGGGCGCCAGGCGTCGCAGGCGTAGGATCGGCTGAGCGCAGCGAAGCCAACGCGAGCGATAACCATGATCAAAGCCTTGGCCTCACGTCGAGCTGATTTCGTGGAGACTTTCTCGGTTGCGCGGCAGACGACGAGTTGTACGGCGATTGCGGATGACTTAGCTTTCGCGATGCCTTTGTACGGCGGAGATTTGCGATGCAACTCGCCAATACCCGCATCCCGGCCGCGCTGATCGCGCTCAGCGCGCTGACAGCGACGGGACTGACCTGCGCCTGCGCCGCCGATTACTACGCCGGCAAGAGCATCGATCTCCTGATCGGGGCGCCGCCCGGCGGCGGCTACGATATCTATGCGCGCACGCTCGCGCGCCATTATGGGCGCCACATTCCCGGCCAGCCCTCGATCGTGGCGAAGAACATGCCGGGCGCGGGCAGCGCGCGAGCGGCCGGTTTCATTAGCACAATGGCGCCGCGAGACGGGACGGCGATCGCCGCCATCATGCCTGGCGCGGTGATGGGGCCGCTGCTCGACGAGAAAGCCGAGGGGCTGTTCGACCCGACCAAGGTGCTCTATCTCGGCACCGCCAACAGCGGTACGCGCGTCTGCGTCGCGCGCCAGGGCTCCAAGATCAAGACTTTCGACGATGCGCGCGCGCAGAAGGCCGCCTTCGGAGGCGTCTCGACCAACGATTCGACCCGCGAATACGGCTTCATGCTTAAAAAAACTGCGGGCGCGCTCTACGACGTGGTTTCCGGCTACAGCGGCACCGCCGAGATCGCGCTGGCGATGGAGCGCGGCGAGATCGACGGCGCGTGCGGCTGGGACTGGGCAAGCTTGAAGTCGCAGCGCCCCGATTGGTTTCGAGACGGCAAGATCAACGTGCTGCTGCAGGTCGGTCTGGAACCGAACGACGAGCTCACGCGCATGGGCGTCCCCTCGGTGTTCAAATACGTGAGCCATGAGGACGACCGCAAAGTCGTCGAGCTGATCATCAGCCAGCAGGTTTTCCAGCGCTCCTATATCGCCGCGCCCGCGCTAACGGCGGAGCAACTCGACACGCTGCGTTCCGCCTTCGACGCCACCGTGCATGACCCAGAGTTCCTCAAGGACGCGGAGACCATTCGCATCGATATCTCGCCGCTTTCCGGCGCCAAGGTGCAGGACCTGGTGGCAAAACTTTACGCCGCGCCGAAGGACATCGTTGTGCGGGCGCGGCAGGCGATCAGCCCCTAGGCTGTGCATGCAGACAAAACCGACATGGAAGGAATTGCTGGCGCGGGGGGAGCCGCTGCTCCTGCCCTGCGCCCATGACGCGCTTTCGGCGCGCCTCATCGAGCGCGCGGGCTTTGTCGCTTATGCGGTCGGAGGCTATGCCCTCGTCGGTGCGCGCCATGCGCTGCCCGACATCGGGCTCGTGGGCTTCGGCGAGATGAGCGCCGGCATCCGCGACATCATGGCAGCGAGCAGCCTGCCGGTGCTGGTCGACTGCGACGACGGCTACGGCGACGTCAAGAACGTCGCGCGCACGATCGCCGGCTACGAAGCGATGGGCGTGTCGGCGATCTTCATGGAGGATCAGCGCGCACCCAAACGCTGCGGCCACATGGCGGGCAAGGATGTGATCGAGGCTGACGTCATGGCGGCGAAGGTGCGCGCCGCGGCGGATGCACGCCACAGCGCGGAATTCTTCATCATCGCGCGCACCGACGCCCGCGCGGTGCACGGGCTCGACGATGCGCTGCGGCGCGCGGAGATTTATCTCAAAGCCGGCGCGGACGGCCTGTTCATCGAGGCGCCGCAATCGGCCGAGGAGTTGGCGCGGATCGGGCGCGTTTGCAGGCGTGCCGCAACTGGCCAATATGGTCGAGGGCGGCGGACGCACGCCGGTGCTGCCGCCACATGACGCTGATCTTCCGCGTCGCACGTGCGCTCGAGGCCGTGCTCGCCGATCTCAAGGCCGCTCGGCCGGCAGGCAAGAACGACGGCGTCGACTTCGAGACCTTCAAGGACATCGTCTCGCTGGGGCGCTGGGCCGAGGTCGAGCAACGAAACGTGGCTTCGGGCAAGTGACGAGCGCGATCAAACGCTCCCTTGCCAGGCCCTTCACGGGTGACTCCGCAGCTTCGCGTATTCCCGCTGAAAGGCCTCGTCCAAGAGTTTAGTGGATCCCGGGTCGAGCGATTTGGCGCCGCAAGCTTCGCAGGTGCCGATCGAGACCGTGACTTCGCAACGGACATATCCTTTGTCGCTCGATTGTCGAAAGGCCATTGCTTCCATGCGCTTGAGGACACGGCCCCTTCTGCAAATGTCGCAAGTCACAGGCTCTTCCTCGGCGAACATCGCCTATCCCCTCGCCGTCACCCTGCCGGCTTAGTGTGCGGGACGACTTTTCCGCGGTGTGTGAGCTAGTTCACACTTGGGGAAATCTCAGATTCTCGCCTGCTCCGCGTTCATCGGAGCATTCCGCAACAGCGCCGGGAGCGCGGGCGGACGATCAAAAGATATATCTTGCGCTACATCGGATAAAGTTGTATCTAGAGATATATCTAAACTTAAGGGAGGCCGAGATGTTCGGCATGAGACATTCGTGTGGATCACCATTTCCTGGAAAATGGGCCGCCGGCCGCGGCTGGCGGGGGCACTTCCGCTCCGGCTGGGGCGGCCGTCACGGCATGGGCGGCAATATGATGCGGGCCGGGCGCATGCTTGCGCAGGGCGACTTGCGCTTGATCGCGCTTGCGCTGATCGCCGAGCAGCCGCGACACGGCTACGAGATCATCAAGGTGCTCGAGGACAAGACCGCCGGCTGGTATTCGCCGAGCCCGGGCATCGTCTATCCGACGCTGACTTATCTCGAAGAAGCCGGATACGTCACCGCGCAGGTGGAGGGCGCCAAGAAGCTCTATACCATCACCGAGGAGGGCCGCGCCTACCTCGATGCCAACCGCGATTTCGTCGACGCCGTGCTCGAGCGTCTTGCTGCCATCGGCGAGAAGGTCGCGCGCATGCGCCGCCGCTTCGGAAGCGAGGACGAGGAGCGCCACGGCATGCCGCCGCTCGTGCGGGCGGCACTGGAAAATCTGCGCGACGTCGCGGCCAAGCGGCTCGACGATGACGCGGAAGCGGAAACAAAGGTGGTCGAGGTGCTCGCACGCGCCGCGGCGGAACTGAAGAAGGCGTGAACTCACTCCACCTTCAGATTGAGCTTGCGCACCAGCGTGCCCCACTTCGTCTCCTCGCCGTCGATGTCCTTGGCGTAGTCCTCCGGCGTCGAGGTCAGAGGGTCGCCGCCTTCGGCGAGGATCCTTTGCTTCACATCATCACTGTCGACCACCACGCGTAACGCGCGGTTGAGACGCTCGATGATCGGCTGCGGCGTGCCCGCCGGCGCCAGCAGGCCGTAATGCAGGACCGACTCGAATCCAGGAAGTCCCGACTCGTTCGCGGTCGGCACGTCGCGGAGAAGGCTGAACCGCGCGGGAGCGAGCACGGCGATCGCACGGAGCGTGCCGGCTTGCAGATTGCCGAGCGCGGGCGGCAACACACCGAACGCAATCGGCACATGGTTGCCGAGGAGATCGTTCATCACCTGCGCCGTACCTTTGTAAGGAATGATCGTCGCGTCGATCCTGGTAACCGATTTGAACAACTCGGCGGTGAGATAGCCCCCGGTGCCGACTGCCGAGGTCCCGATGTTGAAGTTCGGCCCCGCGCTCTTTGCGATCGTGACCACCTCGCCGATCGTTTTCGCCGGGAATGAAGGGTACGCCAGCAGCGCCACAGGCATCGACGCGATCAGCCCGATGGGTGCGAAGTCCTTGCGGGGATCGAAGCCGGCATTGGTGTAAAGGCTGGGATTAATGGCAATCGATCCGGTGTGGCCGAGAAACAGCGTGTAGCCGTCAGGCGCGCTCTTGATGACGACGCGAGTGCCGATCAGGCCCGAACCGCCGGCGCGGTTATCCACTACCACCTGCTGGCCCAGCACGGCCGCAAGCTTCTCCGCGACGACGCGCGCCATGGCATCGACGCCGCCGCCGGGCGGATAGGGTACGATCAGGGTGACAGTACGAGTTGGATAGTCCTGGGCCAGAGCTTGACCGCAAAACGCCACTGCCACCGCGGCGACGGCCGCGGCCCGCAACAGCCTGCGCATCGGACCCCTCCCCTTATTCTTGCTTAACCGGCCGCCGCCCTCGATGCGCGTGGGGCGGCGGCCGAGTCGCAACTCAGCTACAACGCCACCTCAGTGAACGAGACCGTCCGTCTGCAGGCGCGCGATTTCGTCCTTCACCAGCAACTTGCGACGCTTTAACTCCACGATCTGAAGATCGTCGACCGACGGATGCGCGCGGGCCTCGGCAATTTCCGCGTCCAGCGCCCGATGCCGCCGTTCCAGTTCCGCAAGGTGGGTTTCAATGGACATGTTGGGGGGTTCTCCTCAGCCAGATCAATTACCTGACCGGGCCAGTCTACACCGTCTTGGCCTCTTTTCGAAGTGGGTTTGGTTGTGCAGCGCAGCAACGCCGGATCCATTGTGATTCCTGCCTCGGGGGAGGGGTTCATGCCTCGGGAAACCGACCTGAAAGCCTCCAGCCAGCAGAGTTCGCACGTACCGCGGGGAGCAAGCAGGCACCGGTCGGCGGCCCGAGTGCCGTCCAGCCACGCGACGCCCAGCCGCGCCTGACGCGATCGCGCCACGCCCGAGCATGGGAAGGCACACGGGGCGGTGGTCAGAAACGGCAAAGCACGCTACTTGAAAGGCGAGCGCGTTTGGGACGCACAGCTGGGATGTAGGCCGCGCTTTGCGGCCGCCCAAACATCAGCGGTGGCGATGACCAAAGACGAAGAACGCGAGTTGCGGGAGCAACTGGCGCGCTTGCAGCAGGAGCACCGCGACCTCGATGCCGCGATCTCCGCTCTGCAGCACTCGCCGGGCTCCGATCTGTTGCAGGTCCAGCGCCTCAAGAAGCGCAAGCTCTTCCTGCGCGACCGAATTTCCTACATCGAGGACCAGCTCACCCCCGACATCATTGCTTAAAGCAGGACTGAATTACCTCAAGCGTTCTTGCGTTATGGCCGGGCTTATCCCGGCCATCCACGTCTTCATCTTTTGCAAAAAGACGTGGATGCCCGCGCCAAGCGCGGGCATGACGATTCAATCTTTTGACGAAGACGCGTCAACACCTCATGGGCCGCCACGGTCGCCTGCAGGAGAACTGTAATCGTCGCGCCACTGCGCCAGATCTACTCGGGCTCGATGCCGGCCTCGCGGATCACCTTGGTCCAGCGCTCAGTCTCTTCCCGCTTGAGCTTGGCCATGTCTTGCGGAGTGCCGGCACCGGCGGTGAGATTGAGCTCGCGAAAACGCGCCTTGGTCGTGGCCTCGTTGGCGATCTCGTTGATCGCCCGATTGAGCTTCAAGATGATCGCAGCCGGCGTCTTCGGCGGCGCGCTGATGGCGTTCCAGGTATCCGACACGAAGTCCGGCACGCCGATCTCGATGAATGTGGGGATGTCGGGGAGCATGTCGAGGCGATGATCGGTGGTGACCGCAAGAATTCTCGCCTTGCCGCCTTCGTGCAGCTTGTAGGCGGAGGCGAGCTCCATGAAGATGAAATCCACGTGCCCGGCAACGAGATCGTTGAGCGCGGGGCCGGTCCCGCGATAGGGCACGTGCAACATTTTGGTTCCGGTCAGCTTCATCAACAGTTCCGCAGTCAGGTGCGACGTCGTGCCTGGCCCCTGCGACGCGAACGTGACTTTGCCCGGATTGGCTTTGGCATACGCGATGAACTCCTGCGCCGTCTTCGCCGGAAAATCCTGACGCACCAAGAGGACGTTCGGGATCTTGGACATGACCGCGACCGATTCGAGCGCGGCCGGGTCGAAGTTGAGTTTTTTATAGAGCGCGATGTTGCTGGTGATGGGGGCGGGCTGCGACGCAAGCAAGGTGTAGCCGTCGGGCTCGGCGGTATATACCGTCTCGGCACCGATATTGCCTCCGCCGCCGCCGCGATTCTCGATCACGAACGGCTGACCGAGTCGCTGCTGCAGCCCGGCGGCGAAAATTCTCGTCACGGTATCGACGCCCCCGCCGGCCGGCACGCTGACGATGATTTTCACCGGACGATTGGGATAATCCGCGGCTTCGTCCTGTTGGCCGAACGCGGGCGAGACCACGAGAAACGCCGCTGCGGCTGCCAGTCTTACGCAATATCTCGACATTCACGCGTCCTTCCGTGCGCGATCTCCCCGCTCGAGTATCCTCGTCGCAATGTCGCACATTGCCCGGCCCGAGGTAAATGCGCCGCGACGTACCGTCGCTGCGCCGCCGTTCGTCTCGCTCTGGCGTGCGGGCCGCGCTAGCCTGAACAGCGTTTAGCTCTCGCAAACCGGCATCTGCCGGACAGAGTTCCGTCTAACCGAGACCAAGCCACTCCCAATGCGAGGACAAAGCAGTGATTGCTTCTTGACATAGATCAAATGCTCGGTTTCGGGGAATATTGATTAAAATTGGAGCCGCTGACTTCCGAGGTAGTCGTCGCGGCCTGATATGAATGTTGGGAGGCCTGATATGCCCATCACGTTCGTCACCATCGACATCCCTGGTGCCACCTTCGGCACCTACGCCAACGGCATCAACGATGCCGGCCAAATCGCCGGCTACTACACCGACGGGAGCGGGACGCAGGGATTTCTGCTCAGCGGCGGCAGCTTAACGACGAACAACCCAGCGGTCGTGAACCCGCCGGGCGAACACTATACGCTGCCATGGGGCATCAACAATTCGACGCAGATTGCAGGCTCTTTCAACCAAGGTTCCAGCAGCGCCTTCCTCTACAACAACGGGGTCTATACGACCCTGGCCAGTGGTGGGGGCCTCCAGGGCGGGTATTTCGGGCAGGGGATCAACGATGCCGGCCAAGTCGTCGGCTATAGTTACTTCGCGCTGGGAACGACCTACGGGCAGGCCAGCGGTTTCATCTACACCAATGGCGCCTTCACCCGGCTGAACGACCCCTCGGCGGTGACTAATCCGTTCGGTCCCACCGGCACCTTCGCGGAGGGGATCAACAATGCCGGGCAGGTCGTGGGCTACTACAACGGCGCGAACGGCACCCACGGATTCCTGTACAGCAACGGGGTCTACACCACGCTCGACGATCCGCTGGGTGTCGATGGCACCTATGCGACCGCGATCAATAATACCGGGCAGATCGCCGGCTATTTCATAGGCGCGAACGGATACCACGGCTTTGTCTACAGCGGCGGCACCTACACGACAATTGATGACCCGCAGGCTGCCGGCTACACCTTCGTTTATGGCATCAACGACGCCGGGCAGGTCGTCGGCAGCTACCGCGATGCCAGTGGCGGCACGCATGGATTCGTTGCCACCCTGCCAGCCGCGCCACCGCCCGCCGGCACCAGCGCGGACATGGTCCTGCGCGGAGTGAACGGCTCAGTCCAGAATGGCAATTACCAAATCTATAACATCGGCCAGAACGCCATCCTGGCGGCCTACCCGCTGGTGAGAAGCGGCCAGATCGGAACCGATTGGACGTTTGTCACGCTCGGCGGCTTCAACGATGGCGATACAAGCGACATGTTGCTGCGCAACTCGGCCGGCGGCGCATTCCAGATCTATAACGTTGCAAGCAACAACATCACAGGTTCGGCCTCCTTGGGCACGGTCGGGCTGGATTGGCAGCCGTCGGGCTTCGGTAACTTTTCGAGCCTCGGCGAAACCGACATGATCCTGCGCAACTCCGGCACCGGAGGACTGCAGGTCTACGACATCAGGAACAATCAGATCACCGGCTCCGCCTTCATGGGCACGGTGGGCTTGAACTGGCAGATGGCCGGGGTCAGCAATCATGGCACGCAAAGCGACCTGGTGTTGCGCGATAGCGGCAGCGGCGGACTGGAAATCTACAACATCGCCAACAATGCGATCACCGGCGCTGCGTTCCTGGGCGCCGTCGGGCTGGATTGGCAGCCGTCGGTAGCCGCAACGAAGGCGACATGTTGTTGCGCAACGTCAACACCGGCGGGCTCCTGCTCTACGACATCGCCAACAATCAGATCACCGGCGCGTTCTTTCTGGGCAATGTCGGGCTCGACTGGCAGTACGCGGGCGTTGCCCCGATCCAGGGGCCCGGCACATCCGACCTGGTGCTGCGCAACGTCAACACCGGCGCATTCCAGGTCTACAACATCGCGGGCGATACGCTGGTGGGATCAGCGAGCTTAGGCGCGGTCGGCCTCGACTGGCAGCTCGGCGGTTTTGCCGCCGATCCGGCGACCGGCGCGATCGGCGGCTCGGCAGATCAGCTCGGCTCCACGGCTCAGCTCGTGCAAGCGACGGCGGGCTTCAGCGGCGGCAGCGGCGCGGCCGACGGACTGAATGCCGGCTTCGACAATACCGACGCATCACAGCAACCGCTCTTGACGGCGCCGCAGCACACATGAGGGCTGCCCTTCACACGATGGGTCCGCCGCTCCGATGATAGGCCTGCGTTGAGCTTGTCCCCTCGCGCTATTCGCCGGCGCGGGAGAAGCTTCATCATGAACGGCTGCGACTGTCCGCCGACGGCTGCAGCGTCTCCACCTCCTCGAGCTCTTCGGCAACAAGATCGCCCTTCGGCGTGAGTGCCTCGCCGCCCAGCCGGGTGCGGGCCACTTCATGGATACGCTCTGCGATTCGAGGCTCCCGATCCATGAGAACGCGCAGATCGTGGGCATCGAGCATGAGCAGGCTCGTTCGTCTGACGGCGGTCACGGTCGCCGACCTGCGCGTGCGGCGCAGCGCCGCGATCTCGCCGAAGAAATGACCGGCGCCGAGCCGAACGCGCTCCTGCTTGAGCTCGATTTCCACCTCTCCATCCGCGATGAAATACATCGAATGGGCGAGCTCGCCGCGCCTGGTGATGACGTCACCGCCTTCGACTTGCTGCGCGTGCAGCAGTCGCATGATGTCGGCGATTTCCGTTGCCTCGAGTTCCGCGAACAAAGGCACGCGGGCGACCATTCCCCAGGTGACGACGAAGTCGCGGCGATGGATCTCCTCGGCGAACGCGGTTGCGACAATGCCGATGGGCAAGGCGACCATGATCAAGCCGACGAAGATCGTGATCGAGGCTACGATGCGTCCCAGCGCGGTCACCGGAACAACGTCGCCATAGCCGATCGTCCCCAGCGTGACGATTGCCCACCACATCGCGTCGGGAATGGTGCCGAATTTATCGGGCTGCGCATGGCGTTCGATCACATGCATGATGCTGGCGGCGACGAGCGTTGCCCCCAGCAAGATCACGAAGCAGCCGAACAAAGCGCGTCGCTCGTTGTAAAGCGCGTCCAACAGCGAGCGCATCGCGGGCGAGTAACGCGCCAATTTGAGAAAACGCACCATTCGAAATACCAAAAGGACCCGCAGATCGGCCGGCAGCACGAGTGCAAACCAGAACGGTAGGACCGCTAGCAGGTCGATCACACCGAGCGGGCTGGTCACGAACTTCCATCGCGCCTTGCGTTCGCTCGAATGCCGGTACGGCGCGTGCTCGGCCGCGACCCAGACGCGCAGTGCGTATTCGATGGTGAAGGCGATCAGCGATAACAGCTCGATCGCGAGGAACAGCGGGCCATATTGCGCCTCCAATGCCGGCACCGAATCGAGCGTCATGGCGATGAGATTGGTGACGATCAGGAGGACGATCAGGCGGCTGACGATGAGCCCGGTGCGATCGCCGATCGGACCGTGCTCCAGGATCTCGTAGAGTCGGCGGCGAAGATTTACGCCGGAGCGCCAGATACGTCGCGTCATAGCTGAATGCCGTCCAACCAGTGTGCAATCATTCTCGCCCGACTATACCGCTGGTTCAACGGAGATCGCCTGTGGCATGGCATTCGCAGTCATGGCCGCGTCAATGGCAAACAAGAACCGGAATTTTCGTGTGCGTAAGCACCTTGGTGGTCACGCTACCGAGCACGACGGCAGCAATGCCGCTGCGTCCGTGCGAGGCCATGACGATGAGGTCGCAACCCCTCTGCTCGGCGGTCACGATGATGGCTTCGTATGGATGGTCTTCTTCGACTTGCACCGTGTCGCAGACGACCCCAGCCGCGCGAGCTTGTTCGGCAACGCCATTCAATATCTTCTGTGCGTGCGCTTTGGCGCGCTCGGCATGCTCGGCAAAAGCGCCAGACATCGCATAGACCCTGGAAGCCGGGACTGTGTAGACATCGAACGACGCCTCCACCGTCAATGCGGTCACCTTTGCCCCGACGAATTTGGCAAGCGACAATCCATGGCGGACCGCCCTAGCGGCAAGCTCCGACCCGTCGGTTGGGATCAAAACATGCCGATACATGTGCTCCTCCCAATCGCGCGGCGTCGGGGCCGTCCCAGCTATATTGAGCCACCCTCGCCCCCTGGTGTCCATTGCCCATGAGAGGCCATGACGAGGGAGCATGGGGCTCAGGCGCCAGCGAGGCCGTGTCGGGTTTGTCTGCGAGATCGAGCCCGATGGGGCGTCTCGGCCGGTCCTGGGGCTCAATCGAAGCCCTTGCCCTGTTCAGGCGCG
>Ga0307277_10000060_pt1 | contig 32510 bp, 24 predicted proteins | sample ER_DNA_116_FD_194473 | JGI IMG/M metagenome (GOLD analysis project Ga0307277, IMG submission 194473) | Bulk soil microbial communities from the East River watershed near Crested Butte, Colorado, United States - ER_DNA_116 | ecosystem: Environmental > Terrestrial > Soil > Floodplain | place...
ACGTAGCCGCGATGCAGGTCACGTAGAAACCAAGGAAAACCGCCAAAGCCAGGTGCGGACTCCCGGTCGCGGCAATGGAGGCGCCAAAGCCGCGCGGGATCAAATAGCCCCCGCAGGCGCCAACTGCGCCAATAAATCCCAGCGCGGCGGCGCTCTCGAGACCGGCCGCCCGCAACGCGGCAGCCCGAGCCACTTCACCTAGGCTCTTCGTCTCCCTGCGCTTCTCCTCGCGGAAGATCGCCGGGATCATTCGGTAGGTCGAGCCGTTGCCGACCCCCGTCGTGACGAAGAGGATCAGAAACATCGTCAAAAACCCGGCAAAATTCTTGACGTCGACGAAGTACATGACGCCGATCGTCGCGGCGCCCATGACGATGAAGTTCCAGAACGTCACGATCGCGCCGCCGATTTTGTCGGCGAGCAATCCGCCGAGCGGACGCGAAAGCGAACCGACCAGCGGCCCCAGGAAGGCAATGGCGACCGTGACCCCCGGGAATTGGGTTTTTATCAGCAGCGGAAACGCCGCGGAGTAGCCGATAAACGAGCCGAACGTTCCGATATAGATGTACGACATCACCCAAGTGTGCTTGCGCTTGACGATGACGACTTGGTCCTTGAACGTCGAGCGCGCCGAGGTGAGATTGTTCATGAACAGGAACGCGCCGATCACCGCGATGATCAGTGGCAACAGCCACATCAACCCGGCGTTCTGAAGATAAAGACCTTCGGCGACCGGAGTCGCCTGGTAAAGACTGATAAAGCCGAATCCCAACAGCAACGGCGTCAGCAGCTGCACGCCGCTCACTCCGATGTTTCCGCCGGCTGCATTCAAGCCGAGCGCCCAGCCCTTCATGCGGTCGGGATAGAAGAAGGAAATGTTGGCCATGCTCGAGGCGAAGTTGCCGCCTCCCAGGCCCGCCGTCGCCGCGACCAGCAGCATCAGCCAGAACGGCGTGTCAGGCTGGGTGACGAAGTACGCGAGCGCCAGCGTCGGAATGAACAGCACCGCCGCGCTGAAAACCGTCCAATTTCGGCCGCCGAACGTCGTCACCGCAAACGTATACGGAAACCGCATGAGCGAGCCGATCAGTCCGGGTAGCGCGACGAGCTGAAACAGCTGATCTGTCGTGTAATGAAAGCCGGCCTGCGGCAACTTGGTTGCGACGATGCTCCAGATGAGCCAGATCGAAAAGCCGAGATGCTCGGCAAAAATCGACCAGATGAGATTACGTTGCGCGATGGATCTACCCGTGGATTTCCAGAACGTCTCATCCTCCGGATCCCAATCCGCAATCCAGGTCGAATTCCGCTTCCTCATCAGGCTGTTCCTTTTTGGGTGGCGATGGAGGTGCTGGGAGGCCAATTCCGCTGCTGGGGGCGAACGGAGAGAAAAAAAACGCCGCCGCCCGGCGCTCGAAAGCGACCTTCCAGGGCGGCGGCGTTGCCGGTTGTGTCTATGCCAAAACTGCGACGCCGCCAGCGGTGGCGGCGCCTAGCGTTGCGCTTTACAAGCTTCGTGCCAAGCCGGAAATGGCTGAGGAAAATGTCAGGAAATCAATAGGATGAGCCAACCGAATGGGTCCAGCGCGGCTATGGCGAACGCCGGTCTGCCCTCCCATAGGCACGTTGCAAAAAAATCGTGCAGCGTAAGATTCGATCATTTCAGCATGCCCGCGGCGGTGACCACGGACTGGGCGACTTCAGCGATCTTCTTGTTCTCGTTCATCGCCGTCTTGCGCAGCAAGCCATAGGCTGCGTCCTCGGTCAGGTTCTTCGCCGTCATGAGAATCCCTTTGGCGCGGTCGATCACCTTACGCTCCTCGAGCGCGCCACGCGCGCGCTCCAGTTCCTCCCGCAAACCGGCGACGAAGTTGAAGCGCGAAATACACAGATCGAGGATGTTGGCGATGCGCTCCTTGCGGAGCGCCCCGACGACATAGGCGGAAACGCCGGCATCGACGGCGGCCTCGGTCGCCGCCTTGTCGCTCTCGTCGACGAACATGGCGACGGGCCGCTTCACCGCCCGGCTCACCTCGAACATCTGCTCGAGCACGGCGCGGCGCGGCGTCTCGAGATCGATGATGACGACGTCGGGATCAAGTGCGCAGATGCGAGCGAGGAGTTGCGACGTTTCATCAAGGCGCACGATATGGGCGTGGCCCGCCTCGCGCAGGGCGTCTTCCAGGACCGCCGCACGGATGGGATTCTCGTCGACGATGACGATCTTGAGCGAGGCTTGCATGGCGCAAGCGGCAATTTTCAAGCCTCGTGCCAAAGCCGCGCCGGACCCTAATTCCTGAGTTGCATCAGTTCGTTGCAGGTGCCGACCCGACTGGCGCCCGCGCACCCGTGGCGCAATCTTGGGCAATCGCGCCCACCGAGCATGCAGCCGGACGGCGCACCTTGATGTCCACAGGGGTGCTTTCCGCGCGCAGGCGAATCGCGCCCTTATTGGCGCGCCGATTGTCCCGGACGCCCTGCTGGCGCGTCGGCGCGGCGAAGAAGGCGCGGCCCGCATGCGCTTCCACGCGGATCTGCATGTCCACTCGAAATATTCGCGCGCGACGAGCCGGGATCTCGACCTCGAACACCTCGCCGCTTGGGCATGCCGCAAGGGCATCGGCGTGGTGGCGACCGGCGACTTCACCCATCCGGCCTGGTCCGCCGAGCTAAAGCAGAAGCTCGTGCCGGCGGAGCCAGGCCTCTACCGATTGCGCGACGACATCGAGCAGGCGATCGCGCAGACGCTGCCGGCTGCCTGCCGCGCGCCGGTGCGTTTCATGCTCGAGGTCGAAATCTCCACCATCTACAAGAAGGCCGACCGCACCCGCAAAATCCATCACCTGATCTACGCGCCGGATTTCGAGACGGTCGATCGCATGTCGGCGCGGCTCGCCCGCATCGGCAACATCGCGTCCGACGGACGGCCGATTCTCGGGCTCGATTCCCGAGATCTCCTCGAGATCGCGCTCGAGTCCGGTCCGCACACCTATCTCGTGCCGGCGCATATCTGGACACCGTGGTTCGCGGCGCTGGGGTCGCAGTCGGGGTTCGACTCCATCGCCGAATGCTACGGCGATCTCGCCGATCGGATTTTCGCGGTGGAAACCGGGCTGTCGTCCGATCCACCCATGAACTGGCGGGTGTCGTTCCTCGACCGCTATCGCCTCACCTCCAACTCCGACGCCCATTCTCCCGGCAAGCTTGGACGGGAAGCCACGACCTTCGACTGCGAGCTTGACTATTTCGCCATCAAGCAGGCGTTGGAGACCGGCCACGGCTACGTCGGCACCGTCGAGTTCTTTCCCGACGAGGGCAAATACCACCTCGACGGACATCGCAAATGCGAGGTGCGGCTGTCGCCGAAGGAAACGCTGGCGCATGGTGGACGCTGCCCAGTCTGTGGCGAGGCGCTGACGATCGGCGTCGAGCATCGCGTCGAGGTGCTCGCCGACCGCAGCGAGGCGCAGGCGCTGCCGCCGCCGAGCGCAGGCGCAGTATCGAGCCTGGTGCCGCTGCCGGAGATTCTCTCCGAGCTCACCGCCAGCACCGCCGCATCGCGCACAGTCGCGCGCGGCTACGATCAGGCAATCGCCAAGCTCGGTCCGGAGCTCGCGATCCTGCAGTCGATGCCGGTGGAGGACATCGCCCGCGCCGGTTCGGCGCTGCTCGCCGAGGCGATCACCCGCCTGCGTGCCGGACAGGTGATCCGCGAGGCGGGCTATGATGGTGAATACGGCGTGATCCGCCTGTTCGAGGCGAAGGAGCTCGCGCGCTTGACCACCGGCGAGTTGCTCTTCGACGCGCCGACCTCGCGACGAAGGCCGGCCGAAGGGCCAAAGCCGCCCATGGCTGGCAAGGCCTCAGCCGATAATGGCGAGAGCGTTGCGCCGGCGCGGCCGCGGTTGCGGCTGGTCAGCAGTCAGGCGACGACTGGCGGCGGTCTCCTCGCGCACCTTGATGCCGACCAGCGCTCGGCGGCCGAAGCGGTCGACGGGCCGTTGTTGATCATCGCAGGTCCCGGATCGGGGAAGACCCGCACTCTGACCTATCGCATCGCCCATCTCGTCGCCGAGCGCGGGGTTGCTCCCGAGGCTTGCCTTGCCATTACGTTTACCCGCCGCGCTGCCGCCGAAATGCGCAACCGCTTGGCGGCACTCCTTCCCGATCGCGCCGATCAAGTCGCGATTCACACCTTCCATTCGCTCGGCTTTTCCTTCCTGCGCGAGCACGCAAACACGGCCGGGCTGCGCCCCGGTTTTCGCGTCGCGGGCGAATCCGAACGCGCCGCCGTCATCGCCGCGACGCTCACTCTTTCCGGGCGCGAGGCGCAGCGGCTCTTGCGCGCGATTTCGCGCGAGAAGCGGACGCATGGCGGCGTGAGCGGGGGCGCGGACGAGGAGGCCACGGCGTACGCGCGCGCGCTCGCCGAGCGCAATTGGATCGACTTCGACGATCTCGTCACGCTTACAGCCCGCGCCTTGGCGCACCATGCCGATCTCGCCGCGCACTATCGCGACCGTTGGCAATGGGTCTCAGTCGACGAGTTCCAAGATCTCGACGAGCAACAGTACCGGCTGCTCAGGTTGCTGGCGCCCGCCGGGGCGAACCTTTGCGCCATCGGCGATCCCAATCAGGCGATCTATGGCTTTCGCGGCGCCGATGCGTCGGGCTTCGAGCGCTTCCGGCAGGATTATCCCGGTGCCCGGACCGTGCGGCTTGCCCGTAACTACCGCTCCAGCGGCAGCATCGTCACTGCCTCCGCGCAGGTGATCGCGCCTTCTCCGAGCGAGCCCATCGCCGAAGTGGTGCGCGACATGTACGAGCGCGTCGCCATCCATACCGCCGCCTCGGAGCGCGCCGAGGCCGAATCCGTCGTCGCGGCGATCGAACAGATGATCGGCGGGCACAGCTTTTTCTCAATCGACAGCGGCCGCGCCATGCCCGCGGCGCAAAGGCAGCACGCATTCGCCGACTTCGCGGTGCTCTACCGCACGGAGTCCCAGGCGGCGCCGCTGTGCGAGGCGTTCGAGCGTTCCGGTATTCCTTACAAGAAGAACTCCCATCGGCCGCTGACGGACGAGCCGGCGGTACGGGCGCTGTTGCAGGAACTCGGCGACAGCCAGGGTGCAACGCTCGCGGACGAGCTGCGCGCGGCCGCCGAAAGGCTGGCCGAGCGCGGCGATGCGGGCGCCACGATCGCGTTGCAGCGCCTTACCGCGCTTGCCCGATCGTGCGGCAATGATCCGATGCGCCTCAAGGACACGGCCGCGCTCACCACCGACGCGGAGTTCTGGGATGCGCGCGCCGACCGCGTGTCGCTCCTGACCTTGCATGCGGCGAAGGGCCTCGAGTTTGCGGTGGTGTTCATCGTGGGATTGGAGGACGGCCTGCTGCCGCTGCGTTGGGACGAGGCGGACGAGGCGGCGATGGCGGAGGAGCGTCGCCTGTTCTATGTCGGCATGACGCGCGCCAAGAACCGGCTGTTTCTTAGCCACGCACGCCATCGCCTTTGGCGCGGTCGCGTGCGCATGCGCGACCCGTCGCCGTTCCTACGCGATATCGAAGCCGAGTTGGTGAAGCACCTGCCCGCGCAGGGCGGGCGTGCCAAGCCGCAGGAGCGTCAGCTCAAATTGCTTTAGTGCGCGGCGAGTCGGCCAAGCCCAACTTTTTCCCTCACGAGCATGAGGCGGGCGCGACTTCGGCCCACAATCGACCGCTGCCGCCGCGAGTCGACAGCACGCGCACGCAGGCGCCGGACGGCAGGCGGCTGTGCAGCTTGCTCTGATCGTTGGCGCCGGCCTGCGGCTCGGACCAAACCGGCAGCATGATCTTGGCGGACAAAATCGTGCCGGAAGGCGGCAACGAGGTGTCGGAGATGGCGTAGCCGTTGAAATGCGGCTCCCACGATCCGGATTGGCGGCGAGCGAGCGCGACCCAGCCGTAGTTGTCCTTCGAGCCGGGCGCACCAAAAACGCCAAGCGCGGCGGTTTGCGCACGCTGTGATGAAGCGCCGGCAGCTACCGGCGCCGTGGCGGCGGCCGCATGCGCAGCCTCGGCGGGATGCTCGCTCATCGCCGCTTGGAAAATGGCGCGCGCATCGGGATCGCCCTCGCCGCAAAGCTTGTCGAATTCCGCGACGTCCTTCTTGAGCAAGCTGCGCTTGGTGTCGGGCGCCACATTGCGTTCCAAGATGCCGACGATGTCGTTGCGCAGCCTCTGGCACGTCATCTCGGTCGAGAAATAACTCTGATACGCCGCAAAGGTGCCGGCGGCCGCCGCGGGAATGGCGAGCGCCGCTCCGGTCATCTGCAGCAGCTTGACCAGCTGTTCGGCGTTCATGGCATCCTCCGGCCGCCCGCTCACGACCATGCCGCCATGGCGCGAAGATGGCAACGTCGGTACCAAAAGCCTTAGCGAGGTGGCGGCGGCGAGGATGGCGCCGCGGTCTCGCGCTCGCGGGGCGCGCGCGGTTCGGCGCGCCCGCCCGGCGGCCGTCGGGGCAGCGGCGACGCCGCGGCCGATTGCGGCCCCCTGGCGATAACGGGATTGAGCGCCTCGGGGTTCGAGTACCAGAACGGAGCTGGAGCTTTGCGGCGCAATTCCTGCTCGGCCGCCTTCACCGTGGCGATGGTGTAGGCCGCCTGACGCTGCGCCTCCGTGAGCTCCTTGACGTCGTCCTGGAGCGCTGCGATCTGTTGCCGCAGCCGTTCCATCTCCTCCTCCGTTGCCGCGCGTTGCGCATTGTTCGGCGAGGTCGCCGCCGATTGCAGATCGAACCGCAGCCGGCCGTCCGCGTTCGACCAGGCAAAGGCGAGCGCACCGATCGCGCCAAGACCCAGCGTCACGGCGGTAAGCATCAACAGCCTTGCGCCCGTGCGGCGGCGGCGCGCCCGCGCCAGCGCGGCGGCGTCCCCGCCGAACTCCTCGTCGAGGACATCGAGCCTCGGCATCTCCGGCGCATCAATTGTACTCGGCATTCGCGCTTCCGCTGTCAGCTGGCGTTTGGCTTGCCGCGTTTGGCTGCGAACCGGTGAACCGCCCCCCTGCGCCTCGACGCGGCGGCGCGGCGCATGATGCTCGCATCGCACCGCCACCTCAAGCGCCTTCCCAAGCCGGCGGGGCCGCGCCTGCGCCGCCCCGCGGGTTCGTGATAGATTGGCGCAGATGAAAAGCAATGACCGGCAGGGAGGCATCGCGATGGATATCGGCTTCATCGGGCTCGGCCAAATGGGCTTCCACATGGCGCGTCGGCTGGTCGAGGCGGGCCACCGCCTCCTCGTATTCGACACCCGACGCGAGCCGCTCGAGCGCCTCATCGCGATGGGAGCGCAAGCGTCCGGCTCCGCCCGCGAGATGGCCGACGCGGTCGAAACCGTGATGGCGAGCCTGCCGACGCCGGAGATCGTGCTCGAGGTCGCAACCGGAAGAGACGGCCTAATCGAAGGCACGCGCGTGCGCCGCTTCGTCGATCTGTCGACCACCGGCGCAGTCATGGCCAAGCGCATCTTCGAGGCGCTCAGGGAAAAACACATCGTGCAGATCGACTGCCCAGTCAGCGGCGGCGTCACCGGAGCGGCGAAGGGCACGCTGGCGCTGATGGCCTCCGGCCCGCGCGCCGAGGTCGCCGCGATCGAGCCGGCGCTGGCCGCAATCGGAAAGATGTTCTTCATCGGCGAGCGGCCGGGCGCCGGCCAAACGATGAAGCTGTGCAACAATTTTCTCTCCGCTGCAGCCATGACGGCAACATCGGAGGCGATGGTGATGGGGGTTAAGGCGGGGCTCGATCCGCGCATCATGCTGGACGTGATCAATTCCGGGACCGGCCGCAATACCGCAACCGAAGACAAGTTCGGGCGCGTCGTGCTGCCCGGCACCTTCAATCTCGGTTTCACCGTCGGACTGATGACCAAGGATCTCAAGCTTTGTCTCGGCGAGGGCAAGTCGCTCGGCGTGCCGATGCAGGTTGCCGAGGCTGTCACGCGGCTCCTGCAAATCGCCTGCGACGAGAACGGGCCGGACAAGGATCTCACCACCGTCGTGCAGGCGGTCGAGCGTCGCGCCGGGGTCGAGGTGCGGGCGCCGCGCGCCAGCGCCGCGCTGCCGAAGTGATGCGGCGTGTTCGGGATTCGCGCGGCATTTGCGCCGCGCGGTTTATCTATCTGGCATCTGCGGGTCCCTGATGGAGAGGACGAATGAGCGACGACACCCACGAGATCTACGCCATCCGCTACGGGCATCACGATCGCAAGTCCTCGGAAAACTTCATCGGCGGCGACCCGCACGACGTGCTGCAGCCGCTCGACTTCTATGTTTGGGCGATCGTCGGGCCGTCCGGCCCGATCATCCTCGATACCGGCTTCGACGCGGCCATGGGAAAGAAGCGCCAGCGCGAGCTGCTCAAGCCGGTGGGCGAAGGCTTGCAAGCGATCGGCATCGATGCGGCACAGGTCGCCACCGTCATCGTCAGCCACATGCATTACGATCACGTCGGCAACTACGACCTGTTTCCGCGCGCGCGCTATCACCTACAGGACTGCGAGATGGCCTACGCCACGGGGCCTTGCATGTGCCACCTGGCGCTGCGCATGCCGTTCGAGGCCGACGATGTGGTCGCGATGGTGCGCAAGGTGTTCGCCGGGCGGGTCGCATTCCACGACGGCGAGGACGAGATCGTGCCTGGCGTCACGGTCCACCATATCGGCGGCCACTCGAAGGGCCTGCAAAGCGTGCGGGTGAAGACTCGGCTCGGCCCGGTGGTGCTCGCCGCCGACGCGGCACACCTCTACGCCCATATGGAGACCGGCCGCATTTTCCCAATCACCTACAACGTGGCCGAAGTGGTGGAAGGCTACGACACACTCAAAAAGCTTGCCGCCTCCCCGCGCCACGTGGTGCCCGGCCATGATCCCTTGGTGCTTTCGCGCTACCCGGCGGCCAAAGCCGGCCTGGAGGGCTGGGTGGTGCGGCTCGATGTCGAGCCGCGGGATATATACGGGCAGATGCCCCCTCCCCCGACACGCGGCTCCTGCGGCCTTTAGCAAAGGACCAGGCACGCAGGCCGAGCCTATCCCCAGGGGGAACACTTGGCCGCCCACGCTGATTCCAGTCTCGGGCTCAATAGCCCTGCGAGCGGCGTTGTGATAGCATGTGGCGGCGCGGGCAGGCCGCGTCTCGCAAATGCAAGATCGTACCGCCATGAAGTCGAAGTGGACGTCAGCTCGCGACAAACGGCTGTTGACGCAACAGGCCACAGGCCGCACCGCAGCGGAGATCGCCAAGTCGCTGGGCGTATCGCGCAACGCAGTGATCGGCCGCTCGCGGCGGCTGCGCGGGATCGTCTACCGCTCCGACATCGAGAGCTGGGCGCGCGCCAATGCGCGGCGGTCCGAGGAAGCCAAGGTGCGGATGAAGGTCCGGCAAAAGGCGCAGCGCCAGGCCTTGCGCGAATTGGCACGCGCCATGGCGCGTGGCATGCACCGGGGCCAAGCCATGTCGCGGGCGCACCGGGCCGGCGCCCTATGGCGGCAAATCGGCGAGTATTTCGGCATTTCCCAGCAGGCCGCCTACGAGCAAGCCAAAATTTGGACGCAACGCCACCGCCGTTGAGCGCGCGTCGTCCCTTCACATGATCGCGAATTCGCTGTTGCGGCGGTCGGTGACCAGCATGCAGCCGGGATAATGGGTGATGCAGAATTCGGGCTTGACCGTCGCCACCACCGATTGCGGCGTCACGCCGCAGGCCCAGAACACCGGGATTTCATCCGCCGCCACCGGCAGCGGGTCGCCGTAATCGGGCTTCATCACGTCGGCGATGCCGATCAACTCGGGTTTGCCGACATGGACCGGTGCGCCGTGGACCGCGGGAAAACGCGTTGTGATCTGGATGGCGCGGATCGCGTCCGCGGGCTTCATCGGCCGCATGGAGACGACCATCGGCCCGTGGAACGGACCGGCGGGGACGGTCGCAATCGAGGTGCGGTACATCGGCACGGTGACGTTCAAGGTGATGTGCCGCAGCTCGATGCCCCCCTCGATGAGCGCCTCCTCGAAGGAGAACGAGCAGCCCAGCACGAAAGCGACGAGATCGCTGCGCCAATGGGCGCGGATATCGGTCGGCTCATCGATAAGCTCGCCGTCGCGGAACACGCGGTAGCGCGGCAAATCAGTGCGGATGTCGAGGTCGTCGGCAAGCGTCGGCAGGCGAGAATCGCCGGGCGCCGAAGCCGCGAGCAGCGGGCACGGCTTGGGATTGAGCTGGCAGAAGCGCAGGAAATCGCCCGCGAGATTGCCCGGCAGGATGGCGAGGTTGCCCTGCACGTAACCTGGGGCGATGCCCGCTGTCTGACCTTTGAAAGCGCCGCCGCGGGCAGCGAGCCGCGCCTCGCGGCCGGTCTGAGGGAGGAGAGAGGATTTGCGAGGCGTGGCGAGAACCGTCATGGCGTTTTCCTCTTGGGCGCGGGCCGAAAACGGCGGCACCTGCTGCCTATCTTATCATCAGCGAGCGCGCGGGGCACCGCCGGATCCGCGGCCGGCGCGTCTTCGATCGGGCCTGCGTCCCCCGCGACATTGCCGCCGCGTTGTGGGAGCGCATGTCCTGAAGTATCCTACAACATGTCAAGATAACTCTTGACCGAGGGAAGCATGCGGGCCGTGCCACGCCCGCCGAGACCGCCAGCTCCCATGGTGCGCGTCTGCGCGATGGGGGCCCGACCTGGGAGGAACAGACGATGACTGAAGAGACAAAAACGCAAGATTGGACCGAGGAATTCTGGTACCGCGGCAAGCTCACGCGCCGCCGCTTGATCGGATACGGCACAGCCGCGGGCGCGCTCGGCGCGAGCATGCTGGTGCCGGCGCCGTGGCAAGCCGCCTTCGGCCAGACGAAGCCCTACAAAATCGGCGCCCTGCAGCCGCTCTCCGGCGCAGCCGCCGCCGGCGGCAAGACGGCGCTGGTGGGCACGCAGATGGCGGTCGATCGCATCAACAAGTCCGGCGGCATCAACGGCCGGCCCATCGAGCTCATCGTCGCCGATTATGAATCCAAGCCCGACGTCGGCCGCCGCAAGGCCGAGAAGCTGTTGGTCGAAGACAATATCGACGTGCACGAAGGCGGCTTCCTCTCCAACGTGTGCCTCGCCTGCGAGCCGGTGTTCGAGGAATACAAGGTCGTCAACATGATCGGCGTGTGCCTCGACACCACGCTCACCACCACCAAATGCAGCCGCTACACGTTCCGGCCGTTCGATTATGCGCCGGCGCAGGCGGTGGCGTTCGCGCCCTATCTCGTCAACAAGCTGGGGAAGACCTGGCACATCGCGTATTCCGACTACTCGTGGGGGCAGTCGACGCGCGATGCGTATGCCCAGCAGATCAAGAAGGCCGGCGGCGATGTGGTCGGCACCACGGGTATCCCGCTCGGCACCGCCGATATGACGGCGTTCCTGTCAAAGATCAGCGGCAACTTCGACGGCCTGTTCGGTATCTTCTTTGGCAAGGACGGCGTGACGATCGGCAACCAGGCGTTCGACCTCGGCCTGACCAAGAAGTACAAATGGGCGGGCGACGGCGCCATCGCCGAGTCCACCAACCTTCCGGCGCTCGGCAACAAAATCGAGGGCTTCGTCGGCATCAATCGCTATGTGCCGGTGCTGGAAGGCGTGCTCAACACGCCCTCACACAAGAAGTTCATGGACGACGCCGTCGCCCGACTCAAGCAGATCGATCCTTCGGGCCCGCTCCCCGACCGCTACGTGCAGTCGAATTACGAAGCCATGAATGCGCTCAAGCTCGGCATGGAGAAGTCCGGCTTCCGCGGCCGCGAGGACACCATGAAGCTGATCGAGGCCCTGGAAGGGCTGGAGATGAAGGAAGGCGACGACTTCCCGCAGGGCGACAAGATACTGCGCAAGGAAGACCACCAGGCGTTCCTCCGCGAGTTCCTCTTCGACATCAAGGACGGCAAGTTCCGCATCCTCGAGGTGGTCCCGAAGGAAAAGACGATATTCCCGCCGGACTGCAAGTTCGCCGCGACCTAAGTGGCGTCCGCGCCGTCCATCGTTGCGACCTTCCCGGCCGCCGCAGCCCGGGAAGGCGCAGCCGCCTCGCTGCTGCGCACGGAGCAGCTCACCGTCCGCTTCGGCGGACTGACCGCGCTCGACAACATCGATTTCGAAATTCGGCGCGGCGAGATTCGCGCGATCATCGGCCCGAACGGCGCCGGCAAGAGCACCTTCTTTAATTGCCTCACCGGGGTGCTCCGCCCCACCTCGGGGCGCATCCTGTTCAACGGCGAGAACATCGCCGGGCTACCGCCCAACCTGATCTCGCAGAAGGGCATCGCCCGCTCCTACCAGATCACCAACATCCTGCCCAACGCCACCACGCTGGAGAACGTCCGCATCGCCGCGCAATCGCGCCGGCACGGCTGGAACATGCTGCGGCACCACAGCGCGTATCGCGACCTCATCGACCAGGCGCAAGCCGTACTTGATGCCGTCGGCCTGCGCGCCAAGGCGGACGAGCTCGCCGCCAACCTCTCGCACGGCGAGCAGCGCAACCTCGAGATCGGCATTGCGCTCGCCACCGAGCCCGAACTGCTTTGCCTCGACGAGCCCACCGCCGGCATGAGCGCGGCCGAAACCCACGAAACCATGGCGCTGGTGCGCCGCATCGCCAAGGATCACACGATCCTCATCGTCGAGCACGACATGCAGGTGGTGATGGCGCTCGCGCACCGCATCAGCGTGTTCCACTATGGCGACCTGCTGGCGGAGGGCACGCCGGCGGAGATCCAGCAGAACCCGCGCGTGCTCGAGGTCTATCTCAAGACATGACCCCTGATGCCACGCCCATTGAGCCTCTCGTCGCGGTCGAGGACGTGCACACCTATTACGGCAAGAGCCACATCTTGCACGGTGTCTCGCTCCACGTCGACCGCGGTGAGGTCGTGGGCCTGCTCGGGCGTAACGGCGTCGGCAAGAGCACGACGCTCAAGACCATCATGGGCCTGGTGCATCCCCATCGCGGCAAAGTGCTGTTTGCCGGCAAGCCCATCACCACCCTGCCGGCGCACAAATTGGCGCGTCTCGGAATAGGCTACGTGCCCGAGGATCGGCGGATTTTTCGCCTGTTGACAGTGATGGAGAATCTTCGCACCGGCCTCGACCGACACGGAGTGACCGAAGCGAGAAAACAAGAACTCCTGGAGAAGGCCTTCACCTATTTCCCGGTGCTCGCCGAGCGGCGCAACCAGGCCGGCGGCACGCTTTCCGGCGGCGAGCAGCAGATGCTCGCCATCGCCCGCGCGATGATGCTCGAGCCCAAGATCATCCTGCTGGACGAGCCCACGGAAGGGCTGATGCCGCGCATGGTCTCGCAGATCCGGCAAATCATCGACGTGCTGCACCGCGAGGGTGTCGCGATACTGCTCGTGGAGCAGAACGTGCCGCTGACGCTCGAGGCCAGCCACCGCGTCTACATTATGGAGAAAGGCGCGGTTCGGCATCATTGCCCGGCATCCGCGCTCAAAGTCGACGACCCGCTCATCCAGCAGTATCTGGGGGTGTAGCATGAGCACCGTGCTGGGATTTCTCGAGGCGTTTCCCTACCAGGAGCTGCTCATCCAGACGTTGAACGGCATCGTCACCGGGATGATCCTGGCGCTGATCGCCTCTGGATTGACGCTCATCTTCGGCATCATGGACGTGGTCAACTTCGCCCACGGCGAGCTGTTCATGTTCGGCGCCTATATGGGCGTGGTCGTGATCTCCGCGACCGGCAGCTTCTGGCTGGCGCTGTTGCTTGCCACGCTCATCGTGGCGCTGATCGGCGCGGCTTTGCAGATTACGACCCTGCGTCCGCTGCTCGGCCGCGATCCGCTCACCACGATTCTCGCCACCTTCGGCATTTCGTTGGTGATGCAGAATTACGCGCTGTGGCAATTCGGTCCGGTGGCGCGCAAGATCCCGGAGCCCTTCACCGGCCAGTTCACGCTCTTCTATCTCGAATATCCCTGGTACCGGGTGTTGATCGCCGTCCTGTCGGCAGCGATCATCGGCGCCTTATATCTCTTTCTCAAATACGGCACCTACGGCATCTGGATCCGCGCCACCACCCAGGATCGGGTGATGGCCGAGGCGATGGGCATCCCGGTGTCATGGGTCCACACCGCCGTGTTCGCCATCGGCGCCGGCATGGCCGCGGCGAGCGGCGTGCTGTTCGGACCGCTGGTCGGCGTCAACCACGCGATGGGGCTCGACTGGGTGTTGAAGGCCTTCATCGTCGTGGTGGTCGGCGGGATGGGCAATCTCGGCGGCTCGATCGCCGCCTCGATCTTCATCAGCCTGCTCGAGTCTTACGCCTCCGTCTGGGTGAGCCCGGCCCAGGCGGGCATCGTCTCTTTCGTGGTTCTCATTCTCACCCTCCTCTTCCGGCCGACCGGCCTTTTCGTTCCGACACCGAAATGAGCAAGCGCTCCGCCACCGTCTACTGGACCGGTTTCTCGATCATCCTGGCGCTCTTGATCGTCGCGCCACTCGTGCTGCCGGAGTTCTGGCGCCGGTTCCTGACGGAGATCCTGATCTGGGGCCTCTTAGCAATGTCGTCCGACATCCTGATCGGCTACACCGGAATGGTGTCGTTCGGGCATTCGGCATTCTTCGGGCTGGGCATGTATGGCGCGGCGGCCGCGCTGTTGATGGTGAGGCCGCCCAATCTGTGGCTCGCGATCCTCTACGGCCTCATCGGCTCGGCCGGAATCGCATTGTTCGTCGCCTATTTCAGCACTCGGTTGCGCGACATCTATTTCGCCATCACCACGCTCATCTTCTCGCAGATCTTCTACGTCATCATCTTCACCTGGACCGAGGTGACCGGCGGCGAGAACGGCCTGACCTTCCGCCGCCCGCCGCTGGAAATTCCCGGCCTGTTCTCGGTGCCGTTCTCGTCGGAGACGCTGCACTGGTTCGTGCTCGCTGTGGTCACCGCGTCGTACTTGATCCTGCGGCGTATCACCCAATCGCCCTTCGGGATGGTGCTGCAGTCGATCCGCGAGAACGAGCCGCGCACGCGCGCGATCGGCTATGCGGTCGAGCGCTATAAGATCGTGGCGGTGATGCTCTCCGGGCTGTTCGCCGGCCTCGCCGGCGTGCTCTACGCGCTGCAAAACCGCTTCGCCGCGCCGGATTTCGTCTACTTCTTGGTCTCCGGCGAGACGGTTATCTTCAACGTCATGGGCGGCATCGGCACGCTGGTGGGCCCGATCGTGGGCGCCGGTTTCTTCCTGCTGTTGCGCGAGACGTTCTCCCGATTCTTCACCGAGTACTACCTCATTCCCGTGGGCGTAATCTTCATCGCCATGGTGATCTTCCTCCCGCAAGGCCTGCTCGGCTTCATGCGGCGCTGGCTCAATCAATAGCTCAACCCACGCGCGACATTCCGAATTCGTCGATGCACGATGCGCGCGGGAGCGCTGGCATGCGCCCCGCCTCTCCACTAACATCACCCCAGAACCCATCGCGGCATGAAACAGAGGGCAAAGCGACTATGGCCAAGTTCGGCATCGGACAAGCTGTGCGCAGGGTGGAGGACGGGCGCTTCCTCCTCGGACAAGGACGCTACGTCGATGACATCAGCTTGCCCGGTCAATGTTACGCCGTCACGTTGCTCTCGCCCCATGCCCATGCCCGCATCAAGCGGGTCGACGTCGCCAAGGCCAAGGCCGCGCCGGGCGTACTTTGCGTGCTCACCGGCGCCGACGCCGCGGCAGAGAAGCTCGGCAGCTTCACCGCGCATCTGATGCCCGAAGACTTCGGCGCGCCCAAGGGGCATCGCACGTTCCAGCCGGTTCTCATCGCCGAGAAGGTGCGCTTCGTCGGCGACCGCGTTGCTTTCGTCGTCGCCGAGACGTTGAGCCAGGCGCGCGATGCCGCCGAGCTGATCGAGGTGGAGTATGAGCCGCTGCCGACGGTGGTTCTTCTCGAAGACGCAGCCAAGGACGGCGCTCCCAAGGTCTGGGAGGATTGCCCGCAGGGCAATGTCGGCTTCCGGCTGATGTTCGGCAACAAGGAGGCAACCGACGCCGCCTTCGCCCAAGCCAAACACGTGGTCGAGCTGCGGATCGAGAACAACCGGCTCTCGCCGGTTGCCATGGAGCCGCGCGCCGCCATCGGCGATTACGACCCCGCCGAGGACTCCTACACGCTCTACAGCACCTCGCAGAATCCGCACGGCGTGCGCATGGAGATGTCGCACATCTTTCACGTGCCGGAGAACCGCATCCGCGTGATTTCGCCCGATGTCGGCGGCGGTTTCGGCCTCAAGGGCAATCCCTTTCCCGACGACGCGCTGGTGCTGTGGGCGGCGCGTCGCCTGCGCCGTCCGGTGAAATGGGTGGCGAGCCGATCGGAAAGCATGCTGACCGATCATTGCGGCCGTGAGATGGTGTATTACGGCGAGCTCGCACTCGACGAGCACGGCAAGATTCTGGCGCTGCGGGCGAGATGCCTGTTCCAGCTGGGCGCCTATTTCGTCGGCGCGGCGCTCGCTGCGGGCGCGTTCTCGGTGCGCTTCATTCCCGAGGCGTACGACATCCAGACCATGCATATCTTGTCGCAGGGTCTGTTCACCAACACGTCGCAGTCGGGGCCTTATCGCGGCGCCGGACGGCCCGAGGCCGCCTATTTCATGGAGCGGCTCATCGAGCACGCCGCGCGGGTGATCGGCGTGGATCCCGCCGAGATCAGGCGGCGCAACCTCATTCCGCCGAGCAAGCTTCCCTATGCGACGCCCACGCTGTGGAATTACGACAGCGGCGAATTCCAGCGGCTGATGGACAAATGCATTGAGTTCAGTGATTGGAACGGCTTTGCGGCGCGAAAGAAGTCCTCGCAGAAGAACGGCAAGCTGCGGGGCCGCGCGGTGAGCTATTACATCGAGTTCGGCGGTATCTTCAACGAACGCATGGACCTGCGCTTCGATCCCGGCGGCACGCTCACCATTCTCGGCGGGACGCATTCACACGGCCAAGGACACGCCACCGTGTTCGCGCAGCTCGTGCACGAATGGCTCGGCCTCCCGCTCGAGGACATTCACTACGTGCAGGGCGACACCGCCCAGGTTCCGATCGGCCGCGGCACTTACGGCGCGCGCAGCGCGATGGTCGGCGGCAACGCGCTCAAGGCGGCGAGCGAAGCCATCATCGAAAAGGGCAAGCAGCTCTCCGCCGCGATCATGGAAGCGGACGCGGTCGATATCGAATTCAAGGATGGGCAATATCGCGTGGTCGGCACCGACAAGGCGATCACCATTACCGACGTCGCCAAGGCCGCCTATGCGCCGATGGGACCGCTGACCGACAAGTTCGGGGTCGGGCTGGAGGCGAGCGGCAGCTACAGCGCCAATCCGCCCAGCCATCCCAACGGCGCGCATGTGTGCGAGCTGGAGGTGGATCCCGAGACCGGCGCGGTGACGATCGACCGTTATTTCGTTGTCGACGACCTCGGCCGCGTGCTCAACCCGCTCATCGTGCGCGGGCAAATTCACGGCGGCGTGGTGCAAGGCCTGGGGCAGGCGCTGCTGGAGCACCAGGTCTACGACCGCCAGTCCGGCCAGCTGATCTCCGGCAGCTTCATGGATTACGGCATGCCGCGCGCCGACACGATGCCGAGCGTGGAGGCCGAGCTCGAAGAAGTGCCGTGCAAGACCAATCCGCTCGGGGTCAAGGGCATCGGCGAGTCCGGCACCATCGGCGCGCCGCCGACGGTGATCAACGCGCTGATCGACGCGCTCGCGCCGCTCGGGGTGGATCGCATCGACATGCCGGCGACCCCGCTGCGGGTCTGGGAGGCGATCAGCCGCGCGCGCCCGACCGCCGCGGCGCAGCCGGCGGCGTAGCCCGAATTACGGATATGAGCCGCGCTAGCCCGCGTGCGGCTCCCACGGGCGCGGGGCATCGGCACCGGTCTTTGGCAGCGCGGGCGTGCCGCCAAAGGAGAGCATCGCGACGCGCGCGGCTTCGAGCCAGGGAAGCCAAGCCAGCCGAGTCGCTTCGGCCCAAAAGGCAAACGGGCTGGCTTCGCCGAGGAAACGGCCGAACGCTTCGAACGAGGGCATCGCCTGCAGGTAAATCGAAATCTGATCGGCATCGCCGGCTGGCGATTGGCGATGCACGACTTCGATGTTGAGACCCGGCAGCCGCGCCGTTGCCCTGGTGGGGTGGCCCTCGCTCGGCTGTGATCCTCGCTGGAACTCAGACACCGCTTGCCTCCTTCGCCGCCCGTATCACGCCGCCGCGTGCGCGTCATCCAGGATGCCTGCGGCAATTTTTTCCGCCAGCATGATCGTCGGAATATTGGTGTTGCCGCGCGGCAGGGTCGGCATGATCGAAGCGTCGACCACCCGCAGGGCGCCCACGCCGCGTACGCGTCCCGTTGGGTCCACCACCGCGTCGCGGTCGCCCGCCGCGCCCATGCGACAGGTGCCCACGGGATGGAACATGCCTGCGACGTTCTGACGGATGTGCTCGGCAAGCGCCGCCTCGTCCTTGACCATCGCGGCGAGGTCGACGCGCCGGTCGGCCAATGTCGAGAAGATCGGCTCGGCGAGCGGCGGCACGAGGTCGACGATCGCGGCGATCGCCGCGCTCGCAATCCGGTTTGCCGGGGTGATGCGGTTGAGGCGGCGCAAGCGATCGTCGAACTTCACCGGAAACGTGATGCCACTCATCGCCCGCACGCGCTCGTGCGCCAGAATGTCGACCGCTAGGCGGAAGCCATGCATGAAGCGCTTGAGGTCGAGCTCGTGGCCAGTGAAATTGAATTCGACGCAGGGGGGCGTGGCATCGCGCGCCGTGAGCGAGACCCGGCCGCGCGCCATCGGCTTGAGCAGGGTGGGCGCCAGATTGGCGACCTGAAAGCCGAGCGCGCTCCATGACGTCTTGCACTGGACGTTGATGTACATGTCGGCCGGCGGCGCGCCGGGCAGCCCCGAGGAATAGCGGAGCGCCGTCATCGGGTGCGGCCGCACCGATGCGGCCTGCCGTTGATGGCGATGCTGAAACAGGCCGAGGAAGATAATGGCGTGGTTCGAAAGATTCTCCCCGACGCCGGGGAGATCCGCACGCACCTCGATGCCGAGCTCGCGCAGTGCACCTGCCGGCCCGATGCCCGAGCGCATCAGGAATGCAGGCGAGTGCACGCCGCCGGCGGAGAGGATGATCTCGCGCCCGCGCAGCTCCCTCACCGCGCCGTCGATCCGCGCGCTCACGCCAGTGACGCGGCGGCCGTCGAACAACAAGCCCGTCGCCGAGGCGCGGTTGATGATGGTCAAATTGCCGCGCGCGCGCACCGCGGCATCGAGATAGCAGATCGCCGCCGAAGCGCGCTTGTGCGGCCAGTTGCTCATGGGAACCGCGCCGTAGCCGTCGCGAAAGTCCGCGTTCATGTCGGCGATGAACGGGATCTGCCGCTCCTGCGCGAAGGCATGGACGGCCTTCGACAACGGCGCCCAGTCTTCCCGTTTGGTGCGACGGATCGGCACCGGCCCATCGCGCCCGTGCAGCTCGCCGGTGAAATCGAGCTCGTTCTCGAGCTTGCGGTAATAGGGCAGCACGTCGGCCCAACCCCAACCCGCCGCACCATGCGCTTCCCATTCGGCGTAATCGTCGGGCGTTCCGCGAAAGGCGACCATTCCCATCACCGAGGAACCGCCCCCCATGATGCGGCCTTGCAAGTAGCTCACCGGCGGAGAATTGTCCTTGCGGCGCCAATGCACTTTTAGGCCGGGCCAGAAATAGTCGTCGTTGTAGTACGAGGTCGCATAAGTATCGAGAATGTCGGCCGGCTCTTTCCCCGGCGGCGTGTCCGCCCCGGCTTCGAGCAAGAGCACTTTCGCGCCCGACCGCGCGGATAGCCGGTTCGCCAGCACGCATCCGGCCGCGCCGCCGCCAATGATGATGGTATCGAAACTCTCACTCATGGGCAGGGATCGAACCGAGGCTGGTGAGGAGGGGGAAACGGGCTGCAGTGCATGACCGCGGCGTGCTTGCTCAGCATTGCACAATAAAACACGCGCGCAAGCAAAGCATGTTTTTGGTCGCCAGCGCGTTGAGAGGGATACCTGCCGATGTTAGGTTCATTGCCATTCTCGGCGAAGGCGAGCAAGCAGACAATGGCTGATGCCACGGACGTCCCATTGGGCGAAGCGCGAACCATGCTCCCATGATCCGTGCCGCGATCGTCGGATTGGGGCGCTGGGGACGCTCGCTCGTCGCATCGGTGCAAGGCAAGAGCGCGGAGCTCTCCTTCGTGCGCGGCCATACTCGCACGCGCGCGAGCGCGGAAGACTTCTGCGGCGCCCATGGCGTGCCGCTGGTCGACAGCTACGAGGAGCTCCTCGCCGATCCCGACGTGGACGCGCTCGTGCTGGCCACGCCGCACAGCCGACACGAGGCGCAGATCATCGCGGCCGCTGCGGCAGGCAAGCACACCCACGTCGAGAAGCCGATCACGCTCGACCGCGCGGGCGCGGATCGGGCGGTCGATGCCGCACGCGATGCGGGCGTGGTGCTAGCGGTAGGCTATTGCCGGCGTTTTCATCCCTCGGTGGTCGAACTCCGCCGGCGTCTGGCGCAGGGACGGCTCGGCGCCGTCGTCTCCATGGTGGCGCAGCATACCACCAGCACGGCTCAGTTCATTGCCCCGGATAATTGGCGCGCCGCGCCCGCGGAGGCGCCGGGCGGAGCGCTGACCGCCGTCGGCGTGCACGCGCTCGACCATATGATCGAGTTCGCCGGCCGCGTGCGTGACGTGCGCTGCGTGACCGCGGGCGCCATCCCAGGCCCTTGCGACGACACGACGACGGTCATGCTCCGCTTTGTCAGCGGCGCCACCGGGCTGATTTTCTGCTCAGTGGCGACGGCGACGAATTTTTCCTTTACGCTCTACGGCAACAAGGGCTTGGCCGAGATTTCCAAGCCCAACCTGCAAAGGCTGCGCTTCGTGCCAATCTCGGATCGGGCGCCGAGTGGACCGGTGATTGCGCCGCCCGACGAGATCAGCGAGCATCCCAGCTTCGACATGCTCAACGCGGAGCTCACCGCATTCGCGCGCGCGATCCGCGCAGGCGAGCCCTACCCGATCCCGCTCGAAGAGGTATTGCACGGCATGTCGGTGTTCGACGCCATCGTCGAAGCGGCTCGCTCGAACACCATCGTTGCGGTGGCAGGATAATTCTGAATTGGGCGCAATAGGAAAACGCAGGCTCGGCAGCTCGACGCTCGAGGTATCCGTCGTCGGTCTCGGCGGCAATAATTTCGGCGGCCGCATCGATTTCGCGGCGACCGGCCGTGTCGTGCACAAGGCGATCGACCTCGGCATCAATCTGATCGATACCGCCGACAGCTACGGCAACAAGGGCGGCTCGGAAGAGTGGCTCGGGCGAATCCTCGGCGCCAAGCGCAAGGACATCGTGCTCGCAACCAAGTTCGGCCTGCCGATGGACGAGGCTGGCGAGCTCAAGGGTGCGTCGCGGCGCTACATCATGCGCGCGGTCGAAGCGAGCCTGAAGCGGCTCAACACCGATTGGATCGACCTTTACCAGCTGCATCGCCCCGATCCACAGACCCCGATCGAGGAAACGCTGCGTGCCCTCGACGATCTACTGCGGGCGGGCAAGGTCCGCTGGATCGGCTGCTCGAACTTGGCGGGGCGGGAGTTGGTCGAGGCGCAGACGACGGCGCGGCGGCACGGCCTTGCCGGCTTCGCATCCTGTCAGGACGAATACAGCCTGCTCGTGCGCGACGTCGAGCGCGAGCTCGCGCCGACGGCAAAATCGCTGGGAATGGGACTATTGCCCTATTTCCCGCTCGCCAGCGGCCTCTTGACCGGAAAGTACGAACGCGCCGCGGCGCTGCCGACGGGATCGCGGCTGGCGAAGAACCCGCGTCACGCGCAGCGGTTCGCCAGCGAACGCAATTGGCACGTCGTCGGCGAGCTTGCGGCTTTCGCCGCGCGCCACGGTCACACCTTGCTCGAGCTCGCGTTCAGCTGGCTCTTACGCGACAGCGTGGTTGCCAGCGTCATTGCCGGCGCCACCACCGAGCAGCAGGTCGAGCAGAACGCGCGCGCGGCCGGCTGGATATTGTCGGCCGAGGACTTGGCCGAGATCGACCGCATCACGCTGTAGAATATTCCGCAAGGCAGAGAGGACGGATCGGCTCACAACGCGCGGCGCGCGGCGAGGAGCACGGCGTGCAGGCTTTCGCTGCGCGTCTGGTGGGAAAGCAGCACGTCCTGGACATCCCACTTGAGCTCGGCCGCGGTGCGCTGATCGCGCGGCTTGAGCTGGGCGCTGAGATAAGCGCCTTCTTTGCGGCCAAGCGCGACCAAGCCGCTGCCGAAGGGCTGTTGCTCGCGCTGATATCGCATGAGGCCGGCGGCGAGATCATCTCCTGCCACGGCGTCGGCCAGGCTCGCCGCATCCAGCGCCGCCTTGGTAACGCCTGCGCCCACGTGCGGGCGCGCCACGAACGCGGCGTCCCCCAACAGCGCCACCCGTCCAAAGACGATCTGCGGTGACTCGAGATCGAAGATCGGCTGAAAGAACGGCTGCGCGCGGGCGAAAATCTCGGCGACTTGCGGCGCAACAAGCGCGCGAGCCGTTGCCTTGATCGCCGCCACGACGTCCGGCCGGATCAGGGGCGGCGGGATGGCGCTCCCGTGATACCGACCGCTCGCGTCGGTGCATAGATCGACCAATGTGTCCGGATCGGTCGGCCGATACCAAACGATGTTGTAGGCGCGGCGGCTGACCTGCGTCTCGTTGTTGCGGCCGGGAACGGGGTAAGCCAAAAACAGCTCGCCCTCCGGCAAACAGAAGGTGTAGCGCTCGAAGATTTCCGCGTGGATGTCGGGCGGGACGTCGCGCTCGTCCAGCATCGCCCGCCAGGCGACGTATCCGGCATAGTTGAGCGCGAGCTGCGGCAGGAATTGCTCACGCACGGTGGAGCGTACGCCATCGGCGCCGACGAGCAGGTCTCCGCCAACGCGCGCGCCGTCGGCAAACACCGCGGTTACGCTCTCGGTCTCCTGTTCGACACGCCGAAGCGACATGCCGAGACGATAGCTTTGCGCCGGCAGCGGATCGCGCAGCGAGCGATGGAGGCGCCCCCAGGAGCTCATGGTGCGCACCGTCTTCGCCTCGAGATAGGTCTTGCCGCTGCGATCGAGGAAAATGAAAGTGTCGAGCTTAACGCCCATGGACTCGTCAAAATCGACGCCGACGCGGCGCAGGATGTCGATCAGCTGCGGATGCGTGCTGAGGCCGGCGCCGCGCCCCGTAAGCTCCTCGGGATTGCGCTCGAACACGACGACATTCCAGCCGGCGCTGCGCAAGAGATGCGCCGCGAACAGCCCGCCGAGCGAGCCGCCGATCACCAGCGCGCGGCGGGTGGCCATGGCTGGTATTTGCCCGGCGGTCGCATGCTCATGCCATGGCCCAGGAAATGCTGTCGTGCCCCGGCCTGTAGTTGCGATTGCTCTGCGCCGGGTTGCGGTTGACGAGCGGCCTACCATAGAGCGGATGGTTCTGGCTGCGCACCTCGTGCTCCACGGTGAACAGCAACTCGCGCGTATCGAGATCGACGACATCCTTGAAGCGATATTCGTGGTCGTTGACCTCCCCGGTGAGAAGACCGAGCTCTTTCAGTCGCCGATAGGGGCCTGAGAAATTGGCGATGTAGACCTGTGCGTGATGGCGGTCGTACGGCCTCTCCGGCGCGTCGGTCTCGCAGAAGTACCAATATTGTTTCTCGCCCACTTGCACGCAGGCCTTACGGACGTCCGCAGTCGCCGCCACGGTCGCGAGCGCGCCCATCACCTCGCGATAGAAACGGGCGATGCGTTCCGCCGTGCCGGGACGGACGTCGAATTCGATATAGGGCATGCCCAGCACGATGCGGCCGAAGCGGCTCTCGTCCGGCGCATGAACGTTGATGCGGTTGCCCCACGGGCAGGTGGTCTCGACGCAATCGTTGCTTTCGCGGAAGTCGAACTTCGTTCCTTGCAGCGGCTTGCGCAGCTGTGTCAGACGCTCGAGCAACGTGGCGCGGTCCGGCACCACCAGTCCGGTGACGCCGCGCAGCACGTCCGGTTGGCCGGTCGGGAGATGGAATTGGCTGATCCCGACATTGATCCACATGTTGCCGGCGCCGGTATTGAGAAAGGGATCGCGCGTGAGGCCGAGGCCGCTGATGTAGTAATGCGTCGCTAGGTGTTGGTCGTTGATGCAAACGTTGACATGCCCGAGATTAACGATGTTGCCGAGATCCTGACTCGAGCGGTCGTATTGCTTGTCTGCCATGGCGCATTCCTTCCCACCCGCGGGATATTAAGCTCATCCGGTTCCGGCTCTCAACGCATGCGACGGCGGCTCGGTAGCGGTGAATGCACACCCTACTCCGCGACGGGCGTCACGCTCAGGCCGACCTCGAGGGCGGCCACGGGCTTATCAGGCATGCGGCGGACGGCGCAGGTCGAGAGTCATCGGATATTCGAACGCGCGTTCCTCTTGCGGCAAGTCGAAAGATCCGGGCGTATGCCCGAGATCCTGGAATCGCGCCAAGCGCCGCGCCTCCGCTTCGTAGGAGTTGATCGGCAAAGTCTCGTAGTTGCGTCCACCCGGATGAACCACGTGATAGACGCAGCCGCCGAGCGAGCGCTCGCTCCAACGATCGAAAATGTCGAAGGTGAGCGGGACGTGGACGTCGATCGTCGGATGCAGTGCCGTCGATAATTTCCACGCCTTGAAACGCACGCCGGCGACGTATTCGCCGGAGCGCCCGGTCGGGCTCAATGGAACAAGCCGCCGGTTGCAGGCGACGGCGTGACGGGCGGGATTTAGGCCTTCGACCCGCACCTGCAGCCGTTCCACCGAGGAATCGACGAAGCGCGTGGTAGCGCCGGCGGTGGGGTCTTCGCCCAGCACGTGCCATGGCTCGAGCGCGCCTCGCAACTCGAGCGTGACCCCGCCATGGGTAACGGCGCCATAGAACGGAAAGCGAAATTCGCGCTGAGCATGAAACCACTTCGGATCGAAATCATATCCGGCGGCGCGCAGGTCTTCCAACACGCCGAGAAAGTCCTGCCAGACGAAGTGCCCGAGCATGAATCGGTCGTGCAAGGCAGTGCCCCAACGCACTGGCGCGCCGCGCTGCGGCGCGCGCCAGAACAAGGCGACCAGCGCGCGCACGAGCAACTGTTGCGCCAGGCTCATGCGCGGGTGCGGCGACATCTCGAATGAGCGGAACTCGACCAGACCCAGCCGCCCGGTCGGACCGTCGGGCGAGAACAGCTTGTCGATGCAAATCTCGGCACGATGGGTGTTGCCGGTGACGTCGACGAGAAGATTGCGGAATAGCCGATCGACTAGCCACGGGCGCGGCGGCTCGCCCTCCCCGGGCGCCGGCACCATGGCGAGCGCGATCTCGAGCTCGTAGAGCTGGTCGTCGCGCGCCTCATCGAGGCGCGGGGCCTGGCTGGTCGGGCCGATGAAGAGGCCGGAGAACAGGTAGGACAGCGACGGATGCCGCTGCCAATAGAGGATCAGGCTTTTGAGCAGGTCAGGCCGGCGCAAGAACGGGCTCTCGGCCGCGGTCGGGCCTCCCAGCACGACATGATTGCCGCCGCCGGTGCCGACGTGGCGGCCATCGATCATGAATTTTTCGCTGCCCAGGCGGCAGAGACGCGCCTCCTCGTAGAGCGTCTGGGTGATTTCGACTGCCTCGCGCCAAGTTACGGCGGGATGGACGTTGATCTCGATGACGCCGGGATCGGGCGTGATCTTGATGACGTTCAAGCGCGGATCGGCAGGCGGCTCGTAGCCCTCCACATGGACCGCCGTGTCGAGCTCGACGGCGGTCGCTTCGACGGCGGCGACGAGCTCGAGGTAATCCTCCAGCCGCTCAAGCGGCGGCATGAAGATGCAGAGGCGGCCCTCGCGCGGCTCGAAGGTCAGCGCAGTGCGCACTGGCACGCCCGATGCGGGCGCGGCGGCGAGGACCGGCGCCGATGCGCCGTGGCCGCAGTGAGCGTGGCGCTCGTTGGCTCGCGCGTGGCGATCGGACACGGCCTCGGCGATGAGCTGCGGATCGGGCAATTGCTCGCGCTCGTTCATCGGGTCGGCCGGCATGACGTGCGGATAATCGACGGCACGAAGAGCGGGCAACGCAGTGAGCGGCAGGCGGGAGCCGATCGGCAACTCCCCTGGCATCAGAAACAGGTTTCCCCGCCGTGTCGGCCACATTTCACTGATCCAGCCCTGCTCGCCTTGGGCAGCCCAGTGCTGCACCGGCAGCACGTAGCCTGCCGGCGTCGCCGGCTCGCCCTGCTCGAGCATGCGCTCGGCCGGATCTTCGAATGCGGGTTGAGCGTACGCGCTATCGAGCCCGAGGCGGCTTGCCAGCGCCTGGGCGAATCGCTGCGCATCCTCGGCACGCGGTCGCGCAGCGGCGGTCTCGGACGCAATGCGCGCCGCGTCATGCCAAATCGGCTTGCCGTCGCGACGCCAATGCAGGCAGAAGGCCCACCGCGGCAGGGCCTCGCCGGGATACCATTTGCCCAGGCCGTGGTGCAGCAGTCCTCCCGGCGCGAAGCGCTGCCGCAAGCGGCGGATCAGCTCGTCGGCGCGCGTGCGCTTGGTCGGTCCGAGGGCGGCGGTGTTCCACTCCGCCGACTGGTAGTCGTCGATCGCAATGAAAGTCGGCTCACCGCCCACCGTGAGGCGCACGTCGTTGCGCGCAAGCTCGGCGTCGACCCTTTCACCTAGTGCATCGAGCGCCGCCCATGCCGCCTCGGAGAAGGGATGGCTCACGCGCGGCTTTTCCGCGATACGCGCCACCGTCATCTCGAACGAGAAGGTGGCTTGCGAAGGCTCGACCGAGCCGCTGATGGGAGCCGCGGCACGGAAATGCGGCGTCGCGGCGAGCGGGAGATGACCTTCCGCGCAGAGAAGTCCGGAGGTTGCGTCGAGTCCGATCCATCCGGCGCCGGGCACGTAGGCCTCGGCCCAGGCGTGCAGGTCAGCAAAGTCCTGCGCCGCGCCCGCCGGGCCGTCGAGCGGGCGCGCATCCGGCCGCAACTGAATGAGATAGCCGGAGACGAAGCGGGCTGCGAGACCCAAATGTCGCAGAATTTGCACCTGCAGCCATGCGCTGTCGCGGCACGAGCCCGCGCTTGCCGCGAGTGTTTGCTCGGGCGTTTGCACGCCCGACTCCATGCGCGTGAGGTAGCGGATTTCCCGCTGCAGACGTTGATTGAGGCCGACCAGGACGTCGACCGTAGTCTGTCGCTCGCGCGGGATGGAGGCGAGGAACGCCGCAAGCCGCGGACCGGCCGGCTCGGCATCGAGGTAGGGCGCAAGCTCCTCGGCGAACTCGGCGGGATAAGCCATCGGGAAGGTTTCCGCGAACGGCTCGACGAAGAAATCGAACGGATTGATCACCGCCATGTCGGCGATGAGATCGACGGTGATGGTGAATTCGGGCGTCTTCTCCGGAAACACGAAGCGTGCGAGCCAGTTTCCGTTCGGGTCCTGCTGCCAATTCACGAAATGTTGCGCCGGCGTCACCTTGAGCGAATAGCTTTCAATGCGTGTGCGGCAATGTGGGGCCGGGCGCAGCCGGATGACCTGCGGGGCGAGAGCAACCGGCCGGTCGTAGCGATAGCGCGTGAGATGATGGAGACTGGCGAGGATCGACATACGCTGCTCGGCTACCGCAAGACCGTTTCTATATCACGCAATTTTTCGATGCAATTTTCGCACCGGTTGGGGTCGAGGAGGAAGCAAGCCCGGCCGGCGTTTCGATCAGGTCGTCGACTGCGGCGAGCCCACCGCCCGTTTGAGGCCCGCGACGATGGCGCGGATTGCATTGTGCTCGGAATCGCGCGGCCGATCGGCGCTCACTGCGTGAATCTGGTCAGCTTCCAGATCACGGAAGGAGGCAGGATGAAGGGATAAAGATCCGGCAGCCCCATGCTGCGGTTGATGGAATTGACGGCAAAGGTCAGTGGCAGCCAAGCGTCGATGATCCGGTCCATCTCGGCGGCATAGGGATCGAAATCAATCGCCGCGGTAAGGCCTGCGCCTCTGGCCATCTTGGGGCGCAGCCGCAGCCCGAACGCGAAGGCGGTTTCGAGCGTGTCGACGAGGTGGAAATAGTGAGCCCAGGTCTCGGCGAAATCCTCCCACGGGTGCGCGCTGGCATAAGTGGTGACGAAATGGTCCGTCCAGTCCGCCGGCGGACCATCGGCGTAGTGCCGCCGCAGCGCCGCGGCATAGTCCTCTCGCTCGTCGCCGAACAGTCGCCGGAATTCCTCGATCGCCGGCGAATCCTTGACCAGACGATCCCAGTAGTAATGTGCGATCTCGTGGCGGAAATGGCCGAGCAGCGTGCGGTAGGGTTCCCCCATCGACTTGCGCTGACGTTCGCGTTCGGGGGCGTCGGCCTCCGCCACGTTGAGCGTGATGAGGCCGCCAGCATGACCGGTCATGACCGGCGCCTGGCTCGACGTGCCGTCCGCCGGGTTCGACAGGAAATCAAAGGCGAGACCGTTGGGATCTTCCGATCTGGTGGTCAGCGGAAGCCGCAGCCGCAACAGCGTGTAAAACAGGCGATGCTTGGCGTATTCGATTTTGCGCCAATGCATGAGATTTTCCGGATCGGTGAGATCGGGGATGGTGCGGTTATGGCGACAGGAGGTGCAAAAGATCTCGGCCTGCGCGGCAAGCACGAGCCAGTTGCAGACGTCGTGCTCGGCGTTGGCACAGAACTGGTAGAGCTCGCCCTCCCCCGCGAGCGCGCGCCAGCCGCCGTCGGCCTCTTGCAATGCCGTGACGACTTCCCGATACGGCAGATAGCCCAAGCGCAGGCCGCAGCTCTCGCATTTTTTATTCTCGAAGTAGAGCGGCTGGCCGCAATTCTGGCATTCGAAAAGCTTCATGGGTCGGATCAGTCGCGGACAGCTGCCATCGCTATCAGAGGGCTGAAGACTGGCGCCGGACGAGGGTCAAGCCTGCATCCGTCATGCGCGGCGCCGCGTCCGGCGGGCGATGATCGTAGCTCGCCATCAAATCCTCGACCAGCTTGTTGAACTCGGCCCAATCCGTCTCGCGATAGGAATGATTGCGGATGATGAAAGAGGCGCCGGCGTAGAACTTTTCGTATTGCAGGTGCCGGCCGGCGAACTCCGAGCCGACCATGTCCCAGGCGAGCTTGAACAGCTTCATGCGGGTGACGGCGTCGGCCTGCGGCGTCTGCCAATAAGCCGAGAACTGCTTGGCAAGCTGCGGGTCGTCCAGGACCGAGATGTTGGCGGGCATTTGAAACACGCTGCCGCCGCAGAGCTCGCGCAGCTCGTCGACGAATCTGCTGTAATTCTGCGTGCACCAGTCCAGTCCCGCATACATGAAACGTCGATTGAAGCAGACGTAACCCTCGGGCCAAGGTTCGCAGGCGTCGATCTGCCCATGCACCAAGCCGCCGATCGTGCTCTCGACCGCCGCCATCTTGCCGAGCGTTTCCCGCACGGCGGGAACCTGATCGGCGCCGGTCGCCTGCGCAACCTTGCTGCACAGGCCGAGCAGCAGGCGCATCTTCGACCAGTAGCGCACGTTCGACTGGTGATTTCCGAAGCAGTGGCTCGGCGTCTTGATGTAGATGTCGCGCGAGAGCAGGGCGTCGTCGTGCACGAACACCTTCTCCCAGGGCACCTTGACGTTGTCGCACAGCACCATGCTGTCGCTCTCGTCGTAGCGCCAGGCGAGCGGGGAATCGAATTCCGAGCTGGCGCCGAGCGCCGCCGGCTTGCGCGACCACAACGAAAGGCCGGCGGCGTTGCACGGCACGGCGCAGGTGACCGCTTCCTTCTTCTGGTCAGGCGCAAGCGGAATCACGTTGCCGATCCAGATCTCGTTGGCATAGAGGGCGCCGGTCGCCAGCATTTTCATGCCGGAGATCACCAGGCCGTCGTCGTCCTCGCGCACCACCCGCAGCGTCGGAACCGGAAGGTTCAGCCGGTGATAGAATTCGGGATTGCGCGCCGCCTGGGGCGGCACCACGGCGTAGACGACGTACACGTCGTTGTCGCGCAGATGAAGATAGTAACGCAGGAGATGGTCGGCATGCGCAAAAGGCGCCGGCAGCGCATCGGGCTTGATCGCCATGCCGGTGACGAAGGAGGCGACGTGATCGGGCGAGCGTCCGAACATGCCGAAAGTGGCATCGGCGATGCGGCGGTGCCCGCGCATGCGCCGTTGCAAGTCCTCGCGCGTTCGCGGGCGCAGGAAATAGATCGAGTGGCGGCCGCCGTCCTCCTCATAGGTGAGGGTTTCGCCGTTGGCCGGATCCGCCTTCATGTCGTAAAGCGCGGCCACCGTCGCGGCGGCGTTGCAAAAGGCCGGGTGACGGGTCACGTCGTCGACGCGCTCGCCGCCGATGTAGACGACGCGGCCGTCGCGCAGCGATTCCAGGTGCTCCTTGCCGGTGCGCAGCATCGCCCGCTCCTTCCCTGAGATCAGAATTCTAGCATGCCGGCGGACCGCGGGGAGCAGCCCGCACGCCTGGCAAACTCCCTCCCCTTCCGCGCCGAGCGCAAGCCAAGAAGACACCAGCATTGTCTTTCGCCCGGGATCTGCGGCAATCTTTCGCGCCATGACCGACGCACTCGGCTTCCGCAGAAATTCGGCGTGATCGCGCCGTCGACCAACACCTCCGTGCAGCCGGAGTTCGAAGCCATGCGTCCGCGCGGCATCACCAACCACTTCGGGCGCATCCATATTCCCAACGATCCGATCCGCGACGACGCCGACTTCAACCAACTCATGGACAACATCCGCGCACAGATGTTTCGCGCGGTCGACGAGGTCATGACATGCGAGCCCGACTACCTGATCATGGGCATGTCCTCGGAGACATTCTGGGACGGGCTCGAGGGCAGCAGGAAGCTGCAGCAGCGGGTCGAGGCGCGGGCGGGCGTCAAGGTGTCGATGGGCTCGGATGCGGCGCGGGCGGCGCTGCAGTGCTGTGGCGCGAAGCGGATCGGCGTCATCACACCCTATATGCCGGTCGGTGACGCACAGGTGCGCCGGTTCTTCGGCGATTGCGGCTTCGAGGTCGTGCGCCTCAAGGGCCTCAAATGCGCAAGCCCCGTGCTGATTGCGCATGTGCCGGAGCGGGAGCTGCGCGACGCCATTCTGGAAGTGAACGGGCCGGATGTCGACGCCGTCATTCAGGTCGGCACCAATCTCGCCATGGCGCGGCTTGCCGGAATCGCCGAGTTCTGGCTCGACAAGCCGGTGCTCGCCATCAATACCTGCATCTATTGGTGGTCGCTGCGCCAGAACGGCATCGACGACAAGGTCGAGGGCTTCGGCTCGCTGCTGCTGGAGCATTGATTGTCGCGCCTAGAGCAGGGCGGCGCGCGGCACGCGCCGCTCTGCGCGCAGCTTACATTTCAGGAGCGAATTGACCGATCAAATTCGGCTTTTCGTCCTGAAACTGGATGACGTAGACCGGCTTGAGCGCGTCTCCGTTCGATCCAAACGAGATCGCGCCCTCGAGCGCCGGAAAGTCCTTCATCTTGCGCAACTCGTCCTTGATCGCCGTGCGTTCGGCCGCGAGCTTGGACGGATCGCCGGTGATCTTGGCCTGCTTCATCGCGTCGGCGTAGAACAACACGATGTCGTAGGTCGCCGCATCGAACTGCGCCGCGCTCGTGCGGTCGAGGCCGGCAGCCTTGGCGCGCTTGGCGAACTCGGCCTGGAACGCTTTCGTGCGGTCGTTGAGGTCGGCATAGAACGTCGTCGGGATGGTGGTGCCGTCCCCCGCCTTGCCCATCTGCCGGCCGAGCTCGGGATCGGCGATGGTGGAGCCGGCGACGAGCCGCCCCTTGTGGCCTTGCCTCCGCAGCTCCTGCGCCAGACGCGTTGCCGGCTCCGGGCCCGACCCCACCCCGATCAAATCGGTCGGCTGGCCGACGAGCTGCGAGACCTGAGCCGAGAAATCGAAGGCCTGGGTCTGGAAGGTGACACTGAGCTTCACGTCGGTGCCGGCCTTCTTCATGATTCCCGGCAACACGTTCTCGCCCATGACTTTGGAGATCACGTCGTCGGTGGCGTAGGCGATGGCTCCGGTCGCGATCGCGAGATTCTTCTGCTTGAGTGCACGCATCACGCGCTCGAACATGTAGCCCTCATCCGACGTGTTGCGGAAGGCGTATTGGAACGGCTCGGCCAATTTAGGTGCCGACGATGCCATGGACATCGACACGACCCCCGCCCTGTCGGCAGCCGGGAACACCACCCGGCATTCACTGGAGCTGAACGGCCCGATGATCGCCAACACCTTGTCGTCGTCGGCAAGCTTGCGCACGCCGACCACCGCCTGGTCGGGCTTGCCGGCGGTGTCGAATGCGACGATGCGCAGCCGCTTGCCGGCGATACCGCTGGCGGCGTTG
>Ga0307277_10000061_pt1 | contig 32404 bp, 24 predicted proteins | sample ER_DNA_116_FD_194473 | JGI IMG/M metagenome (GOLD analysis project Ga0307277, IMG submission 194473) | Bulk soil microbial communities from the East River watershed near Crested Butte, Colorado, United States - ER_DNA_116 | ecosystem: Environmental > Terrestrial > Soil > Floodplain | place...
TGCGCGGGCGATGGCGGCGCGCTGCTGCATGCCACCGGAGAGCTCATAAGGGTAGCGGTCTTCCTGCCCCTTGAGGCCGACCAGGGCGAGAAGATCGCGGGCGCGTGCCCGGCTTTGCGCCATCGGCAGGCCGAGGATTTCCGCCGGGAGCAGCACGTTGTCGATCACGCGGCGCCATTTCAAGAGCAGCGGCTGCTGGAACACCATGCCGATGTCGCGCGCAGGATCGAACGGCTGCGTCGGCGAGCCGATCCTGACCTCGCCGGAGTCGACGGGGTGAAGGCCGGCAAGAATCTTGAGCAGCGTCGTCTTGCCGCAACCGGACGGCCCGACCAGCGACACGAGCTCGCCCGCCTCGACGTCGAAGGTCGCCTCGGAAATGGCGAGCAGCGGCGCTCCGCGCGTGCGGTAGGTCTTCTGCACGGCGGCGAGGTGGATGAACGGTTCGCTCATGAGCTCCGGCCGGGGAGAGTCAGGAAATGCGCGCGTCGCGAGGCACCAGCAGGCGCTCGAGCGCAAGCACCATGGCGTAGAGCACCATGCCGATCAGCGTGATCAGGATCACCGCCATGAACATGGCGGCGGTATCGAGCGTGACCTGGACCTGCAGCATGAGATAGCCGAGGCCGCGGTCGGAGCCAAGGAACTCGCCAACGATGGCCCCGGCGACGGCGAGAATGGCGGCAACCTTCATGCCGGAAAACACGTAAGGAAGCGCGCCAGGCAGCTGGATCTTGGTGAAAAGCTGCCAGCGCGAGCCCTTGAGTGTGTGCACGAGGTCGAGCAGATCGGGCTCGACCTCACGCAAGCCGCGTGCGGTGGTGAGCACGATGGGAAAGAAGCAGATCGCGAACGCCATCATCGCGTTGGGTCCGATGCCATACTTGAACCAGACGATGATCAGCGGGCCGAGCGCCACTTTGGGGATCATGTTGAGGCTGACGAGTAGCGGCATCACTGCCATGTCCAGCCAGCGGAACCAGGAGAACAAGAGCGCCGCGGCGATGCCGAAGCCGACCGCGAGAATATAGCCGCCGAAGATCTCGATGGCCGTCACCGCGATGTTTTCCGGCCAGCGGTAGTTGGGGACGAGCAGCGCGTGCACCGTCTCGTACGGCGAGGGCATGACGAATTTGGGCACCTCGCCGAGCTTGACGAACAGATACCACGCAACGATGAGCCCGACGTGGCTCAGCACCGCCAGCGCATAGCGCTGCAGCGCCTGTGGATGTGCTCCCAACGCGTGCCTCCCTCGGCTTTCACTGCTTCGCCGGCATCGTAGGGCAAGCGGGTGTTCGGAGCCAGTTGAGGCGGATGACGACGCTTCGCTGCGGGTTGGTGGCGGCGGAAGCGGCGGTTCGCGACCGTTCAACTCAGGAGAGCCATCGCTGCAGATTCACGCGCACGAACTCATCGTCGTTGAGGTGCGGGTAGGCGGCGCAGACGCGGTCGATCTCTTGGCGCTGTCCGGGTCCTAGTGTCTCCTTCGGATCGAGGCACCAGATGCCTTCGAGCAACCCCTGCCGGCGCAGGATCTCGTGGCAGCCGGCAATCACGCCGTGGAAACCGTTCGCAGCATCGAAGACCGCCGCATTGCAGTCGGTGACCTGCGCGTCGAGCGCCAAAAGCTCGGTGGGAATCTGGTTGGCGGCAGTGGAGGCGTGAATGCGTTGCAGCAGTTCGACCGCGCGCTTGACCCACACGCTCCAATGGCCGAGCAGCCCGCCTTTGATGCGCAGGGTGCGCACACGCCCGTGTGCGACCACGGTGAAGGGCGTGACGAGGTCGAGGACGATGTGATCGTCGTTGCCGGTATAGAGCGTGATGCGCTCGGCGGCATCCGCCTCGGCGACGCCGCGGATCACGTCGAGCGTCCGGTAGCGGTTGAACGGCGCGATCTTGATAGCAACGACGTTCTCGATCGCGGCGAAGCGGCGCCAGAACGACACCGGTAGCACCAGGCCGCCCACGGCGGGCTGCAGGTAGAAGCCGACGAGCGGCATTTCGCGCGCGACCGCCTGCGCGTGCGCGATCAGCTCGTCCTCGCTCGCGCCCTCGAGCGCGGCAAGCGATAGGAGCCCCGCGTGATAGCCGAGCCCGCGCGCGACTTGCGCCTCGCGCACCGCTTGCGCCGTGCGGCCGGTAAGCCCCGCAATCATGACCGCAGTGGCGCGCGACCAGTCGGCGGCGGTGCGCATGGCGAGCTCGAGCACCGGCTCAAACAGGCAAGCCTCCCGGATTGCGAACTGGGTGGTGTGGACGCCGACCGCCAGCCCGCGCGCGCCGGCGTCGAGATAGTAGCGCGTGAGCGCGCGCTGGCGTCGCGCGTCGAGCCGGCGATCGGCGTTGAGGGCGAGCGGATGCGCCGGGATCACCACGCCCTCGCGCAGCGTGGCGAGCACCTGCGGCGGCCAATCCTGCCAGCGCAACGTCATGGCCTCGTCCCTCGCACGTGCCCCGATTGCATCGCCGACGACATGGACGTTATAACACTCCGCCGCGCGCGAAGAACGATGCGCCAACCCTCATCTCGACGTTTGGAGTCCGGTATGAAGATCATCGCGAAACTCGCCCTCGCGACGCTCGTCGCGCCCGTGGCCTTTGCCGCATCCGAGGCCACGGCGCAGAAGCTCACCTTCACGCTCAATTGGGTCGCCGGCGGGGATCATGCGCCGTATTTTTACGCGCAGAAGATGGGCTACTACAAACAGGCCGGCCTCGACGTCGATTTCGAGACCGGACGCGGCTCGGCGGCCTCGGCGCAGAAGGTCGGCGCCGGTCAGTCGCAGCTCGGCCTTTCCGATATGGCCGGCGTGCTCCTCTTCCGCGGCAAGGGCGTGGATGCCGTGGGCGTAATGAACGTCTACGCTAATTCGCCGCAGGGCCTCTATTGGCTCAAGAGTTCCGGTATCCGCAGCGTCAACGATCTCGCCGGCAAGAAGATCGGCAATCCCGCGGGTGACGGCGCACGCACCATGTGGCCGGCGCTGGCCAAGAAGGTCGGCATGGACCCGAGTTCGGTGACCTGGGTCAACATCGACGCCAACGCCAAGCTCGGCGCGCTCAAGTCGCGGACCATTGATGCCACCACGTCGTTCTTCAATCTGCACCACGTGTTCGCGCGCGAGCTCGGAAGCGACATGGGATTTCTCGCCTGGAAGGATGCGGGCGTAAATCCTTACGGAAATTCGATCATCGCCAACGGTGCGTGGCTCAACGCCAACCGTGACAAGGCCGATAAGTTCGTGAAGGTCACGCAGAAGGCATTCGCGGACTGCGCCAAGACGCCGGAGCCATGCATCCAGGCGCTGGTCGAAGCCAACGGCGCGCTGCTCTACCAGAACGAGCTCGACAATTGGCATCTCGTCACCATCCTGATGAACGACGAGACCTCGCGCACGGTCGCGCTCGGCTGGCACGACGACAAGCGCATGGCCGACGACTACAAGCTGGTCGATGAATATCTAAAGATGGAACGCCCTTACGACGTGAAGACGGCCTACACCAACGAATTCCTCGACAAGAACGTGAAGATGCCGCCGATCAATCCGCCGAAGCTTTATTGAGGCACGCCGTCATGGCCGGGCTTGACCCGGGCATCCACGTCTTTAGCTGCAGGGAAGACGTGGATGCCCGGCAGCGCAGACAAGTTTACGCAGTCTGCGCAAGCTTGACTGCGTGCCGGGCATGACGCGTCGACCATTGAGTCCGTTCGCATTGCATTGGTTGCCCTAGCGTCGTACCGCCTTGGACCGCCGCTCAGCCGAATTCCGGACCTACCACGGCAAAGGTGCGCGCGGCGTCGTCGAAGCGCGTCGACGCGCCGCAAAGCATGCGTGTGAACGGCCGCACCGCGGCGAAGCCGTGTGCATCGAGAAAGCTGCGCAGCTCCGCCTTGCTGTCGGCGAGGTCGATGAAGAGCGGACCTTCGATCGCGTCGAGCGCGCGCGCAACGAGCGCGCGGGCGATCGCCTCGTCATCGGCGATCAGCGGACCGATATGCGCGGCCAAGCCGCCGTCGCGGCCGAGCAGGAAGCCGGCGATGCTGTCGCCGCGCATGGCGACGAGATCCGCCGCGGCGAGCCGCCCGCGCAGGCCGGCGAGCACGGCGCCGCGGTCGGCGCCGAAGGCCGCCGCATCATAGGCGCACAGCGCCGGCCAATCCGCCTGCGCAAGCGGCCGCACAGTGACGCCCGCCGGCGGGGCAAGCGTTGCGCCTGCGCCCCGGCGCTCGCGACGCAACCGCTGAAATCCCCACGAATCCTCGAAGCCGAGCCGGCGATAGACGGCGCGGCCGTCGGGCGTGGCGTCGAGCACCGGCACGAGATCGCCAGCCGCGAGGTCGCGCGTTGCCCATTGCATCAATTTCGTCGCCAGTCCCCGGCGGCGATAGTCGCCGGTCACCAGCACCATGCTGATCCAGGCGAAGCGGCCGCCATAGGGCAGCGTCGCGGTGGTGGCGACGATGCGGCCTTTGTCCGTCTCGGCAACATAGAGCCGGCCGAACTCGAGAAAGACGCGCCAATCGGCGGCCAGCTGATTCCACCGCGCTTCGCGCACGAGCGCGCCGACGTCGTCCATTTCCGACGCCGTCAGGGATTGCTTGACCGTGAGCCGCGGCTCAGAAGTCGCCATCGCGGACATCGTAATGCGTGTCCTTGCCGAGGCTCGGCATGCCGCGCGCGACCCAGTCCGCGGTCCAATCGACGAGCTTGCCGAGCGGAACGCTGGGATAGCCGAAGAGCCGCGTCGCCTGCGCGGTGTTGACGAGCCAAGCCTCGGGAGCTTCCACGCCGGTGAAGACCGGCGGCTTGCCCAGTCGCTGCCCGAAGGATTCCGCGAGCCAACGGATGCGCACCGTTTCCGGCCCGCTCACATTGAGCGGGCTCGCGGGCACTGTGCAATGGCCGAAGGCGCGCAGCAGCATGGCATTGGCGTCGCCTTGCCAGATCACGTTGACGTGGCCGGTCGAAAGATTGATCGGGGTTCCGGTGAGTACGCGCGAGGCGACGTCGTGCAGCACGCCATAGCGCATGTCGATCGCGTAGTTGAGGCGGATGATGCGGCCCGGCGTTCCGCGCGCGCGCGAAAAGTATCGGAACATTGCCTCGCGGGCGACACAGGAGTTGGCGTAGGCGCCCGGCGGCGGCGTGGCTGGGGTCGCTTCCGTGGCTCCGCCATGATCCACGTTGACGTAAGGATATACGCAGCCGGTCGAGTAGGCGACGATACGCGAGCCGGCGAAGGCCTCGGCGACCAGCGCCGGTACGAGCGCGTTCATCGCCCAGGTCTGCTCTTCGTCTCCGGCGGAGCCGAACTTGCGGCCGGCCATGAACACCACGTTGGCAAGTTTCGGCAGCGCATCGATCTCCTTGCGCGCGAGCAGATCGGCCGCGACGCATTCGATCCCGCACTGCGTGAGCTTCTCGCGCACGCCCTTCTCGCTGAAGCGGGCAACCCCAACCACGCGCTTTGCCGGCGCCGCGCGCTTGGCGAGGCGGGCGAGCGTCGGCCCGATCTTCCCGCCGACGCCGAGCACGATGATGTCGCCGGGAAGCTGTTGCAACGCCGCGATCACGGCGGCCGACGGCGTGGTCATCACCTCCTCGAGGTGCTCCACGTCGCGCAGGCGATCCGGCAGCGCTTCGGGGGACTGGGTCACTCCATATCCTTGAACGTGGGCGACGCCCGCATGCGGCGATGCTAACGGGTCAGCGCTTGCGCCAGCAAGGCGTGCGCCGCTGGTAAAGCAGGCCCGACAACGTACAATCAGGCCACAGCGAGGAAATCCTGTCGGAGGCGGCGATGAAAGTCTTCATGTTTCACCTCATGCCCTATGCCCACCTGGACATGAGTTTCAGCGACAAATATCGCTCCGCCTGGGTGGTGCTCCCGAACACCTATTTCGATCCGCAGAAAGGGCACGAGCTCTACAACCGTTATCTCGACGAACTCGAGCTCGCCGCCGAGCTCGGCTTCGACGGCGTGTCGGTCAACGAGCATCACCAGAACGCCTATGGGTTGATGCCATCGCCTGTGGTCATGGCGGGCGCGCTCGCGCGCCGGACCAAGACCGCCAAGATCGCGATCCTCGGCAACGCCTTCTGTCTGCGCGAGCATCCGCTCACGCTCGCCGAGGAGCACGCGATGCTCGACTGCATCACCGGCGGGCGGCTGATCACCGGCATGGTGCGCGGCATCGGCGCCGAGTACTATTCCATCGGCTCCAATCCGGCGTTTTCGCATGCGCGCTTTCAGGAGGCGCACGACCTTGTGGTGCAGAGCTGGACGCGGCCGGGGCCGTTCGCGTTCGAAGGCAAGTTCTATCATTTCGAATACGTGAACGTGTGGCCGCGACCCTATCAGCAGCCGCATCCGCCGATCTGGACACCCTCCACCGGCTCGAGCGAAACCATCGAATGGGCGGCGCACCCGTCGCGCAAATACGTCTATCTGCAGACCTACAGCCCGATCGCGTCGGTGGCACGCTTTCTCAATGGCTACCGCCAGGCGGCGCAGCGCCTCTACGGCTACACGGCGAGCTCCGAGCAGATCGGCTGGTGCGCGCCGGTCTACGTGTCCGACACCGACGCCAAGGCGCGCGCGCAAGCCGCTCCGCACATCGAAGCCTTGTTCAACAAGCTCCTGCGCCAGCCGTTCCAGATGATATTTCCGCCCGGCTATCTCAGCGCCAAGTCGTTGAAGAACATGCTAAGCCACAAGCGATCGGTCACGGGGCAGGAACACACCATCGACACGCTGATCGAGCAGGGGATCATGCTTTGCGGCAGCCCCGATACCGTGCGCAAGCAACTGGTCGATGCGCATCGGCTGCTCGGTTTTCAGAATTTTCTCGCGCTGCTGCAATTCGCCTCCCTGCCGGGCGACCTCACCGAGAAGAACATCAGGCTGTTCGCCCGCGAGGTGCTGCCGGCGCTGCAATGCTTGACCGACAAGGAATACGCCGGATTGCAGACGGAGGCCGCGGAGTAGCGCGACCCATGCGCCACATCGACGCGTTTTGCCATTTCTTTCCGCCGCGCCTGTTCGAGAGAATGTCGCGCACCGCGGGCGGCACGCGGGATATCGGTAAACGCATGCAGGGCGTGCGCACCATCTACGATCTCGATGCCCGCCTTAAGATGATGGACGAGTTTGACGACTACGCCGAGGTTCTCTCACTCGGCTTGCCGCCGCTCGATGCGCTGGCGCCGCCCGATGCGGCGGCGGAATTCGCCCGCATCGCCAATGACGGCCTCGCCGAGCTCTGCACGAAATATCCCGATCGCTTCGCGGACTACGTCGGTGCGCTGCCGATGAACGCGCCCAAGGCGGCCGCCAAGGAGGCCGAGCGCATTCTCGTCCATGGCTGCGCCAGCGGGCTCCAGCTCCACACCAACGTCGACGGCGCCTGCCTCGACGAGCCGCGGTTCTTTCCGATCTTCGAAGTCGCGGCGAGGTCCGGCAAACCGGTGCTCCTGCACCCGGCGCGCACCGCCGACGTCCCGGATTTTCCGGCCGAGGACAAATCGAAATACGAGATTTGGGCGATCCTGGGCTGGCCCTATGAGACCAGCTGCACGATGGCGCGGCTGATCTTCTCCGGCGTGACGACGCGGCTGCCGGATCTCAAGATCCTCGTCCATCACCTCGGCGCGATGATCCCCTTCTTCGACGCGCGGCTCGAGACCGGATGGGCGACGCTCGGCAGCCGCACCTCGGATGAGGACTATGGCGGCGTGCTCAAGATGCTCGGCAAGCCGATGATGCATTGCTTCAAGGACTTCTATGCCGACACGGCGCTCTGCGGCGGTCGCATCGGAACCGTCTGCGGGCTCCAGTTTTTCGGCGCCGATCACGTGCTCTTCGCCTCGGACGCGCCGTTCGGCCCGGAGGGCGGCGCAAGTTACATCCGCGAGACCATGAAGGTGATCGCCGCGCTCGACATCGCCGAATCCGACAAGGAGAAGATTTGCCATCGCAACGCGCAGGCGCTGTTCAAGCTGCCATGACGGCGCGGCGGCTTTACCGGTCTTTGCGACATCAGTTAAGGTTGCATCCTCAATGAGACGCCGAGCGCCGCGCTCGGCCTATACCAGCGGAAGCTGCGGTGACGGTCCTCGCCAAGCCTGCCGAAGCGGCAGCCGCGAATATGATCTCGATTGCCGGGATCGAGCTCGAGATGCTCGAGCGCGGCGGCGGCGCGCCGATCCTCTATCTGCACGGCGGCGCGGGCATCACACCCGACCTTGCTTTCATCGACCTGCTCGCGCCGCGGCGGCGCGTCATCGCGCCGTCGCATCCCGGATTTGGCAGATCGTCGCTGCCGGACTGGCTCGACAGCGTCGATGACATCGCCCATGTCTATCTTGAATTGCTGGATCGCCTGGCGTTGACGCGAACCGACGTCATCGGACTGTCGCTCGGCGGATGGATCGCCGCCGAGCTCGCCACCAAGGTGCCGGAACGGATCGATCACCTTGTGCTGATCGCGCCGGTGGGCGTGAAGACCGGGGGCCCGGACCAGCTCGACATTCCCGACATCTTCGCGATGTCGCGCGATAAGCTCGACCGGTACCTCTTCCACGATCCCGCGCGCAACGCGCCCGACCTGGCGGCGATGCCGGACGAGAAGCTTTACATCTTCGCGCGCAACCGCGAGACGCTGGCGCTGCTGACCTGGGAGCCGTACATGCACAATCCCAAGCTCAAGCATCGCCTGCACCGGGTCAACGTTCCCACGCTGTTTCTGCGCGGCGCAAGCGACGGCATCGTCTCTGTCGAATACCTCGAGCGCTACGCGGCGCTCATTCCCAAGGCGCAGACCGACACCATCGGCGAGGCGGGACACCTGCCGCAGGTCGAGCAGCCCGAAACCACGGCGGCGAAGGTGCTGCATTTCCTGGAGGGGGACACAGCGGCCGAGGCCTCGGGAGCACGGCCATGAAAGCGTGGCACTTTAGCGAGAACGCCTATCCCTATCTGCCGCCCGCCGACGAATACGAGTCGATCCGCGTCTCGCTGCCCAATCGTTTTTATGATCCGAAGAAGGGGGCGACGCTCTACGACCGTTACATCGACGAATGGTTGGTGGCCGAGGATGAAGGCGTGGAGATCATGCTCAACGAGCATCACCAGACCGCGACGTGCGTCGATCCGGCCGCGCCATTGGTGCTTGCGGCGCTGGCGCGGCTGACCAAGCGCGCACGGCTGCTGATCCTGGGAAATCCTGTCGCCAACCGCCGCCAGCCTGTGCGCGTCGCCGAAGAGATGGCCATGGTGGACGTGCTGTCGAAAGGGCGTCTCGAATGCGGTTTCGTGCGCGGGGTGCCCTATGAGGTGCTGCCGGCGAACAGCAATCCCGTGCGCATGAACGAGCGGCAATGGGAGGCCATAGACCTCATCGTCAAGGCCTGGACCAGCCACGATGGCCCGGTCAGCCATGAAGGGCGGTTTTTTCACCATCGCAACATCAACATTTGGCCGCGCCCGTACCAGCAACCGCATCCGCCCATCTGGGTATCGACGACCACGCCGGGCGGCGCCGCGCGCGTCGGCGCGTGCGGCTATGTGCAAGCGACGTTCCTCACCGGATATCGCGGCACGCCGGCGATCTACGCCTCCTACCGCAAGGGCTGGCGCGACGCCGGCCGCAGCCACGAGGTGCCGGTCAACCGGCTCGCCTACGCGGCGCTGCTCTATGCCGCCGAGAGCGAGGTCGAGGCGCGCGCGGGTGCCGAGAAGCTCCTCTGGTACGTGAGGGCGAACAAGGTGCCGCTGCATTTTTGCTATCCGCCAGGTTACGTGCCAACGGCGGTGCATGCGCAGATCCTGCGCGGCGCGGCGATCGACCAGCATGCAGCGAACAGAGCCAACGCAACCGTGGAGAACGCGATCGAGACCGGCATCATGTTCGCCGGGACGCCGGATCAGGTCTTCCGCCAGATCGAGAAGATGTACAACCACGTCGGCGGCTTCGGACATCTGTTGATCATGGGACAGGCCGGGTTTCTCGAGCACGAGGAGACCGTGCGCGGAATCAAGACCTTCGCGCGCGAAGTCTATCCCCAGCTCAAGCAGGCGTTTCCCGATACGGCATTTCTGGCCGACACGAAGAAGCGCCGAGCGCGGGGGTGATGGCGTAGGTGCGCGACCATCCACGGGTCTCGAACCGGCCATGGGTGAATGGTGAGCCGGAGCAAGCCGGCCGATCGCCGGGATAGCTTACACACACCTTACGGATGCATCGGCGGGCTTGCGAATGGGTAGCCATACCCGCATATGGTGCCCGTCGTCCGGAAGGGGGGTGGCGCGGTGCTGGGGATCACTCCGGATCGGTAATGCAAGGGTGACGGCCCAGGCAGCGCTTTTACCATGCGGCCGAAAGGCTTTCTTGGCATTTGCCGTGGCGAGTTTTTCCAGTATCGCGCCGGCAAAATCTATTGCGTGGCCAGCGCCGTTCACCCAAGCATCGCATGTTTGTGGTAGGAAGAACGGCGCTCGGATATAAGAAATAACGGCGTCGCCCCGAGGTTGGAAACAGGTGTCCAGCGATCTCAATCGCCCGCAGTCAAGGGCGCGAGCGCTGCCTGCTCGCGTGCAGGTGCTCGTCGTCGCCGTCTTGCTATTCGCCGCCGGCGCCGGCGTTTGGGTCGCCAAATCGCGCACCAACAGCGACGTGCGGGACCCGGACAGGGCGACGCTGAGCCCGTCCAAGAAAGGTGCCGGGGTGTTCTATCCGACCGCGGCCCAGTGGGCGACGCTGACGGTCGAGCCGGTGCAGCAGCGGGTGTTCCGCGCCGAACACGTCACCGAGGGCAAGATCGCGGTCGACGAGGACCGGTCGACCCCGATCTTTTCTCCCTATGCCGGCAGGGTGCTCAAGCTGTTCGTCAAGCCCGGCGATACCGTGACGGTCGGGCAGCCGCTGTTCACGGTGCAAGCCGCCGACATGGTGCAGGCGCAGAACGATTTCATCTCGGCGGCGACCGCGCTGAACAAGGCGCGCTCGGCGCAAAACCTGGCCGAGATCATCGACAAGCGTCAGCGCCTCCTCTACGAGGGCAAGGCGGTGCCGCTCAAGGAGGTGCAAAACGCTCGTGCCGCGCTAGATGCCGCCGAGAACGACGTGCGCTCGGCCGACGTGGCGCTGGAGGCAGCGCGCAATCGACTGCGCATTCTCGGCAAGACCGACCAGGAGATCACCGATTTCCAGGAAAAGGGCACGATCGATCCCTCTACGCTGATCACCGCCCCGATCGCGGGAACGATCGTGCAACGCAAGGTCGGACCGGGCCAATACGTCGGCAGCGGACAGAGCGATCCGGTATTCATCATCGGCGATTTGTCGACAGTCTGGATCGTCGCCTATATCCGCGAGACCGAAGCGCCGCTGGTGCACGTCGGCCAGCCAATCTATTTCACCGTGCTCGCCTATCCGGACCGTGCATTCCCAGCCAGCATCTCCTATGTGGCCGCAGCGCTCGACCCGACCACCCGGCGGCTGCTGGTGCGCGCGACGGTCAACAACGCCGAAGGACTGTTCAAGCCGGAAATGTTTGCGAGCGTGAAGATCCTCACCGGCGAAGGCGACAACGCGGTCGCGGTGCCGCGCGATGCCATCATCTACGAGGGGGACACCGCCCGCGTCTGGGTGGTGCGCGAGAAGGACGATGAAAAAGCGATCGAGCTGCGGCGCATCAAAGTCGGCCTTACCAACGGCAACGTGGTCGAGGCGCTCAAGGGCCTTGGGCCGGGCGACCGTGTGGTGACCAAGGGGAGTCTCTTCATCGACCGCGTGGCATCGAGCGCTGAAACGGTCCCGAAAGCGGCGCCATGAACGGGATCGTCGCCTTTTCGCTCAGGCATCGCGGCCTGGTCGTCCTTTTGTTCGTGCTGGTCCTCTTCGGCGGCGTCATCGCTTTCCGCGAGCTCAACATCGAGGCCTATCCCGATCCCACCCCGCCGATGGTGGACGTGATAACCCAGAGTCCCGGCTTATCGGCCGAAGAAATCGAGCGCTACATCACGATCCCGATCGAGGCGCAGATCGCGGGGCTGCCTAATCTCACCTCGATCCGCACCATCTCGCTTTATGGGCTTTCCGACGTCAAGCTGCAGTTCTCGTTCGTGTTCACCTACGACCAGGCCCTCCAGCAGGTTCTCAACCGGCTGGCGCAAATTCCCCCGCTGCCGAACAACGCACAGCCGCAGATTTCGCCGGTTAGCCCGATTGGAGAAATCTACCGCTATCGGCTCGTCGGTCCTCCCGGCTACAGCGTTCTCGATCTCAAGACGCTGCAAGATTGGATGCTGCAGCGGCGATTCCGCGCGGTTCCGGGCGTCATCGACGTCATCGGATGGGGCGGCAAGACCAAGACCTTCGAACTCGAAGTCGATTTCAACAAGCTGATTGCTTACGGCCTTACGTTGCCGCAGCTGCTGCAGGCCCTCAACAACAGCAACATCAATGTCGGCGGCAATACCGTCAATATCGGCCCGCAGGCGGCGGTGGTCCGCGGCGTGGGGCTCATCCGCTCCGCGGACGAGCTCAGCAACACGATGCTGACCCAGAGCGGGGGAAATCCGGTGCTGGTGCGGGACGTGGCAACCGTGCAGGTTGGTCACAAGCCGCGTCTCGGCATTGCCGGCAAGGACGCCGACGACGATATCGTCCAGGGCATCGTGCTGATGCGCCGCGGCGAGCAGAGCATGCCGACGATCAAGCGGGTCGAGCGCGAAGTCGAGCGGATCAACGATTCCAACATTCTGCCGCCGGGCGTGCGCATCGAGCGCATCTATGACCGCAAGGAGCTGATCGACATCACCACGCGAACGGTCCTGCACAACATGGCGTTCGGCATTTTGCTGATCTTCGCCCTGCAATGGGTGTTTCTCGGCAACTTGCGCACCGCGCTGATCGTCGCCGCGACCATACCGTTCGCGCTGTTCTTTGCGGTCGGCATCCTCGTGCTGCGGGGCGAGTCGGCAAACCTGCTTTCGGTCGGCGCAATCGATTTCGGTCTGGTGGTCGATGGCACCGTTATCATGGTGGAAAGCATCTATCGGCGGTTGGGGATGTCGGCCGCGGCGATCGCGGTCAGCGCCGCCGAGGGACTTTCGGGCAAGCTCTCCGCGATCTTTCTTGCCGCATCCGACGTCAACCGTTCGATCTTCTTCGCCGCCGGAATCATCATCGCAGGCTTCCTCCCGCTGTTCACGCTCAGCGGCGTCGAAGGGCACATCTTTGCGCCGATGGCGAAGACCTACGCCTACGCGCTCGCGGGTGGGCTGCTCGCCACCTTTACCGTCACCCCGGCGATCAGCGCGATGCTGTTGCCCGAGCACGTCACCGAGACGGAAACCTGGATCGTGCGCGCCTTGCATCGCTTGTATGCGCCGGCGCTGCGGCTCGCGGTCGGCAATCGCGTGTTGACCATCGCCGGCGCGATCGCGGTGCTGCTGCTCGCGGGTCTAGCCATCCGCTCGCTCGGGCTCGAATTCCTGCCCAAGCTCGAAGAGGGCAATCTGTGGATCCGGGCGACGATGCCCTCGACGATTTCGCTGGAAGAGGGCAACGGCTACGTCAACCGGATGCGCAAGGTGATCGGTAGCTTTCCCGAAGTCGAGTCCGTTGTCTCGCAGCACGGGCGGCCGGACGACGGCACCGATGCCGCCGGCTTCTTCAATGCGGAATTCTTCGCGCCCTTGAAGCCGATGAGCCAATGGCGCGCCGGTCTCGACAAGGAAGCTCTCACGATCCAGATCCTGCGCAAGCTCGAGGCCGATTTCCCCGGGGTTGAATTCAACTTCTCGCAATATCTGCAGGACAACGTCGCCGAGGCGGTGTCGGGCGTCAAAGGCGAGAATTCGATCAAGCTTTTCGGCAACGATCTGCAGGCGCTGACCGACACCGCCAACAAGATCAAGGCGGTGCTCGCCACGGTGCCCGGCATTACCGACCTCGCCGTTTTCACATCGCTCGGCCAGCCGACGGTGCAGATCGAGATCGATCGGGCGCGGGCGGCGCGCTATGGTCTCGCTCCGGGCGACATCAATGCCACGATTCGAACCGCCATCGGCGGCGAATCCGCCGGCGACCTTTACGAGCCGGGCAGCGACCGGCACTTCCCCATCGTGGTGCGGCTCGCCCCGCAATTCAGGCAGAACCCGGAAGCGATCCAAAACCTGCGCATCGGTGCGCAGGGGCCGAGCGGCGTCACGCAGATTCCGCTCAACGAAGTCGCCAGCGTCAAGCTCGTGACCGGTCCCTCCTATATCTATCGCGAGGGCCAGGAACGCTACTTGCCGATCAAGTTCAGCGTGCGTGACCGCGATCTCGGCAGCGCGATCCAGGAGGCGCAACGTAAGGTTGCCCAACAGGTGCAATTGCCGGCGGGCTCACGCCTCGAATGGGTGGGCGAATTCGGCAATCTGCAGGATGCAATCGCAAGGCTCAAAGTCGTGGTGCCGATCACGCTTGCTTTGATCGCGCTTCTGCTGTGGATCAATTTCGGCTCGATGGCGGACACGCTGCTGGCCATGAGCGTGATCCCGATGGCGGTGGTCGGCGGCGTATTCGCGTTATTCTTGTTGCACGTCCCTTTCAGCGTCTCCGCCGCGATCGGCTTCATCGCGCTGTTCGGAATTTCGGTGATGGACGGCATCATCATTCTGTCGCAATTCAATCAGCTGATCGACTCGGGGGTCGAGCGAACCACCGCGATCCTGCGCACCGGCGAACTGCAGATGCGCCCGGTGCTGATGACCTGCGTGATTGCCGGCGTTGGACTGTTGCCGGCGGCATTGTCCACCGGCATTGGCTCGCAGGTGCAGAAGCCGCTGGCTGTGGTGGTGGTCGGCGGCATGACGTTGGCGCCGCTCGTCATTCTGATCACGCTTCCCGTGCTCATTCTCTTGTTCTCGCGCCGGGTAACGCGGCCGGCGCCAGAACGGGCGATGCCCGCCCCGGCGGAGTGACCGCCATCGACGTGCGGGTTCGCACGCGCGGCATCGATCGGAGCGCTTGCGAATGAGATTGCTGCTGGTCGAGGACAACGAAGAGCTTGCGCAGCTTCTGATTCAGCGTCTGAGCGTCGCAGGGTACGAAACCGATCTTCTCACCACGGCGTCCGAGGCGCAGGCCGCTGTCGCGACGACGCGTTATGCCGCCATGGTTCTCGATCTCGGTTTGCCGGACGGCGACGGGCTGTCGATCCTGCGCGAAATACGTCAGCGCGAGGATCCACTTCCGGTTCTGGTGCTCACCGCCCGCAGCGGATTGCAAGATCGCGTTAGCGGCCTGCGCAGCGGTGCGGATGATTATCTCGTCAAGCCGTTCGCGTTCGAGGAGCTGTTGGCGCGGCTGGAGGCGCTCCTGCGACGCCCCGGCCAGCTGCTCGGGCGCGCATTGCAGATTGCCAACCTCGCATTCGATACCGAAAGCCGGCAGGCATTCATCGATGACAAGCCGCAGGTTCTCTCCGCCCGCGAAACGGCCGTGCTTGAACTGCTGATGCGCCGCAAGGACCGCGTCGTCTCGAAGAAGCTGGTCGAAGATCACATTTTCGGGCTGTCGGGTGACGTTGCGTCCAATGCGGTCGAGGTCTACATCCATCGCCTGCGCAAGCAACTGTCCGACCGCGGGGCCAAGGTGCAAATCCACACCATTCGCGGCGTCGGCTACCTCATTTCCGAGGAAAAGGCGGCGTGAGAAGAGTCGCCTTGCGTCCCGGTTCGTCATTGCGGAACGTGCGAAGCGCGCGAGGACGGAGTCCATTGGCGCCGGCGGTGCTTACGGATCTCGGCTCCCGTCGCCATCGCGCCTGGGCCGCACTGACGGATTGAAAGCACCGTCATGATTTCGTTCAAGTCGATCTTCTCCCGGATCATTTTCTTGCACGTCATCGCGCTGGTGATCACCGCTATCGTGATGCCGGTGGTGCTCTATTGGTTCTTCAAATGGGCGGCGAACGACCTGCACGATCAAGCCATGCGCGACCAGGCGCAGCTGGTTGCGCATTATCTCGTGTTACAGGCGGACGGCACCTGGACCCTCGATCTGCCGCCCGCGCTCGAAGACATCTACTCGCAGGCGGTGGGACGATACGCCTATGCGGTGGTCGATGACGCCGGCCGGGTTCTGTTTTCCTCGTCCGATGATCGATCATCGATATTCGCCGCCGATCCGCGCTCTTCCGACATCGCGTACCTCGAAACGCGCCGCGGCAAAGCCGCCATCTCGGGTGTCAGCCTGCTGAAGGAGGTGGATGGACGCAAGGTATGGGTGCAGGTCGGTGAGGATCTCGCACACCGCGATGTCATCGTCGACGACGTCGTCGCCGATTTTTTCAAACGCGTGGGATGGATCACCCTCCCGGTGCTGCTGTCTCTGCTGGCGATTGACATCGTGATTTTCCGCCGGGCATTGCGGCCGCTGCTCAATGCCTCGGAACTGGCAAAAAAAATCAATCCGCGCAGAACGGATATCCGTCTACCGATCGAGCAGATGCCGAAGGAAATCCTGCCCCTGGTACAGGCCGTGAATCAGGCGCTCGATCGACTCGAGGACGGATTCCGCGTGCAGCGGGAATTTACCGCCGATGCGGCGCATGAATTGCGCACGCCGCTGACCATCTTGCGCACCCGCGTCGACACCTTGGCCGATCGAGGGACATCCAAGGCCCTGCATAAAGATATCGAGGGCATGGCGCGCATCGTCAATCAGCTGCTCGACATCGCGGAGCTGGAGACTTTGTCGATCGATCCCCTGGAGAAGGCCGATCTGCACGCGATCTGCGCCGAGGTGGCGGAGTTCGCCGCGCCGCTGGCGCTGGCGCAAGACAAGAACATCGCTTTGAGCGAGAGCGACGCAGCCGTGTGGGTCAACGGCAATCCGGAGATGCTCTCGCGGGCGATCCGTAATCTGGTCGAGAACGCGATCAACTATTCGCCGCCTGGGACGACAGTGGAGATCGTCGTCGAGAACAGCGGCATGGTGCGCGTCCTCGATGAGGGGCCTGGAATCAAGGAGGACGAGCGCGAATTGATCTTTCAACGGTTCTGGCGGCGCGATCGACGGCGGACAGAGGGCGCAGGCTTGGGTCTTTCAATCGTCCAGCGCATCGCCGATACCCACGCCGCAACCATCAGCGTCGAGAACCGGCCGACCGGCGGCGCAACGTTCTCGCTCCGCTTTGCTCGTATCGCCTAGCGCAAAATTGCGTACTCGAGGCGCGCTTCTTCCGCACTGTGGCTTTGCATCTCAGACGGATCGGGCGCCCTGCGGCTCGTCGAGCTTGGGTTTCGTCAGCCATACCGCGACTACCCAAGCGACCCACAAGAACAGAAAATAGAGCGTAAGGAAGACGATGAGGCTCACATAGCCGCCAAACTCGAGTTCGGTGACGAGCCCGATGGCGTAGGCGGCGAGATCGCCGAGGATCATGAAGACGACGTAATAGGCGATGAGAAGCACGATGAATCCCTTCGATCGGACAATGTGAACCGCCGCCGAGATGCTACCTGGCACGCGGCGCGGAGCGCGTTTCGCCGCGCAATCGTATTCTTCACTATTTTGCTTACACAGACCTGACGGCGAGGTGCCGAAAGGCGGCGCGGGTCATGCAGCCGTGATCGGGCATTCAGCCCCGGTTCAGCCGCCGGCATTAGCATTGCTGCCAGTGGGTGGTTAACGAGGAGACAGCACCATGCTTCGAACAATGGTCATCGCAGCCGCGGTCACGAGCGCGCTTGTCGCGGCGGCTCTCACCCCGACCATCGCGACCGCTCGCGGCGGTCACGGCGGCGGACACGGTGGTGGAGGGCACGGGGGAGGACACGGCGGCGGCCACGCTGGCGGACACGCCTTCCATGGCGGCTTCCACGGCGCCGGCCCCGTCCATGGCGGTTTCCGCAGCGTTGCTCACTTCGGTCACGTCGGCCGCTTCCATCGCGTCGCGCATTTCCGCCGCGGCTTTCGGGGCGCGGGCGTGTATGCCTATTACGGCGATTATAGTTGCTGGCGTTGGCTTCCAAGCCGCTGGGGTTACGTGAGAGTCTGGGTATGTTGATCGACGGCGCGGATCCCGCGCATCGCCGGCGCGACGCGAGCTTCTGCTCATAAGGCCGCGACGGCTACTGGCCCGCCGGCGTGCGCAAACCGTGCCACGCATCGCGGACCTGGTGATAGTGCGTCTCGGGCGTGTAGTCCGGCGTGTTGAGGGCGAGCGTCTTGACGTCGAGGCGGCCGACGGCGCCGAGCAGCGCGTAGGCGGCGATTACGAGGTCGCGTTGCGCGCCGATCAGCCGCGCGCGGGCAAGCGTGAGATCCTGTTGCGAATTGAGAACGTCGAGCGTCGTGCGCTGTCCCGCCTGCGCTTCCTTCTGCACGCCGGAGAGTGCGATGGTGCCGGCACGGACCTCCGCCTCCGCTGCGGAGAGCGCAATTTTGGCCCCTTCGTAGGCGACCCAGGCGCTCACCACCGCGGTGTGCGTCTGAGTGCGGACGAGTTCCAGCACGATGCGGGCCTGCATCGCAATCTCTTTGGCCTGCCGGATCTGCGAGGCCGCCAGCCCGCCGTCGTAGATCGGCACGTTCGCCGTTCCCAGCAGCGAGGCGATATCGTTCGCCTTGGCGCTCAGCGTAGGATCGTTCTCCCATTGGCGCTGGACACTTCCCTGCACAGAGAGGGTCGGATACAGGCTGCTCTCAGCGATCTTGGTGCCGAGCTGGGCGACATCGATGTCGTACATCGCCGCCATAATGGCGGGATGTTCCTTGCGGCTGATGGCGATTGCCTCCTCGCGCGTGCGCGGCAGCAGCCGCTCAATCGACGCCGGCGGCACCAGCCGGCCCGGCGGCGCGCCAATGACTTGGGCGTAAAGCGCCTGGCTGATCGCGAGACCCACCTCCGCGGCATTGAGATCGGCGAGCCCGCGGCTCAGCCGTGCCTCCGCCTGCGCCACATCGGTCGGGGTCACGTCGCCGCCCTCGAGGCGCGTCTTCGTGGTGGCGAGCGTCTCACGCAGAAACGTCACGTTGATGCGCTGGGCCTCGACCAGGCTCTGATTGGCGATCACGTTGGTATAGGCGGTCACCGCGTCGAGCAGGACGCCTTGGCCGGTATTGCGCAGCGCCTCGCGTCCCGACTGCACCTGCGCCTCCGACTGCCGAACGGTATTGGCGGTCTTGAAGCCGTTGAACAGGGTTTGCGACACGGTCAGCCCGATGGTCCAGGTGTGCAGCGTCGCGGTCTGAATCGTATTATCGAAAAACAGCACCCGCACCTGCTGCAGCCCGCCGGTCAGCGTGAGCAACAGTTGGGGCCGGTATCCCGAAAGCGCCTGGGGAACGCCTTCATCCACCCCGCGCAGCCGCGCGCGCTCGGCGTTGAGTTGAGGGTTGCCCTGATAGGTGCGCACCAGCGCGTCCGGCAGCGTCTCCACGCGTAGCGGCTCGGCCGGCGCAGCGCTCACCGCAGCGGCAACAATGGCCGCCCGCCCGCCGCAGCGAAGCGCAAAGCGCACCGCGGCGAGCGCGGCGATGGCACACGGTCGGCCGTTCGCACTCAATACGCTGCCCGCTACGCGCATCGACACGATCCGAACTTCGACAGTGAGCTTGAATGCCCCCGCGGAAACCATTGCAGTTTCCGGCACCGGCCGCCACTTGATTGTGACGTGCCCGGTAGGGCATTAGTCCCTGAAATTGCGGCTTAAACCGGTCCGGATCGGGCCCATTCCGAGCGGGCTGCGCGATTTGACATCCCGGGCACAGGCGGGTCTTGTGCCGCCAGCCGTAAGCCTCCAGTAAGGAAACCGGACCTGCGCATGGCCAATCTCGTCTACCGGCGGCAATTTACGGTGGAATGGGGTCATTGCGACCCGGCGGGCATCGTGTTCAACCGCCGCTTCTTCGAGTATTTCGATTGGAGCGCGTGGCAGTTGTTCGAGGCGGCGCTCAACGTGAAGCCGAACGAGCTGGCAACGGCCTTCGGGATTGTCGGAATTCCGCTGGTCAGCGCCAAGGCTCGCTTTCACCGGCCCGCCAAGTTCAACGACGTGGCGGACATCGCCTCCGAGGTCAGCGAGTTCAGGCGCTCGAGCTTCGAGGTGACGCATCACATCTCGATCGGCGGCGCGCTTGCGGTCGAAGGCAGCGAGACGCGGGTGTGGGCCGGGCGCGATCCGGATGATCCTGTCAAGATGAAAGGCGTGCCGATTCCGGCCGTGGTCATCGCGCGATTTCGTGCCGCGGCTTAGGGGCTCTCGTGCAGCAAATTCCCGATTGCGGGTCTGGCGAACGCGTGCCATTGGGCGCATCTCGGAGCGATGAGGATTTCTTCCATCGATGAGCGAAAGCCTTTCTCTCGCTTTTGATCTGCGGTTTGAGGACCTCTATCGCCGCGACGGGCTGGCGCGGCTCGACGGCTGCTTTGTCCAGTTCCTCAAAGGCCGCAACACGGACCTGCACAATCGGCTGATGGCGGGCCGCGCGGCGCCGGAAGGCGTCGCCGGCAAGGACTATTCCGATCTCATCGTTGAGCTTGCGGTCGAGCTCGAAGACTTCATCGCCGCGCTGTTCGGCATCGCCCGCGACGTCGATGCGCTGCGCAGCCGCCATGACGCGCTGGCGCCGCTCTACGCGGTGAAGCGGCTGTTCGTGCAGCGTCGCGCCGCGAAAAAGTACAGCCCGGAACAAGCCGCGACATTCGACGGGCAGGCCCTCGGCGCGCAACTCGAAACGCTCATCGGCGGCGAGCTCACCGAGTTGCGCTTCGCCGAGCGGGTCGAAGCCTGGATGAAGGCCGAGGCCGAGCATGCCGCCGCGCTCGACCTTGCCGCGCGGTACGCCGCCTGGGCGACCCACACCCCGCAAGGCCAGCGCCGGCACAATGATGGGGTGCTGTTCAAGCTGCCGCGCAAGGTCGATCCGCACCACCTCGTTGCGGTCGAGACCGAGGTCGTCGACGGCGTCGCGATGCTCAAGCTTCCGGCCTCCCATCGCCGCGCGCGCGACGGTTTCGCGCTGACCGACCCGGGAACCGATCTCGCCGGCGCGCTCGATCACGCCAACTACTGCATCTGGTGCCACAACCAAGGCAAGGATTCGTGCGCCAAGGGGCTCAGGGAGAAGAGCGGCGAATTCAAGAAGAGCGCGTTCGGAGTCGTGCTCGCGGGCTGCCCGCTCGAGGAAAAAATCTCCGAGATGAATTTGGTCGAGGCAGGCGGCCACACGGTCGGCGCGCTCGCCATTGCCGTCCTCGACAACCCGATGTGCGCCGCCACCGGACACCGCATCTGCAACGATTGCATGAAGGCGTGCATCTATCAGAAGCAGGAGCCGGTCGACATTCCGCAAGTGGAGACGCGCATCCTCAAGGAGGTTCTGGCGCTGCCCTGGGGGTTCGAAATCTATGGTTTGCTGACGCGGTGGAATCCGCTCGATCTGCGCCGGCCGGTGCCGAAGCCTCCGACCGGCCGCAAGGTGCTGGTCGTGGGGCTCGGGCCCGCGGGCTTCACGCTCGCGCATCACCTCATCAACGACGGCCACACCGTGGTCGCGGTGGACGGGCTCAAGATCGAGCCGCTCGACCCCGGCATCTCCGGCGTCGCGGTGAGCGGCGCGCGTTCTGCCTTCCGCGCGATCCACGAGGTAGCCGAGCTACGTGAACCGCTCGACGCGCGCGTCATGGCCGGGTTCGGCGGGGTCGCCGAGTACGGCATCACGGTGCGTTGGGACAAGAACTTCCTCAAGCTCATCCGCCTGCTGCTGGAACGGCGCGGCGAATTCGCGATGTTCGGCGGCGTGCGCTTCGGCGGGACCCTCACCATCGACGGCGCTTTCGCGCTCGGCTTCGATCACATCGCGTTCTGCGCCGGTGCAGGGCGGCCGACCATCGTGGCGATGAAGAACGGGCTTGCCGCCGGCGTGCGCCAAGCCTCCGATTTTTTGATGGCGCTGCAGCTCACCGGCGCCGCCAAGACCGACAGCCTGGCCAATCTCCAAGTACGGCTGCCGGTCGTGGTCATCGGCGGCGGACTGACCGCGATCGACACCGCAACCGAGGCGCTCGCCTATTACCCGCTGCAAGTGGAGAAGTTCCTGAACCGCTACGAGATGCTGATCGCCGAGCGCGGGGAAGCGGCAGTGCGCGCTGGTTGGAACGCACAGGAGGCGGAAACCGCATCCGAATTCATGCAGCACGCGCGCGAGATTCGCGCCGAGCGCGCCTTGGCCGCGCGCGAAGGCCGCAAGCCGCAACTCGCCGAGCTCATGCGCCGATGGGGGGGCGCCACCATCGTCTATCGGCGGCGTCTGATCGATTCTCCGAGCTACACGCTCAACCACGAGGAGGTGGGCAAAGCGCTGGAGGAAGGGATCGCCTTTGCCGAGCGGTTGACCCCGCAAGAAGTCCTGCTCGATGCCTCCGGCTGCGCCCGCGCGCTGCGCCTCTGCGAGGCGCAAGCCGATCCTTCCGCTCCCCCGCGCGACGTCGTCCTGCCGGCGCGCACGATCCTGGTCGCGGCAGGCACGCAGCCCAACACTGTGCTCGCGCGCGAGGAGCCGCAGCACGTGCGCATCGATGGCAAGTATTTCCAGGCAGTCGACGAGAACGGCCTCAACGTCACGCCGGAACGCGTCACCAAGCCGTCCGCCGCCCACGTGTTGATGAGCGTCGATGCGGATGGCCGCGCCATCAGCTTTTTCGGGGATCTGCACCCCTCCTTTGCCGGCAACGTGGTCAAGGCGATGGCAAGCGCCAAGCAAGGCTACCCCGTGGTTAGCCGGATGTTGGCGCGCCAGCGACCATCGCAGGTCTCGCCGGCGGCGTTGATCGCGCGCCTGAACGACGAGCTGCGGCCCACCGTGCGGGAGGTCAACCGGCTCACGCCCGCGATCGTCGAAGTGGTGGTGCACGCCCCCATGGCCGCGCGCGCCTTCGCGCCCGGGCAATTCTATCGGCTGCAGAACTATGAGACGCTGTCGCGTGATGCCGACGGCACCCGGCTGGCGAAGGAAGGGCTGGCGCTGACCGGCGCTGCGGTCGATCGCGAGGGCGGCCTATTGTCGACCATTGTGCTGGAAATGGGCGGCTCCTCCGACCTGTGCGCGCAGCTTGCGCCGGGAGAGCCGGTCGTTCTCATGGGCCCGACCGGGCATCCGACGGAAACGCCCAGCGGCGAAACCGTGCTGCTGATCGGCGGCGGCCTCGGCAATGCCGTTCTGTTCTCGATCGGGCAAGCGCTGCGCGGGAACGGCAGCCGCGTGCTCTATTTCGCCGGCTACAAGCGTGCGATCGACCGCTACAAGGTCGATGAGATCGAGCGCGCGGCCGACGCCATCGTGTGGTGCTGCGACGAGCCGCCGGGCTTTCGCGCCGAGCGGGCGCAGGACAAGGCTTTCGTCGGCAACATCGTCGCGGCGCTCGATGCGTATGGATCGGGCGCGCTCGGGAAGGCGCCGATCGCGCTCGGCGAGGTTGATCGGGTGGTCGCGATCGGATCCGACGGAATGATGGCGGCGGTCTCGCGCGCGCGGCAGGGCATGCTAGCGCAGCATCTCAAGCCCGGACACAAGGCGATTGCCTCGATCAATTCGCCGATGCAGTGCATGATGAAAGAAATCTGCGCACAATGCCTGCAGGTCCACCGCGATCCCGCCAGCGGCGTCGAGAGCGTGGTGTTCTCCTGCTTCAATCAAGACCAGGATCTCGACCGCGTCGATTTCGACAATCTGCGCGCTCGGCTCAACCAGAACGGCGTGCAGGAAAAGCTCACGCGCCTGTGGATCGACCGCTCGTTGCGGCAGCTGGGCCTGCGGCAAGCGGCGGAGTAGCTTGCCTCGCCGCCGCGGCGCTGTGAAGGAAACTTCATCGCGCCGCCCAGAAGGGCTCGGGCCGGAACATATGATGTCCTATGCTGCATGCCCCCGCCGTCACGCCGATCCTCGCCCGCTTCGCGGTCGAAACCCGCTGGGAAGAGGTGCCCGCAGCCGCGCGCCAGCAGGCAAAGCGGGCCTTGTTGAATTTCTTTGCCGTCGCGCTTGCCGGCTGTCGCAGCACGCCGGTGGAGATCGCGCGTAAATCGCTCCAGGAATTTTCCGGGCGCGACCAGGCGACAGTGATAGGCCGCCGCGAGCGCACTGACGCGTTGAGTGCCGCGTTCCTCAATGCGGCAGCCGCCAATGTGCTCGATTTTTGCGACACACACGTTGCGACCGTCATCCATCCGACCGCTTCGGTGGCGGCGGCGTTGTTCGCGCTCTCCGAGCTGCACCGCGTGAGCGGCGTCGAGCTGCTGCTGGCGTTCGTTCTCGGCGTCGAGATCGAATGCCGCATAGGCCGCGCCATCTCTCCCGGCCATTACGCCAAGGGTTGGCACATCACCTCGACCTGCGGCGTGTTTGGCGCGGCAACCGCCGCCGGCAAACTCATGGGCCTCGATGAGCGGCGCATGAGCTGGGCGCTGGCGAGCGCCGCCACGCAGGCGTGCGGCCTGTGCGAATGCCTGGGCTGGCCGGCCAAGAGCATCGGCGTCGGCAACAGCGCGCGCAACAGTCTGTGGTCCGCGCAGCTCGCCCATTGTGGCCTCGAAGGCCCGCCCGAACCGATCGCCGGCGTGCAAGGGTTTCTCAGCGCCATGGCGGAGCCGCCCAACTGGCCGGCCTTGATCGAAGGGTTGGGCGAAACGTGGGAAATCGAAGAAAATTCAATCAAGCCTTATCCCTGCGGCTTCGTGATTCATCCGGTTCTCGACTGCGTGCTCGATTGGCGGCGCGATCACCCGCGCGAGAGCATCGAGCGGGTGATCGTGCGCGGTCATCCCCTGCTCAGCGACCGCACCGACCGACCGCACGTCGCGACCGGCAGCGAGTCCCAGGTCAGCGTGCAGCACGCAGTGGCGGCCGCGCTCGTCACCGGCAACGCCGGACTCGATCAGTTCAGCGATGGTTGCGTCGGCGACCCGGCGGTCCTCGCGATGCGCCGGAAGGTCGAGGTCATCCGCGACCCCAAAATTGCAACCGTGGCGGCGGCAGTGGAATTGTGGACGAGCGATGGAACCAAGCACAGCTTGTCGACGCCGGCTGCGCGCGGAAGCCCGTCAAATCCAATGACCGACAAAGACATCGAGGACAAACTGCGCACGCTCGCCGCCGGCTGGTGCGCCGGCTACGACGCCGATCCACTGATCGAGGCGATCTGGGCGCTTGAGGAAAGCCCGGATGTCGCGAGCCTGCTTGCGCACACGGTGCCGCGCGACTGACCGGCGCAGGCATTAGTTCGGTCCGAATGCGACTATCAGGCTCACACCGCCTTCGCCATTTCGCGCAGCTTGAATTTCTGGATCTTGCCTGTCGAGGTGCGCGGCAACTCGGTGAACACGACATAGCGCGGGCATTTGTAGCCGGCGAGATTCTTGCGGCACCAGGCGATGAGATCCTCCCGGGACGCCGCCTCGCCCGGCTTGAGCTCAATGAAGGCGCAGGGCGTCTCGCCCCATTTCTCGTCGGGCTTCGCTACCACCGCGGCGGCCCCGACTGCGGGGTGTTTGTAGAGCGCGTCCTCCACCTCGATCGAGGAAATGTTCTCGCCACCGGAGATGATGATGTCTTTTGAACGATCCTTGAGCTGGATGTAGCCGTCGCGGTGCATGATGCCGAGGTCGCCCGAATGAAACCAGCCGCCGGCGAACGCCTTTTCGGTCGCGCTCTTGTTCTTGAGGTAGCCCTTCATCACCACATTGCCGCGGAACATCACCTCGCCCATGGTCTCGCCGTCCCACGGCACCGGCTTGAGCGTGTCAGGGTCACGCACGTCGAGCCCCTCGAGTGGCACGTAGCGCACGCCTTGGCGCGCCTTTTTCGCGGCCTGCTCGGCGGGCGATAGCGCGTCCCAGCCGGCGCGCCATTCGTTGACCGCGGCAGGGCCGTAGGTCTCGGTCAAGCCGTAGAGGTGGGTGACGTTGAACCCCGCTGCCTTCATGGCGGCCAGCACCGCTTCGGGCGGCGGCGCCGCTGCGGTGAAGAACTCGACCACTTGCGGCAGCGGCTTCTTCTCCTCGTCCTGGGCGTTGAGCAACGTCGTCATCACGATCGGTGCGCCGCAGAGATGCGTGACCTTGTGGCGGGAAATAGCGTCGTACATTGCCGGCGCCCGCACCTGGCGCAGGCACACATGCGTGCCGGCTACCACCGACAGCGTCCACGGGAAGCACCAGCCGTTGCAGTGGAACATCGGCAGCGTCCAGAGATAGACGCAGTGCTTGCCCATGCTGCCGGTGAGCACGTTGCCGATCGCCAGCAGATAAGCGCCGCGGTGGTGATAAACCACGCCTTTGGGATCGCCAGTGGTGCCGGAGGTGTAATTGAGCGAAATGGCGTCCCACTCGTCCCGCGGCATTTTCCAGGCGAAGTCGGCCTCTCCCGCGGCGAGGAAGTCCTCATACTCGCACGCGCCGATCCGCTCGCCCGCACCGGTGAATTCGGGGTCGGCGTAGTCGATCACCAGCGGCTTGACCTTGGCGAACGCGAGCGCCTCCTTGGCTAGTCTTGAAAATTCGCGGTCGACGAAGAGCACCTTGGCGTCGGCATGGTCGAGCTGGAACGCCACGAGGGCGGCGTCGAGCCGCGTGTTGATGGTGTTGAGCACGCCGGCGGCCATCGGCACGCCGTAGTGGCATTCGAGCATCGCCGGAGTGTTGGCGAGCAGGGCCGACACGGTATCGCCGCGCTTGATCCCGCGTTTCGCCAGCGCGGACGCAAGGCACCGCGCGCGCGCGTAGAACTCGGCGTAGCTGCGACGCAATGCTCCATGGATGATGGCGGTGTGGTCGGGAAACACCGCGGCCGATCGCTCCAGGAACGAGAGCGGCGTGAGCGGCTGAAAATTCGCCGCGTTGCGGTCGAGATCGATGTCGTACGGCGTGTGCGTCACGGCGCAATCATGCGGTGGGTCGCTCGTATCATTTCAACGGGCGTGTGGGGTGTCAAATCGGTGCTGGGGCGCATGGCGGCGCTGGCGTTTCCGTCCGTCGCGAATTCAACCTAATAGGTGCGGCGCGCGGGCTTTTGCCGCATGCTGGTGCCGGCACCGCCGACGCGACTTGCAAACGCCACGGCTCGCCGCACAATGGCGGTGACATGGGACGGGCTGGGTCGCCTCACGCCGCCGCGGACGGTGGTGAGGCGGTGTGAGGGAGTAGCGCCATGGATGCCCGCTCGAGCCGCTATTACGAGGTCTATGCGCGCTGGCAACGCGACCCGCAGGGTTTCTGGCGCGAAGCGGCGCGGGACATCGACTGGATCGAGCCGCCCAAGCAGGTCTTCGACCCTAAAGCCGGCATCTACGGACGCTGGTTCAGCGGCGGCGTCTGCAACACCTGCTGGAACGCCGTCGATCGGCATGTCCTGAAAGGGCGGGGCGAACAGGCGGCGATCATCTACGATTCTCCGCTCGCCGGGCAAAAGCGCACCATCAGCTACCATCGCCTGCAGGTGGAGACGCAGGTTCTCGCCGCCATCCTGCGCAATCTCGGCGTGGAGAAGGGCGACCGCGTCGTGCTCTACATGCCGATGGTGCCGGAAGCGGTGATCGGCATGCTGGCGTGCGCGCGCATCGGCGCGGTGCACTCGGTGGTGTTCGGCGGCTTCGCCGCCAACGAGCTCGCAACCCGCATCGACGACGCGAGGCCGAAAGTGATCCTATCCGCGAGCTGCGGCCTCGAGGTGGGCCGCCTCGTCAAATACAAGCCGCTTCTCGACGAAGCGATCCGGCTCGTTCGGCACAAGCCCGAGGCTTGTCTCATCCTGCAGCGCCCGCAGGACGAAGCACCTCTCGTCGCCGGCCGCGACCACGACTGGGCCAAGCTGCGCGATGAAGCGATCGTGTTCGCGCGTTCGGTGTACGATTGTGTGCCCGTCGAGGCGACCGATCCGCTCTACATCCTCTACACCTCGGGCACGACCGGCCGGCCTAAAGGCGTCGTGCGCGACAACGGCGGCCACATGATTGCGCTCAAATGGTCGATGCAGAACTTCTACGGCGTCGAGCCCGGCGAGGTCTATTGGGCCGCCTCCGATGTCGGCTGGGTGGTTGGCCACAGTTACATCGTCTACGCGCCGCTCCTGCACGGCTGCACCTCGATCCTCTACGAAGGCAAACCGGTGGGCACGCCCGATGCCGGCGCGTTCTGGCGCGTGATCGCCGAGCACGGCTGCGTCGCCTTGTTCACCGCGCCGACCGCGTTTCGCGCCATCAAGAAGGAGGACCCGCAGGGCAGGCTGCTCGCGCAACACGATCTCGGCAAGTTCCGCACCCTGTTCCTTGCCGGCGAGCGTGCCGATCCCGACACGGTGCAGTGGGCGGAGAAGCTGCTCAAGGTGCCGGTGATCGACCACTGGTGGCAGACCGAGACCGGCTGGGCGATCGCGGGCAATCCCGTGGGCTTGGGCCAGTTGCCGGTGAAGTACGGCTCCGCGGCGGTGCCGATGCCCGGCTATCAAGTCGACGTCGTGGACGATGCCTGCAAGCCGGTTGCCGCTAAGACGATCGGCTCGATCGTCATCAAGCTGCCGCTGCCGCCGGCGTGCCTGCCGACGCTCTGGCAGCAGGACGAACGTTTCAAGGAGAGCTATCTCGCCGAGTTTCCCGGCTACTACAAGACCGCTGATGCCGGCTTCAAGGACGAGGACGGCTACATTCACGTCATGAGCCGCACCGACGATATCATCAACGTCGCTGGCCATCGGCTATCCACCGGCGGAATGGAAGAAGTGCTCTCCGCGCACAAGGATGTCGCCGAATGCGCCGTGATCGGCGTCGCGGATCCGCTCAAGGGCGAGGTTCCCTGCGGCTTCATCGTGCTCAAGACCGGCGTCGAGCGGCCCGCGGCCGAGATCGAACAGGAGTGCGTTGCTCTTGTGCGCGACAAGATCGGCCCGGTCGCGGCGTTCAAGCTTGCGATCGTAGTTGCGCGATTGCCGAAGACGCGGTCGGGAAAGATTCTGCGCGGCACCATGAAGAAAATCGCCGACGGCGAGACCTGGGCCATGCCGGCCACGATCGACGATCCCGCGATCCTCGAGGAGATCGGCGCCGCGTTGCAGGGCAAAGGCCTTCGGGCATAAAGGCCGGCAGACCGAAATGACGGACGCAAGCGAGCTGCGTATTCGCGCCATGCGGCCGGACGAGATCACCATCGCGCTGGATTGGGCGGCGGCCGAAGGCTGGAATCCGGGCCTCGCCGATGCCCCTTGCTTCGCCACCGTCGACCGTGACGGCTTTCTCATCGGCGAGCTCGATGGATCGGCGGCCGCGACCATCTCCTGCCTCAATTACGACGAGGGATTCGCGTTCCTCGGCTTCTACATCGTGCGCGGTGATCTGCGCGGCCGCGGCTACGGCTTGCGCATTTGGAATGCGGCGGTCGCGCATGCCGGAGCCCGCGCGATCGGCCTCGACGGCGTGGTGGCGCAACAGGACAACTACCGCAAATCGGGATTCCGGCTCGCTTACGCGAACATCCGCTACGGTGGCGGCATCGGCCCACTGCCCGTGCCGCCGGCCGCAACCGTGCCGCTGGCGGAAGTCCCGTTTGCAGCACTCGAGGCGGACGATGCGCGGGTCTTTCCGGCGCCGCGGGCGGCCTTCCTGCGAGCGTGGATCGGCACGCGCGGGCACATCGGCCGCGCGCTCGTGCGCGACGGCAATCTCGCCGCGTGGGGGGTGATCCGTCCGTGCCGGCGCGGGCACAAGATCGGCCCGCTGGTGGCGGACGACCGCGCCGCGGCCGAGTCCGTGCTCGCGGCATTGATCGCGGCGGCAGGCGCGGGCGAAGTCTTTCTCGATGTGCCGAGCGTCAATCGCAATGCGCTCGCGCTCGCCCAGGATTACGGCCTTGCGCCGGTGTTCGAGACCGCGCGGATGTACACCGGTGCGATCCGGCCGCTGCTGATCGAACGCGTGTTCGGCGTTACCACGTTCGAGCTGGGCTGAGGCGGGGGAGTGAAACTTTTGCGTGGAGCTGCCGAAAGGTCGAGCTCAACGCCGCACGAGCGCACTTAATACAGGGGAGCCGTCGCTCCAGCGCTCACGCCGCACAGCCAGCCAGCCTACTCTTCGGAAGCGCTCTGAGTGTCGGGCTTCTTCGACGGTTGTTCTGGCGCTGTCGCAGGCTTGCGCGCTTCTGATTGGGCTTCCGCCGCCGGTTTCGGTTCCGCTGCAACTGCGCTGCGGCCTTCTGGCTGGTTGCGGCGCGCGGCATGCAGCGTCGCGGGGTGCGGCGGTGGCGTATTTGCCCACGCGGGAACAACGTCTTCAACGCGGCTGCTGCCGGAACAGCCGGCAAGCAGCGCCGTGAAAACCAAAATTGCAACGATGCGCATGAGATGAGCCCCCGCACTTAGATGCGCACCCCAATGCGGAAAAATTAGGACCGGTTCCGGCGTGCTCCCGCCAAGCGCGGGCCGGAAGTTCCTCTCGTACTCGTGAACGGCGGTGCATGGAATCGATCAGGTTTGCCGCTAGGCTGTGCTCCGCATCGGAGGCAGACCATGAGCAGTGTAACCCGTCCCAATCAAAGCACCCGCGGCGCGATGGTTCCCGATCAGCCGTGGATCGACCGCTCCGCCGCGGCCTGCAGCGACCTCGTCTGCCTGCTGGGACGCATTCTGATCGGCGGCATTTTCGTTCAGAGCGGGTTTGGGAAACTGATGGGACTCGACGCATTCGCCGCCGGCTTGGCGAGGAACGGTATACCCGGCGCTGTCGCGCAGGTGCTGGCGCCGATCGGCGCGGCTGTTGAGTTCGTCGGCGGCCTCGCCATCGTCTTTGGACTGATGACGCGCTACGCCGCAGTGCTGATGATTCTGTTCGTGATCGTCGCGACGCTGATCTCGCACCGGTTCTGGGTGCTGCAGGGCACCGAGCGCCGCACGCAATCGGTCCAATTCGCCAAGAATGCGGCGATTATCGGTGGTTTTCTCTTCGTTTTCGCCACCGGCGCGGGCCGCGTGAGCCTCGATCGCTGGTGGCGTCGTGTCGAGTAGACGCGCTACTCGCTTTTGCCGCCGAGTTGCTTGAGCTTGGCGAACACGGCATCGACGTCGAGCTCGTCGCCCGGCTTCTTGTTCTGCTCCGGTTCGGGCTCGCGGCGCACGGTGGTCTCGGCGGCCGGCAGCAGCGTGGCGCCTTGCGCCTCGGCGTCCACCGGCTTCTCCTTGGCGGCGCGCTGAACCTCGAGATCGAGATCGATCTGCGAGCACAGGCCGAGCGTAACCGGATCCATCGGCTGCAGATTCGAGGCGTTCCAGTGGGTGCGCTCGCGGATCGCCTGAATGGTCGACTTGGTGGTGCCGACGAGCCGCATGATCTGACTGTCCTTGACCTCAGGATGATTGCGCACCAGCCAGAGGATGGCGTTCGGACGATCCTGACGGCGCGAGACGGGCGTGTAGCGCGGGCCTTTCTTTCGCTTGGCCTCGGGCAGGCGGACCTTGGGATCGAGTAGCTTGAGCCGGTAATTCGGGTCGGCGACGCCCTTCTCGATCTCCTCGCGGCTGAGCTGCCCGGTGAGCACGGGATCGAGGCCCTTGATGCCCTGCGCCGCATCGCCGTCGGCGATCGCCTTCACCTCGAGCGGGTGCAGCTTGCAGAAGTCGGCGACCTGATCGAAGGAGAGCGCGGTGTTCTCGACCAGCCACACGGCGGTCGCTTTCGGCATCAGCGGTACGGCTCCCATGGCTAAATCTCCTCTGTGCTCCGCCCACCCTTTCGGGCGAAGCTTGGTGTCATCGGCGATGACGGAAGTGAGCGGAATATAGGCATTCGCCCACCCGCGGCGCAATGGGGCTCAGTGATAGCATAAACGAACGCACTCTACCCCCGCGTCGGGTCGAGCACGATCTTGCCCGTCGCCTCGCCCGATTCGACCAAACGATGCGCCTCGGCGGCGCGCGACAGCGGGAGAATGCGCTCGATCTGCGCCTTGACCTTGCCTTCGGCGGCGGCGGCGAAGCATTTCGGCACGTCGGATCGCCGATAGCCCGGCCGTCCCTTGATGGTGATGCGCTTGTGGTAGAGGTGGGAAAAATCGATGGCGACATTGGGCCCCCCGTGCGCGCCGGCGGTGAGGAGCCGGCCGTCGAAACCGAGCGCGTGGAAGGCGCTCGGCAGCACCTTGGGATTGGCAATGTTGTCGTAGAGCACGTCGACGCCCTTGCCGCCGGTCAGGCGCATGACCTCGACTTGCAAGTCGGCGAGATTGTAGTTCACGCCGTGATCGGCGCCGAGCGCGAGGCCGATCGCGACACGCGCGTCAGAACCGGCGGCCGCGATCACGTTGGCGCCGATAACGTTCTTGGCGATCTGAATGCCGATCGAGCCGAGATTGCCGCCCGCGCCCA